>Ga0307478_10000007_pt1 | contig 332564 bp, 304 predicted proteins | sample atmos_gasesECM4C_2_FD_203713 | JGI IMG/M metagenome (GOLD analysis project Ga0307478, IMG submission 203713) | Hardwood forest soil microbial communities from Morgan-Monroe State Forest, Indiana, United States - atmos_gasesECM4C_05 | ecosystem: Environmental > Terrestrial > Soil > Temperate...
GGCTCGAGCTTCTCGCGCCGCGCTACGTAGGCCATCTCTTCGGTGATCACGCCCTGCCGCGCATAGTGCATCTGCGACACGTTGCGCCCTTCGCCGCTGTTTGACCCGTTGCCGTTGCCATGGCTCGAGGCAGGCGTGCCGTTTGCCGCTATCTCCGCCAGCCGCTTCTCAATCCAACTGTCTCGCACTCCCATGCTTCCCCCTGAAGAGCCTTCGGTCTTGTTTCCAGCGGGCTGCCCTTCGAAACTCAGGGTAAGCAAGTACAGCCCGCACCCGGAAGCGTCTCTCGTGTTGACGCGGAATTATGGCACCGTGGTGCGCGCGCAGCAACTTTCGATGTTGAGGGCTCCAGGCTGGAGGTTAAAGGTAGGGTGGTACAATCGCACGTCCGATTTGCTGCATTCCTCTCGCGCGAATTTCGATCAGCCCAAGGATTAGTTCAACACCGAGCTGATTGCGTTCGTGCAGCGCAGCCAGCGAGCGTCGGCGTGAGGCGCGAATCGACAGGAGGCGGACATGGACGACGCGCGTCACGAAACGGCGAAGACAGTAGGGCCTGATGACGCCGGGACTGTCGTCGTCCATGGCCGCGCTTCTGGATTCACGCAAGAGATTCTCGCTGGCCGGCACCGGCTCCATTCAGACGAACCGGCCTCCGCAGGCGGGACGGATGTGGGACCATCGCCCTACGACTTGTTGCTCGCAGCTTTGGGCGCGTGTACATCGATGACAGTGGGAATGTACGCTCGGCGCAAAGGCTGGCCGCTTGAAGAGGTGCGAGTCACTCTGAGGCACTCAAAGATCCACGCCGCCGATTGCGTCGAGTGCGAAATCCGGGAAGGAATGCTCGATCGGATCGAGCAGGACATTCATTTTGCCGGCTCGCTGACCAACGAACAGCGAGTCAAGCTGCTGGAGATCGCGGACAAGTGCCCGGTCCATCGAACTTTGGTGTCGGAAATCGATATTCACACGCGTGCGGTTTGAACAGCGTCGCGGGCATCTTTCTGCTCCAAAAGCGTTGCGGACTGGCCTTGTGGTGTACTGAAACACGACCACTAGGGATAGACGATTTGAACACGGACTCACAACATTTTGTGTTCCAACGCGTATTTCCTCTTGACAGATTTTTCGCTCTTGGCTACAGTCCGCCCTCGGACTCAGGGGACGTGATTCGACAAGCGGATCGGACCCGATCACCCCGGGAAAACCGCCGAGTCGATTGACGCAACCTGCCGCATCTCAACTAGACATCGAGGAGGCTCCCTTCCACTCCCCGTCTCCGGCGCTCCCAGCGCTGCCGGCGAGGGATCGCGCAACGCATGGAGGCCCTCAAGCGGCCCTGACGATGCGCAAAGGGGGACTTTTTGATTTTTTCGCAGCTACGAACCTTTCAGGGTTTTAAGTAGTGCCGAGGCCTAACGAAAACGAAGTCTACGAAGATGGTAGTTTCGAGGATTTGGCATTCAAGCTTGGATTGAGCGGCGCGCCTGCTGAGAATCAGGCAGCCGCATTCTCCCGGATTGGCGTCCGGGAGTAAAATATAAGGGTTCCCCTCTGCGCGGGGGAGCCCACCTGCGCGGAGGCGATGATGGCTCATACGAGAATGGCTCTGAACGAAAAAACGGCTCTCCAACCCAGGGCGACGACGCCCGCTGATGTCGAAGTCCGCACCGGCCTGGAGTTCGAACGATATTTCACAGACGGCCGCACTGCGCCGTTTGACGCGATGGAATGGGAACATCGCGTGGCGCAAATCAGCAACGAAAAGGGCAAGACAATCTTTCGCCAGGAAAACGTGGAAGTTCCCAAGGGCTGGTCGCAGACGGCGACCAATATCGTCGCCTCGAAATACTTCCACGGCAAACTCAACACGCCCGAGCGCGAAAGCTCGGTCCGCCAGCTCATCGGCCGCGTCGTTCGTACGATCGTCGGCTGGGGCGAAAAGGGCGGCTACTTCGCCGGACCCGCGGCGCGCGACACATTTCGCGACGAGCTGACGCACCTGCTCGTCGAGCAGAAGATGGCCTTCAATTCGCCCGTCTGGTTCAACGTCGGGGTGCAACCCAAGCCGCAGTGCTCGGCGTGCTTCATCAACTCGGTCCAGGACAATATGGAATCGATCATGAACCTGGCCAAAACCGAGGGCATGCTGTTCAAGTGGGGCTCGGGCACGGGGACGAATTTCTCGACATTGCGCGGCAGCCGCGAAGTTCTCTCGGGCGGGGGCATCGCCTCTGGTCCAGTTAGTTTCATGAAGGGCTTTGACGCTTTTGCCGGCGTTATCAAGTCCGGCGGCAAGACCCGCCGCGCTGCCAAGATGGTGATCCTGAATGCGGATCATCCGGACATCGTCGAGTTCATCGAGTCCAAAACGAAAGAGGAGCGCAAGGCGCAGACGTTGATCACACAAGGTTACGACTCCGCTATCGACGGCGAGGCGTACTCCTCGGTCTTCTTCCAAAATGCGAACCACTCGGTTCGCGTCACCGACGAATTCATGCAGGCGGTTGAGGACGATCGCGATTGGTGGACTCGGAACGTCAACGACGGAAATCCCGTCGACAAATTCAGCGCGCGTGATTTGCTGCACCGCATGGCGGAGTCCGCATGGCAGTGCGGCGATCCCGGCATGCAGTACGACACAACCGTGAACCGCTGGCACACGTGCAAGACGACTGCGCGGATCAACGCGTCGAATCCGTGTTCGGAATACATGTTCCTCGACGACACGGCCTGCAACCTCGCATCGCTCAACTTAATGAAGTACCTCAATCCGAACGGCACGTTTGACGTGGACGCCTTCCGCCATGCCGTCGACATCACCGTCACGGCGCAAGAAATTCTGGTGGATAACGCCAGCTATCCGACTCCGAAGATCACCGAGAATTCGCACAATTTCCGTCCGCTGGGCTTGGGCTATGCCAACCTCGGCGCGCTGCTCATGTCCATGGCCCTGCCGTATGACTCAGACGGAGGGCGTGACATGGCGAGCGCGGTTACTGCGCTCATGTGCGGCGAAGCCTACGCGCAAACCTCGCGCATCGCCGAGCGCTTGGGACCGTTCTCAGGATATGCGGTCAATCGCGAGCCAATGCTCGACGTGATTCGTATGCACCGCGACTCGCTGCGCCCGATCAAGCCGGAAAACGTGCAGCCGTCGCTGCTCGGCGCGGCACAGAACGCCTGGGACACCGCGCTCGCTTTCGGCGAAAAATACGGCTATAAGAATTCGCAGGTCACCGTGCTCGCGCCCACCGGCACCATCGGCTTCATGATGGATTGCGACACGACTGGCATCGAACCGGACCTCGCGCTGGTAAAGTACAAGAAACTTGTGGGCGGCGGCGTTATTAAGATAGTGAATAACACTGTCCCCGCGGCGCTGATGAAGCTAGGCTACTCTCCCGAGGAAACTTCGGAGATCGTTTCCTACGTGGACCGCAATGGCAAGATCGAAGGGGCGCGTGGATTTAAGCCCGAGCATCTCGCCGTTTTTGATTGTTCACTGGCCACAGCAGGCGGGCGCTCCATCGCCTGGCGCGGCCACCTGAAAATGATGGCGGCGGCGCAGCCGTTCCTCTCGGGCGCGATCAGCAAGACGATTAACATGCCCGAGGAATCCACGATCGAAGACATCATGCAGGCGTACATCGAATCGTGGAAGCTAGGCCTCAAGGCCGTGGCGATTTATCGCGACAATTCGAAAGGCTCGCAGCCGCTGTCAGCCGCTGGCGATAAGAAAGACACTGCGCAGCAGACGCAGCCGGCCGCCGCGACGAAACCAGCCGAAGCTCCCTCGCCTGTGGCCGAGCAGCGTGAGCTTTTCGTCCGGTCGATCCGTCGCAAGATGCCGAGCGAGCGCCAGTCCATCACACACAAGTTTTCGATTGGTGGACACGAAGGCTACATCACGGTCGGCATGTACGAAACGGGAGAGCCCGGCGAAATCTTCATCAAGATGGCCAAGGAGGGCTCGACGCTCTCCGGCTTTATGGACGGCTTCGCACTTTCCGTGTCGATTGGCTTGCAATACGGTGTGCCGCTCAAGGCGCTCGTGGATAAATTCATCAACACCCGTTTCGAACCCGCCGGCTACACTGGACATCCTGCAATTCCGTACGCCAAGTCCGTGCTCGACTACATCGCACGATGGCTCGGTGGCCGGTTCATTTCTCCCGATTACCTCACTCGCAACGGTGACGCCGGGTCTGCCTTGAGTGCCACGGCAACGCCCGCCGCTCTTCCTGGGGCTGTGCCGACTGCCGACGACGAACCCGCACCAGGCGGCGGAGGGTCGCTAACAATGAGCGCTCGCGAATCGCGCCCCCTGTTTGACGGCGCTCCGACGTGCTCCGAGTGCGGCATGCTCATGACACCCAACGGCGCCTGCTACAAGTGCGAGAACTGCGGCGGCACCTCGGGCTGCAGCTGAGCAAATCGTTCGAATGAAAGTCCACAGAAGGGCACGGTCCGCCGTGCCCTTCGTTTTTAGTAGCACAGACTTCAGTCTGTGGTTTTTATTTCAAGCATGGCCGATCGCGCCCGCCATCAAAACCCACAGGCTGAAGGCCTGTGCTACTTTGCCGCGCGCGACTGCCTGTGCTCCAATGTTTCCCTATGCTTGCCGCTGTTGCTCGCAGGAATCGCGTTGCCGTCGTCCAGAAGCCGGTGCCGCGGCTGAGGCCGGGCTGGGCGCTCGTGCGAGTGCGGCTTGCGGGGATCTGCAACACCGACATTGAAATTCTGCGCGGGTACCACAATTTTCGCGGCACGCTGGGGCACGAATTTGTAGGCGATGTGGCCCGCATCGGGAGTGAGTTCGATCAGGCGTGGGTCGGTCAGCGCGTCGTCGGGGAAATCAATCTAGCGTGCGCAGGGTTAGGAATTCGCAACCGATGCGACTTTTGCCGCCGCGGCATCCCTACACATTGCGCGCGTCGCCGCGTGCTGGGAATCCTCGGCCACGACGGCGCTTTCGCTGAATACCTCGCTCTGCCCATCGTGAATTTGCATCGCGTGCCATCGAACATTCCGGATGACGCAGCAGTCTTCACGGAGCCCCTGGCCGCGGCCTGCCAGATTCTTGAACAAGTGGGCGTTCGTGCGCATCGCGAGGCTGCCGTCATCGGTGACGGCAAACTTGCGCAGCTCGTCGCGCGCGTACTGCGGGTGGCGGGCTTGCGCGTCGTGATGATCGGCAAGCACGAAAACAAACTACGCCTTGCCCGAGTCGCAGACATCCAGGCAGCGAACGCTTCGTCCCGGCGAGGGCTCCGTCCGAATCGGTTTACTCTGACGGTTGAAGCGACAGGCTCGCCGTCGGGTTTAAGGCTAGCGCAAGACATTACTGTTCCACGTGGAACAATCATGCTGAAGTCCACATTTCACGGTGCCGCTGATGTCGAGACTTGGCCAATTGCCGTCAAGGAGCTGACAGTGATCGGCTCGCGCTGCGGGCCGTTCCCGCGCGCATTGGCTCTGCTGAGCATGCGGCGCGTAGACCCGCGGCCCCTGATTTCGCGCGTTTTCTCGCTGAAGGACGCGGCGAAAGCGATTCGCTACGCGCAAAAATCTGGGATCATGAAAGTGTTGCTCCGGCCAGACGGCGGCGCAGAGGCTAAGAACAAGATGGAGGCGCGATGAAGGAACTGGGAGAAAAACTGTCTCGTGTGGTTGAGTCAGCCGAGCCAATTCTTCGGCAGGTTACCGAAGTCGAAAGCAACAAACCCATCTTGAAGGGCGGCTGGTCGCGCAAGCAAGTCATCGGACATCTCATCGACTCCGCTTCCAACAACCACCAGCGATTTGTGCGGGCGGCGTTGCAGGTATCTCTTGTGTTTCCGGGCTATGACCAAGACGGCTGCGTGCGCGTGCAAGCCGTTGAAAGCGCTCCTTGGCCTCTCCTGGTTGCGCTCTGGAAGAATTACAATCTGTATCTCGCTCACGTCATCGCGCACCTGCCCCCGTCCCAGCTCGACGCTCAATGCCGAATCGGCGAGAACGAACCCGTGTCGCTGCGATTCATCGCCGAGGACTATTTGGCTCACCTCCTCCATCATCTGGGCCAAATTGGCGCCACACCCTTCACGTGAATCAGGTCGCGAGCTGAGTTGCACTTTATGCGCGTGTTTCTTGACTTTGGCGCTAGGCGCTGACTAGACTGCCAATTCCCACTGAAACTATGGCTGAGACGGAACACAAAACGATCGTTGTGGGTGTCACGGGAGCTTCCGGTGCGGTGCTGGCGCAGGCGGTGCTGCAGATGCTGGAAGCCGATGCGCGTGTCGGCCGGATTCACCTCGTGGTCACCGACACGGGGACTCGCCTTCTTGCGCACGAATTGGGCATTGCCACGAACGATGCGCAAAAATTGCCGTCTCTCTTGATCGGCAGGCGCGCCGTGAAGACGGAGGTACTGCCGAACAAGGATGTGGGGGCATCGATCGCCTCGGGCAGCTACGCGGTGGACGCGATGGTTGTGATCCCCTGCTCGATGGGCACGCTTGCGACCATCGCTGCGGGGACGAGCGACGATTTGATTGCGCGGGCGGCGGACGTTTGCCTGAAGGAAGGCCGCAAGCTGGTGCTCTGCGTGCGCGATACACCCTTCAGCAGGATTCACCTCGAAAACATGCTGCGGGCGCAGCAGGCGGGCGCGGTCATCATGCCGGCGATTCCTTCGTACTACCATCAGCCGAAGACGATCGACGATCTCGTCACGCAGTATGTCTGCCGTGTGCTGGCGCAGATGGGACTCGCGCAGGAGCGGATGTACCGCTGGGAAGGACAGAGCAAGAGCAAAGCCCACGAGGCTTGAGGGAGAGCACAGGGCGTTTTGCAGACGAAGGCGAAGAGAAAAGCTGCAACACAGAGGCTACTGAGAATTGAGAGACACGGAGAATTTGGAGAGGAACATTTTTTCTTGCATGCCACAACCAGTATGACCAATCCATCTTTGGTTTTCCTCTGTGACCTCTGCGCTCTCTGTGTCCTCTGTGTTAATTCTTTCGGGGTCCACGAGTGAATCCGAATCGTATCCGCACGATTCTTGAGATGATCAAATTCGAGCACTCCGTGTTTGCGCTGCCGTTTGCGCTAACGGGAGCCTTGCTCGCGGCGCGCTACGCGGCCAACGCAGGCACGGCAGCGGGTTTGCCCGCCGTAGCGGCTTTTCACGTGCAGGCAGGTTGGCCCTCCTGGCAGCAACTGGCTTGGATCATCGTCGCGATGGTTGGCGCGCGCTCTTTTGCCATGACCACAAATCGCATCATCGACTTGCGGTACGACCGCGAAAATCCGCGCACCCGCACACGCGCGCTCGCAAGGGGAGCGCTCACGGTGCAGTTTGCGTGGCTCTTCGCCGCCGCGTCTGCCGCAGTGCTCGTCATTGCGGCGTGGCGGCTGAATCCTCTTGCGCTCAAACTGTCGCCGGCCGCACTGGCTATTTTGTTTCTCTATTCCTACACGAAGCGGTTCACATCGTGGTCGCACCTAGTGCTGGGATTTTGCCTGGGAATGTCGCCGGCGGCGGCGTGGATCGCTATCGCCGGGTCGCTCGACGCGAGAATGCTGATTCTGTGCGCGGCGGTGACGCTATGGGTCGGCGGCTTTGACGTGCTGTACGCCTGTCAGGACATCGAGTACGACAAAACGGCGAACCTGTTTTCCGTGCCGAAGCGATTTGGCGTTGCCCGGGCGCTCGGGATTGCGCGCGCTATGCATGTGCTGATGATCGCGCTGCTCGCGTGGCTCGCCTGGAGCTTCCATTTGCCGTGGCCGGCGTGGGCCGGAATTGTGGTTGTGGCGGGGCTGCTCGCCTACGAGCATTCGCTCGTTTCGCCGAACGATTTGACCCGGATGAATGCTGCGTTTTTTACCGTGAACGGTTATATTAGCTTGTTGTTTCTGCTGTTCTGGGGAGCGGCCGTGGCGGTTGCGCACCCTTAGTAGCACAGACTTCAGTCTGTGGGGGTTCGCAGCCCACATCGGGCCCTGCCGCCCCGGCAGAAAACCACAGACTAAAGTTTGTGGTACTTCCCACGATTTGAAATCGCAGCTAGGACGATGAGCGAACTTCGCATTAACGACGAGCGGCTGAAACCCATCGCTGACAAGGTGCTCGCGGGCGAACGCCTAAGCGCTGAGGACGGCATCGCGCTTTACCGTTCGCCCGATCTGCTCGCCTTGGGCTGGCTCGCCAATTTTGTGCGCGAGAAGATGCACGGGAACACGTGCTTCTTCAACGTCAATCGCCATATCAATCCCACGAACGTCTGTGTTGCGCACTGCAAGCTGTGCGCCTTCGGCCGCGATCCGAACGCGCCCGGCGCCTACACCTACGCCCTCGAGGAGATCTATCAACGCGCGGAACAGGGTGTCCGTGAGGGTGCCACGGAGCTTCACATGGTCGGCGGCCTGCATCCCGACCTGCCGTTTGAATATTTCCTCGACCTGATCCGCGGCCTGAAGAAGCGCTGCCCGTCGGTGCACCTGAAGGCCTTCACAATGGTCGAGGTAGGTTACTTTTCTCGCATCTCGAAGCGCTCGATTCGGGACACGCTCCTCGCGCTCAAGGAAGCGGGCTTGGATTCCCTGCCCGGCGGTGGCGCAGAAATTTTCAATCCGCGCGTGCGGAAAATCATCTGCGACCACAAAGTCAGCGGCCAGCAGTGGCTCAACATCGCGCGCACCGCGCACGAGCTCGGCCTGCGCTCGAACGCCACGATGCTCTACGGCCACGTCGAGAGCGAAGAGGAGCGCGTCGAGCATATACTCTTGCTGCGCGAGTTGCAGGATGAGACGCACGGCTTCTCCGCGTTCATTCCGCTCGCGTTTCACCCCGCCAATACCGGCCTCGCGCACCTGCCGCCGCCGACCGGCTATCACGACCTAAAATCCATCGCGATTTCGCGCCTGCTGCTCGACAACTTTGACCACATCAAAGCGTATTGGATCATGCTCACGCCGAGCATCGCCCAGATCGCACTGCGATTCGGAGCGGACGACCTCGACGGCACGGTGGTCGAGGAAAAGATCTACCACGACGCCGGCGCCAAGACCGCCGAGTTTACGCCGCGCGCCGAGCTGGAACGCCTGATCCGCGAAGCAGGCCGCGTCCCCGTCGAGCGCGACACTCTCTACCGCCCGGTAGACCGGTCAAAGATGCCTCTGCCTCCCGGCCCGCGCCCCGATGTCACGCTATCCATTAACCTCTAGTTTTCGTTTCCTGCGAAGGAATTCCCAGCCGAGTACCGCGTAAAACGGCGCGTAGCAAAGCCACTGAAAGAATGGATCGAACTGCCACACGCCGAGCGCGCGATAGTTGATGAAAATTTTGTATGACAGAAATTCCAGAATCGTGAGCAGCAGCCAGGCCGGGCTCGGATAGAAACACAATAGCGGCACAATCCAAGTGAAATACCAGGAGTAGCCATTCGGGGCAAAGAGCAGCACGGTCCCGACCAGCAAGAATGCAGCGCGGACGGGCTCCGCACGGCGCACTGCGAGCCAAACGGCCAGTCCGACGACGACGCCCTCGCCAATTCCTGCGGCAACTTCGTGCGAACCGGTCAGCCACAGCAGAACCGGGTAGATGCTTGAGTGGTAGTTACGGAAAACGCCCTGGTAGAACGCCAGCATCCCCAGGAATTCGCGCCAGCCGTGGCGATAAGGCCACACAAACACCGCCACCAGTACCGCGCAGCCCCCCACAGCAAGCCAGGCACGCACATGCCGCGGCCACCCGGCCCGAAAAAAGGCCAGCGGTAACAACAATACTGGGAAAGCCTTGCAGAGTGCTCCGGCCGTGAGCGTCAGCGTTGACAAGGCAGCCGAGCGCCGTATAATCAGCAGCGAAGCGACGACAGCGGCAATGGCAAGCGCGTCGTTGTGGCCGCTCGATGCGAATTCGACCACGACCAGCGGATTCCAGGCATAGATCGCGGCCTGGTAGTTCCGTCCCCCAGTCGAACGGATCCACCCGGCAAGCATGGCCGCGACGGCGAGATCGGCGAGCAAAAGCGGCAGTTTGAAACCGACCGGGTCCGGCAAGACGCGCCAAGTCGCGCGAAACACCAGCTCAGCGAGCGGCGGGTACATCGTCGGAATTTCCGGCGCCGGAATGCCATACCACCCAGGATCGCGCAGCGGCGCAAGACGCGGGTCGTCAGGCGCGACAGCGTAGGGATTCCAGCTCGCGGCCTGGACGTGGCCGTCCCAGCGGTAACGGTACAGATCGCTCGAGAGCGACGGCGAGTGCGGAAAGAGAGTCAGGCGAAAGGCGAGCGCGCCCAGCAGGACGACCCAAAGCACCGCCCGGCTATCTCGTGTATGCTCAAGCGCGTATAGAGCGACGCAGTATAAGATGCCGCCGCCGAGCGCCAGGGCTATGAACTCGGGGATGTGCACGGAGAGATCTCCGAGGCGCGCCATCGCGGCAAAGATCGCTTCAAGTGCGACGACCGAGATCAAGGCGATTAGAAGTTGCGGGCGGATTCTTGACGGGCGACGCGTAAACGCGTTCAAGTTTGATCCGCTCGAGATAGAAATGTTCGCGGGCTGATGCTTTGCGAGGGGGGCTGTCCGTTTTGAGTTTTTCCGCACATTTTCTGGGCTTGGCGGCCGCGGTGGCGCAGAATCCGTTTTCCACCTATTGGTCCAAGTTTACCGACCCGAACCGCAATCCTTTTCGCGGGCTCTACCAGCTCAACACGTTCGATCTCGCGATCATGATTCCGTACTTTCTCGTGCTGCTCATACTGGCGGCGTACGGGTTGCACCGCTATTACCTGGTGTTTTCGTTTTTCAAGAACCGCGAAAACGTCCCTGGCCCGCCTCCCGCAGCGACGGCGTGGCCCAAGGTTACCATACAGCTTCCGATCTATAACGAGCGCTACGTGATCGAGCGCCTCGTGGACGCGGTCGCGCGCTTTGATTATCCGCGCGAGTCGCTCGACATTCAGGTGCTTGACGATTCGACGGACGAGACACGCCAGGTCGCCCGCGCGTGCGTCGAGCGCTACCAGGCGCTAGGCTTGGCGATCCACTACTTGCATCGCACGGACCGCATGGGATACAAGGCCGGAGCGCTCGCCGCCGGGCTCGAATCCGCCCAGGGCGAATTCGTCGCCATCTTCGACGCCGATTTTCTTCCGTCACCGGATTTTCTGCGTCTGACGCTGCCGTACTTCACCGATCCCAAGATCGGCATGGTTCAGGGGCGGTGGACGTATTTGAACCGTCATTACTCGGCGCTGACCGAAGTGGAAACCATCCTGCTGGACGGCCACTTCGTTATGGAACACGGCGCGCGCTCGCGCAGCGGCAGCTTCTTCAATTTCAACGGCACCGCAGGCGTGTGGCGCAGGTGCGTGATCGACGATGCCGGCGGCTGGCAGCACGACACGCTCACCGAAGACACCGATCTTTCCTACCGCGCACAGCTTCGCGGCTGGAAATTCCTCTACCTGCCGGATATCGAGTGCGCGTCCGAGCTGCCCGTGGAGATGAACGCGTTCAAGGCGCAGCAGGCGCGCTGGGCCAAGGGCCTGATGCAAACCGCGATCAAGATATTGCCGCGCGTGCTGCGGTCGAACCAGCCGTCGGCAATCAAAGCGGAAGCCGCGTTTCACCTGACGGCCAACATCAGCTATCCGTTCATGGTCATACTCTCGACGCTGCTTCTGCCCGCGATGATTGTGCGCTTCTATCAGGGCTGGTTCCAGATGCTGTTCATCGACTTGCCGCTTTTCGTCGCGTCGAGCTGCTCGATCTCCGGCTTTTATCTCGTCTCGCAGCGCGTGCTTTATCCCAAGACGTGGAAGCGCTCGATCCTTTACTTACCGTTCGTCATGGCGGTAGGCATAGGGCTTTCTGTGCGCAACGCCAAGGCCGTTCTCGAAGCGATTTTCGGGGTGAAATCGGAATTTACACGCACTCCCAAATTCAAGATCGAAGGTCAGACCGGCACCTGGAGATCAAAGCTCTATCGCAATCGCGCCGGCCTGATGCCGTATCTCGAAATTAGTCTTGGCCTGTACTTTGCCTTGACGGTCGTGTACTCCATCCAGAACGAGAACTACGCCACTGCCCCGTTCCTCTTCCTCTTTGTCTGGGGTTTCCTCTACACCGGGATCATGTCGGTCGCGCAGGGTTGGATCGAACGGCTCCACCTCGGCGTACGCCCCTCACCTGAGTCGGCAGAGGCTCGCGCCGCGGCTTCCGGCGCACCAGGGTTTTGATCTGAAGTAGCACAGACTTCAGTCTGTGGTGTTGGCAGGTGCGGTCAGGATTTGAAAAAAGCCACAGACTGAAGTCTGTGCTACCCCACCCTCCTGCCCCCCAAGAACTCCTCCACTAACGATTTTTCTACCGTTCCTCGACCGGTTCGGGGTGAATCGTGATGCGGGCGATTTGCGGGAATTTTTCCTTCACGCGATCTTCCAGGGCGCCGGTGACGTCGTGGATTTGGGTGATGGGCAGGCTGCCGTCCATGGTGACGTGGCAGGACACGAGGATCTTGTGCTCGACCTGGCGCACGTGGACTTCGTGGCAGTCGACCAGCTCGTGAAATTCGCGTGGGAGCGTGTTGATGTAGCTTTCGATGTCGCGGCCTAGCGTGGACATTTCGCTGCGTTGGCCGTCGACCGAAGCGATGTGCGTGCCAAGCGGCTCGATATGGATGTTCACCCGCGGCTTGGCGCCATCGACCGACGCAGCGACGCCCGGAAGCGTGCGAATTTCCTCCTCGAGCTCGGTAGCGCGGCGATGCGCGTCGCGCAGGCTCAATTGCTCGGGCACCTCCATATGCATCTCGATGAAGAGATGCCCGTCGAGCTGATCGGCGGAAATTTCGTGCACGGCGAGCCCGCGCCGGGCGGCGATCACGCGAATGGCGTCAAACAGGTGCTCTCCTGCGGCGGCGCGCGGCTCCATATGCACCATCACGTCGGCGGGAACAATCTCGCCGACGCGCCGCTCGACGGCATCGGAAATGGCGTGCACGCGCTCGAAGCTCGCGGACCGGGGAACGCTGATGGTGACGTCCACGAAGTGCTTGTTTCCAGCGCGGCGCACGCGGACCCGCTCGGTCGAAATGACGCCCTCAAGTCCCTGCACCGCGTCCGTGACGCGCTCTTGCAGGCCGGCAGGTGCAACGTCGAGCAGCGCGTCGAGCGTGCGCTTCCCAAGACGCGAGCCCACCCAAATCACGATCGCCGCGACCGCGAGCGCCGCGATTGGATCGGCCTCCTGCAGCCACGCGACTCCCGAGCGCTGGCCGATCCACACTGCGCCCATTCCGAGAATCACGACCAGCGTGCTCCAAACGTCGGTTGAAAAATGAAGCGCATCGGCCTCCAGGGCTTCGCTCGGATATTCGCGCGCGACACGAGCGAGGGCGCGAGAGCGAACGATATCGATCCCCATGGCGATGACGAGAATCCCCATGGCCAGCGCGCTCGGCTGCAAATGCACTCGCTTGAAGAGCAGGCGCGCGAAGGCCTCCACGATGATGTACACGGAAGTCGCGAGGAGCAGTCCCGTCTCGACAAAAGCGGAGAAATTCTCAAATTTTCCGTGGCCGTAGGTGTGGCCGGAGTCGGCAGGCCTGTCTGCAATGCGCACGGAGAGCCAAGTCAAGATCGCCGCAATCAGATCGAGCCCCGAATGGAGCGCCTCGGAGAGCACACCCAGGCTTCCGGTGGCGGCTGCTAAGAACACCTTTAGACCCACAAGGATCAGCGCAGAGCCGATGGATCCAAGCGCCGCCATCTGCTTGACCGAGGTTGGAGAATGCGCGATGGAGAAAATCCTCAACGAGGATTATACGATGTGCAGACGCCTATCCCGCACTTCGTGGGAGCAGTTTCAATTGATGGGAGGCGGAGGGACGATTGGTAGCCGCTCGGGCTCGCCGCGCGCGCCGTGGACTTCCACGTCATCCAGGACGAGCGACGGCGCGATCACGCTGGCAGGCACTCCGGAGTCGGCTGCGCCGAAAGCTGCGAGCGCTGTTCCGGCAAAGCCCGCCTGCTGGCTCTGCATGAAATTGAACGCCGTCAGGTCGTTTCCGAGCGCCGCAATGTTGCGCACAGCGCGCAGCGTCAGCCCCGTGAGGCGCGCGCCGCGAATGAGCGATTCCTGACCGTCATTTACGTTCACGCGGTAGACAAGCAGTGGCAGACGGTCGCCCGTAGCAGCGCCGGACGCCTCACCCATCACGATGTCAGAAAGGTCTTCCTGCTCGCGCACGCCAAGAACGGGATTGTCCATGGCGCGCACGATGAGGCACCACTTGTTGCCGTTCTGTTTGCACTCGTCCAGGAATTTCTTCTTGAGCTCGTCCGGAGACACTCCCGCTGACGAACTGAAGAAAAGATTGCTGATCATCGGACGCGGATCACCCAAGAACGCCGCGCGGCCGTGGCCGTTCGAATGATCGAGGTCAGGCCCCGGGCGGCGAGACATCAGAAAATTCAGCAACAAACCGTTTTCCACGAGCTGCACCTTCTGCGCCTTCACGCCCTCCTGGTCGACCTCGTACGCTCCCAGCAGATCCTTGCCGCCAAACTGCTTGGCGGTCGGGTCGTCCACCACGGAAACGGTACCCGGTAGGACGCGCGAGCCGAGCTTGCCGGTCCACTCGCTGCGCCCGCCCAGACGCTCCATCAGTTGGTCGAACGCGGTCTGCATCGCCAGAGGAGGGCGAGCTCCGGACAGGGACGGCCCCAGCATTTGCGCGAGCAACGAGCCGGCCGCAGGCGCTTCGAACAGTACCGGACCATCGTAATCGGACGCGGGCGGCGATACGCGAAGGGTGATCAAGTCCTCGCCGGCCTTTTCCAGATCCTTTCGAACAGCGTCCGCCGCAGGGAGTTGGTCGGGCCGTTGCCGGTAGACAGAGATGAAATTGTGCAGCCCCATGCCGTCCTCGGACTCCGTCTCAAGACTCGCCTCGATAGCGGCGAGGCTGTGGTTCGCGCGAATCTTCGTGCCGTCCGTATTCAGGAGATAACTCGTCGTGTAAATCAGATGGTAGGCGACGCGCGAGCTGTTGAGCTGGGGAAACTGGCGCATGGCGGCGGACACAGCCCGCGCCTCATCTTCCCAGTTACGGGTCGTCCAGTCGGCATCGCGGAGCGGCTCGACCGAAACTGTGGGCGTCGCAGCGGAAAAGTCGGGAATGCTGGGCGCCTTGGCCAGCCGCGTCATGAATGCTTGTTTTTTTGAGACGTTCTCGACGGCAGCCTTGAACGACTGGTCCGTGGCCAGCCAGAGGTCCTGGCGCAAGGAGTCGTAGTCTCGATCGATCCCGACAGTGCCCGTAGAGCCGAGGAAACCGCTGAAACCTTCGTCGGTGATGAAGTTCGAGCTATCGAGATTGTAGTTCCCGGCACGGACGTCGACGCTCATGATGCGGTTGCGCCCATGAGTCGAGGAAACCAGGGCGCCAAATTCCGCGACGATCGTGCGCATCTCGATGTCAAGAATGCGGTATTGGATGAAGTAAGGACGCACCGGCTCGGTCGTGTCCGGTATTTTCAGCTCGAGCCGGGTGCGGGCGCGGTCGAGCTCGTCCTGCATCGCAGAGAGCGTCTTGTCTGAGTCGATCGCGGCGGATTGCTGAGGCGACGGTGAGGGATGCCGCGGAGGCGACGCGACAACTTGCCCAGCCAATACGAGAAAAAAAACAGCAATCGCGACAAATGTCAGCAAAGAATTTTTCAGGGAATTCATCGTTGCGCTCATGGATTTGAATGTGGCGCTTTTCATGGCCGCGCCGCCTTTTCGTCGTGCGCCGGAGGCGGCAAGATCGGGGGCTTGTCCGTAGAGGTCTCCTTCTTCTGCACCTCCATCTCAGAAATCAAAATGGCCGGAGCAGCGGCGGCGACGGGCACGGAACCCGATTCCGCTCCGCAATATCCGTTGAACACTTCCATTGTGTCTCCAGTGGCAACAATTTTCGTTAGGGAAACAAGGGGTGTGCCCACGATATCCACGCCACGCACCAGCTCATCGCGGCGCCCATCGGCGAACACTTTGTATACGACGAGGGGCTGCACTTGGAAGGCCTGCGGCTGGCCGCGTCCGGTAAACGTAAATCCGCCGGCGATGTCGTCAATGAGCAGCCCGAAGGGTTTCCCCTGCCGCTTGATTTCTTCGATCAGCTTTTTGCGCAGTTCGGCGTTGGACACGGTGAGGCTGCTCTCCACAATCAAATTTCCCTGCCGCGACACCGGCTGCGCGCCGATCTGGCGCCGTCCGTGCCCGTTCGAGGTTGGGAATCCGATCAGTGGCTGGCGCGACATCTCGAAATTTTTCAGCACGCCATGATCCACCAGCGTGACGCGCTCGGACGGCGTGCCTTCGTCGTCGAACGGGTAGTAACCGATCAGGATGTCTTTGTTGAGGACTTTCTTGGTCGGATCATCGTAGATGGAAATAAATTTCGGAAGAATTTCCTCGCCTACTTTGCGCGCAAACGTCTGGCCTTCGTTGATGTCCTTCTGCCGGAAACCCTCGGCGCGGTGCCCGAAGACCTCGTGGAAGAAAACGGCAGTCGCGCGGCCGGTCAAAAGAGCCGGGCCAGCATAGGGCTCAACGAGGGGCGCAGCAACGAGCGATTCCAATTCCTTGCGGAGGACCTGCCCCTCCGCGAGCACAGCCTTGTCATCGGGTGCGTCTGACGGATTTGTCCAGTCAAAATTGTAGTAGCGATTGATGTCCATGCCGTCCGGCGCTTTCCCCTGGATGAACAATTCCAGCCTGTAGTGGACCTGGCCGAACTGGAGACGCGTGCCCTCGCTGTTTAGCTGATACTGATTTTCGCCCGTGGCGCTGAACGTCACAATGGAATTCAGAATCTGCGGGGAAGCGCGAAACGCCCGCGTGTACAGCCGGACCTTTTCTTCCCAAGGCTTGCGGTCGGGATGAACCGAAACCTCTGGCCCGTACTGAACGTGCGACTGCTCGCGGGCAAAATCGGGCGCGTGTTCCTCGATCGTTTGAGCCTGGACTTCTTTGCTAGTGTTGATCTTGATGAGAGCTTCCGAGGCGGTGCGGTATTGCCTGTCCGTTTGAAGCCACATCGCGCGGCGCAGCACGTCGGGTGCATCGTCGATTGGCACTGAGGTGCCAAACCCACCCTGGCTCGCCGGAGAATTTCCAACCTTATGCGTATTGTCGAGATCGTAGCTTCCTACACGCACCTGAGTTTCGAGCCAACGGGAATGGCTGTCTTCGCTCGAAAGCAGCGCGCCGTTCGAGCCCATGACTTCCGAGCGGTCCGTCGAGGTCAGCGTGTAGCTGATGAAGTACGCCGGCGGCGACGCCTTGGACAGAATCGGCAACTCGCGGTCGAGCTCCTCACCCATCGTCACGAGAACTGGGGCAGCCTTCGCCTGGGCCGTTTGCTGTGCAGCGACGTGCGATGGGCGAGCAATCGGCTTATTGGCCGCGGACGCGCACAAGGGAATCGAAAAGGCGAGGACTACAGGTGCGAATATTTTCACAGAAGGGCTCCATTCGAATGAGAGAGAGCTCAGTGGCCAAGACCTTCAGTTTAAGCTTATAGGACGCGAATCTCAAAGCGCCGGTTCCGATCCACTTTCCAACCCCGCAGCGGAGCGATCAAAGTGAATCAACAAGTTTCGATGCAATCCAGAGGCGGGATGTCGCCAGCGAAACGTCAGATGACGGGAATAAGTTGGAATTGGCAACGCGGTCGATTATGCATCCCGGCATGTCAGCCTGCTTGCACGTTGCAGCGCTTGCCTAGCCGCAGGACGGCGGCTTGCACCCTGGCTGTATCGGTGTTTGCGGGGGATGGCTGCCCCGCAGTGCTAGCGGGACAGCGATGGCCGGAGCAGCTATAACGGTGGTGATGCCGACAACCCACCAAGGACTGATGTGGTGGACCGGAACAGTCCCGGCAAATGTGGCGCCCACGGTGGTTGCGTTGACCGCCTCGGTCAGTATCGTGGGCGTGGCCTGAATCGGCGGATCAGGGGCCTGGTGGCCGTTCCGGATCGTCGATGTTTGCCCGCTCAATACATCCACGCAAACCCCGTCCAGATTGCAGAATCTGACGTGGCCATCGAATACGACAATTTGGAAGAGGCCGTTCAGGTAACCAAGAAAAAAGTCCGTGCCCACCACTCCCGCAACCCCGACGCCGGTGTGGACTTCGAATTTCGCATTTGGTTTCGATTGCTTGACAACCTGAGAGCGCATCCGCCCATAAGTTAGTTCAATTTGCGTTTGCTGGGCAGCCGAATCGTGCTGCGTCACAGCCAGGCTCGAGCTCGATCCCACATTCAGAAGCGAGCCATCGTCGAGGGCAACCCGCGCGCGACCGCCATCGCCGGTTTGCACAACGTCGTTCCAATCGACCAGCGCCTTCACTGGCGCGGGCAACTGCTGGGGACCTCGTTCGATGCCCACATCCGGGATAACCCGCGCAATTTGACCTGCCCGCTGCGCTGCCTGGCCGGCGACATCCGGGGGCACGACAATTGACAGGGACGCGAGTACAGCGAACACGATCAAGAATGGGGATCGGGTCGTCATATGGTCCTCCTGAGGGAGTCTGCCCGCACGCGACATTTGGGTTTCTTATTTACTGGCTGCGGAAGCTCGTGTCAACAACGGGAATCCTGCGGTGTCCCTTAGCTGCAACGAAGCGACTCCCCTCGGGTGCCGGTTTTGCGAAAGCAATTTCGTTGTTTCGAAGTGAGCGCCTTCAATAAAGCGCGTCCTGCGCCGTCGCGGCGCGGTTCTCACGAGTCGCGCGCAGAAGTCCAGTGTCGTCCAAATAGAAGCTCCGGAAGCCGTAATTTCCCGCACGAGCCTGGAGGGCAAAAGTGCGAATGGTTCCATTCCCGTCGACCGGGCCGGGAGTGTATTGAATTTGGTAGTTAACGCTCTGCGCGAGCTGCGCTGCCGTGCGTACACGCTGGCCGAGCGCTTCGAATTGCTGGGGATAAGCTCCACCTTGGGCCGAGGCATAGTCAACCAGGGCGGTGCGGGCTTCTCGCAGCGACTCGGCGGCACGGGCCTCTGCTTGGGCCGTCGGATCTCCCTGCCGCTCCGGAACCACGAACCACAGGAAACTCCAAATTGCCGCCAGCAACACTCCCAGCAGGGCGCCCCAGCGCAGGAGAATCTTTCCGATTCGTGGCTTCGGTTCCGGATTTTCTATCCCTGGAATCGATTCCGTCAGGTCGGCTCCGCAGTGCGGGCAAATTTCGGTCGCCTGATTGATCTCAGCTTCGCATTCGCGGCAGGTATACATGGATCGACGTGTCAGAAGCCGGCCCGGATTCACTTCGGGGTCGAGCGCGGAGATCGTCAAAATGAATCGTAGCGAAACGTGCTGGTGAGAGTCAATTGAGGATGGAGACCTTCTGTCGGCAGTGGGGCGGTCTTTCGAGCTGGAGTAGGCGGGGGATTGTTGGTGGAAGAAGAAAAGGGAGGAAGCTGCGGAAACTTCCTCCCTCTATCCTTCCGGTACAGCAGAAAGAATCCGTTGGGTTAGCTGATCGGGCTGTTCGCTGATGTTGCAGTCGCCGACAGGTTGTAGCGGATCACACCGGACTGGTCGGTGAAGAAATACCGCTGGCCAGTCACACCCGGTGTCGTCGGGCTCGCTTGCAGTGAGTAAGATTGGTACGGCGAAGCAGCCGAGAACGTGAACGTGTATCCGCTCTTGCTCCCCGTCACCAGCGCCGAGTCAATCAAGTCCGCCGCCGTCGAAGTTGGAGCGGTCGACGGACCTAGGTCGGACAGCTTCGTAGGATAGTTGCCATACGTGGTGGAAAAGGCCACCGACGACGTATTGATCGTACGCATCGAACCAACGGCTGAAGCTTCGTTGGCGGCCATCTTCGAACGCAGCAGGTTCGGGATGGCGATCGCGGCGATGATCAAAATAATCGCGACCACGATCAACAACTCAATCAAAGAAAAACCCTTCTGTTGCTTCTTCATATCGGTAGTCTCCTCCGACTCCGTATTGCAAGATTAGAATTCGTGCCTGTCATGCGCGGCCGCTACCGATGGTGCAATTCGCGGCCCAAACAGTTGGGCGCACGCCGGAGCAGTTGCGGTAGCTGCAATCATAAGAACACACAGGGCTTATGCTTTACGGAGGGCGAAAACTTCGGTGACTGACCAGGCAAGCGACCCAATGCCGCCGTCGAATTCTGACAAATATTGGCGCTACCGATTCGGAAAGTGACCATTTACGTCTTGGCGTTCCGAACCGGGTTGCGACGGTCCGCTGGCTAGCTGCAACTTCACCCGGATGGGTGGAGATAGAGTTTACGTGTAGGAATCCAAACGAGCCGCGATCGAAAATCGTTGCGCAAACTGAAACTCAGCCGATCGGAGAGCTGGTCGCATCCGCTGTGCCGGTCGGGGCGCTTCGAATCGTGCCGCTTTGATCCGTGTAGAATGACCGCTGGCCGGTGGAACCAAGCGTTACAGGCATGGCCGTGATCCCATAGCTCTGCACGTTGCCGCCTGGATCGATCGCAAGGGCAGCGTAGGCGAACCGATAGCCGCTCTTGACGCCGGTCGCAAGCACCGAGTCGATCAAATCGGCAGACGTGGACGTGGGGGCTGCGCCACCTGCTGCTGGTCCCATATCGGAGAGGGCGTGAGGATATCCGCCGTAGGTGTTCGAATACAAGAGAGTGCTCTCGTTCAAGGCTCTCAGCGCGCCGACGGCCGCCGTTTCATTGGCCTGGATTTTGGAGCGCATCAAGTTCGGGATCGCGATGGCCGCAATGATTAAGATAATCGTCACGACGATGAGAAGTTCGATAAGGGAGAAACCTTTGTTTTGATCTGGACGCTGATTCATGATTGCTTTGCCCTCCGGTATTTTGTGACGATCTCGCGAGTCAGTTCTCGCGCCCTAGAATTCCTTTTCCGTGGCGGCGAACTGCGACCCGCCGGGTATTCTCGAATCGGGCGCTATTCTACATCGCACCAAGCGGAAAACGTATTGATCCTAAAGTACTTTTTGCGTGCATCGTTGGCCCTGGTAGTTCTATACGGGCTATGATGCATCCAAACTAGTATCCGGCTGTTGCTATGGCGCAAGAATCAGCCCTCTCGTCGCTCCGGTTCCTCGGTCAATACGGCCGCCTCATCGGCGAGCTTTACGAGCAAGCTTCGTGCGCGCGGTGGGGGACATCTAGGAGAAAGTTCGGAGAAAGTCTGCGGCGTAGCGCGGTAAAGCGCTTTGGGGAAGCCCAGACAAGTCACCAGGAGGTTGAAGCCTATCTGAAATCGCTTCACCTTGAGGACTTGGCGCTGGCCTGCGCATGCAGTGAAGGGATCGAGGCGGCCTGGGAATTCTTCATTGCTCGTTTCCGGCAGGATCTACGCGGCGCGGCCAGCGCGATGCTTCGCTCGTCAGGAATTGGAGATGACGCGCGCGCCGCGGAGCTAGCGGACTCGCTCCACGCGGAGCTATACGGCGTCCGCGCGAGCCTCGACGGGCACCGAAAATCGCTATTCGAGTATTTCCACGGACGCAGCAAGCTGTCCACCTGGCTGCGCGCGGTGCTGGCACAGAAGCAGGTGGATCTCTTTCGGGCGGGCAGCCGGACAGTGTCTCTCGACACCGAAGACGAAGAGCCGCAGCTGCCCCGGCAGCGCCATGACGCAGATGAGGCACCACCCGACCCACACCGCGAAATGTACCTCGCGCGCATCGACCGAGCGCTTCATGCCGCGCTTGCCAATTTGACTCCGCGCGAACGCACGCTCTTGGTCTGCTACTACACAGATGAGCTCACGCTTGCCGAGATTGGCCGCATGTTGGGGGAGCACGAATCGACCGTTTCGCGGCAGCTCGACCGCACGCGGCGCGCCCTGCGCGAGAGCGTTACGCAAATGCTGCAGCGCGAAACGCCTGCGTTCAACGGCCGTCAGACGGAGGCCGCACTTGATGACGCTCAAGTTGAGTTGGCATTCGAATATGCCGTAGAGGACTGGCCGTTTGACCTTTCCCGGGCGCTATCGGCTTCAGAGTCACGCGGGAAACCTCCTGAGGAGTGACGATGCAAGATTTTTCGATGGAAACGTTCTAGGCTAGGAAGACACTTTGATGGACGCGAAAGGCAGAGACGAACCAAAAAACCGGCGGCGTGAAGAAACGCTTGCCCGGCGCGTGGGCGAAGCGCTTCACAAGATGAACCCCAGCGGTACGGGCGAGTGTCCGGACGCTGAGGTCATTGCGGCGTATTCCGACCACGGGCTCGCCTTGGACGAGACCGCGCGGTGGGATAGCCACTTTGCCACGTGCGCGCGGTGCAGAAAGATCTTGCGGGTGCTCGCCGCTTCGGCCGATACACCGCTCGCTGAAAACGAGGTGGCGCGACTTGGAGAACTCGTTGCGGCGGCCCACGTTCCCACGGATGCGACGGCTAAGCCTGCGAAGATGGCTCGGCCAGGGGCATGGGATTGGCGAGTGCGTTGGCTCGCGCCCGCCCTGGGAGTCGCCGCTGTTCTCGCGGTCTGGTTTGCCATGCGCCCGCCCTGGAGAACCATGGAGCACCGCGCGACGACCCTGATTGCGCAGGCACCCAAGGAACTGGCGCCTCCCGCGTCGTCGGGGTCAAGGGAGCAGCTTCCAACTGGTCTCCCGCTCGAAGATAAGCAGGCGCTCAAGGGCCGCTTGAGCCGGCCGAACAGTGAAAGTCCGGCGCTCGATTCACGAAGCAAAGTTACGGCCGGCGGCGCGGCAGCGACGAGGGATGAACTTAGGAGCGACACAGGAAATCAAATAGCAAATTACGGTGCGCTGCAAAAAAAAGAGGAATCGGGCAGGCCGGCGAATGAAGCCGAGGCCCGCCTGCAGGCAAGTGCCCCGCCGCCTCCGCCTGCTCCCCCCCTAGTTCAGCCTCAGATAGCCACAGGCGAGTCCGCCGCTTCCCCTCAATCAAATGCAAAATCTGCTGGCGATTTGAGTTCTCAGGCGGCTGCAGCCGTTCCAGCGCCTCCGCCACCACCGCCTTCGCCGACAAAACCTGTGATGGGGGGGCTCGCGCGATCAGCGCCGCTCCCCGAGGCGCGCGCCAAGACCGACAAAGTAGCTCCTGCAGCTCCCGCAGCGCCTCAACAAACGACTCAATCCGTCACCGTTACAGAAGCCACTCCAATGGTCGAGACGACGAACGGAACCGTCGGGGGCACTGTTCAGCCCGGGGCTTCCACCGATCTCCCAGTGAACGGACGCAGCAATGCGCCGGTTGCTTTGTCAAGGTTAGCCCAGAAGAACGCGACTTTGTTTAGTGCTCCGTCGGGCTCGATCCTATGGCGCACGGCAAGCGGTGGCAAGATTGAGCGTTCGAGCGATTCGGGTCGAACCTGGCACGCGCAGCTGAGCCCGTCCCAGGAAGATTGGCTCTCCGGTACAGCAGTTTCCGACACTGTCTGCTGGCTGGCGGGCCGCAATGGTGCAATCGCACGCACGTTAGATGGACAGCGCTGGGATCGCGTGTCGCCACCGGCACAGGCCGCTGGAAACGCCGGCAATTTACCTGATTGGACTGGCATCGCAGCGCGCGATGCCCAATCCGCGACCGTAACCGCTAGCGATGAACGCCGGTTCGCGACGTCCGATGGCGGCAAGACCTGGCAGGCCCTGCAGTAGATTGCCCTGCAAGAAATTCGAGCAGCCCCGTTCTAAGCGTGTAAAGGAAGAAATCATGCTTTGTTTTCACGGGAGACTGCTCATGAGATTTGTCACGATTTTTAGGTTTCTGACTGCTGCGGCCTTTGCCGCCCTGCTCGTTTTCCTGCCGTTCCACCACAGGTCGGTTGCGGCGGAATCCGCACGTCAGGCGCCACAGGCTGCCGATGGTACCCTGACCACCACGCTCGGGGATCAGAGCGACCTGGCGCTGACTGTGTACAACTCGAATCTTTCGCTCGTGCGCGACGTTCGGCAGCTCAATTTGTCGGCGGGGGAAACGCACCTGCGCTTTATGGACATTGCCGCTTCGATCAATCCTGCGACGGTGCACTTTCGTTCACTTTCCGAGCCGGACAAACTGGACGTCGTCGAGCAAAATTACGAGTACGATCTGCTCGATCCGGGCAAGCTGCTGCAGAAGTTCGTGGGCCGCGATGTCACGCTCGTCCGCGCCAAAATGGCGACTGGAACGACTGAATACGAAGACGTGAAGGCGACCCTACTCTCGTTGAACGGTGCACCCGTGTGGAAGATCGGCAACGAAATCGTCACCGGGGTTTCCTATGACAGCATTCGGTTCCCCGAAGTGCCTGAGAATTTATACGAGCGGCCAACGCTGTTGTGGACGCTGCAAAACACTGGCGCACGGCGGCAGCGCGTGGAAGCGTCTTACCTGACTGGCAATCTTTCCTGGAGCGCGGACTACGTCCTGAACGTGGCGAAAGACGAGGCCAACGGCGATCTCGACGGCTGGGTCACGCTGGTGAACCACAGCGGCACCGCGTTCAAGAATGCCCAGTTGCAACTCGTGGCCGGCGATCTTCACCGCGTCGTCGCCCAAAACGGGATGGATGAGATGAGGGCATTGGGAGCTATGAGCAAAGCAGCAGCTGCGCCCGCTCCCTTCCAGCAGGAGTCGTTTTCCGAATACCACCTCTATTCGCTGAATCGCCGAACGTCCATCTTCGATCAGGAATCCAAGCAGATCAGCCTGCTCAACGCTTCACGCTTCCCGCTGCGGAAAGTTTATATTGTGAACGGGCAATCGTATTACTACCGCGGCGCTGCGCAGCCCGGAGCGCCGGTGAAAGATCCCGTACAGGTTTTCTATAAATTTAAGAACGATGAGAAAGCGGGCCTGGGCATGCCGCTGCCTGCCGGAACCATCCGCGTCTACCAGCAAGACTCACGCGGCGGATCGCTGTTTGCCGGCGAAGACCATATCGACCACACCCCGAAGGACGAAGAAATCAGCCTGCACGTCGGCAACGCATTCGACATCATCGCCGAGCGCAAGCAGACGGATTACAAGAAGCTCAGCGACCGGCTATATGAATTCGAGTATGAAATCACGCTGCGCAATCACAAAGCAGGGCCCGTCACGGTTGAAGTGAATGAACCAATCGGAGGCGACTGGGAAATGCTCAACTCGTCGTACAAATTCACGAAGACCGCGGCGTTCGCGGCGCAGTTCCAAGTGCCCGTCGATAAAGATGGAACGTCAGTGCTGAAATATCGCGTGCGCGTGAGGTACTAAGCTCGTGACTCGCTTGCCCTGAGTGCCGGATTCGGCACGAAGGGTGAAAACCAGGCGGGAGTGGCGTTCGGCAAGACTGCTGAAATGCCCTCCCGCGCCCTCATTTCTTTCGTCGCTTGGGTTTAGTTGCACCCGAGCTTTTTGGTGGGCGGGACGCCACGATGGCTTCGGCTTCGATTTCGACCAGCATCTCGGGTGCTACGAATGCTACAACCTGGATCATCGCCGTGGCTGGACGAATCTTGCCAAAAACCTCGCCGTGCGCACGGCCAATCTTTTCCCACTCCGCGATATTGACGACGTACATGCGCGTGCGGACCACGTCTTCCAAACGCGCGCCGGCATTGTGCAGCGCCGATTCGATGTTGCGGAGTATCTGAACGGTCTGCGCATAGGCGTCGCCGACGCCGACAATTTTTCCGTCCGGGCCGGTCGCGGTCGTGCCCGAAACATGCACGGTATCGCCCACACGCACAGCCCGCGAATAGCCAACGATGGGTTCCCATTGTGTGCCGGTAGAAATATTGATTCGCTTCATTGTCTTTGTTTCCCCCTGACTGATCGCCGCATATTCTGACACGAACCTGCGGACGCTGAGAAACTAGACAACGTCTCTAGAATCCCCGTAAGCTTAGCTCGCGGGGCTGAAATGCACTCTCTGTGTTAAATGTTTTTCGTCGAGCCGCCTTCCAAGGAGTCGCCGGTTGCGCTGCAATAACATCCTAGAGGCCATCGGGAAAACGCCGCTGGTGCGGCTGAACCGCCTCACCGCTGGATTCGACGCCGATGTGTACGTCAAAGTCGACTACATGAACCCGGGCGGATCGGTGAAGGACCGCATCGGCATCTCTATGATCAACGACGCCGAGCGGCGCGGCATTCTCAAGTCCGGCGGGACGATTATCGAGGGCACCTCGGGCAATACGGGCATTGGCCTCGCGCTTGTAGGAGCCGTGCGCGGCTACAAGCTGGTCTTCACCATCACCGACAAGCAGTCGAAGGAAAAAGTTGATCTGCTCAAGGCGCTGGGCGCAGAAGTCATCGTGTGCCCGACGGCCGTCGAGCCGGACGATCCCCGCAGCTACTATTCGGTGGCAAAGAAGCTTGCCGCCGAAATTCCAAACTCGTTCTATCCCAATCAATATGAAAACCGGATGAATCCCGAGGCGCACTACCACACCACTGGCCCGGAAATATGGGAGGACTCGGAAGGAAAGATCACGCATTTCGTTTGCGGCATGGGCACGGGCGGGACAATCAGCGGCGTCGGCCGCTACTTGAAGGAAAAAGATCCCAACGTAAAAGTCATCGGAGTCGATCCCATCGGCTCGCTTTACTACGAATACGTGAAGACGGGAAAAGTCGGCAAAGCCAAGACCTACGTCGTGGAAGGCATCGGCGAAGACATTTTCCCCGCCACTATGGATTTTAAAGTGGTCGACGACGTCGTCCAGGTGAATGACCAGGAGTGCTTCGTCTGGGCGCGTCGGCTCGTGAAGCAAGAGGGGATCTTCACCGGCGGCTCGGGCGGCGGCTGCGTTTCAGGCGCGCTGCGCGTGGCGAAGCCGCTCCCGAAGGGCTCGTTTGTGGTTGCTTTCCTGCCGGACACCGGGATGCGCTACCTCAGCAAAGTGTACAGCGATGAATGGATGCGCGAGCGCGGCTACGTTGATTCCGAAGTGCCGCTGACCGCGGAAGACGTGGTCAACGCGAAACACAGGAGCGGCAAGGTGCGCGACTTGATCGTCGCTGGGCCGGACCAGACCGTGTTCCACGCCCTACACACGATGCAGACGCAGGACATTTCGCAATTGCCGGTTTTCGAGGGGCAGCAGCCGGTCGGCGCCATTTACGAAGACCAGATCCTGAACCTCGCCCTACAAGGCAAAGACCTGCGAAAAATGGTCATCCGCGAAGTTATGAGCGATCCGCTGCCCGCCGTCCCTTGCGAGTCTCCGGTTGAGCGAATTACGTACCTCCTGAGCCATGAAGAACCCGCGGTGTTCGTCCGAATGGGCAACGGACATTTCGAAATCATCACCAAGTACGATTTGATGGGCACGATCGCAGGAATGATGGAACAGAAGCGGTAAGTAGCCCAGAGTTCAGTCTTGGTTTTCTGCGCCCTCAACTGAAAAATCCACAGACTGAAGTCTGTGCTACCAGACCCTCAGAAAAACAGGAAACGTTTGCGCTTCGTGTATTGAACCGGCTTGGCGTCTGGGTCGGCTTGCTCGGGTTCGTAGGGCAGGCTGCGGCCCTCGAATGCGGCAAGCGGATTGTCACGGAATAGGGACCGCGCAACTTCCTCGCCGCGGCGCTCGGCGACGGCGTTGAAAGCGTCGCGAAGCTGCAGCGGGCGGCCCTTCATATTGTGAGCGTCGCTGGCGACAAAGTGCACCCGGTCCTCGTCCAGCCACTGCTCGGCGCGGTGCTGCGCGGCGCTACCGAACCGCCCCAGGATGGATTGCGCCGTGATCTGCACATAGGCTCCTTGGTGCAGCCAGCGGTACATTCGCTCGGGCTTCGTGCGCAGGAGCGCGTTCCGCTCAGGATGCGTGATGATGGGCGAGAGCCCCGCGAGATGTAGCCGGTGCATCGTATCGTCCATCGACGGCGGAATGGAAAATTCGGCGAACTCAACGAGCAGGTAGTTCTTCTGGTTGATCGTGTATTTCTGCTGATTTTTTTCGAGATCCTGCAGATTCTCAAAGTTCAAGTGAAAATCGCATCCCGTGGCCAGCTTCAGCCGGTCGCCGACGGCCGATTGCAGCTCGTCCCGGCGCTGGCGGATCATTTCCGGATCGAATTTGTAAGTGGAATTGGCGTGCGGCGTCCCGACCACATGGGTGACCCCTTCAGCGATGGCCATTTCCGCCATTTGTACTGAAGTTTCGAGGGTGTCCGCGCCGTCGTCCAGGCCGTGCAGAATATGGCAGTGGATGTCGACCATTGGTCTCCGCTTCCGTTGACGATACCCGAACGGACATGGACGAACAACCCCCGGTATTGACATTGGTAACTGGCAGCCCGGCTTGGGTTGAGTCCGGCAAAGGGCCGAGATGACCACGATTTGCCTGTTATACTCGCGGCTTCCACAGATGAGTCGGGGTTGGGCGGGGAGCGATGGCAACTTTTTTCATCGAACAATTTGGATGCCGGGCGACGCAGGCTGACGCGGCGGCGATCGAGCGGCAATTGCGCGAACGCGGCTATGCAGCGACGCGCGAAGCGAATTCGGCCAACGTGGTCGTTGTAAACACGTGCACGGTCACGGCTGCGGCGGATTTGCAGGCGCGGCAGGCCATTCGCGCAATTCACAAGCAAAATCCCAGTGCGCGAATCGTTGTGACCGGTTGCTACGCGCAGCGTGCCCCCGAAGAACTCGCCGGGCTCGATGGAGTTTCCTGGGTCGTCGGCAACTCGCACAAGCCGGAGATTCCGCGACTGGTCGAGGAGATGGCGCCGGTTTCGGCGCGCCGTGCGCCGCAAGAGCCGAGAGGATTCGTTCCGCTGTCGATGATCGCGAGCGAGACACGTTCCAGTGCGCACCGACCAGCTCAAATTCTGACCGGCGACATTCAGGAACAGCGCGAACTTCTCGTCGCTCCCGTCGAAGGCGGCGAGGGCGGCCACACGCGTCCGGTGCTGAAAATTCAGGATGGATGCAACAAGCGCTGCTCCTATTGTGTAATCCCGCAGGTACGCGGGCGCAGCCGGAGCCTTGCTCCGGGTCGAGTGATCGAAGAAATACGCAAGCTGTGTGAGCGCGGCGCCCGAGAAATTGTCCTGAGCGGGATCGACCTGGGAAACTACGGGCGCGACCTAGCGCCGCGCGCGGACCTTGGCGAACTTTTGCGGCGCATTCTTGACGACACGCCGGTCGAGCGGCTGCGCGTCAGCTCGATTGAGCCGATGGATGTGACGGAGGATCTGATCGCGATTTTTGCGTCGAGCGAGCGGATGGCGCGGCACTTCCACATGCCGTTGCAGTCGGGATCCGACCGTGTGCTAGCAGCGATGCATCGCTGGTACCGCGCGGAGCACTACGCACGCCGCGCGGAGCTTGTGCGCGAGTGGCTGCCCGATGCCGCGATCGGAGCGGATGTGATCGCTGGGTTTCCCGGCGAGACCGAAGGCGATCATCAGGCAACGCTTGCGCTGATTGAACAGCTTCCGCTCACGTATCTGCACGTCTTTTCCTTTTCCGCCCGGCCGGGAACCGCGGCAGCGGAGATGAAACATCACGTGCCGGAAGCTGTGATCGCGCGCCGGGCCCGCGAATTGCGCGCGCTTGGCGAACAAAAGAAAACCGGATTCCAAAAAGCGCAACTTGGCGGTCAACTTCGCGTGCTCACACTCAACCGCCAAGGAATCAATGACTCTGGCCAGTGGACGCGTGCTCTCTCCGGCAACTACCACGATGTGCGCGTCTCTGGGCAATGGTCAGCCAACCAAACACTCGATGTGAGAATTGATGGCCTCACAGATGGCTACCTCGCGGGTGCTGCTGTCTAGCAATTTCACGCCAAACCGAAAGCGTTTCAACAGAGAGGACACAGAGAAAAGCGCACAAAGGGCGCGGAGAATCCCGTCGCACAGATTCGCCTGATTCCTGATTTTAGTTTTTGCTCTGTGCCTTTGTGGCCAGGCTTCCCGCCTTTACGATTCGAAGATGACCTGGGCGAGGGCGGTGTTGCCGTCGTGCGTAATGGTGAGGGCGATGTGTTTCACGCCGAGGCGGTCGGCGATCGAGCGCGTCGCTCCAGAGAGCTTCAATGTGGGCTTGCCGCTTGGCTCGCGCACGACTTCGATGTCGCGCCAGCGGACTCCCTGTGCCCACCCTGTGCCGAGGGCCTTCATGGCCGCTTCCTTGGCTGCGAAGCGGCCCGCAAACCGTTCGGCGCTGTGGCGGTGCTTTTCGCAGTAGGCGATTTCAGAAGGCGTGAACAACCGTTCAAGAAACGGACGGCCGTGGCGGGCGATAGCTGCCTCGATGCGGTCGACTTCGGTGATGTCCACGCCCAGACCAACAATCATGGATTCTCCGCGCAGGAGGACCGCGCCGTGTCGCGCCCTAAAATTATACCGCTCCGACAAAACGCCGACCGAAGCGGGCGCCTTACGTTACAGTGGTGAGTAGAACACACGCACTCCATGGCACGCGCCCTCAAAACTCGAACGGCCGGACGCACCGGCATCCCGCCCGAGCCGCAATCCGCGCGGCGCGACGCGAGTGCTGCGTGGGCACTTCGCCGGGCGCGCGGGCTGCAAGTGATCGAATCACGCGCATTGACAAGGCTAGCTTGGCTCGCGCACGGGTTCAGCACGCGCCCGGGCGGCGCGAGCGTCCTGGACGGAAAGCCCGCGCTGAACCTGGGTTTCACCGACTGGGACGCACGCGATCGGGTGTCTGCAAACCGCGCGAAATTCGCTCATGCGGTAGGCGCGGATGCAATGGCCCTCGTCACGCTTCGACAATTTCATTCTGACGTGATCCACGTGGCATCCGCGCCGTGTGCAGAGGCTACCAAAGCGGACGCGCTGATCACTGCGGAGTCTGGACTGCTGCTCGGTGTGCAAACCGCGGACTGTGTACCGATTCTTCTTGCCGACGCTCGGCATCGGGTTGTTGCGGCGATTCACGCGGGCTGGCGCGGCACGCTCGCGCGGATCGCGGTAAAAACTCTGGGGCGAATGAGCATGGAATTCGGTACGCGGCCGCGCGATGTCGTTGCCGCACTCGGTCCGGCGATTGGGCGCGAATGTTATGAAGTAGGTCCCGAAGTCGCCCAGGCTTTCGCCGCCCAATTTCCTGTCGCCAAGGATTGGTTCGACGGCCCGTTCGACCAACTGGCGCACGGCGAGGAGCCGCTCTGGCTGCCGTGGCTCACGATGATGCCTCCGGGACACGTGCCTCCGCCTCCGCGCGCGCAGCTCGATTTGCACGCTGCAAATCGGTGGCAACTGATCGACGCCGGCGTGCCGGAAAAGAATATCGCCGTGAGCGATTTGTGCACCAAGTGCCGCCCTGATCTGCTGTTCAGCTACCGCCGCGAAGGCGCGAACACGGGGCGATTAATGGCGGTGATTGGAATTCGCGCGGAAAAACCATAAGAACGCTACTTGGACTGCGTCGCAACCGTTCACCGAACGCACCGACCGCGGATTGCGAAGTAGCACTCTTGGCTGTGCGGATTTGTGTATCGCCGATCGTTTTCGGCCCGACGACGGTTGCAAAGACCGCACATGGTCCCGCCCCGGCGGGATGCCTGCGCTACTGAAACTTCCCGACTTGAAATTATTGCAAGGCGACGAAACGGCTGGGCGATTCCATCAGCGCGAGTTGGCCGCAGGCGGCGAAGACGTCCTGTCCGCGCGAGTAGCGGATGAATGCAGGGACGCCTTTGTCCATCAGGACGCGCTGAAACTCCTCGATGCTCTCCGGGGCGGGCGAGCGATACGGCAAATTCCCCGGATTCCACGGAATGAGGTTCACCTTAGCGCGCAGGTGCGCGAGGAGCCGCACCACACGGCGGGCGTCGTCGGGCGTATCATTCACGCCGCCCAGCAGGACATATTCAAACGTGAAATATTCGCGAGGCCGCAGCGGAAATTCCCGGCAAGCGCCAAGCAAAACATCCAGCGGATACTTCCGATTGATGGGCATGAGAGCGTCGCGCTGCTCGTCGCTCGAAGCGTTGAGCGAAATGGCCAGGCTCGGCCGCACCTTTTCCTGCGCCAGCTTTTGGATGCCGGGAACAATGCCGCTCGTTGACAGCGTGACGTGCCGCGGCGCGAGACCCACGCCCTTGGGATCGAGCAGGATGCGTACCGCCGCCATCGTCGCGTCATAATTGAGGAGCGGCTCGCCCTGGCCCATCAGGACGACATTCGTTTGCGGCGCGAGCTGGTCGCGATTTTCCTCGAGCGCAACCAAAACCTGCCCCACGATTTCACCTGCGGTTAGATTGCGAATCAGGCCGAGCTGCGCGGTCAGGCAAAAATGACAGTCCACGGCACAGCCCGCCTGCGTCGAAATGCAAATCGTCTGGCGGCCCTCGCGCGGCATAAATACGGCTTCGATCTGAGCGGGCTTGGCGTCTTCGCCGCCGATGGCACACAAATAACGAATGGAGCCGTCGGCCGACACGAACCGCTGCTCGACACGCGGTGGTGTAATGCGGCCGCCCTCGTCCGACAGGAGGCGCTCGCGAAACGTGGCGGGCAAGCTCGTCATCGCGGCGAAATCAAACTTTCGCTCCGCATAGAGCGCCTGATACAACTGCGAACCGCGGTAAGGCCGCTCGCCGAGCGACACGACGAACTCTGTCAATTCTTGTGCGGATTTTCCGAGAAGTTCGACAGGCACGAAGCGTCTCCGAGGTCTCTTCGACATTTTAGCACGTCGCCTCGACGCCCCTTCGAAACGGGGGCTCTTTGCGCTAGCGCAAGCTCTAAGTGCCCTAAATGTAACCATGTAAGGGAAATCAGGTATTCTACCTATAGCCCAAACGAACAGCGATGCTCTACACATACACGTTAAGAAATGGTGCCCCCTGGCGGGGAGAAGCGGCAGCGATGCGATTAGGGAGTGCTCGAGTACACCTTGTCGTCCCTGTCTTCATCTACGGATACGATGATTCCGGTGTTCCCTTTAGGGAAATCACCCGAACGCTGATGATCGAGGCAACAGGCGGCTTCGTTGAGCTCGCAGAGCCAGTCTCAAAGAAGCACCCCGTTCTACTGATTAACATAGCGACAGGGCATTCGATCTCGTGTCGCGTTGTTTCCATCAGAAAAGGATCGAATGGAAAAGCAGAAGTCGGTGTCCATTTTGCTCAGCCTTCGCCCGGCTTTTGGGGACTCGAATTCCCAACGAACGGGCCGCATCCCACGATCCAAAAGAATGCTGACGCCACGGAACTGTAAGGATTTGCCGCGGCATCGAGCGCTCCGCACCAATTCTACGATTTACAATTACCGTTCTTTCTAACTGGAATTACGCGAACAAATCCAGTGCTTCACTGATAGCTTTGATACGCAGCTATCGGCTAGAAAGCCGAGATGCCGACTGATGCTGGATGCTCCCAAGGGCGAGGAGAAGAGTCGATGCAACCGAACACCAATCGCGTTCGCCTCACAGTTCCGGTATCCATATTTGGGTACGATTTTTGCGGTGAGCCGTTCAACGAAGTAACTGAGACGTTGGAGATCGGCGCAGACGGCGGCCTTATCGAGCTCAGGGCGGCAATCGCAAGGGAACATCCTTTCCTGCTCATAAACATGGCGACGGGACGCGCCGCTGGCTGCCGCGTCGCCTCCTTGCAAATTGCGTCGAATGGAAAAGCCCACGTGGGGGTTCGCTTTGCACCGCCGTCCCCGCAGTTTTGGGGACGCGATTTCTCGCCCGAAGAAGAAGTGCATCACGGCACCCAAGAGCGTCTAGTGCCTGCATTAGCGTAAGAGCCGTAGCCGTATCGCAAATTCCGGTCAAAGGTCCCCTTCCTCCGTCGGCCCGCCCTGTCCAACTACGCGAGCACCGCGTTTGCCGGTTCGCCTTCGCCATCGAACGTGTGCCACAATAGAGTGCGGGTCCGGGCTGCGCTTGTTCACCCTGAGGTTCGAAGGACAGCCCGCCAGAACATATGTCTCAACCGGTACGCGATATTCAAAAAGCGGAGCTTCCCAACGGCGTCGTTGTGGTGACGGAAAAGATGCCGCAGGTGCGGTCCGTCTCCGTGGGCATTTGGCTGGACACAGGATCGCGCGCCGAATCCTCCGATCAGAACGGGATCGCCCATTTCATCGAGCACATGGTGTTCAAGGGCACGACCAAGCGCACAGCGGAGGAAATCGCGCAGTCGGTGGATTCGGTAGGCGGGATGCTGGATGCTTTTACCGCCAAGGAGATGACCTGCTTCAATGCCAAAGTCCTTGACGAGCACCTGCCCGTGGCTGTGGACGTCCTCTCCGATCTCGTGCTGCGCCCGCGATTTGACGATGCGGACATCGTCAAGGAAAAACAGGTGGTCCTCGAAGAAATCAAGATGGAAGAGGACAATCCAGAATATCTGATCCACGAACTATTCACGCAAAACTTCTGGCACGGGCATCCGCTGGGGCGGCCGATTCTGGGCACTCCCGAAACCGTTTCACAGTTTTCTCGCGATGCGGTGCTCGAATCTTATGAGATGTGGTACGCCCCGAACCACGTGGTGATCACCGCCGCGGGAAATCTGGAACACGCGCAACTGGTGGATCTGGTAGTCCGCGAATTCGGGGAAGAGGAGCGCTCCCCGAGCCCTTCGGCTGCAGCCGCCCCCGAGACTCGCGCCTGCGTCGAACAACGCGACAAACGAGAGCTCGAGCAAGTGCATATCGTGCTGGGCGTGCCGTCGTATCCGCTGGCCCACGAGCGGCGCTATGCCGCGTCGCTGCTGAACATCATTCTGGGTGGCGGGATGTCGTCGCGGCTGTTCCAGAACATTCGCGAGAGGCAAGGGCTGGCGTATGCGATCGAAAGCGACCTCGCGCCCTACACTGACTCGGGTGTGCTTTCCGTGTATGCAGGAACGTCGCGAGAGTCAGCCGTCAAGCTGATTCGTTCCGTCTGCGAGGAATTGCGCCGCGCGCGGGAAGAAGGGGTTAGCGCCGAGGAATTGCGCCGCGCGAAGGACCATCTCAAAGGCTCGATGATGCTGTCGCTCGAATCCACAAGCGCGCGTATGTCGAACCTGGCACGTCAGGTGATGTACCTCAATCGCTTTATCACGCTCGATGAAATGCTTGGGTCCATCGAAGCCGTAACGCGCGAGGAAGTTCTCACCATCGCCCAGGATTTTTTTGATCCCGGCCGCATCACGCTCACAGTCCTCGGTAATCTGAAGGATTTTCGCGCCACGCGCGAGTTGCTGGCGTAGCTCTGCACATACCCTCTTTTCCGCCGCCCGAATTTGATTGTTCTATTTGTATTTGCTTGGCACTTGCCTCATTGACGCGGCGGATGCACTTTGTCATTATTCCGTGAGCTTGCCGGCCGTTCGCGGTAAGCCCGGAAGTGGCCCAGGCTTGAGCCTGTGAGGGTTGGTCGTTGCACGACGCAAAACCCACAGGCTAACGGCTGCGCCACTCCACTGGGGGAAGCGTATTAGTCTGCGCGTGACGATACTGGCGTCGGGCAGCTCGGGCAATTGCACATTGCTCGAAACGGAGCACACCCGGCTCCTGGTGGATGCGGGCCTCGGCAAAAAAGAAACCTTGCGGCGCCTCGCGGCCGTCGGGCATTCGGTAGATCGCCTCAGCGGTATCGTTATTTCCCACGAACACGCGGATCACATCGGCTCCCTGGCGCAGGTGCTGGGCCAGTGGCGAACCACCGTGTATCTCACGGAAGCGACACGGGCCGAAGTGATGCGCATCCTGCCGGAAAAATCACACAAGCGCCTGAACCGCGTGGAGCACATTCGAGCCGGACAACGCTTCACGGTGGGCGATATTGAAGTGTCTCCGTTTTCGATTCCCCACGATGCGGTCGACCCTTTGGGTTTTACCTTCCGCACGAACGGGACAAAAGTCGCAATCGTCACGGACCTTGGATATCTCCCGGAGCTTGTGAAAGTTCATTTGCGGGACTCCGATTGCCTGATGCTGGAATCGAACCACGACCTCGAGATGCTTAAGGTTGGGCCGTATCCCTGGCACGTCAAGCAGCGCGTGATGAGCCGCACGGGTCACCTGTCGAATCATACGGTCAGCGAGTTTTTGTCCGACGCGGAAGGGTTCGACGGGTGCGCGCGATACGTCGTGCTCGCGCATCTCTCCGAGAACAACAACAATCCCGACGTGGCACGCATTTGCGCCGAAGAAGCCCTCGGGCGGCGTTCCGCCGCCGGAGCGTTCTGCGGCGAGCTCATTGTCGCATCACAGAGTTCGCCGCTCCCCACCCTGAATTTGTAGGCGTGATGCCGAAGAGGCCCTGGTGCGACCTTTGGCCCGGCGGGGGGCGATCAGAGCAGTCCTCTCAAGTGATACCGCTGCGCGTCGTCGTAAATCGCGGGTCCTTGCTTTAGTAGGGCAGACTCCTGAAGGCCAGCGTATTGTAGGCGCCGGTCGCAGTAGCGGTGGCGGTGCTCGCAGCCGCGCCGGAAATGGTGGTGTCGGCCGCGTCAAAGTGAAGATTCGTTCCGCCGTGGTCGTCGATCGTGTAGGCCATGATGGTGCCGTAAAAATCGGAACCGCCATTCACCTGCACCGCGGCATACGGGGCGTTTATAACGCAGAACATTTGGGGACCGCCTGTCACCGTAATGGCTGCCGACCCCGGCAATCCCAACGGCGGGACGTTGATTTGGATATTGCTCGAGACCTGCGAGGTGTTACTAATTTCGGCATGCGAGCCAAAACTAATCGGCGCGGTCGCGCATCCGGTGCCCGAAACATTAATTGTGACCTTACCGGTCGCGGGACTCGTGGATATCGTACCCCAGCTGCCGGCAGTGATGCAGTCGAAGTTGTACGTTCCCGGGGCAGTCAGCGTAACCGAACCGTGCGAGCCAACTGAGAGGTTACGGTAGTTGCCCGGCACGATGGTTCCGGAGCTCACATCTGTTGTAGACGAGTTCGCTGGAACAGTTACCGTTGGTATAGCCATAATGCTTGATTGCACCAAGGCTCCGTAGGTGGGGCTGCCGCTAACGGAGAAATCATCTCCTGGGCAGCTTCCCGGACCGGGAGGAGTTCCAGTTCCAACATTCGGGACGTAGACATTTCCGCCAATGCTCGTGGACGTTCCCTCCGCCACTGCTCCGCCGTTGGTGCCAACGTCACCGAGGCTTGCTTGCTTCGTAGCGGCATATGTTCCCAAGGAGCTGTTATATCCATCCACTGAGGCGTTTCCCCCGAGAATAAGGCCAGGGCTGAGACACGTTCCTCCGTAAGCGAAGAAGCCGTACGCGTCGCTGATCCCGCAATGAGGCACGGTAATGGTCGGAGGATTCAAGGCAGCCTCTGCCTGGACCATTTGCCGCGATCCGTTGGACGTCACTGCAAGCGCCGTGATCATTAGCACCGGGGTCGACACCGTGGGCGACGCCGCAGCGCACGTTTGATATTGTTCGCAACTCGTGTAGGCCGGTGTGACGCCCACGGGGGTGGTCAACAGCACTTCCGATCCGCCGTTCCAGCAAACGGGATTGGAAGCGGATCCCGTAGAATTCACCGAATAGGTGCTGGCGGTAGGCGTAGTCCCGCCGCTCAGATAACCTTGCGACGAATTCACTTTCCAATTGACCCTCACCCACTCGTACGGCATCGCAGCCGAGGTGCCACTCCACGGATAGTTGCTGTTTACCGTCGTGTACCATGAAGTGCCCGTCGGAACTGTGCTGCACGGAACATCGGGCGGAGCGCTGGTCATACCAGAAATTGAGTAACCTTCGTGGCAGAACTCATCGTCGAAGTACGTGTTCGTCGAGTCCCAGGGCTTAACGGTAAGGGAGCTACCCGCGTTGATTAGATACAGGACACCACCCGTGGCCGACGGCGTCGCGACGGGAATCTGAGCTGCGATACTGCTTGCGTTGGACTGTTGCATCCGATCCAGGGCTTCGTAGATCCCCGCTCTCGCGGCAAAAAAGGATATCTGTTCACTTCGATAGTTGCCATTGATGGAGGTTTCCGTCCCTGACAGTGTAATGAGCGCAGCGGTGATCGCTGACAGGATGAGCAACGCGATTAGGCAAAACAACAGCGCAACGCCGTGTTCGCCATTCCTTGCCTGATTCGTGATTTTGGATTCGTTTGTCATAAGGCGCTCCTGGCGCGCAAAGGTCCGTCTGCCTGAGACACGGCACTAGTTGTTGATTCTTGCTTCCGACACCATCGTCGTCGTGGGATAAGTAGTCGAGGATATGGTCGAATCGGGCTGCGGGTTTTGAACGTACAAAGTAATGCCGATGTTCTTGATGCTGGACAAAGAGTCAGTGCTGGAGTTGTACGCCGAGCCGTCGTACTTGTACGCCGCAAAAATGTTCTGACTCATCACATTGTCCAACTCCGTGTAGTAGGCGGGAGTGCCTCCCACTGATTTCAGAACAGTGCCGCGCTGCACCGTGCATGGGCAATTTCCGCTGGCGGGAACCACTACCTGAAGGTAGACTTCGCTCACGCCGCTTCCGTCTATGTCTCCCTCAAACTGAAGCGCGGACGAAGAAAAGCTGATCAGGCCTTGCGCGACATAACTGGAACTTGACGTGGCCCCAGTCGCGGGATCGAACATCCCAAGGCTCGGGAAACCGCATTGCCGCAAATCCCTCAGAATCTGGTCCATGAATTGGCGCGATTCCTGGGCGGCGCCTACCTTGTTGACGTCGCTCGCGCTTTTCTTTTGGATTTGTATAATGCCATCGGTTACGACGGCGACTATCGTGGTAAAGATTGCCAATACGACCATCAGCTCCAAGAGGGAGAACCCACGGTCTGCTTGGCGTCTCTTCTTCTGATTCCAGCGCATACTCTTGTCCTCTGTTCTCACAGGATCTTTGCTTCACGACCGGCATTCAGCCAACTCTGTAGGCGTCAGGGCCCGGCGACGGCGCGGAGATTCACAGGCAGAGCAAACTGTATCCCGCCCAGAGCGTTTGCGTTCAATGGGCGCGCGGACGCCGTGACCAGGCGGGTATAATTTGCAGCAACCGTCATCACGTTCCATCGAACGTCGTACGTCGTCGGAACTCCTGTGTTGTTCACTCCTCCGCAATCCACGTATTGCATGGCGTAGTTGGCAGGGATGTTGGCGTACGCCTGCGTCTGATCGATGCTTCCGTATGCCGCGGAGCTGGAACTCGTCACCAATGTGGCGCCCGTGCCGTTCGGCGAAGCGCCGCCGGCGGTGGCGATCGTCCAAGAATTCCCGGCACAATCGGTGATCGATATGGACGCACTCGAATTGGGGTGCTGAGCGCTGATTTGCTCGATGACCATCTGAGCGAGCAGTGTCGCCGAAGTGTCTTTGCTGTTCCGGTTGTCCGTTGCCATCGCAACGACGAGCACGTTGACGAGCCCGCCGAGACCGACGGCCAGAATCACCATGGCTACCATCAACTCGATCAGCGTCATCCCGTTTTCTGACTTGCGGCGGGAACGAGGATCGCACACGTGCCCAAGCTGTCTGTCTGGCCTCACAATCTGCTCCAAGCCGAACCGGTGTAATACCACTTACGGATCCGGCCGGCAGGGGTTATGGTCACTGCCTGCCAAGAGCCCGACTTCGTGTTCTGGAAAAAGGTCCAGAATGCGGTGGGGCCGCCCGAACTATCGCAGACCGTGCCCCCCGTCAAGCTGACGGCCGTGCAAGGAAGCCCACGAGGGCCAAATGTAGCTCCGCTCGCACTGGTGTCTGTAGGGGTGACCGGAGTGATCGCGGGCAGCAGTTGGGACTTAAGATTGGCGGTATTCGGCGCGCTTCCCACGGGCTGTTGGATAACTTCCGAAGGAATCGTGATCTCAGGATCCCCTGCTGCGACTGAGGTCCCTCCGTTTCCGGAAGCACCTGTCAAGCTTTTGGGTAGCATGTCTATGTAAGCTTCCGCGATTTGAGAGCCTCCAGCCGACGCGAGAATGTAAGTCGAATAGTAGCGGTTATCACGAATCGCGCTAACCCTTGATAGTTCCAAGAGTGCTGCGTAGTCACTGGCTGCCCCGCGCAAGTGCGCTTGGCGCACTGAGCTGACAACTCCGGGGATCGCGATAGCAGCAACGATGAGAACAATAATGAGGACAACCATTATTTCGATCAAAGAGAAGCCGTGCTCAGTCTGGAAGCGATGGTTTATCGGCTCCGCTCGTGTAGCAGTGACTTGGCACGGAAGTCTTTCATTTGCAAACATATGGGGTGCATCAGTGCATTCTTGCTGCCACTCCGTGACCAGCCTAACCCCCTGATTCACCGAACCTTAAGTGCACCCGTATTTGACGCAAAGTTAGGGCCTAAAAATTGCTGTAACAAAACGTGACGCCTCTGGCGTGTACCTACTGTCCCAATTCCGATCAACTGAGTCGCCTGAGTTCCGTAGATTAGGTCGGCAGTTTCCGGCGTATTCTTTAGGCGTACCTCAGCTCTCTCGAGCCAACCGCGCCATAAAATTGCATGAGGCGGAGGCCTCGAACGCAGGGGCCGCAATTCAGGTATCATTGTCCAGGGACATTTCCCCGTACAATTTGACTTAGCGCGCTGCATCTGTTTTGAGTGGTGTGCGCCTCGCAGGAGCTTCGATTGATTTCACGATATACGCGTGAAGAGATGGGCCGAGTCTGGACGGAGGAGGGGAAATTCCGCCGGTGGCTGGAGGTTGAACTAGCTGCGACCGAGACTCTGGCCGAGACGGGAGTCGTGCCGGCAGCGGCCGCCGCGAAGATTCGCGAGAAGGCGCGCATCGATGCCGGAGTTGTGAAGCGGATCGCCGAACTTGAAGCCAAGGTGAAGCATGACGTGATCGCGTTCACGATGGCCGTGGGCGAAACGATTGCCGACCCTGAAGCCGCGCGCTGGCTGCACTATGGCCTCACATCGAATGACATTGTCGACACGGCGCAGGCGCTGCAGCTTCGTGAAGCGTCCCGCCTCATCGAACACGGGCTCGTGCGTTTCGGCGAAGTGCTGGAACGCCGTGCGCGCGAGTTCCAGCACACTCCACAAATCGGGCGCACGCACGGGATCCACGCCGAGCCAATCACTTTCGGGCTAAAAATTGCCAACTGGTACGCCGAGAATCGCCGCAACCTCGAGCGCTTCGGGCAAGCAGCGCAGCAAATGGCTGTCGGCAAGATTTCGGGCGCGGTCGGCAACGCGTCACATCTGGGAACAGCCGTTGAAGAAGCGATCTGCCAGAAGCTCGGCCTGGGCGTGGCCCCCGTTGCTTCGCAAGTCATTCAGCGCGACCGGCACGCGCATTACGCTTCTGCGCTGGCGATTCTTACGGCAACGCTTGAAAAAATCGCGCTCGAAATCCGGCACTTGCAACGCACGGAAGTGCGCGAAGCCGAGGAACCCTTTGGGGGAGAACAACGCGGCAGCTCGGCGATGCCGCACAAGCGCAATCCAGTGTCGAGCGAACAAGTCTGCGGCCTCGCCCGCGTGGTGCGCGCAAACGCGACGGCGGCGTTCGAGAACATCGCGCTGTGGCACGAGCGCGATATCTCGCACAGCTCGGTCGAGCGCGTCATTTTGCCCGACTCGACGATCCTCGCCGATTACTTGCTCGCGCGTATGACCGATATTATCTCCGGGATGCGGGTTTTCCCTGACCGCATGCGCCGCAACCTGGACCTCACGGGTGGTCTCGTCTTCTCCGGCCAGCTTCTGCAGGACCTCGTCGAAGCGGGCGCCCCGCGAGAGGACGCCTACAAATGGGTGCAGGAACACGCCATGGCGGCTTGGGAAACCGAGACGAGCTTCCGGCAGCGCATCCTCGCCGACACACGCATAAAAGTTTTCCTGGACGCGAATGCGCTCGAAAATACGTTCGACCTGAACCGCCAATTGCGCAACGTGGATGCGATTTTTGCGCGCGTCTTCAAATAGCTAGCCTGGAACCCACACACGAGATCGACAATTAGCGACAGATTACGTCACACCGTTTCAGTTTGGCGCACTGTCTTGTTCCCTCTTGAAATAAATCTGCGCAATGTTCGTCGTCGCGCCTTGACAGCACCGCCGCGTGAGCCGAACATGAAAACACCCTTCAATTGCTGTCGATTTATCGCGGCGTGGAATTTTCGCGCCGCTACTGCGCGCCCGCCTGGGGCCGCCAAAACAGGGGGGAACCGTGTCATCGAGTGACAGCGTCAAGGGAACCATTCTCGTAGCAGATGACAATGCGGACATTCGCGAGCCGCTCCTAGAGCTATTGCGTTCGCATTCGTATCGCGTCATTGAAGCAGAAGATGGCGAGCAGGCATTCCTGGAAGTTTGCTCGCACCCGGTCGACCTCGCCTTGCTCGACGTGCAGATGCCCGGCCGGTCGGGATTTTCCGTATGCCGCGCGATCAAATCGCGGCCGGAGACTCGGTTCGTCCCGGTCGTGCTGATCACCGGGCTTGGCGGCGTAGAAGACCGCATTCATGGCATCGAGGCCGGGGCCGACGATTTTCTGAATAAGCCGGTCAGGAAAGAAGAGTTGCTGGCGCGCGTGCGCTCGCTCGTGCGGCTCAAACGGTACACGGACGAGCTTGAGAACGCGGAGACGGTGCTATGCATGCTGGCGCGCAGCATCGAAGCGAAAGATCCTTATACCGAGGGGCACTGCGACCGGCTGTCGCGCTACACGGTTTCGCTGGCCGAGAAGGTCGGCCTGACGGAAGCGGAGTGCGACGATCTGCGCCGCGGCGGGATCGTACACGATATCGGCAAGGTCGCTGTGCCCGAATCTGTGTTGCTCAAGCCTGGCCCGCTCGACGCAAACGAAAGAAAAATCATGGAGCAGCACACAATCGCAGGGGAGCGAATCTGCGCGCCTCTAAAATCCTTCCGGCACGTTTTGCCCATCATCCGGTCGCACCACGAAAAGCAGGACGGCAGCGGCTACCCCGATCATTTGAAGGGTGAGGAGATTCCGCTGACGGCACGCATTCTGCAGACCGTGGATATCTATGATTCGCTGACCACGGACCGGCCTTACCGTAAGGCGCTGTCTCAGGAAAAGGCGCTTGAAATTATGTGGGAAGAGACCCGCCGCGGCTGGTGGGATCCGAATCTGGTCGGTGCGCTGGAAGAACTGCTCGCCGAGTCGCCACTGGAATTTTCGGCAGTAGGCGCCTAAGACAAGAATCCGGCCGGCATCCTGCTACACGCGCTGGACGTAGCGCGCTTCCGAAGTGTCCACCTTCACTTTGTCGCCGGCATTTACAAACGGCGGAACCTGAATCGTCAGTCCCGTTTCGAGCTTCGCCGGTTTCATGACAGCACTGGCCGTCGCTTTCTGCACCGTTGGCTCAGTGTCGACGACCTTCAGATCAACCGTGTCGGGCAAGAGCACACCGATCGCTTTGCCCTCGTAAAATTCCAGCTTCACGGTGGTGTTCGGAATCAGGTAGTAGACGGACTCGCCGAGGAGTTCGGCGCTCAGTTGAAGCTGTTCGTACGACTCCGTGTTCATGAAGTGATAGCCTTCTTGGTCGGCGTAGAGATATTCGTGCTCGACTTCGTCGAAGACGGCGCGCTCGATATCGTCTTCCGCGCGGAACCGGTAGTCGATGATCGACCCGCTGCGCAGGTTGCGCATCTTGGTGGCCATGGCGGCGCGCTTGTTGCCTGGGGTGCGATGCTCGACAGCGTGAACCGAATAGAGGTCGCCCTCGTGACGGATGATCATTCCTGGGCGCAATTGTGTTGCTCGCATTACTTGTGCTCCTGATGCCTACGGGGTCCTGCGGCAGGCGGTTAAAGTGGCTGCGGTTTTCGATCCGCGCACTCTGGGCGGGCAAAATATTCCACACAAACAATGTGCAGTCCGCCGAAAGAAATTATAAGCGGCAGGCCGTGGACCGGTCAACGTGACGGGCGGGAAGAGTAACGTGTGTGGACCTGACCGGCAGGGACTAGAGTAGAATCTGTTTGGGTACCATCATCGCACACGGAGGAAGCAAAATGGCGGAACCAAGCTACGAGGAACTCAAGGCCCGCGTCGCGGAGTTGGAGAAGAAATCGGACCGGCGCTCCGGCGAGCTGGAATTCCGGGTCGGTGAGAAAGGCGGCGTGAGCGTCTATGGCCTGGGCAGGTTCCCAGTCACACTCTACTATGAGCAGTGGATTAGACTTCTGGACGCGGCTCCGCGGCTCCGGCAGTTCCTCGAAGAAAACAAGAACAAGCTGAAACTGAAGGAACGATAGCCCGGCAGAATTGGCCCAGCAAGTGCGGCAAATATGCGATGAAACCGGCGTCCAGAACTTTTCAGGCCACGCTGGAGCGGATCGACTCACCTCTAAAGTGGGTGATGGTTCGCGTGTTTTGTGCGGCCTCTGTGTATAGGCCTTTCAGCTTCAAAAGCCCGACACAGAGGGCACAAAGCACATACAGAAAATCCAGAACGGAGGCTTTCCCGACCGAGGCTTCAGCTACGGGCGCGTTTTCTCGCGCTCGGCTTTGCCTTCGGCCATGATTTTCTCGATTTCGTCGGCGGAGCGCGGAAGTCTTGCGGTGAGCAATTTGTAGCCGGTCGGAGTTACCAGCACATCGTCCTCGATTCGCACGCCGAGATTTTCCTCGGGGATGTAGATCCCCGGCTCGATGGTGATGACCATTCCCGGCTCGAGCGGCCGTGCCGGGCCGCTGGCGTCATGCACGTCGAGTCCGACGTGGTGGCTCAGTCCGTGAATGTAATATTTCCCGAGCGAGTGGCCTTCCTTATCCTTCCCGTGCGAATCGATGTATTCCATCGCAATTCTCTGCAGGCTTGATGCGTCTTTGCCGCCGAGCGTCATGCCGGGCTTGACCGCGGCCATAGCTGCGTTTTGGGCGCCAAGAACGATTTCGTAAATTTCGCGCTGGCGAGGCGTGAACTTGCCGTTCGCGGGAATCGTTCGCGTGATGTCGGAGGCATAGCCCGAATATTGCCCCGCGACATCCATCAGCACGATGTCTCCATCTTCGATCCTCCGGTCGAGCTTGTCGTAATGAAGCACTGTAGAATCGATGTTCGTTCCCACGATCGGCGCATAGGCCTCGGTCTCGCACCCCGCATAGTTGTGGATCTCAACCATTTTCGCGGCCACCTGATATTCGTAAAGGCCCGGGCGCACCATCTTCATGGCGGCGAGATGAGCGTCGATGGACGGATCGATGGCTTTCTGAATCAGCGCCAGCTCGCCCGGAGTTTTGATAGCGCGCAACGTCCCAACGGCGGAGGAAACGTCCTTGAGCGTCACTTCCGGAGCGGCATCCTTCACCCACTTTGACCAGGTCGCGGCGTGAGGGTAGCCCTCGTCATGCGGGCCCGGCAATTCCGTATAAATCTCGGAGTAATTCTTTGCGAGCGAAGCGACCGCGTCGTGCAGCTTTGCAAACGACTCGACGTGAGCGAAGCCTGTCTTTTCCTGGACGCCCGGATCATCCGGCCCTATGCGGGGGCCGTTCCATCGTTCCTGCAGGAGATTGCGCGCAGGAAGATAAAGAATCTCTCGCGGCCCCGTCCAGCCTTTTTCAGTCGCAGATTCGGGGACGAGTAGTAACGCGGCGCCTTCCTCGTTGTGGCCCGTAAGATAGTAGAAATTCTCCTCCTGCATGAAAACGTAGACGGCATTGGCCTCCTCGTGGCCGGTGTAACCAAACAGAACAATCGGGGCGTTGATTGCGGCCATCAGTTTTGCGCGCCGCTCGGAGAATACGCTTGACGGCTCGCGCTCCCATGCCCTCAGCACTGGAGCAGGGCATGCGAGCAACAGGAAGAGAGAACACCCGAACCACCTCGGGATTCGCTTCCTCATTTGGGTCACCTCGCGCGAAGAGTCTGGGAAGAACATATCACGATATGGCCGTATACACCTCGATACACCTTAGATGCGTTCGAACGTCAGGACGCAGCCTGGTTCGGGTTTTCGCGGCTCACGTTTCGAATCCCAAGCAGCGAAACCAGCGCGAGGACGGCTGGGTAACAGGAAATGACGTAGCGAGGCTCGGGAGCTTCCACTGTGGTCAGAAAAGCCGTTCGAACCACAAAATAGGCGAGGAATAATCCAATACCCCAGAGATTCACGCCTGCGAGCGATCCAGGCACGGCCTCCTGGCTGGCCTTGCGCCAGGCGAACCAGATGCCGACCGCCGCCAGCGCAACGTACAGATACCCCAGCACGGCGAATCCGCCGGTGATAAGTACATCCGCTTGAGAATCTTCCCACTGCTCGCGCAGCGGCCAGAATTTCCCGTCAATTGGGAGGAGCTCGGTCCGCGGCGTGAACCAAATGGTCAGAGCGCGTTCGAACGGCACGCGAAAGTAGGTTCGCAAAGGATGGCGCTGGGTTCGCTCGCGGGCGATTTCGGCGAATTTGTGGTCGAGCTCGGGAGAAATGTCGAGGTCAGCGCTGTCGTTGTATTCCTCGATCAAGTGCGTGATGCGCTCCTTCTCTTCTGGCGAATCAAATGCGCTTGCGGGAATGTCGTCGATTTCCACTGGCTCCTCGCCGATCTTCCAGACGGAGAGATATACGTCCCGATAACGCACCAGCCAAGTTTTCGTCCATGAGAAGTAACCAACTGGGGCGTATTCGCCTGGGAGTGTCGCGTAGCGCGGCGCAAGGAACTGAATTCTTTTCAGTGTAATGAGATTGCGGGCGGCCCACGGCAGCAGCGGGAGCACGAACGCACCCGCCATCGCCGCCGTTAACAGCAGCGTCTTCCGAGCGCCCTGGCCATACCAGCCGCGCGCCGCATACACGACAATAGCAATAGCAAGGAGCAGCGGCATCTCTGGGCGTACAAGTGTAGCCAAACCGGTCAGGAAGGCCCCGAGCACTGCAAAGCCGGAGGGAGACAGTAGGACGGGCTTCAGCCTGTCGGGGTTTGCATTGGGCCTGGGCGGGCGAAAGTCCGACGAAAAACCCGACAGGCTGAAGCCCGTCCTACTGAGGCCCAGAGTGAAACAAAGCAGCGCCGCGGTGGTCAGAAACGTTACGAAAGTTTCGGTCAGTACAACGGCGGAATAATTTGCAACGAAGGGGCACGTTGCAATGAGCCAGATCGCCGCCAGCGCAATGCGACGGCGTGCCTGGGAGGGGGCTAACGCCGCTGCAAGCGCCGCCGTCAAAATACAAGTAACGGCGTCGAGGACAGCCTGAGACAACAAAATGGCTAGCGTGGAGCGTCCAAAGAACAGAGCCACCCCGGCCAGGAAGGCCGGATATCCCGGCGTACGGAGGTCTGTCGGAACCAGGTGACCGTTCTGCCATAGTCCATACACGTGATGGTCGGCCCAGTTGCGGGCCAATTGAAGATAGATTTCGCTGTCGCCCGCCGAGGCAGGAAAGCGAAAGACAAACAGCAGCCGCAGGGCCAACCCGACTAGTATCGCTAGGAACGCGTGGACGGAAAGCGCCGTGACGCCGCCGCGCGGTACAGGTATGATCGAGCCTGTCTGACTAGCGGGCGGGCTGTCCGGGCGCTGTGTGGGTGTGGTGGATGGGGTGTTCATGGGTGCCGGCCAAGATTTACGTGGGCTGCAAGTACAGCCCACGCCCGATTTAGGTGGCCTGCAAGTACAGCCCATAGCCGATTTACGTGAGCTGCCCTTCGAGACTCAGGGTAAATAAGTACGGCCCGCAACCGACCGCTCGTTTGAGATGAATGTATGAAACCGCGCAAGCCCATATTTTACGACGAGGAGCGCCGCCGATGGCGGCGAACGAGCCGCTTTCTGGAAATCGCCGGCGCGATTTTCACTTTGCTGGCGATCACGTTTTTTATCAGCGTCCTTGTCAGCCCGCGTTTGCCCGAGCCGCTGCTTCCCACTAACCGGTCTGCGCTCCATCCTGTCCGAGAAAAGAGCCGGACACGTATCACCCTTAGACGGACCGGAAGGCAGCGCCGTATCGAATCACTCGGGCAGGTTCCGGCGGCCTACGACCCGCTGCGCGCAGCATTCTACGTGAGCTGGGATCCGACGTCCCTGGCAGCGCTGCAACAGCACTTCCATGATATCGACCTGCTCATTCCTGAGCGCCTGCACTCCATCACCGCAACCGGCCGATTAGATGTGGAGGCGGATCCCAAGCTGGAATCGTGGCTGCAGACACTGGCCCAACAAAAACAGCCTATCCGAATTCCCATCATGCCGCTCATGAACAATTCGGACGGGACGAATTGGCTCACCGACGAAATGGCCGCCTTGCTCAAGAGCAGCAGCGCGAGAGAAAGCCTGTCGAGACAGGCGGTTCAGTACATCTCGCAAAACCACTACTCCGGCCTGGTTCTCGATTTTGAGGAAGTTCCGGAAAAAAGCCAAAAGGATTTCAGCCAGTTTATCTCCGAGCTTGCGGCGGACCTGCACCAATCGAATCTGAAACTGATGGTCGCCCTCCCTGCGGCTGACTGGGCCTACGACTATGCCGCCATTGGGAAGTCGGTCGACGCCGTCATCCTGATGAACTACGACCAACACTGGCGGACGTCCGGGCCCGGCCCAATCGCGGCGCAGGATTGGTTCGTTCACAACATCGAAACGATTACGAAGCTAGTACCACCCCAAAAACTCGTCATGGGCATCGCCAACTACGCCTATGACTGGCCAAGCAAAGCAGGGATGAAGGCGCATGAGCAAGCGCGCGTCGAGAGTTTTCAGGAATCAATTGTGACTGCGATGGAATCCGAAGCGACCGAGCAATTCGATTCGGATTCCCTGAATCCCAACTATTCGTACTCGGACGAACATAATTTCGTTCATCGAGTCTGGATGCTCGACGGCGTGACCGCGTACAACGAACTGCGGGCCGCCGAGCGCGTCGGAGTACAGGGCACGGCGCTCTGGCGGCTTGGTTCGGAAGACCCCTCCCTGTGGACGATTTGGGATGACTTGCACCCCGACGATGCCGCGCGAGCAAAGCTCGAGGATATGTCTCCCGGGTACGATCTGATCCTTGAAGGTGAGGGCGATCTCTGGCGGTTCTCCGATACCCCGCAAAAAGGCAAGCGCTTGATTCGCTTCGATCCGACGACGAGCACGATCGTCGAGGACAGCTATACGGCGCTTCCAACTTCGTATCGCATCTTCCAGATGGGCGCGGCGCCCTACAAGATCGCACTCAGTTTCGACGACGGGCCGGACCGGCAGTTTACGCCAAAGATTTTAGATGTTTTGAAGGAGAAAAAAGCGCCCGCGACGTTCTTTGTCATCGGGAGCGACGCCAACGACGCGCTGGGATTGCTGAAGCGGGAATTCGCTGAGGGTCACGAGATCGGAAACCATACTTACACGCACCCGCGGTGGAATGACACTTCGCGCACTCAGATTGACGTGGAACTGAACGTTACCGAACGGCTGATCAGCAGCACGCTGGGTGTGAAAACTCTTCTGTTCCGTCCTCCTTACGGCATCGACCACCAGCCCGAAACAGCGGATGAAGTCGCACAGCTGCCGATTGCGCAGTCCATGGGCTACATCATTGTGGGCGCGCGAATCGATCCGCACGATTGGGGTGAACCGGGCGGAGTTCCACCGGCTCCCGCCCAAGTGATCGTGCAGCGCGTCCTCGAGCAGGCGCGGTCGAATGGCCGGAATATCGTGCTTTTGCATGATGGTGGGGGAGACCGCACGCAGACAGTCAGGGCCCTGCCGGAAATTATTGACGGTTTGAGGGCGGCAGGCTTCCAAATCGTTCCTGTCTCAGAATTGATCGGGCAAACGCGCGCCGAGCTGATGGTGCCCCTTACTTTCCGCGAACGGCTAGTCGCGCGCGCTGACGGGCTAATCTTTACGATGTATGAATGGTCGCGCTTAAGCATTGCGTTCATCTTCGTCTTGGGAATTGCTCTGGTGAGCGGCCGCGCCATCATTGTGGGGTTGCTCGCGGTCATCGAGAAGTTTCGCCGGGCGCCTGCGGACCATCCAGATTTTCAGCCGCTCGTAAGCGTGCTCATTCCCGCGTACAACGAGGAAGACGTCATCGTGTACACGGTCAATTCGGTGTTGGAGTCCGACTACCCGAGGCTGGAAGTCATCGTTGTGGATGACGGTTCCCAGGACGGCACGAGTGAATTGCTGGACACGCAATTCGGACGAAATCCTTCTGTACGCATCATTCACCAGCCCAATCGCGGAAAGCCGGCCGCCCTCTCGCGCGCGCTGGCAGAAGCCTCGAATGGCCTCATTGTGACGATTGACGCGGACACGGCGATTGAGCCTAACGCCATCAGCAAACTTGTTCGGCATTTTGTTAATCCACGTGTCGGGGCCGTTGCCGGTAACGTGAAGGTGGGCAACCGGATCAGCTGGCTGACACGCTGGCAGGCGCTCGAATACATCACCAGTCAGAACCTCGAGAAGCGCGCTTTCGACCTGTTGAATTGCATTCCAGTCGTTCCTGGCGCGCTGAGCGCCTGGCGCGCCGATGCCATCCACGAATGCGGCGGCTTCACGGCGGATACCGTCGCGGAGGACACCGATTTGACGATCGCGATCCGGCGCGCAGGTTGGAAGATCAACTATGAGGAAGAAGCGATTGGATGGACGACCGCGCCGGACACAGCGGCGACCCTCGTCCGCCAGCGTTTCCGGTGGACGTTTGGCACCTTGCAATCGTTCTGGAAGCATCGCGACACGCTGGGCCGCACGAAGTATGGAACGCTGGGCTGGGTCGCACTGCCCAACATGTTTCTGTTTCAGCTCTTGCTGCCGCTGTTCTCGCCGGTGATCGATCTGCTGTTCCTCGGTTCGATGGCGCTCTGGGGAGCATCGCAATTCAGCTTCACACATCTGTCGCAGATCTACACGTACACGGTTGCCGACGCGGAGCGCTCAATTGTCTTCTTTATTGGGTTCATGCTGATCGATTTCCTGACCTGCGTGGTCGCGTTTACCCTCGAGAGGCACGAAGACTGGGCCCTTCTGTGGCCCCTGTTGCTGCAACGCTTCTACTACCGGCAGATGATGTACTTTGTGCTTTTCCGCTCGCTGATGGGCGCCGTCCAGGGCAAACCCGTAGGATGGCGCGGCGTGGAACCGGAAACACCCGCTCCGACGCCGACGTTGCTGCAAGTTTCAGTTTCCAGAGACGCGAAGTAATTCCAAGAACGTCACAATCAAAAGACCGCAAGGCTAATTGCGCCAAGCCGCGTTTGTCGCGAGTGCCGCTCGCGGTATAATCTCTTGATGCCAATGCGGAAGAAATCGCCGCCGATACACGGCACGACCGTCCTGTGTGTGCGCCGGGACAACAAGGTTGTGGTCGCCGCCGACGGGCAAGTCACCATGGGCGAGCACGTCATGAAGCACACTGCGCGAAAGACGCGGCGCCTTTTCAACGAAAAGATCCTCGCGGGCTTTGCCGGATCGACCGCGGACGCGCTTTCTCTTTTCGAGCGGTTCGAGAACAAATTGCAGGAGCATCAGGGAAATCTGGCAAAATCGGCCGTGGAGCTGGCCAAGGAGTGGCGCAAAGACCGCGCGTTGCGGCATCTCGAGGCACTTCTGATCGTGGCGGATGGAAAGTCGACGTTTCTTGTGTCCGGGAACGGCGACGTCATCGAACCCGATGACGGGATCTGCGCCATTGGCTCTGGAGGGCCGTACGCCTTGGCCGCGGCGAGGGCGCTCGCGAAGCATTCGAAGCTCGGCGCCAAAGAAATCGCGCAGGAGGCCATGCGGATCGCGAGCGAGATTTGCATTTTTACGAACGCGAATTTCACGGTGGAGGAACTGTGATGGAGTGCGCGGACAGTTGGAGTTGTTTTCATTCCGAAGCGACAAACTTCTAGGGGCGCATTTCAGCTGGCACGGTCGGCAGAGGTGAAGCGTAAAGCATGGTTATCTATCTTCCCGGCGAGCAGCACGAACCCGAGCCTGCGGTAGAGCCGTCGTTTGACGAGCTCACACCGCGCGAGATCGTGATCGAGCTCGACAAATACATCGTCGGACAGACCGCCGCAAAGCGCGCGGTCGCCGTTGCGCTGCGCAATCGCGTGCGCAGACAAAAGCTGACCCCCGAAATGGCCGAAGACGTCCTGCCTAAGAACATTCTGATGATCGGCCCGACCGGCGTGGGGAAAACGGAAATCGCGCGGCGCCTTGCACGTCTGGCCGGGTGTCCGTTCGTCAAAGTGGAGGCCTCGAAGTACACCGAAGTGGGCTACGTCGGCCGAGACGTGGAATCCATGGTCCGCGATCTGGTCGAGACTTCCATCGACATGGTGCGCGAGGAGAAACTAGACGAGGTGGCCGAACGCGCCGAGCAAGCCGCCGAAGAGCGCGTCCTCGATCTCCTGCTTCCCGCCTCTCCCGCGCAGCCCGAATCAGGAAATTCTTCTGGCCCGCCTGCAGAAACGACGCGCCGCGATCCCATGGACCGCACTCGTGAGAAGCTTCGCGCGCAATTGCGCGACGGCAAGCTGGATCAGCGCCTGGTTGAAGTTGACGTCCGGGAGCGTTCGACGCCCGCGTTTGAAATTGTTTCGAGTCAAGGCGTCGAGGAAATGGACATCAACATCAAGGACATGCTTTCCGGGATTTTCGGCCAGCAGAAGCGGCGGCGCCGGATGACCGTGGCCGAGGCATTCGATTACCTGATCCAGGAAGAAGAGAACAAACTGATCGATATGGATCAGGTAACGCGAATCGCCGTCGAGCGCGCCGAGCAGATGGGCATCATCTTCATCGATGAAATCGACAAGATCGCCGGGCGGGAGTCCGGGCACGGCCCGGACGTCTCGCGCGAAGGAGTGCAGCGCGACATCCTGCCGATCGTTGAGGGCACAACGGTCAATACGCGGTACGGCATGATCCGCACGGATCACATTTTGTTCATCGCCGCAGGGGCGTTCCACATCAGCAAGCCGTCAGACCTGATCCCAGAACTGCAGGGCCGATTGCCGATTCGCGTTGAGCTGACAGCCCTCACGGAAGCCGACTTCGTCCGCATCCTGACGGAACCGAAAAACGCGCTGATCAAGCAGTACGTCGCACTGCTCGACACAGAAGGCCTAAAGCTCCATTTCACCGAAGATGCCATTGCCACCTTGGCGCGCTTCGCAGTCACGGTGAACGAGCAGACGGAAAACATTGGCGCACGGAGGCTTCACACCATCCTCGAAAAAGTCCTGGACGAAATCTCCTTCGAGGCGCCCGACATGAAGAAAAAGAACGTGAAGGTGGACGGCGCCTACGTCAGCAAACAGCTCGCGGACATCGTGAAGAATCAGGACCTCAGCCGTTACATTCTCTAACGCGATGGCGAAGCGATGATTCGCGCCGCCGTGTCGTTTGGTCTCGTATTTTCCTTCCTCATAATCATGCTGCTCGCGGGATGCGCTGCGCCCGGCGACCCCTCGCCGCGACGTCCCGTGGTTCCTGAGAAGGTTAGCGACCTCGCGGCCAGCCAATATGGGAGCGCCATGGACCTCACGTTCACTCTCCCTACGCGGTCCACGGACCGCGAAGCGCTGGCCGAGCCGCCCGCGATTGAAATCTATCGCGCTGCGCTCGCACCTGGTGCTGTCCCGGACCGAAAGACCAACTGGCGGTTGGTCTACACGATTCCCTCCGAGCGAGTGGATTCGTATTTGAGAGGGGAGAAGATCGACTTTCACGATCCCCTTACGACGGATGATTTTGCGAGCGCGGCCGGGTCGTCCGTTGCTTACAAGATCCGCACGCGAGCCACTAAGTCGCGGGCGTCGGAAGACTCGAATGTCGTCCGCGCGAACGTTTACGCTCCACCAGGCGAGCCGCGTGACGTCCGCGTGTCCGTCACGGAGCAGGCACTGATCGTTACTTGGGCTGATACGACTGTGCCTTCCGGCGCTACACCGCACGGGTACCGCGTTTATCGCGGCGAGATCGCGCCGGGAGATGAGAGCGCCTCCCAGGACGCCTCGAAAGCGAAGTTGAAAATGCCGCTCGCACTCGTCGGTTCGTCCACCACAGGTGAATTCCGCGACTCTCACTTTGAGTTTGGGACCCCTTACTTGTACACGGTGCGCAGCGTGGCCCAATTTGGCGCCGATTTGGTCGAATCAGCTGACTCCTCGCCGGTCACGATAACGCCGCGCGATACCTTTCCTCCTGCCGCGCCCACCCGCCTCGAAGTCTCAGTTATTCCCGCAACCAATCAGACCCCTGCATACGTCGAATCATCTTGGGCGATCAGCCCCGAGGGGGACCTTGGGGGTTACTTTGTTTATAGAAGTAACCAGGAAGATACCCAGGGCGAGCGGATCAGCAACGAAATGTTGCTGAGTCCGACATTTCGTGATAATTCCGTAGTTTCCGGAAGCCGATATTACTATCGGGTGTCCGCTGTGGACCGCTCCGGCAACGAAAGTCCCAAGAGTTCCGCGGTTCAGGCAGATATTCCCTAGACGGTTGGGAGCAGCGGCAGCTTCGAGCCCGTCTTTCGAGAGGCCCGTTTTTCGAGAGGAAGGTATGTCGGCCCGTCTTCAGCTCCCGGGCGCGCAGGGGTCGAATTGGATGCGAAACGCGTCTTTGCGCAGCGGTGTCCTCACGGGAATCTACCTTTCCTGCGCTCTCGTTGTATGGCTGGTCGTCGCCAACCGCGTGCCCGAGTTCGAAGCCTTCGCCGGAGTGCGCAATTTGGCCGGCGCCGTGGTAATGATTCTACTCATGGCGATTCCGGTACTCCGCTTTCGCTTTGTGCCCATGCGGCTGTTTGTCGCGGGACTCGTCGCGTGGACGCTCCTGACCGTCACGTATAGGGCTGCAGAGATGTTTTTCTCGCTGCTCGAAAGCCGGTTGGGAGCGCTGCACGTGTTCATGCTTGGGGCGGTGTCGTATGGCTTCGTTGCTGTATTCGAGTGGGTTGCCGTGATTTGCATGGAAGCGCACAGTCGCCACGTTGCGCAAACTCATGAACCCTCAGCGTCCACAGGCCGGGCTCGTACGGACTGATCCTTAAAATTCTCCAGGTCAAAAGAGGAAGGAAGAGGACTCGATGAAACTGTGTCGTTTTCAACCAAAGGGCGCTGCTGGCGCGCAAACGGCGGCCTTGCAGGGCCTGCTCGCTGGCGCAACAGTGCGTCAAGTGTCCGGCGACATTTTTGGTAAGTGGGAAGCGACGGACCGCTCCTGGCCGCTCTCGGACGTTAAGCTGTTGACGCCAGTCGAGCCAAGCAAGATCGTGTGCCTCGGCCGGAACTACGTTGAACATGCGGCCGAATTCAACAACGTTCCCCCAAAGGAACCATTGATTTTTCTCAAGCCGCCTTCGTCCCTGCTTGCGCCGGGCGATCCGATCGTGCTCGTACCCAACGTGCAGCGGACCGATTTTGAAGGTGAGCTCACGATTGTGATCGGGCGCCGGTGCTACCAACTGAGCGACTCCGACGATCTTCGTCCCTATGTTGCCGGGTACACGCTGCTTAACGACGTCAGCGCACGGGATTATCAGGCTCTGGACAAACAATGGACGCGCGCAAAAGCCTTTGACACCTTTTGCCCGCTGGGTCCGGTGATCGAAACGGAGTTCGACGTTGCCCACGGGACGATTGAGACGCGGCTGAACGGGGTACGTAAGCAGTACGCGCCGTTGACGGCGATGATCTTTCCCGTTGATGTTATAATTCGTTGGGTTTCGCGAGTGATGACGCTTCTGCCGGGAGACGTTATCGCGACGGGCACGCCAGCGGGCGTCGGTCCGATGAAAGCCGGGGATGTTGTGGAGATAACGATCGATGGAATCGGCACATTGCGAAATCCGGTTGTGGACCGCCATGTCTAGGTTGATTTTTAGCGGGCTCAGGTGGCGCAGGCCTTTAGCTTGCGGGGGCTGAACCTCGCAGGGATGGTAATCCACAGGCTGAATGCCTGCGCCACTTGGCGGATCAGGCCAAGAAGGCAGGAAACATGAAATTCTTCCTCGACACCGCGAACCTCGATGAAATCCGCAACGGCGTTTCGCTGGGCGTGGTTGACGGCGTCACGACGAACCCCACGCTAGTCGCCAAGGAAAAGCAGCCCTTCCGCGAGCACATCCTGGAAATCTGCAAGATTGTAAAAGACGGCGTGGTCAACGCCGAAGTCGTTTCGACCGATACTCAAGGAATTCTCCGCGAGGCGCGTGAAATTGCAACGTGGCACCCTAACATCGTCGTAAAGCTGCCGACGATCCCAGACGGCGTGCGCGCGCTCAGCACCCTGTCGAAGGAAGGCATCCGGGTCAACATGACGCTGGTGTTTTCCGCGCCGCAGGCGTTGATCGTAGCGAAGGCCGGCGCTTTTTTTGTCAGCCCATTTCTCGGGCGCATGGATGATATTTCATCGGACGGCCTCACCTTGCTGCGCGAAATCATGGACATCTACCAGGCCTATCACTTTTCGACGCAAGTGCTGGCCGCGAGTCTGCGCCATCCGCTGCACGTTGTGGCCGCGGCGCGAATGGGCGCGCATATTGGGACGATGCCCTACAAGGTTTTTGAAATGCTCTTCAAGCATCCGCTGACCGACCGGGGACTCGAAGGATTCTTGAAAGACTGGGAGAAGGCGCGCGAGACTTTGGGAGAAATTTTCGAGCCCGCCGTCGCGCGCAACCCGAGACGTTGAAACAACTGGGAATCGATTGGCGGATCGTTGCGGGAGCCGCGGTGCTGGTGGTGGCGGCCGCGGCGGCAATTTTGCACAATTTCTTCAAGAAGCCGGAAGATCCCGCAGACGAGGAACGCCGCCGCCGTTTTCAGCTCAATCAAGTTGGGCGCATTGTCGAGGGACTTGTCGTCGAAGTTGTCGAGACGCCCGCGCAGCCGCCTCCGCCGCCCAGTTCGGGAATGTTTTCACGCCACGCCGAAGCATCGACCCAAGTCGCGGGGAGCAGTATGCGCCGTCTAGTGCGATACAGCTACTCCATTTCCGGTATCACCTACGAAACTGCGCAGGACGTGACGGGCCTCGAGGAGCGGCTTTGCCTGGAGCGCATTGCTGCCGGCCAGCCTGCCAGCGTGAAGTATGATCCGTCGAATCCAAGTAATTCGATTCTGGTAGCCGACGATTGGTCCGGAATCCACTAGTTTAATTTCGGCGAGGCTCCACGCTTCACGTGGGGCGTTCAGCGTAAAAGCGGAGCCCGCGAGGGACGACCATTTCAAACGAAACTCGCCCAGGCAGCCCGCGCATGGCGGTGTGGATCCTCGCGTCCTTGGTCGCAGTCCTCGGAGCCGCGGCGATGACGCTCGCGACCATGGTCGCCTTGGTGCGAGGCACGATTCTCGCGGTTTCCATCGGCGAAACGCTGCTGCGCGTTGTCGCCGTTGTCGCGGATTTCGTGATCGGGACGGTTCTTCTTCTCGGGTGCATCTACCTTGCGACGCATCTGGCCGTCGTCATTCTGGGCGCAGGTAAAAGACCCTTTCCGCCCCTTCCGAAGGACGAATATCCTAGCGAGCCCCGTCCAGTAGATTCTTCCAAAATATAGTGGCGTAGGAATTCGCGCTTGTGCGAAAGTCTCGAAGTCATCGTGTGGTTTCGCTGAGCGAAGACTTCGACCCATGACTAAGGACCCGAAACCGACTGAAACGATCGAGAGATTGCGCCGCCGCGACGCCGAAGCAGAGGCTGGCGGCGGAATGGAACGGCGTGAGCGCGAGCACCGGTCGGGAAAGCTTTCGGCGCGCGAACGCATTACGCTGCTGCTCGACGAGGGAACATTTGAGGAGCTGGACAAATTTGTCACGCACCGCTCCGAAGATTTCGGCATGGAAGAGCAACGCCCGTTGGGCGACGGATTCGTTACGGGTTTCGGACGGATCGCGGGACGTTTGGCGTATGTGTTTGCGCAGGACTTCACTGTATTCGGCGGATCGCTATCGGAAACGAACGCGCTGAAAATCTGCAAGATCATGGACCTCGCGATGCGCAATGGTGCGCCGGTAATCGGCCTGAACGATTCGGGCGGAGCGCGGATCCAGGAGGGCGTGAGGTCCTTGGCCGGCTATGCCGACATTTTCTTGCGCAATACGCTTGCCAGCGGTGTCATTCCCCAAATTAGCGCGATCATGGGGCCTTGCGCGGGAGGCGCCGTCTATTCTCCGGCCATCACCGATTTTATTTTCATGACCCGCGAGACGTCCTACATGTTCATTACTGGCCCGGACGTCATCAAGACCGTCACGCATGAAGACGTCTCGAAGCAGGAGCTTGGCGGGGCGATGACGCACAACGCGACCAGCGGCGTTGCGCATTTCATCGCCCGCGACGATACCGAATGCCTGGCGATGATTCGCGAACTGCTGAGCTTTCTCCCGCTGAATAATCTCGATGACCCGCCGCGTCGTGCGTCTTCCGACCCGGTCGGGCGGGCGGACAAGGCGCTCGATTCGATTGTGCCTGCCGATGCGATGCAGCCGTATGACATCAAGGACGTGATCCATAGGATCGCCGACGATGGTTATTTTTTCGAAGTGCAGGAACATTTCGCGAAGAATATCGTCGTGGGGTTCGCGCGGCTGGGCGGGCAGTCCGTCGGCGTAGTCGCGAACCAGCCCGCCGTGCTCGCAGGCGTGCTCGATATAAATGCGTCCGTCAAAGGCGCTCGATTTGTCCGGTTCTGCGATGCGTTCAACATTCCTCTGATCACGCTTGAAGACGTGCCCGGATTTTTGCCTGGCACACAGCAAGAATGGAACGGGATCATCCGGCACGGCGCAAAACTGCTTTTCGCCTTTGCAGAGGCGACGGTGCCGAAGCTAACTGTAATTACGCGAAAGGCCTATGGCGGCGCGTACTGCGTCATGTCAAGCAAGCACATCCGCACCGATGCTAATTTCGCCTGGCCGACCGCCGAAATCGCCGTGATGGGGCCGGAGGGCGCGGTGAATATCGTCTACAAGCGCGATATCGAACGCGCTCCCGAATCCGACCGAGAGCGCCTGCGCCAGGAAAAAATCGCCGAGTTCCGCGACCGCTTCGCCAACCCTTACGTCGCCGCTGAGCGCGGTTACATTGACGCGGTGATTGAGCCTTCCCAGACACGCGCGAAACTGATAGCCGCTCTGCGCTCACTCGAAACGAAACGCGACACAAATCCCCCCAAAAAACATGGAAACATCCCGCTGTAGAACTAGGCCGGCGATTGCCTTCGCGCTCGTATTCGTATCGCTGCCAGGCCGATCGGGACTAGAGAGAAGAATAGAAACAAGAAAACGGTCACGACCAGATCAATAAAGGCCGGGGCAAAGTGCCCGCCATGATGAACAGCAAGGATGCCGATGTAGTACGCCGTGGGCGCAGCAAGCACGATTTCAGAGACCATGTAAGCGATCAACAATCTGCCTCGGAAAAAAATCATCGCCGCGGCAACAACGAGCCAGGTCGCGGTGATCCACTCCACCGGATAGATCACCTTGTTGTCGAACGAAAAGTGATTGATCAGCAGAACAGGAATTCCGGCTCGCGGATCGAGGACGAACGGCGGCCCGCCCGGCCAGCGATAGATTCCGATTTGATATAGACACAACACAAAAAGATACGCGCCGAGCAAACGCTCTCTCTGGGGATTTGTCTGACTGCTCGTAACCATGGATTCTGAGTCGGGAATTATCGTTCGCCGACACTCCTGTGTCCACGAAGTGGTTGCTGCCCGTGCGCCATCGCGAGCATTGTTGCGACCCTCGCCTGACGCAAAGTAGCGCCGTGTTAGAATGCGCTCCGAACCGGAGTGAGCGCAATGTTTCGCAAAATTCTCATCGCCAATCGCGGCGAGATCGCCGTACGCATTGCGCGTGCCTGCCGCGAAATGAACATCACGTCCGCCGTCGTTTTTAGCGATGCGGACCGCGCCGCACTGCACGTTCGCCTTGCCGATGAAGCTTACCTAATCGGCCCCGCCCCGTCGCGGGAGAGCTATCTTAGGATCGACAAACTGATCGACGTTGCTCGGCGCGCCGGTTGTGACGCTCTGCATCCTGGGTACGGTTTTCTCGCGGAAAACCCAGAACTGGCGCGCGCTTGCGCGGCAGGCGGAATCACCTTCATCGGGCCCTCTCGGGAGGCCATGGAGCGGCTCGGCGAGAAAACAGCAGCCCGCCAGCTCGCCTCGCGCGCCGGTGTGCCGATGGTTCCAGGAGCACAGGATGCCATTGAAAATTCGCGCGACGCAGAGGGCATCGCGAGCCTGCTTGGCTACCCCGTCCTGCTTAAAGCCGTGGCGGGCGGCGGCGGAAAAGGGATGCGCATCGTTACCTCCGATGCCGAAATGACTGCCGCGTGGCGCGACGCTTCGTCGGAAGCACTAAATGCATTTGGTGACGCGCGACTCTATCTTGAGAAGTATCTCAATCGGCCGCGGCACATCGAAATCCAAATCTTTGGCGACGCGCATGGCAAAGTCGTATATCTGGGTGAACGCGAATGCTCCGTCCAGCGACGCCATCAAAAAGTGATCGAAGAATCTCCCTCGCCAATCATGACGCCGGAGCTGCGTCGCGCGATGGGCGAAGCCGCGGTCCTGCTTGCGAAGGAAGCGAGCTACACGAATGCCGGTACAGTGGAATTTCTTGTGGATGCCTCGCGCAATTTCTATTTCCTTGAAGTGAACACGCGATTGCAGGTGGAACACCCGGTCACGGAAATGGTCACGGGCCTGGACCTCGTGAAGCTGCAAATCCGGGCGGCGGCAGGCGAGCCGCTTCCCTTCAGGCAGGAGGACGTGAGGCTTTCTGGTCACGCCATTGAGTGTCGCCTCTACGCGGAAGATCCCGATAATCATTTCTTCCCGTCGCCTGGAACGATCCTCTCGTGGCGCGCGCCCTCAGGCCCCGGAATCCGGCTGGACGATGGAGTTTCGGAAGGCTATACCGTCTCGACGGAATACGACCCGATGCTCGGCAAGCTCATCGGCTGGGGACAAGACCGCGACGAGGCGGTTGTTCGACTTCGGCGAGGGTTGGAAGAGCACATCGTCACCGGAATCAAAACCAACTCTGGCCTTCTTCTCAGCATCCTTCGCGATCCGGAATTCCTTCGCGGCGAAATGTTCACGCGGTGGCTGGATGAGCGCCTGTCGCGGCTCTTGGGTGAAAGACAAACCCAGCAACGCGATTCCGTAGCCGAGGATGCAGCGATTCTCGGGGCCCTCTTGCACTTCACAGGCCCAAAGAGCGCGGTGCCCACAAACGGCGCCGCGGGAGAAACGGGCTCGCTCTGGAAACGCGAAGCGCGGCTCGAGCAAGTGAATCGGAACGCGTTCGGGTCTGCGCGGAAAATCTCCTGACGATACAGTCGGAATGAAATATGAAGTCGTCATCAACGGCGCGCGGCACGGGGTGGAATTCACGCCGCTTGAAGGTAATACTTCCCTCGTGACATTTTCTATCGACGGCCGCCAGGTTTCCGCGGACGCCATTCGGATTTCACACACCGCTTATTCCATTCTGGTCGACGGGCGATCCCTCGAAGTCACTGTCGAGGAACACTCGGGTGAGTTACTTATCCGCACAGCTGGGCATGAATTTCGGTTAGAAATTTTCGATCCGCGTTCCTGGCGTCGCGGCAAGGGCTCAGGGATCGAGCTCGAGGGGCGGCAGCAGCTTGTCGCGCCGATGCCCGGAAAAATCGTTCGGGTGCTCGCCGCGCCAGGCGATCAAGTAGCTGCAGGCCAGGGATTGCTGGTCATCGAAGCGATGAAAATGCAGAACGAACTCCGCTCGCCCAAGTCGGGCACCGTCGAAAAGCTGGCGACGGAAGGTCAAACCGTTAATGCAGGAGAGGTTCTCGCGATTGTTTCGTAGGCTAGTCTTCGTGTGGCACAGCCTTCAGCTCATGCACTCCTCAGCGGTTCGGCGCCGGGAATTGCACTTTCGGCGCCTGGCGCGAGGATTCTGAGGCGGCGAAATAGTCGTTGTTGCGCTGGAATCCAGCCCATTTGGCGAAGAGATCGTTCGGGAACAGGCCGATATAGGTGTTGTAGTCCTGCAGCGTGTCATTGTACCGCTTTCGCTCGACGGCAATCCGGTTCTCCGTGCCGGCGAGTTCGTCCTGCAGCCGCAGGAAATTTTCATTCGATTTGAGCTGCGGATAATTTTCCACGATCAGGAGCAATCGCCCGAGCGCCCCGTCGAGTTGGCCGTTCGCGGCAATTTTCTGGGCGGGCGTTTGCGCGCCGAGGAGCGCGGACCGTGCGCTGGCGATGTCGTGAAACACGGTCTGCTCTTGCGCCGCGAATCCTTTCACAGTCTCGACGAGGTTGGGGATCAAGTCGGCGCGCCGTTGGAGAACAACGTCTACTTGTGACCATGCCGACTTCACCGCTTCATTCTTTCGCACCATCTCATTACGGCTGCTGACGTACATTCCCCCGACCAGCAGCACCACAAGCGCGATCACGATCAGCGCGATGGTTCCTTTTTTCATGCGCGTCCCTCCGGATGCATTCGTTTTCTAGCTTTTCGCTTCGAGCTGCCGGTCAAACTTATCCGTCACCGCTTCCACGAACGCAAAATATTGATAGAGTGTGCTTTCGACATTGACTTCGCGTTCCTTCAATTTCCCTTCGCGAACAGCGAGAATGGTGTGAAACGCGGAGGGATCAGCCGTCGCGAATTTCGCGATCCTGTCGATCGCTTCACGCTTGGTTTCCGCGGGCGGCTCGCCAAGTGCTATCAGCGCATGACGAAACAGCGCCGCAAACGTCGAAAATGACGAGAGCATCAGCTCGAGAGCCACTTTCCGCTTTCGGGGCGCGGCCAGAATTGCCTGGCGCAGGCGCAGCCAGTCCGTGCGCAGTTCGCGCTCGACCTGCATGGAGTGGAATCGCATCGGCACGGAAATCTCCGCCAGCACATTTTCACCGTGCAAAATCCGGTGACGTGACTTCATATCCAAAAGTTCAATCGTGAACACGTCTGCGGACCGGCGCAACTCCTCGAGCGTGAAAACTAGCGGTGAGCGCTGGCCACGGCGAGTCCACCACTCGAAGGATCCGCGGAGCGTGTCAAGATGCGCCGCATCCGCTTGATGAACGACGCACAGAAGATTTAGGTCGGAATGCTTCGCGTGAAACTCTTCCGTCGCTGCCGAGCCATAAAGGATCACGGATTTTAGATTTTCGCCAGCGGCGTCCTTCAGCTTGCCTACAAATTCACCGAGCTTATGGTCGATCAAACTTCGTTCCTCCCCACGCATCTCACCAGCCCCCGCTCGCGCCGCCGCCTCCAAACGACCCTCCGCCAAAACCTCCAAAGCCGCCGCCACCTCCGCCACCCCAGGAGCCGCCTCCGCCCGAAGAACCGCCACCATACCACGGGCCGCCCATCCACATTCCGCCGCCGCGCCTGGAACGGGTCGGCACTCCTAAACCTAGAAGGCTGCTAATGAAAAAAATAATTGGCGGAAAAAATAGGAAGAACAGTCCGAGAATGAGCCAAACGGGGAGTCCGGAAGGAGCAAGGGAATTCCGTAATCTGGGTGCGGACGCCGGAAAGCCGGAAAGACTATCCAGCGTGACATTTTGATCCTCCGCGATGACGGCGGCAATCCGCTCGGTGATGAGCAGGATGGCGCTGCTGTAGTCGTTTTGACGCAGAAACGGCACGGCTTCGCGTCCAAAGCCTCCCACTTTGCCGTCCGGCAGAATCGGCTCGAGGCCGTAGCCAACCTCGATGCGATATTTTCTATCGTTCGGCGCGAGGAGAATCAGAATGCCGCGCGCCGATTGCTTCGGCCCCACGCCCCACGCGGTCGCAAGATCAATCGAAAATTGCTCGACCGGCTCGCCTTCGAGAGACCCAACCGTGACGACTGCGATCTGCGCTTTGGTCTTCTGATCGACTTCCGCGCACAGCGCCGTCAGCTTTTCCTTCGCCTGGGCGCGCAACACACCCGCAAAATCGCTTACATACCCTTGCGGCTTGAGATTCTTGACTTGCTCCGCCGCCACACCCGGCGCCAACACAATCAGAGCAAGGAAAATGAAAATCCACTGGATGGGATGCTGAGGAACGCGAAGTTTAGCGGACATCCGGCGTCATCTTTCGTGGAAAGTCCATCTTAGGATGCGCTTGATTGGCCGTCAACGCCGCGCCACACCCGCCAGCGGGCGACCTTCCCTTACGGCGGCAGTTTGGCGTATCATCGCGGTCAATCCGGGATTCCCAGCTAGCATTCGGCAAGGATCAACAAGGAGGAGCCATGGCGAAGCGATTTTTGATCACATTGGCTGCAATTCTTTTGTGCGCGGCAGCCGTTTCCGCGCAAGACGCGAAGACCGTTTTGCAGGCCGCCCAAAAAGCGTTAGGCGACGTATCGTCAATTCAATATTCCGGCACGGGCCATTTAAATGCCTACGGCCAAGCCTGGATGACCGCCGGAGCGTGGCCGGTCACAAACCTTACGAGCTACACCAAAACCATCGACTTTGCCTCGAAGTCGGCGAGGGAAGAACTGGTTCACTCAGAGCCCAATCCTCCGGTCAAGGGAGGCGGCCGCCCGTTTGGCGGCGACGATAAGCAAGTTCATTTTATAAGCGGACAATACGCCTGGGACATGCCTGGCAGCAACCCCATTCCGAATCTCGGCGCTGCCAACGAATGGCAACTCCAGATTTGGCTCACTCCGCAGGGCTTCGTGAAGGGCGCCATGGAGAACAACGCCACAGCGAAGAAGGAATCGGCTGGAACCGCCGTGACCTTCATGACCGGGAAGTTCAAAGTGACCGGCACGATCGACGCTCAGAACATGGTAACCAAGACGGAAACATGGGTCCCCGATCCCGACGTCGGCGACAGGTCGATCGAGACTACGTTTTCCGGCTACAAGGACTTTGATGGCGTGAAATTCCCGACCACGATCCTGCAGAAGCAGGAAGGATTTCCAACGCTGGAGCTGACCGTGACCAGTGTCAAGGCCAACCCGGGTCTGAGCGTGTCCGTGCCGGAGAACGTCAAGACGGCGTCGATGCCGCCGGTAAAAGTGGTCAGTCAAGAGGTGGGCGACGGTGTGTGGTTCCTCGGCGGCGGATCGCATAACAGCGTCGTGGTCGAATTCCCGACGTATGTCGCTATGATCGAGGGTCCCTTGAATGATGCACGTTCGGACGCCGTCATGGCCGAAGCCAAAAAGCTGGTCCCCAACAAACCGATCAAGTATTTGATCAACACGCACCACCATTTCGACCATCTTGGCGGCGTCCGGGCGTACGTAGCTGCCGGCGCCACGATCATCACGAATGAGGCCAACGTGGCCTACTACGAGAAACTCTTCAGCGCGCCGCATTCTTTGGATCCTGACGATCTTGCGAAGAGCCCGAAGAAGGCAACGATCATCCCGGTGAAGGAAAAGTACGCTCTCAACGAGGGCGGCCAGTCGATCGAGATCTACCACATCGACGGCGACACTCATGCCGCCGATCTCATGATGGTTTATCTCCCGAAGGCGAAAGTCCTCGTGGAGGCGGACGATTTCACTCCAAACACTCCGCAGGTGCCCGCACCGAGCGGAGCTCGCCCTGCGATTTTCTCGGCCAACCTGATGAAGAACGTCCAGAGACTCAAGTTGGATGTGACCACGATTGCTCCTTTGCATGGCATCGTTGTGCCGTTCTCCGATTTCCAAAAAGAGGCCGGAGGCGCGAAGGGCGCAGCATTGTAACAAGGACCTGCAAGCCGGCAGACGGCGGGATTCGTCCCGCCGCCTGCCTCACCACTTAACCAGGAAACGAGTAGTCAGAGCGAAGGCATCAAACGCCCTGCATCTCGAGATGCGTCTGCATCCGATCTTCCCTTTGTTGTTGCCATGACACGCCATTCCCCTAGAATGTATGGCCGGGGGTACGTATGCGAAAAGTCGAAGGCTCGGAGGCTGCCAATCTTAGCGAGGATCGTGCTGCCGGCAACGGATTGATTCACCGGCGCGCTCTGCTGCGAAGCGCGCTCTTCTCCGCGGGCATCGCGGCGGCAGGCGCGGGCATCGCGCAGGCCGACGACGGCCCGGGCGGAAACGCACCGGAATGGATGAAAATGCCGGGCCGGCCTTTCTCCGCATACGGCACGCCCTCGAAATGGCAGGAGAAAGTCCAGCGCATTTTTACGATCACGCCGGGCCGCGCCGGGACGGGCGTTTCGCGAACTCCTCTACAGCTCCTCGAAGGGACAATCACTCCTGCCGGTTTGCATTTTGAGCGGCATCACAACGGCGTCCCGGACATTGATCCGGCAAAGCACGAATTGTTCATTCACGGCATGGTGAAGCGGCCGCTGGCCTTTTCGCTCGATTCGCTGCTGCGCTATCCGATGGAGACGCACATCTATTTCATCGAATGCGCCGGCAACAGCGGGGCGTTTAACCAGCCGCAACCGCAGCAACTAACGGCCGGGGAACTAAACGGCCTGCTCTCCTGTTCGGAATGGACCGGCGTGAAGCTTTCCACTCTGCTCGGAGAAGCGGGCGTAGCAAGCCAAGCCAAATGGGTAATCGCCGAGGGCGCCGATGCGGCGGCGATGAGCCGCAGCATCCCGCTCGAGAAATGCCTCGACGACGCGATGATCGCCTTGTATCAAAACGGCGAGGCGATTCGCCCGGAACAAGGTTTTCCCATGCGCCTGCTTCTCCCGGGCTTCGAAGGCAACACGAGCGTGAAATGGCTGCGCCGCCTGAACGTCACCGACGCGCCCGTGAACGCCCGGGACGAAACTTCCCACTACACGGAACTCATGCCGAGCGGTAAGGCGCGCCAATTCATGTTCGCGCAGGCCGCAAAATCGGTCATCCTCAAGCCGTCCTTTGGAGTGACAATGAAAGGCCCCGGACTGTACGAGGTTTCTGGCCTCGCCTGGTCGGGCGCCGGCCGAGTTGCAAAGGTGGAAGTTTCCGCGGACGGCGGCCGCAGCTGGACGCTTGCCGCGCTGAACGAACCTATATTGCCAAAAGTCCTCACCCGCTTTCGCCTCCCGTGGAAATGGGACGGGCAGCCGTCAACACTGATGAGCCGCGCCACGGACGAGAAAGGCGACGTTCAGCCGCCTAGAGCGAGTTGGATCGCGCAATACGCCCCAGGCCAGCAATACCACTTCAACGGCATTCAAAGCTGGGCGATCGAAGCCGACGGGACGGTGAAGAATGTCTACGCCTAGACCTGTTTGCCTCCTCGCGGTGATCGCTTTTTGCTTGCTGCCGCTCGCCTCTCGCGCGCAGACACCAAATCTGGGGCGGCCTCTAACACCCGAAGAAATTCACAAGGTCGACATCACGGTCTGGCCCGACGGGAAGGGCTTGCCGCCCGGCAGTGGTTCCGTTTCGGCGGGTGCAACTGTCTACGCCAAGTCCTGCCAGTCCTGTCACGGACCGCAAGGCTCAGGAAAACCTCAGGAGCAGCTGACCGGCGGCGTCGGCACGCTCGCCTCGGACAAGCCAGTCAAGACTCCGAATAGCTATTGGCCCACCGCCACCACCCTCTTCGACTACATTCGTAGAGCGATGCCCATCACCGCGCCGCAGTCTCTCTCAAACGATGAAGTCTACGCGGTAACGGTTTACATTCTTTCGATTGACGGAATTGTTCCAGCCGATGCAGTGCTCGATGCGAAGTCTCTGCCACGTGTCAAAATGCCGAATCGCGATGGCTTTGTGAGCTGGTGGCCTACCCCTCCGTCCCGCCCGTCGAACGGGCAGGCAGCTCCGCCCAAACCACCGCGCTGAAGAATTCTTTTCTGCGAATAGCCGCTCGACTAGGTCCCGACACCACGACACAAGTCTTTTGCTCAACCCAGAGCGGGTGTATATTCCCTTCACCGAGGAAGTTACGTCGATCGGCTGTGGGTGAGAAACTCTGGCTCGCACGGGGGTCCTTCCGTGAAAGTTCGTTCGTTTTCTCCAAATACGTACTTGATTTGCGCCATCGCCTTAGCCGCCCTGATTCTTCGCGCTCCGGCGGCGCACGCCCAGGGACAGGATCGCGCCCCGCAATATTTCCCGGCGGACATTCAGTACGGCGCGCAAATCTTTGCCTCGCAGTGCGCCACCTGCCATGGAGCGAACGGGGACTTGATTGCCGGCGTGAACTTCCGAGCCGGCCAATTCAAGCGCGTCGTTACCGACAACGACTTGCGCGCTACCATTACCAACGGCGTGCCCGGGACCGCTATGCAGCCCTTCGCTTTTGGAGCTTCGGAACTGACAGGCCTCGTCGCCTACCTACGCAACATGAACACGTTCAGCGCGCAAGGCTTGCTGGTTGGCGATGCGGCGCGCGGAAAGACTCTCTTTGGCAGCACCGGCAACTGCGCAAGCTGCCACGCCGTCAACGGCAAAGGGCCGCTGCTCGCTCCTGACTTGGGCGACATCGGCTTGCTTCGCACTGCGGACGTTCTTCACCGCACGTTGCTTGATCCCGCCGGGACAATGCTGCCGGTCAATCGCATGGTGCGCGCCGTCACCCGAGACGGCAAAGTCGTCACCGGCCGCCGGCTCAACGAAGACACCTACACCGTCCAGCTCATCGACGAGCAGGAGCATCTGCGCTCATTTGCAAAATCGGATCTAACGGAATACACGGTCCTGAAAACCACGACGATGCCTTCGTACAAAGACAAGCTCAGCGCCCAGGAATTGGCGGACATCGAAGCCTATCTTCTGTCCTTGAAAGGTGTGAAATGAACCGCACACGCCGCACTCTCTTCCTCTTGCTTCTTGCATTGGTCGCTCCGTTTTCGCTGCGCGCGCAGGTCACATCCGAGCGCCTGCTCCACGCGCCGGACGAGCCGCAAAACTGGCTGACCTACTCCGGCAGCTACATGAGCCAGCGCTATAGCCAGCTCAAACAGGTCGATACGTCCAACGTGAAGAACCTCGAGCTGAAGTGGGTGTTTCAGGCGCAGTCGCTGCAGAAGTTCGAGACCACGCCCCTCGTCGTCGACGGGATCATGTACCTCACGCAGTCGCCCAATGACATTGTGGCGCTCGACGCCAAAACGGGCCGCGCCTTCTGGGTCTACCACTACGCCGTGTCGCCCGCGGCGCGGCCTTGTTGTGGCATCGTGAATCGCGGCCTCGCGATCCTCGGCGATTCGCTCTTCATGGCAACGGTCGATGCGCACCTCGTCGCCATAGACACGAAGAACGGCCACGCCCTCTGGAACGAAAAGGTGGCCGAGGCCAAGTCCGGCTACGCCATGACCATGGCGCCGCTCGTCGTGAAAGATAAAGTGGTCGTCGGCGTCGCGGGAGGCGAATTCGGCGTGCGCGGATTCATCGCCGCCTTCGATGCGCGCTCCGGCAAGGAAGCCTGGCGCTTCGATACAGTTCCCGATCCGGATCAGCCCGGCCACGAAAGCTGGCGAGGGGCCGACTGGGAGCACGGCGGCGCGGCTGTATGGATGACCGGTTCGTACGACCCCGACCTCAACCTGACTTATTGGGGCACGGGCAATCCGGGCCCCGATTGGAACCCAAGCCAACGTCCTGGAGACAATTTGTACTCCGATTCCGTCGTCGCGCTCGATGCCGACACCGGCAAGCTAAAGTGGTATTTCCAGTTTACGCCGAACGATCCCTACGACTATGACTCGGTGCAGGTCCCCGTCCTCGCAAACGCCAATTGGAACGGGACGCCGAGCAAGTTGATGCTGTGGGGCAATCGCAATGGCTTTTTCTACGTGCTGGATCGCACAACCGGAAAATTTCTCTCCGGACATCCGTTCGTGAAGGTCAATTGGGCCAGCGGGATCGACGCGAAAGGCAGGCCGATCACCACTCCGCAGCCTCCCGGTGAGCCGACGTTTCCCGGTATTCAGGGCGGAACGAACTGGTATTCACCTTCCTACAGCCCGCGCACCGGGCTTTTCTATGTCTCCGCGTGGGAGAACTATTCCACCGTTTTCGCCGGCACCGACGCTGAATATAAAGAGGGCACGCGTTTCACCGGCGGCGCGAACACCACGCGCATTCCCGGCGCGGACAATCCCACGGGACAGCGGCTGGGGCCAATTGATACCTATACGGAAGCGCTGGGCAGCGGCGCGGTCATCGCGATCGATCCCGCGACAGGCAACAAGAAGTGGAAGTTCGACATGCACGACGTCAACACCAGCGGAATCCTGACCACGGCTTCGGACCTGTTGTTTGTCGGCGGCCGCGAAGGCTATTTCCAGGCGCTCGACGCCCGCACCGGCGCGCTTCTGTGGAAACAAAGCCTCGGCGGAGAAATCATCGCCGGCCCCATGACCTTCCAGGTCGACGGCAAGCAATACATCTCCGTCGCCTCAGGCAACAGCCTCTTCGTCTTCGCTCTCCGCGAATAAAGTTCACTTCGTCGAGAGCCATCAGCGCCAAATCCACATCTTACGTGTAGCCAAGTGCTCATACTGCGGGGGGTATTCATGGACTCGGCTCAACAGTGGATCGACCAAGTCGGCGTCGTTCTCGAAACGCTTAATGAGGGTGTCATCATCAATGGCGAGGACAGGAAGGTCGTTTTCGCCAATTCCACGTTCCTGGAAATGATCAAAATGCACGCTGACGATCTTCTGGGGCGCTCCATCCTCGAGATGTACCCGCCTGAAGACGCTCCTCGGCTCCTTGAGTTAATTGGACGCCGGGAAACACAAGGCCGCGCCCGATACGAATTTTACATCCCGCAAACCGACGGCGGGCGCCTGCCGGTCGCCGTCACAGCACGGCAGATCCGGGCGGCCAATGGTCATACATTTGGCATCGTCACGGCCACGGACATCAGCGAACAGAAGGGCACTGAGATGGAGCTGCGCCAATCGAATGCGCTGCTCTTGGCGCGCCAGCGGCAAATGGAGGAAGAGCTTCAGCTCGCCGAGCGCGTACAGCAGAGTCTGGCCCCCAGAAGCCTCACTTGGGGAGGTATTTCCATCGAGGCCTACTACCAGCCGGCATGGTCGATTGGCGGAGATTACGGTCTCGTCAACCCGGGTGAAGACCATCTCGACATACTTGTTTGCGACGTCTCTGGGCACGGTATCAGCTCGGCGCTGGTTGCGAATCGCATCTATTCGGAAACGATGGCTGAGATCGAACGCGGCGCGGGCCTGGGTTCGGTCCTGCGGCACCTAAATCATTTTGTGGTCCAGAATCTCGCCAGCTCGGCCTACTATTTCACGATGGCGGCCGCCCGGTTCAAGCGGCCTTGCTCGCTCCAGTTTGCCGGGGCAGGCCACCCGCCCGCAATGATCGTTAGGCGGGGTGAGTCACCCCGGCTACTCGAGTCGAGGAGCATGGCCCTTGGATTGTTCGAAGATGCCGTCGATTCCGACGCGACGGTTGAGTCAACCTTGCTAGCAGGGGATCGGGTCATAATCTACACCGATGGCCTGACCGAGAATTTCAATTCACAGCAAGAGATGCTGGGCATTGACGGCCTCGCCGCGATCGTTCGCGAAGCCTCCAATCTCCCGCTGGCCGAGATGAAACAGGAGATCCTCAATCGCGTGGCCGCGTGGCGCAACGGACCCGCTGCGGATGACGTATCCCTGGTCCTAGTTGAAATTCCCTGACGGCTGCTCCATCATCGCCGGCGAGATTCCTTGCTGGAAGGGCCATCGCTCGCCAACTATTCGGCAGACTTCAAGCTCTGGCCTTTTCGTTCGCAAGTTAGGTAGAGTAGCAACACGCGCCCGTAGCTCAGCTGGATAGAGTCCGCCACGGCGGACCTTCGAAGCAGCGGGTGTCGGGCCCCGACTTTCAGGCAGCCATGTACAGCGTCTATGTTTTGCGTAGCAAGACCACCGGGCGGTTTTATAGTGGCTCTACATCTGAACTCGCCCGCCGGGTCGAAGAGCACAACGCCGACGCGACGCGCTCAACGAAGCATCGTGGACCGTGGGAGCTGGTTTATGAGGAAACGTTTCCGACGCGTTCTGAGGCAATGCGTCGCGAGCGCGAACTGAAGACGGGAAAAGGACGCGAGGAATTGAAGCGGTTGCTCGCGCAAAGCAACCACTTATAATGCCCGACCCGAGCCTCTAGCTCTGGCCTTTTCGTTCGCAAGTTAGGTAGAGTAGCAACACGCGCCCGTAGCTCAGCTGGATAGAGCATCTGCCTTCGAAGCAGAGGGTCGGGAGTTCGAATCTCTCCGGGCGCGCCATTCTAATTCCTGCCCCACATTGGATTTACGCCGCCTCCTCGGCATTATCATCAATTGCGTTTTGTAGCCCAAGTAGCCCACCTAACGTGAATCCAAGCCCCACACGTTCGCACCATTCACGCCTCCACGCTTCGTCTTTGTCCAATCCCGCTGCGTAGAAGTCGGTCACGGTTTGTTTTGAGTGGCCGAGCCACAGTTTTGTGAGGTCCTCAGGCACACGCGCCCGACGCAATGTTTCCGTGCGGAATCGACGGAAAGCGTGAAGCCCAACTCTCTTACCGGTTGCGTGCAGAGCTCGAATAACGTTGCGCTGTTGGAGTGGTCGCCCGCTGTTTGTGGAGAATAGATATTCGGATTTGCTGGCTACGCATTCGTGCAACAATTCGGCCAGTGGTCCCGCTATATCAATCACACGTACAGCGTTAGGGGTCTTAGGTGCCTGTTCCTGACCGTGCCAAATACTCCGTTTCACATGGAGTACCCGGCAATCGGCAGAGAGGTCCGTCGGTTTCAGCGCCAGAGCCTCACCGATTCGCAGTCCGGTCCCGGCCAGCAAGGCGAAGAGCACTGCCCATCGCTTACTAGTGCTGGCAAGGATTTCTCCGAGTTCCTCTTCGGTTACGGTTGGCCTGTGTTGTTCCTCTCTCTTCAAGACGGGCATTCCAACAAAGTTGTGGTTCCACTTGCGAGGGTATATTTCTTCGCCCTCATCGTTAACAGCGGAGGCCACAACCATTTTGACGACTTTTGTGTAGTTGACGATGGTTTGGGCGGAAAGGCCCGCAGAGATCATTTTCTCTATCAGCCCCTTTAGCGCACCATTCCCCACGTCTGCAAGGTTCATGTCGCCAAGATTCGGAAATAGCCATTTGTCCAAGGCGTGCTGCCATCCCCAAATGGTGGCGGGTTTGACCGGTTTGCGCCGTCTCATAGGAAGTGAGGCAATCCACTTTTCTGCTTGGGCGCGGAACGTAGTGGCCGGTGCTGTGTTAGTTGTAAAGACTTGCTTACCGTTGATACCCGTGGACTCGATGTGCTCGCGGAGTTTTTGTTTGGCAATGCTGCGAGTTCGGCAGACGCCAAGAGAGATTGTCTTCCGCTGGCGATCTTGACCCGGCACGTCAACCCAAAAGCGTCCGTAAGCGGGTGCTTCTGAGTTCCACGGCTTGGAATGCTGAAACACGTTGCCTGTTTGTCCTATTCGGCGGGACAAGGAAGGTCCTCGTTTCCGCCTTATCGTCCTTGCTTCGGGCGAAATAGTAGCACACTGCTGAGATTCCACTTCCGGGTGAACATCTTCAGAAAACACGCCTTCCTCACGTTTTCTGACCCAGTTTGGTTTGGGGAGACTGCTAGGTGGTGGGAAAAGCTACATCGCACAACTGAACTCGTGGATTTACTGCGACGCGGGTATTGCGGGTATCAAAACAACCTAAATCTAATAAATATTCCTGTGCTTTTCTTAGAGTATTACGCCTCAAGGTATCCCGCGTTACCCGCAAATGCGGTTGTCTCCCCCTGAGTCGCAAGAAGGGTCGAGTGGGAGGCCTCTTGCCCCGATTCCCCCTTGCGCCAGAAACGATAGCGGTGTTGCTTAGCGTGCTTATCTTGAGTGACCTCGACACGGAATTTCTCCCTCAGATTCGTTAGAATGTGATACAGCCGCTGACCAAGAGCCTGAGCGCCCTGATAGGGCCAAGGGATTTTGTTAGACCCGGCAATCTTTGCTAGCTCGACGTACAGATCGCCCCCGGTCACTCCTCGTCCGTGGTTCTTGGGTTCTACAAGCCACTCTGCCAAGCAAATCGCTATCGGCTCCTCTGCCAAAAGCATATCCGCTCGACGAAATTCCATCTTTTCCAGAATACTTCTGGCCATCTCTTCTTGCCCATCTATGCGAGCAACCTTCAGAGCAAAGGCGGCAAAGTCAGCCATTCGGAAGCGTATGTCCATGATTTCTTCTTCCCTGTCCTTCAAAGCCCCCACAATCTTGTTCAAATTCCGAAGGAGTTCCGTCCAGAGGAGGTTTCGATTACTTGAGACCCGCCGCAGCTGAGCCTCTTCGGGATCAAATTGCTCCCGCCTTTCAGTTTGCAAAACGAGAGTCCTATCAAGCACGTCATCCCGCCCGTCGATAAACTTTGGCGTTCGAGAAGTGAGCGCCACAAGACATCTCGGCTGGAACTCAACTTCCTGATTGGTCGTGTAGTATTTTCGTCTCTTGAAGCTGACTCCCGTCGCCAACTGCGCCAAATGGTCTGGCAGCCAAGACACTTGATCGTCCACGTTATCAAAAACGGCGATAGGCGACGAACAGACAGCGGCAACAAACCCATCCGGTTTGCTGCGCTCCAACGCTGTAACATCGACTCCCGGACCAAATAGGAATTTGAGCCACTTCCTGAGAGAAAGAGTCTTGCCACCACCTTTCTCGCCGCAGACGAGCAATAGGGGCTTAGTCGGATGCAATGAACCAAAAAACTGACTGCGGCACCAAACCGAAAAAAGCCAGCGTTGATCGGCGGCGGTTAGTTCGCCATGATCACCAAAGTTTGCGGAATCGAGAATTAAATTCTCGAACGGCTGCCCCTTAACTTTCCCTTGCACGAGTTCGTATGGTTGCCACGTGAGGTGGTCCAGAAAAAAGACATCATCCGTGCCGTTCGAGACTGGTTGTATTCGGTTCCCATCCAGGCGATAGACCCAGCCGTCAAATCTCGAAACATAGAGTCTGCCTCCATTCGTGTCGTAGTAGGCCAGCTTATGTACTTCAACCCCCCGTCCCCGGACATGAGCCTCGTTCCGAAGACCACTTAAAATGTGCTCATATTCACGGCGCTCGGCATAGTTGATTCCATAGCGTTCCTGAATGAGTGCCGCTAACTCAACAGAGTCGTCTTCAATGGACAGGAGTTTGGACCGCCCCTCAGCCTTGTCAAAGTAGAAATAGCCCTCGGTGGTCCTGAAGAAAACACCATGTTTATTTAGATCGTCTATGATTGTTTCTGTGACTTTCTCTCTTCTTTCGTGCGCACGCATAAACTTAGCTGGCGTGCAGCGCAATCCTGCGACTTGTTCTCGAATACTAGATCGTTTTGGGTTCATTTTGGCTCCTCGGTTTTCCCGATAGATTTGCGGGTTTAATGGTCTCTTCCTTTTTCAGGCAGACCACGTTCCCCGCTTCAAACTTGACAGTCACCGCACCATAAAAACGCTCGCGGACGAGCTGCCGAATTAGTTCAATTACTTCGTTCATAGGGCTCCTCTAGGGTCTTACAGAAGGATGAGGGGGCGGACCTATCGGGGGAAACCAATCGCGTAGTGTGTTTACGCTGCCTTCGCCTCTTCCTTGGGCACGTGAGCCTTCCTTGGTGATGTGCGGCGACCTCCATCCATAAGACGGCCATTGCATTTTTTGCATGTGAACGGCTGTTTATCCTGGGCCGGGACATCTGGAGGCAGTTGCAACACTCCCTCGGTGTGAGTACCGCATACACGACAGATTAATGTCACAGCCTTTTTGCTAAAAACTTGGACAACATGCTGCGAAATCTCAGCCATTATTCTTTCCTCTGAGTAACCTTTGTTCTGTAGCGATAGAAAAGTTGCGACGATTTGATCCATTTCCCAGGCGAAATGGTCATCCAACACGTCTTGATTGGGGTCACACGGCAGGTCGTGACGATTCACCCGTAAATTCTCTGAACTAAATTTGTCAGGCTCAGAACCCGGGGAACTTATGATGCCGTCGTTGAATTCGCCTTTGCGAAAATTCGCCGCCTTCACGCGCCCGCTGCCTTCTTTGTCGTACTGAGCCCTAAGCTTTGAAATCTTGTCAGAGTCAATTCCTACGCTGATTGGTTTTCCCCGACCGTGAGGTGCATCTGTCAAGAACTCGCCACGAGACATTGAAAGTTTGCGATTCACTAAAGCCGTGTTCCAATAGTGCTCTGACAATCTGCGGGCTGCTGGGTAGGCATCCGACCCGTTGAATTTCTCAAGATTCTTGATCCCGTCGAGTACATCACTTTCGGATAATTTTGATTTGGGCACCAATCTGCGGAACTGCTGGACAAATTCGTGGTCGGTTTCGTTCGCCGCGAAAACTTCTGGGTTTGCAGCTCGCGCCGCAGGGTTGCGAACCCCCAGCAACGCGATTGACCGACGATTCAGAAGTTTGGCTTTGCCGCTTTCGACGAGTTCTTGAGCCTCTTCAGGGCTGACGCGCTTCGGGCAATTACATTTCAGAGGCTTTGATTCGCCTGCTAGAACATCAAAACAATCGTGCACACGGACCTGTGAAGACACCATCGATCTATCCCTCTCTTAAGTGGAAACGGGAGGGGATCAAAGACGTGGATTGCCTCACATTTCCGTAGTTTTGAAATTCCTTGCTTGCTAAACAGAGCGCACACACACACCCGCATAATGATCATTGGAGCGAAATCGGGAGTATTACCGCGAGGTGGGTCTCTCACTCCTAGGGTATGCTGGCTAACCTCCAATGTTTTCAACAAAAGTCCGCAAAGTTGCTCCGCTGACGACAGAACGCGTCGGATCGTTCAGCTAACGGCCTCCTACCCTAAGGAGAGACACCGCTGCCTAGTCAATGCTTGTGGCATTGGCCTTTCACTAATTTGGATTGGTAGTCGTTCGGACTGCTAAAAGCAGATGCTAAGAGGGCTTACTTCTTAGGAGGTGATAGTCTGTCCTAGCTATGACCATATCTAGTATATAGTCTAATAATGTAAATACTATATAGTACGGACAGACACACTTAGGGTTATCGAACGGCTCGTCTGTCTAACGCCTGGAAAAGACCAGTGTTCCTCTGCCAGGTCTGCTTCGTCCGAGCCGTGCGGGTCTCGGCTGAAGGCACAAGCCGTCATCTAAACCGAATAGTAATATAAGTTGGCTGGATAAGTCAACAGCTCAGACGCGGCTGGGCACGTACCTGGTTGCCCGTCCGTGAAGCCATTGCGTGCTACCGCCCGGCGGCTCCACTTTGCGGAAAAAGTCTCCACGCTCTTAGGCTGAGCACTTAGTTGACAAGCCCGGCAACGTATGCGCGTCCACGGTCTCGGCCACGAGGAATGTCCCTCTCAAGGATTCGACCCCGAGAGGCAGCCTTGGCCCTAGTGAACGCTTCTTGAACGACCAGTTTCATACGATTGAATTACGGTAAAAACCGATTCGAATTTCAGGACGTGCTGAGGGGAAATGAAATATCTCTCTTGTGTACTTAGAATTATCATAAATACTAGCTAACTGATGCTATATCAATGAGAACCGCGCCACATCGACACCCCTAGAAATGCGCACGCATTCCTTTAGAATGAACGAGATAAGCCCGAGAAATGGCCGTGACGCGACCAAGTGAGTTTTGAAACGATCCACCCCTAAGGGTCCTCGTAAGTCTATGTAAACACTCGCCAACCTTCATTCGTGGACCATTAAAGGGGTGTTTGAATGGAATCAATGAGTTAGATGACAAAAGGACGTAGTTTGCCTGACATTCAGCGGCGGGTGCGAGTTAAGGACCCATTGGGGTGGCTATGATGCGGTGATTCCCGAATCGGTGAGGGCATAGCGAGCGTCCGAAGAGGGGATTCCGCTGCGGGTATGGCGGGTATTCTGGGGAGTAAGTCTCTAATATTTCTCCAGCGCAATGTTTATTAGATTTTAAGGGCATCCGATACCCGCATTACCCGCGACGGGCAAGTCTACTTCCAGGTCAAAGGTGCTAAGGCGGCTAAGCTCCTACTTCTTGTTCAGTAGAGGCTCGTGGCCCAGGCGGCGCTTAACATTACCGATGGCCGCAAACTCAAGCTCGGGCACCTTGCTTAAGATGGCAATATCCTCGGGTGATCTCCGAAACAGTCGGCAGGGTCTAGCCACTACTGGGGCCTCCGGGGATTTAGCGGCGTCACCAGAAAGTGGCCTGGCCCACACCTGTGCTGAAGCGAAAAGGATATTCCGTGAAGCGGACTTCTCAGGACTTGACAGTGGGCATGCTTCAATATTGGCCTATACTGCGGGCATAGCCAGTCTTACGAGCTGGGGAGGCCGCATGAAACCGCTGTTCATCATGTTTGCATTCTATTTTGTTGCTGCTTCCGCGAGCGCATGTCCGAATCTCGCGGGCCACTACCTGCTTCAGGGCGAGGACGGGGTCGTTCGCTATACTGTGCGCCAGAAGGGTTGTGAGCGTGTGGAAATAGAGCGGCGAACTACCTCGGCAAGGCCCCCAAGGTCGAAACTCAGGAATTTATTGTCGATGGGAAACCGCACGGGAAACTTGGCACGGTCAGTCGTTGGGTGGGCGACAAACTCCAAATTGGACCAACTGCAAATCACGTGTACTACGGAACCGATTCAGCTCGGAATCTTCATATGAGCGACGGAGCATCGTACCCCCAATGCAACGGACCTTGCGATGAAGTCGCCGAGAGGACGAATTAGCTCCCAAAATTCCAGTTTCCGAGACTTATCAGGATGTGGGAGGGAGTGATGCCGGACTCACCCGGACGTCTCACTTGTAGGGCGACAGCCTCCAGGGATATAGTTTCTGTAATATGGCTTGTCGAGCAGTCCTAGGGCCCGGCTTGCTGGCTTTGATTTACAGCCTCGTCTGTTCTCCGGCCTCCTCCGCGCAATCTCCCCAAGTGCCGAACCGTTGTTTGGTGCCGCCGGATGACCATGCTCCGCAACGCAAAGCGATCATTGAAAGTATCCAGTTCGACAGCCCGATTCATCTTGCGGACACTGATGTCGCGCAAATCATCACAGAGGCAAATCAGCACGACCTGGATGCTGATACGTCCGGTTGGGTCGATGAGTTAACTGAAATCGGGCTGCGAGGCACCTGGCAGGACCATGGATATTTCGGCGTCAAGATTACGGCCGGGACGAAGTCGCTGGGCGGTGATTCCAGTGAGGAACGCTTCCTAGTAAAGGCCCACATTGACGAGGGGCTGCAGTATCGCTTGGGTGATCTTCGCTTTGCGAATGCTCTACCGGGCGAGGTCATGGCTTTCTCAGAAAGCGAACTTCGAGATGCATTCCCCCTGCGTGACGGCGATTTGTTCAACGTAGCGATGATCAGAAAGGGTATCGAAGAGTTAACGAAATTGTATGGCTCTCAAGGGTATATTGACTTTACGGCCGTGCCGGAAACAGCGGTTGACGACCACCTTCAGCGGATCTCATTGGTGATGCGTCTCGACCAGCAAAAGCAATTCCGGATTCGTAAGACGGAAGCCGTTGGCCTCGATCCAAAGCTTGAAGTGCTCCTGAAATCGAAATTGAAGTCTGACGACATCTTCAATCCTAAGGTAGTCGCCGATTTCTATGAAGAAAACAAGACAGTTTTGCCATCCGGTATATCCCCTACCGATTTGCAGATACGCCGTAACCGCCGCGACGGCACAGTTGATCTGGTTCTTAATTTTTTGCCCGTGGGAGTCGTGGAGGGGCTCGTTGTGAATTCGAGCGGTCAACCCGTGACGGATGCCTCGGTCTACTACCGAGTTGGAGACGACTCAACTATCAGCCAGCAAAACCAAACCACAAGCGATTGCAATGGCCGTTTCGTTCTGGAACACGTCCTTGCTGGAAATGTCCAGATCGGAGCCTTCAAGGAAACTGATGGCTATGTAGATAGAAGATTTGCTTTTCCATTCTATGGCGAAACAAATGATGGCGACTTCCCCGAAGTACAGGTGAGGGCAGAGAGTGTGAAAGGTGTAGTCGTCCGCCTTGGCCGCCAGGGAGCGTTCCTGGAGTTGAACGTCTTTGATGTTGACACGAAAGCGCCCTTGGACTCGGTTAGCTATCAAATGTGCAATGGCGATCACCCTGGGGACGATCAATATTGTCTCGGGAGTTTAGCGACGGGGCATCAAGCGCAGAGGATCATCCCTCCTGTGCCAGTCACTCTTGAAATCGGCGCGCCCGGTTACGGCAGCTGGAATTATAAGAACGACGACACGGGATCGACATTAGTGAAGCTTGATTCAGGTGAAGTAAAGTCCCTAACGATCTATCTCAGGCGAAATAGAAAAGGAAATGAGCACTAACCCGCCTAAGCCACCTGAAATTAGCAAATCGTGGTGTGTGCCGCTGCCAGTCCCCGAGAAACGGGATTGGCGTCAGCTCACAGGGTAACTGGGGAACCCGATCTCCCGATAAACGGTGTCGGGATTCTCGTCAACTGGGCTTCCACATGACGATAAGACTTATCGTGCCTTGGCCACGCTCCGTCGAATCTGAACCTGGGTTTTTTGGATAATTGGCACGCTGCAAGACGGTTTGGTGTCTAATCCTAATCGTGATCCGGCTTCTGCGAACATGTGTCTTGTTTACTGCCATCAGCATATGTGTCCTCTTATTTCTTGTACTGCTTGTCAGTCAAGTGGAGCAGCACCTTTTTCGCAGCCGAGCTGAGCTTTTGCTCTCGCAGGTGCAATCGTTGGAATTAAGGAAGACGCCTTGGCCAGAGTTTCTGGCTCAACTCAAGCGGTGGTCAGAAGAAAGTAGATTCGACGATCAATGCGACGGGGCTGAGTGTTCCGTCGAAATCACACTAGTCGAGCCTGTCTATGGCTATGCCTCAAGGCACGTTCGTTTCGGTCGGGTGGATGACTACTTACGTTGGCGATTCAGGCTGACGTCGGATCAAGCCCCCGTTGTCCAAATGTGGCTAGGCTTGTTGCGCGGGTACATGATAATGGGTGGGCGGCCTGCCAAGGTCATAGCCAATGTGGGGATGCATGACGGTGTCGTGTGGAGCAAAGGGTTCACGGTCAATGTCGAAACTTACTGGCACAACATTCCCGGCCTATATGCGGGCAGTTGGGGCGAATTTGCGTTGATTTCACACGTAGGGAGCGTCCCTCAGTTCGATTCGTCCAGCCCCGGTTATGGTGACCCGCAATTAAGACTTCACCCAAGCTACATAATAAGGCGTCAGGCTGGATGTTGTTTCTTCAACGAAGGCTATGTTCATTTCACCCCGTACACCGATCCCGGTAACATCCAACGCTTGATGCAATTTAACCTTTCCTGCCTCACTGGAATGCGCCCGTGTCTCGATCAAATTGACATCATCCCCGCCGCGTGGAAACAGTACTTGGCTGAGAACCCCAGCAATTGAGTCAAGAAAATTGTTTGGTTTGTACCTTGCCGGGCCAAGTCCTGTGAAACGGGATTCTCGGTAAGCGGGAAATCAACCTTCAAGTTGTAAGGCCCGCTCTGTTCGTGTTAATTGCGGCTGAAGATTAACTTGTACTTGTCCCAGTAGGCGTACCCCAAATAAGCGGTCAGCACAAAGACAACTGCACCAATCCATAGGAATGAAGGCATCAACCGGGCGTTGACTACAACAATTCCAACAACATCCGGCGCAAGGAATAATGTTGCTAACGCTGGAAAGATGCCAAACAGCAGCATGAACCCCGCAACGATCTCAGTAACCTTGACCATCTGGAAAATGCCCGAAGCCCAGAATACTTGGGTGAAGGTGACCATTTGCGGGGGCACACCTTTTGCTGAGTTGCCCATCAGCAGCCCGCTTATGCCGCTTGCGAGCATGATGAGACCAAGCAATATTCGGATAGCAACTACCAGATAACGGTTGCGCAAATTCATAATCCCCTGCACTTCGCCTGTGCGACAAGAACGAGGCCGAAAATCATGCCAGCGGCGGTTTTCGGCGAATACCTCTAATCATACGCATCTCTGAGAGATTAGACATTATTGCAGCCTGTTTGTCCAAGGCCTGAGAGACGGAATGTGGCTCAGTTCGCTATCGAAGGCAAATCCCACATGACGAGAGGCCGACTTCTTGGACTTGGGAATTACTGGGAACCAGCCGATCCTCACTGGTGTCCAAATGCATGACGGCGCTCGCCTCGGGGGGCGACGCCACCACGGGACATCCGAGTCTTATCGCATCGCGGTATTTGGCGGGAGGGAGACAATCATGGGAATAGACGTTGGGGCAAAGGGCAGTTCGATGGCAACAATGAACGTTGTTCCTCTGATTGACATACTCCTGGTGCTGATCATTATTTTCATGGTGATCACACCGCTCACGCCAAAGGGTCTAAATGCGTTAATCCCGCAACCAGCGAAGACGCCAAACCTAGGACCCATCGCCAAGACGATTGTGGTGCAGGTATTTGATACGGGAAAACTGAAGATTAATGAAGAAGATGCTACGTGGGATTCTCTCGGTGTGCGCCTGTCCGACGTTTTCAAAGAGCGTGCTGAAAAGGTCGCATTCGTTCAGAGTGAAGACGCCGTAAGGTTCTCCGATGTTGCGCGTGCTATCGATATCATGCGCGGCTCAGGCATCGAAAAAATTGGGTTGATGACTGCGAAGCTCGGAGCCGGGCAGTAGGGCTATCGGCATGCGGAGCCACATTCCGGTAAGCGGGACTTATCAGGAGTTGGTGCGTGCCCGGGCTTTGGGACACATAAACGAGACTGTGTGATACAAGTTTATTGAAACCTTTCATGGAAGGAGGCTTTGAAATGTAGCTACGTTTACTTTCTCTTCCGGTGATCATGCTTGCGCTTCAAGTATCCTTTCCCGCTGATACCGCGCAAACAATGCGCCAAAAATATGGTCTTCCAATCTCTGAAACGTATCTCGTAAAACCTGGAGTTGCGGCCTCTGTGAGTTTCGGTGCGAGTGGGCACGTCTGCGAAATTGTGGTAAGCCACGACGAACATGCCTCCGTGAAGAGATTGCAAACTTTCACTCGGCAACAACTCACTGATGTGATTGATGAATTGGTGCCTGTGAACGAGCGAGGAAAAGGCATAACTGCGGGGTTTTTCAATGCCACCTGCTTGCCCGACAACGCTTGCGCTGGCACTACGTCTGACAGCGAGAAAGTCTCAATCTACATGAACGGAGGAGACGACAGAGAACGCTACGCCACGATTCAATGGACCCGTGACGAGTGCCACCCCAGAGTGAAGAACTAGAGACGCTTGTTGCCCGCCAGGTCCTGATAAGCGGCGTTATCGGCATGGCGCTCTCCCTTCCTAGAATCCGGCTTGTCGAGAGGTGTCAGCAAGCTGTAGCCCAGCACGGCCATCCATAAAGGAATTTTCAATTTTCGAAAATCCGCCGGGCCATCTCCCTCTGATTAATTTCGATTCGCTGATGCGCTAAGCCGTTATTTCTTGGGAATTTTTCTATTAAACGGGCGCAGTCGCTCGCGCCACTCCAATCCGAGAGGCATCTTCGATGGAAACTACCGCAAGCGCATCAACGGCTGAATCTCTCAACCGGGCAATTTCAGGTCAATCTTTCAGCAATTTCCCGGCGATTTTCAGAGGATTTGCGGCCAAAGGAATCCCCGAATCCGAGATCAAGCCCAGAGAGAACGTGTTCACGTTCGACGCATGGAAAGCACTAGGCCGTGTCGTGCGTCGTGGTGAGCATGGCGTCAAGGTTGTCACTTTCATTGACCGCAAGAGCAAAGAAGTAGACCCGGACACTGGCGAACGAAAGATCATTCGCCGCCCCTGGACCACCACTGTATTCCACATCTCGCAGACTGACGCAATCACGAGGGGTGCGTCGTGATCTCTAGCGCACAGTTCAGAATCATCGAATACGAGGGACCACGTCTTGGAGGGCCGGAAGCAATTCGGCCCGTCTATCACTCTCTCCCGATGTGCCTACGCGATGCATCGCGGTTTGCTGCGGCACTTTCCTATGCTCGCGGTGCGTATGTTCATGTGCTGGCCGACGTGTTAGAAGAAACCCACGAAGAGTGGTGGTATGCGGGTTCAATCTGGAAACAGGCGAATGTGCCGCCAATCCGAGGGGGTGCCGCATGAGCACCCCTTCTTTCGCGTTCCCTCAATCACTCGCTGACAAGTATTGTCCACGCACCATTGCGGAGTTTGTCGGGCTAGAAAAACCTAAGAAAATCCTCGCAAGGTTCGCGGCAAAACCGTACCCCTCGGCGTGGCTCTTTGTTGGCCCACCGGGTGTCGGCAAGACGAGTATGGCGCTGGCTCTGTGCAGGCAGATTGCGGGTGAACTGCACCACATCCCCAGTCAGAAATGCACCGTGGAGGCCATTGAGAAAGCCTGTCACGATTGCCACTACCTGCCGTTTAGCTCTGGCGGATTCCACGTTGTCCTGTGTGATGAGGCTGACCGGATGACCCCTGCCGCGCAGCTTGCCCTATTGAGCAAGCTCGACGCTACGGCATTCCCCCCGAATACTGTCTTCATCTTCACTTGCAATTCCACCGATGGCCTAGAACCGCGTTTCCTGTCTCGTTGCCGAGTCATTGAGTTTTCGAGCTACGGCATGGCAGGCGAGATCGCAGAGTATCTCGGCAAGGTTTGGCACTCCGAGGGTGGTAATGGCGATTGCCCGGACCTAACACGACTCGCTAAAGAGACCCGCAACAATGTGCGGGATTGTCTGATGCGATTGGAAGTGGAGTTGATGGCCCTGTGAGAGTTGCCATCTATGCCCGGGTCTCGACCAACCATCACGGCCAGGACCCGAGTGTGCAAACCCGAGAGCTACGGGAATACTGCGAGCGGCGCGGCCTAGAGATCGTTGGCGAATACGTGGACACTGGAATCTCTGGCGCGAAAGAACGCAGACCGCAGCTTGACCGATTGCTGAGTGATTGCCGTCGCCGTCGTCTTGACGCTGTCCTCGTGTACCGCTATGACAGATTCGCTCGGAGCTTGCGCCACCTGGTGAATGCGCTGGAAGAATTCCGCGCTTTGGGAATCGACTTCATCAGCTTACATGAAGGTGTGGACACGAGTACGCCGAACGGACGGTTGGTGTTTGGGATCTTCGCCAGTATTGCAGAGTTTGAGCGAGAGCTGATTCGAGACCGCGTGAAGTCTGGAATTGCGGCTGCGAGATCGAAGGGCAAGAAACTCGGACGCCCGCGTGTTGTCGTGGACGCCACACAGATTGCCCGTCTGCGCGCATCTGGAGCGTCGTGGCCGTCGATTGCACGTCAACTCGGTGTGAGTGTTGGGACTGTCTACCAGGCCGCTCGTAGCCTTTCAAAAATCCCCTCCAAAACGCCCGCTACAAGTGACTGATTTTGCGCGTCCGCCAATCGTGATTTCTTCCTTTCGAGAATCACCTGTTTGTTGAAACATCCGATGCTGCGAACCAATTGTTCCTACCGGGCCTCCGCCAATCCTGTTTACGTTTTGGTTGATAGCCGTGACGAAATATGACAGAACCCCACTCGCGTTTGAGATACTTCGATGAGCCCCGTAACTGAGGATTGTTCGCTGCCTTGCGTCATCAATGGATTCTCTCTTATCTGCCGACAAGAGTTGAGGTTCGTAAAGCCTCTCGGGTTATCAAGGTCATCATTAAGGAGGCGACGTGTCTATTCCTGAAAAACAGAAGGGAATAATTCTTGTAGCCGACGACAACGAAGCTAACCGTGAGTTGCTCTTCGCTCTACTAAGCGCAGAGGGTTACTGTGTTGTGTGCGCATCGGACGGGCAGGAAGCGCTAGCACGGGTGAATAGCGAGCCTATTGATGTTGCGCTGCTCGATGTAGTAATGCCGCGCCCCACCGGATTCGAAGTGTGTCAAGCGATGAAGTCCAAGCCGGAGATGCGCTTGATCCCCGTGGTATTGCTAACGAGTCTGAACAGCGACTCCGACCGTATTACCGGAATCATGTGCGGCGCCGATGATTTCCTCTGTAAACCCGTAAATAAGCATGAGCTCTTGGCTCGTGTGCATTCCCTTTTGCGCTTGAAACGATTCACCGATGAGCTGGATAACGCTGAGACCGTGCTTTTCAGCCTCGCGCTGAGCATCGAGGCGAAGGATCCCTACACCGAAGGGCACTGCGACCGGCTATCCAGATACTCTGTGGCTCTGGCTGAGCGGCGGGGTCTCTCGGAAGAACTTCAGGTCGTATTGCGCCGGGCGGGCATCGTTCATGATATTGGAAAGGTGGCTGTACCTGACCAAATTCTGCTCAAGCCCGGGCCGCTGACTCAGGATGAGTGGAAAGTTATGAAGCAGCATCCAGTAATAGGAGAGCGCATTTGCACGCCGCTGAAAACTTTCCGTAATGTGCTACCGGTTATTCGCCATCACCACGAAAAACTCGACGGGTCGGGATACCCTGACGGTCTCAAGGGTGACGAAATACCTCTGACAGCTCAAATCATGCAGACCGTGGATATCTACGACGCGCTAACCACGGCCAGACCCTATCGTAAGGTTCTCTCATCGAAAGAAGCGTTTGCCATTATTTATTCAGAAGTGAAAAAGGGGTGGTGGAACGCGGAGCTTGTCGAACTTCTGGAAGGACTTGTGCTGGGTGTCAGCTCCTTGACGGATGAAAACGTGGAAAGGGTGCTCCGCGGCTGATGATCATGACTTTACATCGCAAGCTTCCACAACGGAACTCTCACAGGCGGTTGATGGCCGCGAACTTTCTGGCTTTTTTACTCTCGCTCGTTGGACCAATGCAAAAGAGCTTGGCTTCTGCTACGCCAGCCAATAACGATGATTTGAAACAATTGAGCCTGGAACAACTTGCGAACGTTGAGGTCACAATAACTTCCAAAGAGCCCGTAACAATTGCCCGAACCCCGGCGGCGATCTACGTGCTTACCGCAGAGGATATTCGGAGGTCCGGCGCAACAAGTATCCCGGAGGCTCTACGCCTGGTACCAGGCGTTGAAGTTGCACGCATCGATTCCAATAAGTGGTCGCTCGGTGTGCGAGGGTTCACCGGCCGCCTGTCGCGATCGGTGCTTGTTCTCATCGACGGACGATCTGTCTACACGCCGCTATTCGCTGGGGTTTATTGGGAGGTCCAGGACACGTTGCTCGAAGATGTTGAACGGATTGAAGTCATCCGCGGCCCTGGAGGCACAATTTGGGGAGCGAACGCTGTAAATGGGGTCATCAACATTGTTACGAAGAGTTCCCAAAACACTCATGGAATGCTCGTTTCGGCCGGTGGCGGAAGCGTTGATCAAGGCTTTGCCAACTTTCGGCTTGGAGGGGGGAACAAGAACAAAAATGTCAATTACCGAATCTACGGTAAAGGCTTTGCTCGCAGCTCCGAGTTTCATCCCGATGGTCAGGAATTCGACGACTGGCGAATGGGTCAGGGCGGTTTCCGGGCGGATTGGAACCCACACCAGCGCGACACCGTGACGATTCAAGGTGACCTTTACGAGGGAACTGCCGGACAAAGCGTGGCGATTACGAGCTATTCTCCTCCCTCTATTGCCAACGTAGAGCAGAATGCGAAGCTTGCGGGAGGCAATTTGCTGGGTCGTTGGAAGCGCGACCTAGCGGCCGGCTCGGACATTCAGGTGCAGGCTTATTACGACCGAACTAACCGGGAAGATGTCAACCTGGCAGAAGCTCGCAATACATTTGATGTTGATCTGCTCCACCATTTCGGATTGCCGCGAGGACAGGATTTTATCTGGGGCGTGGGAGCGAGATTCAGTGTGGGCGATGCAACCCAGGTTGTTCCCACCGTTGTTATTACGCCGAACCAGCTTACGGATAAGTTGTACAGTGCATTCATTCAGGACGACATTCCAATCGTCCAGAATCGCCTCTCGTTGACGGTAGGATCCAAATTCCTGCACAACAATTACTCGGGTTTCGACATCCAGCCGAGTGCAAGACTACTTTGGACACCGAGCCAACAGCATTCTTTGTGGGCGGCTGTCACACGGGCTGTTCGGACCCCTTCCCGCGTTGAGGAGGATCTCCAGCTCACCGGACTATTCACGTCCACTCCGCCGACATTTTTCCGCCTTGCCACCGACAGAGATTTCTCATCGGAACGGCTGCTCAGTTACGAAACCGGCTACCGGGGTCTTGTACGACCCTATCTGTATTTGGACATTGCGACATTCTATAACCATTATTATAACCTTCTAAGTATCGAACCCGGCACGCCTTTTTCCGAAACGGCACCGCCGCCGACTCACTTGGTCATACCATTTCTCTTCCGTAACGGTCTGTCGGGGAATACCTCAGGAGTAGAGTTCGCAGCCGAGTGGACGCCGATCCGTTCGTGGCGTCTGAAAAGCTCATATTCCTATCTGAATGTTGACTTGAAAAGGGCGGTGTGGAGTCTCGACCCTTCAACTGTCAATTCTACGCAGAACTCGAGCCCCCGCCATCAGGCGGTGATTCAGTCCTTTCTACAGTTGCCTAAGAACCTGGACCTGGATTTGACCTATCGCTACGTGAGCGCGTTGCCGGCCCAATCGGTCAGAAGTTATTCGACCGCGGACCTGCGTTTCGGATGGCACATCGGCGAGGGTCTTGAAATATCGATCGCGGGGCAAAATCTTCTCCAACCCCATCACGCGGAATACGGGGGCGACCCAGGCGGGCTTGTTGAAGTTAAAAGAAGCGCGTACACAAAAATAACCTGGAGAAGGTAACAAACTAGAACTATGAAACGGTTCAGTGGCTCGGATTCGTTCTTATGCGTTCCCCTACCCCGCGTTCGCGGGCGAGTCCCACGTTTGTGGTGTCGCTTGGTTGTTGTCGCAGTGTGGGTTTTGCTGTGCACTGCCAGGATGCAGGCTCAGCAACCAAAACCTAAGGAATACCAGGTCAAGGCCACCTACCTCTACAATTTTGGCAGATTCATCCGATGGCCGGTCACGGCAGCCCAAGATGGCTCATTCCCTATTTGTGTGCTGGGCCAGGATCCTTTCGGCCCGACTCTCGATTCGACTCTTGTAGGTGAAAACTTAGACGGCAAACCTGTGGTGGTCCGACGGATCTCGCGGGCACAAGACGTGGGAGATTGCCGCATCCTGTTCATCAGTTCAGCTGAGGAAAATCATTTGAAACAGATCCTCGCGGCGTTGGAGAAGACGGGCGTCCTTACGGTCAGCGATATGCCCGACTTCTCGCGGCAAGGGGGCATGATCCAGTTTGTTTTGGAGGGGGGCAAGGTTCGTTTCGAAATCAACTTGGCAAGCGCTGAAGCCGCCAAATTGATCGTAAGCGCCGAACTGCTCAAAGTGGCTGCCACAGTCAGAAAGAACGGTCAACCTGGAGATTGATATTGATGGTCCAAGCCAAAAACCATTCCATCTCTCGAAGACTCACCTGGATGAACATGCTGGTCAGTGCCGCGGCTCTCATAATGGCGTGCACGGCTTTTGTGGCATACGACAAAGTCACGTTTCGGGAGACCATGCTCCGAAATCTTTCCACACAGGCTCAGATCATAGGCTCCAACTCCGTCTCGGCGCTGGTATTCAACGACCCACAATCCGCCGAGAACACCTTGGCAGCTTTGAAGGCTTCCCCGGGTATCCTGTCCGCTGTGATCTACACGCCTGATAGCCGACCGTTCGCTTCCTACTTGCGAGATAGCGGCGGCCAGATACCAACCCTTCCGTCAATTTCTCCAGGTCAGACGGAAATCCACTTGTTCAACAATAAGGAAATGGTTCTGGTTCGCTCGATTGCATTTCAAGGAAAACCCACCGGGATCGTCTACATCCGATCCGATGTGGAGGAATTAAATCAGCGCCTCAGACGATACGCGGGCATTGCGGCCATCGTCTTGTCGGTGTCTCTCATAGCGGCGCTCCTGGTCTCATCAATATTTCGTCGAGCTGTTGCCGAACCCATCATACATTTGGCGGACACTGCAAGGATCGTTTCTCGTGACAAGAACTACTCACTACGTGCAACTCTGGGCCGTAGCAGGGGCGAATTGACCATCTTGATCAACGCCTTCAATGAGATGTTGATGCAAATACAGCAGAGTGAGGGAGCTTTGCGAAAAGCTCATGACGAACTGGAGCTACGGGTCCAGGAACGGACTGCGGAGTTGGAAACGGCCAAGAGCGAGCTTGAAGTCTATTCTCATTCCATTCTGCGTGCAAAAGAGGAGGTAGAGCGAGCCAGTAAGTTCAAAGATCAGTTCCTTTCAACGATGAGCCACGAATTGCGTACGCCGCTCAATGCAGTCCTGGGTTTTTCGGATTTGTTGGCGGATGAGCGTTATGGCTCCCTAAATGATCGTCAGAAACGATACGTCAGCAACATCCACACCGGTGGCCAGCACTTACTCAAGCTCATCAGCGATATCCTGGACCTTTCCAAAATTGAGGCCGGGCGCATGGATCTGGCAATTCAAGAAGTGCCGTTGGAATCGGCCTTTGCAGACGTGGTGTCGACCCTGAAGCCTCTCGCGGAGAAAAAGTCCCAGGTCCTGGCGCAAAACTGTGAATCGCACCTGATTGTTCGGGCCGATAGCACACGACTGAAGCAGATGCTGATGAACCTTGCGGGAAACGCGATAAAGTTTACTCCCGAAGGTGGGCGCGTTGAGTTAACAGCACACGAAGCGAATGGACAGGTTCGAGTTGAGGTCCGAGACAATGGCCCTGGAATTCCACCCGAAGAACAGGACCATATTTTTCAGGCATTTTATCGCCTGCGGCAGTCTGGTACAGCAATTGAAGGCACGGGACTCGGCTTGGCGATCACTCAGCGACTTGCAGAATTGCATGGCGGTACGCTGGGGCTCGATAGCCAACCCGGCCAGGGAAGCTGCTTTCACTTTTCGTTACCAGTCGGAGCGTCACTTCGACAATCACAATCGACAGAAGCCAGAGTTAAGCCGGTAATCGGCGAGGCCCCAAAGATTTTGGTGATTGAGGACAATCGCGATGCTGCATTGCTCATTCAGGCAAATCTTGCCTCCGCTGGATACGAATCCGTCGTTTGCGACTGCCCGCAAGATGCCGTCAAGATAGTCACGGAAATGCAACCTGATGTCATAACTCTAGACCTATTGATGAAGCCTTCCAGTGGATGGGAAGTGTTATTACAACTGAAACGCGATCCCAGAACTGCGTGTACTCCTATCATCGTAATTTCGATTTTGGACCAGCCAGCAATCGGGGCGACGCTCGGTGCTGACGAATATCTCGTCAAGCCCGTCGAGAAGGCATCCTTGTTGGGCGCCGTCCGGCGCTGTTTGGGCGTAAAGCAAGGCGAATCGTCACCACGGCCCATTTTGGTCGTCGAGGACGATACTTCAACCTGCGAAATCATTTCCGAATTGCTTACAGCGCAGGGGTATGCGGTAACCACCGCCGAAGACGGCGAGCAGGCCCGCGCTCAAATGAAGGCACGTTTACCTGAGTTAGTCATCCTGGATTTGATGCTTCCTAAGGTGAGCGGGTTCGAGTTGCTCGCCGAGTGGCGTTCCAAGCCCCGCACCGCTGATCTCCCTGTTTTTGTTCTAACGAGTAAGGATTTAACCGCAGAGGAAGAACAATATCTGAGGAAACATGCAGAATCACTTTTTCACAAGCAACAGTCGTGGCAACAGGGATTGAGCCAGCAATTGCAGCGAGTGCTCAAGGTCGCACCAGCGGTGAAGTCATGACCCATCGTATTCTGGTTGTTGAAGACAATGATCTGAGCCGTGAGCTGCTTTGCGACTGGCTTGAGTCCGAAGGCTACCAGGTGACTTCAGCCGTTACTTTGCAAGAGGCGTTTGACGCAATCAAGAAACTACCACCGGATGCAATCCTGCTGGATGTTCAACTAGGGGATCAGGATGGCTTGTCGATCGCCACCTGGATTCGTCACCAGCCCACCCTGGCTCATACCAGGATCATAGCTGTTACGGCTCACGCGATGGTTACTGAGCAGGAGCGAATCTTCCAGTCCGGATGTAACGCCTACGTTCCCAAGCCGATCGATTTCAAGGAGCTGGCTAAACAACTGCAACAATGGTTGTCAGTACCGACTACTAGCCGATCACACGCGGTAATTGAATGAAATCCCACAACGGCAGCACTGAAAATAAGGGAACTCATTTGGCAAATGGGATTCTCGTCGTGGACGATGATCCGTTGATCTGTGAGCTGATCCGGGATGTCTTAGAATCTGCTGAAATCAAATCCCGTACGACTTCTGATTCACAGCAAGCTTCAATCCTCATTCGGGAACGGGTGAAGGCTACCTGCAGGGTTCCATGGAGATGGGTCAAGAGCGATCCGTGGGCCGGACACTCGACATGAGCCTCAATGGCATAATGGTTTGTGCAGACAAGACCTTCCCAGTCGGATCGATGATCCAAGTGGATGTGGAACTTACCCCTGGAAAGGCTCCGCTGTCTGGAACGGCTAAAGTCGTCCGCGTCGTCGGAGTTGATTGCATGGGGCTTCAGTTCCAAAATGTACCGCTCGACCATACTAAAAACTGCAAGAGTTTCTCTTGCCTTTGATCCTAGCCATCGAAGCAGTAGTGCAAACCTCCGTCCGGTCTGTTGTGTAGGCTTTGGCGGCTTGCCGGGCGCGAAGACGCAAAGAAAATGAAAAACTGCGTCAGCCGGACGGGCCTGATGTTGGAACCATCCTCGTGGGACGGAATGCCGAAGGCCCACGTGGTATTGATCCCAGTTTGCATCGGATCCTGCACGCCCTGCAAACACATTTGCTCCGTAGACCGCTAGTTTTGCGACGTATTTTGTGAGGAAATCCCCTCTTGCTAGGCGGTGCAAACGCCTCCAACTCGATCCAGGCCCTTGCAACTGCAGAGCCAAGAGTTTCCAGGCAAGCGATTCTCTGTACGCAACTTGTCCTCACTCCACTTCATCCGTTCCCAGTTCGCCCAGCAAATTGACACGGTAGAGTCTGCGGTTCGAGTCCGCAGGGGTCTGCCGGTTCTGTCAATGCTTCAGAGAGCTTTCTTCGAAATCCCAAAATCCGCGAGAAATTTCAGATGTAATTGGGCTAATCCACTGCCTCGCCGCTACTCCGTAGCGGGCCGACCCAGCCGCAACAAACCCATTGACCTTGCCCGATTGAGGTGCTCTAGAATGCCGCATATCATCAGAAGGATTTTGGGGTCGCGAAATATTGAGGTGAGCGCGTGAACGAAAATAAGATCGGGCGGCGTACCTTTCTCCAACGGGCCACTCTAACCACTCTGAGCGCAGTGGGACCCAGGGGTTGGGCTAGCTCCATACAAGGCGTCGTTCCCAATTCGAGTGGAACCGACGCTCCGAAACTAAAAGCGCCTCCGCTCGCATGTGACTGTCACCACCACATATACGACGTGGATCGCTTTCCTCCTGTTCAATCCGGCGCGATACCGAACGCCCGTGTGCCGGAATATCGAATGCTGCAGCGACGGATCGGTACGACGCGAAATGTCATCGTAACGCCCAGGCCATATGGAACGGATAATCGTGTCACATTGGATGCGATCGCACAGCTAGGACCGAACGCTAAGGGTGTTGCAGTCATCCACCCCGACATCACGGACGCCGAATTAAAGACGCTGGCAAGCGGCGGCATTCGCGGAGTCCGTTTCTTGCCTTCTTCCAGTGCAACGAGCGCGGCCGTGACTACGATAGATATGATCGAGCCGTTGTCCAGGCGCGTGAATGACTTGGGCTGGCACGTCCAAATCGCAATGGTGGGAGACCAGATCGTTGCCGCTGAGGATTTGTGGAATCGCCTTCCTTCCGTAATCGTTTTTGATCACATGGGTGAATTGCCCTTGCCGATGGGTGTGAAACATCCGGCGTTCAGGCTGATTCGTAGGCTCATTGACAAAGGTCGAACCTGGGTCAAGCTATCGGTGGGGACACAGGCAGGAGAATATGTAAGTGCAAAAAGCGGTCCGCACAGTTACGTGGAGGTGAACCAAGTCGGTCAAGCTTATGTTCAAGCAGCGCCAGAACGGCTCGTATGGGGCAGCAACTGGCCGCATCCTAACGAGACGACCAAGCCGGACGACGCTGTTCTGTTGGACTTGCTGGCTGAGTGGGCACCCAACGAGGCAACCCGTCACCGCATTCTTGAGGAGAATCCAGAGAGCCTGTATGGCTTTTCCAAGTCTGCTTAATTCGCAATCTCTTCAATTACCCTTTGACACGCTGCGGTTCGAGTCCGCACGGGCTTGGCAGTCATATTTCAGCATGCAACTGGATAGGTTCGGACAGTGCTGATTGAGGAGCGGGTCCGGGCACGGCTGCGGAATGTGCGAGCCAAGGGGAAGAAGCTGGGGAGACCGCGCAAGGTCGTGGACCCAGGGAGGATTACCGCCCTTCGCGCACAGGGGCTTTCCTTGCGTTTAATTGCCTCTGAGCTAGGGGTTGGGCTTGCGACGCTGCATCGTGCGTCTGTACCCCGTTCCAAAACTCGGGAAAAGGAGTTTGGAACACGGTAACAGGTGCTCTGCGTAGAAGATCGTTCGCAAGAATGTAGAATTGCACTGGGCCACACGCAGATAGCTAGTCGCATCTCCCATAACATCCCCAGATTCATTACGTTACCGCCTGCAATCCGCTCAGAACTTGTAAGCGAATGTGCGTATCAGGCGAAGAAACAGACGAAGAAAAGAGTTAGAAAAGAGTGCCCAAGGGATTTATTCTCGGAAGGGGGGATCATGCGTGTGACACAAGCAGTTCGTTTCATTGTCTCTGTTTCGGTGCTAGTCGTGCTGCTCTGGCCATCGCGAATCAGGGCGCAGAACCAGGTGATGGGCGAGTTGAAGTTTTCCGGCGCCTCCAAGACAGAGAATGACGCAGGGGTGTGGATCGACGGACAATACGTCGGCTACTTGAAGGAACTCAAGGGCGATAAGAAAATCATGCTGCTGCCAGGCCAGCACCAGGTCTCGGTCCGGCAGGCTGGCTACAAAGACTTCACGTTAACGGTGGTCGCTGAACCGGGGCAGACCCAGACGGTCTCCGTCAAGACGGAGAAAGATACAAGCGTGCGCTACCCTGACGCGAACGCTGCGACGCTGAAGCTTAATATCACCCCGGAACGTGCGGCCGTGTTTGTGGATGACGCCTACATTGGTCATGCCAGCGACTTTGGCTGGGCGTTCCATTCCATGTCGGTGACACCGGGAAAACATCGCGTCAAGATTGACCTGCCGGGGTATCGGACGTTTGAAACAGAGATCAACGTCCTCCCCGGCCAGAAAGCCGAAATCAAGACAGACTTGGCGAAGGGCAGCATCGAGCAGGCTGGACCATTGGTGAAGCAGCACTAGGGCGCGCGGGGCTCGTGATGGATTGTGGAAACCCACCGCGGCCCGCTCCACGTGTTCCAAAAACCTCTCGGCTGACCGCTGTGATTGCTTGAATCCACACATCCGAACCTTAGGGCTTTTGGTGTTCCGAAAACAGATGTTTTACGGGCGGCTCGCAATAGTTGTCTGCTGTCACCAGTTAAGCCTGGGTTTCTCTACTACGATTCGAAGCACTTCTGCCGCGAACGTTGAGGCGATGCGAAAGCTAATTCCCACGACTTCTAAGGATTGAATATGGTTGACACTCGCATTTGGGGCACCCTGACAAAGAAACAGGTGGAAGTTCTCCGCGATTTCCTTCAACGCTTTATCGACATCTGCCCGGACGCCGACAACAAGATTGATCAAGCCGACCGGAAGCGTATCGCCGCCGTGAAAAAGATTTTGAACGCATGACTGACATTAGTTACCGCCGGTCGCGCTGGGTGCTTCGTTTGTGCTTCCCATCAAACTCTGAAGTGCTTTCGCCAAAACCGTTAGACCTTCTGACTTGGGAACAACCAAATCAACACCAACAGCCGAACTAAGTCTAGAACCTAAGGCGTCAGCGAACATCGTGAACGCAATGATATGAACATCAGGCAACATTTTCTTCAGTACGGACGCGGCCTCCAGACCGTTCATATACGGCATTGACAAATCCAAGAGCACCAAATCAGGCTTTAGTTCCCTCGCCTTTTGGATCGCTTCAGCGCCGCCTGCCGCTTCGCCTCCGACTTGCCAATCTGCCAGCGTTCCGAAAAAAACCCGCACAACTTCTCGAACCAATTGGTTATCATCTACGATCAGGACGGATTTTGGCATGATGGGGGCATGCGCTGCGGAGGCTGGACGGCAACGTAACCTACAATGCTGTCACAAGCCGCACAATACCGCGAAAGATGTAAATTCGGACGATGAGACACATGAGAGACCCGGATTGATGATCTTTCCAGACGCAGACAGCCCGGAAGCTCGCCGCCAACTAGCCTCAGCTAGATCATGAACTAAGGGATGATCCTGCCTTGCTTGAATCCGACCGGAACCGTGGAATAGGCAACTTGACCGATTTTGCCCGGACTATTGAGTTTCTGCGGCGTGTCGGCATGTGAAGTCTCTGCCAGCCAGATGCTTTCCGCCGTTGGGGAACAAAAGCTTGAAGGCGTTGTGGCCAAACGCAGAGACAGCACGTACCAACCGGGGAAACGAACAGGCGCATGGGCGAAGTATCGAGTCAATCGCGGGCAGGAGCTTGTCATAGGCGGCTACATACCTGGGCCTTATGGCTTCGACTCACTGATCGTTGACTACCATCGAGGCGATGATCTGGTCTACGTCGCCCGCGTCCGAAACGGTTTTGTTCCTGCATCGCGGCGGCAGGTATTCGCGAAAATCCGTGGACTGGTTTCAGCAAACATGCCCTTCGCCAATCTACCTGACGAAAAGGAATCGCGTTGGGGCGATAGCCTGACGGCCGAAAAAATGAAACAGTGCGTTTGGTTGGTTCCAAAGATCGTGGCTCAGATTGAATTTCTTGAATGGACCGCAGGGGATCGGCTCCGGCATTCAACATTTGGTGGATTGCGTGATGACAAGGACCCGCGAATGGTGGTGAAGGAACAGGTGGGCGGCTAGCCCTCTGCGCTGCCATTTGTGTTCCAAAGGGTAGCCTGAGTCTGCGTGGTCACGCTACCAGCTACGATGCGATTTCATACGAATTTATAACGGATCAATGCGATTGACGAGGACACTGTCCGACGCGCTTTAAGCTTATCTTCATGTATAAGTAGCTAAGCTATTAGACATGTCCTATCAATTTGAGTTCGATTCGAGGAACCAGATTCTGCGGGCGCGGTTCGAGAGAGAAGCTACGGATGAAGACTTGAAGGAATATTACCGACTGGCCAGAGAATACGCCCCCCGAATTGATCCCCGTGCGTGCATCCTGGATTTCTCGGCTGTGACTTCGTTCGAGGTCTCTCCCCAAATGATCCACGACCTGGCGCATTCCCCTCCAGCAATGCCGGACCCGATGCGGCTGCGTATCGTCGTGGCTCCTACTCCTCACATTTTTGGCATGGCGCGAATGTTGCAGATCGAAGCGGAGCAAACACGCCCGAACCTCCACGTCGTCCAAAAATTAGGGGAGGCGTGCGCCATCCTGGGCATCGAGAAACTAAAATTCAAGCCAATACAACCGGAACAACCGAAGCTTCCTGAAAGCCCACAGCAGTGAAGTTGCGCAGGCGTCGTATATTAACAACACATTAAAAGTAAGCATGGAACATCAATCCTTAAGTGATGTTCTACATACAATACTGTATGTCATTCTTCGTGCCACTCCGCTATGGTTCTGGTGTGATTTCCCAACATGGATGAACGCGACTGGATTCGGTTGCTTCCCTGGCGACAGAAGAACAAGCCGGAATCGAAGGCTGGTCAAATCAAGTTCGCTCCGAAACTGAGGATCGCCGATGGCTGGGTCCTCGAATTATTGCTCGTGAATCGCTCTAGTTGGACCGTGTGGGTGAAGGAAGCGACCATTGCCCTGGTTGATCTCAATGCCAAAGAGCAAACCGCGATTCCGACCAGGGGAGCCAAATACGAAATTCTCCAAAATGTCGCACCACGCGACTCGTTCAGCGTGAGTCTCGCTAGGTCGATCTACGATGCCGCTGGCAGACCGCAGGGACGGTACTCATGTTTTGTCCTTACGACTGTTCTTTATCATGTCTTCAATGAGTGGTGCAGCGCGAGGCTTGACACGTACCGTGTGGAAATGGCTGCGCTTACGGTACTCGACTTGAGTAGCGCATGTTGGTTTGACAAGAAAATCAAAAAGACCAATGGGCTGGTCGATTTTGCTGCGGAAGAACGCAAGGACTAGACAAAGCAGTTTTGGAGGTTCGCGTATGATAGTCGAAGGCGAGCGCCTCGTATGCGTGAACCACGAATGCGGAGGGGAGTATCTTGCCTGGAGGCAGCCCGCTCTTCAAAAGCAAAACTTACGTTGCGCTTGTGGAAGCGAATTGAAGAAAGTTTATCGTGCGCCCAGGCTCGCCATTTCCAGCGGCGAAATACCTGCCGAGATAACGGAAAAACTCAGCCTGCTCAAATCGCAAGGCTAGCAGGTGGCTAACGATCACTATGTTGTGGTGACGGTGGAATGCTCACGCTGCAAAACTAAACAGAAGGTTCATATTGCTGACAGCCGTACCCGCGCACCGATAGCTCCACAGATGATTCCTTGCATCAACTGCGACAATCCTTTCAAAGTGGTTGTTCCAGATAGGATTCTTCGCGGGCCATTCCCGGCGTAGCCCTCCGCACTGGCAGTGAATGGTTGCCGTTTTGGAACTACAACAGGCGGGAACTAAAAAGGGGAGGGCAGTTCCGCATCACTGCCTCCCCCAATTCTCTGCTATTGCGAGACGAGCCAAGCGTGTCGGAGGGACCGCTTGCTCTTCTTCATTATTTGTGCGAAGCGACGACACGTCAGGCGGGCGAATAACGCGAATGGTATAAATCATTCGTCTCATGCTAAAGAGGCCAGCGGGCTGTCCTGAATACCTAAAACGCCCGATACACAGGTCCACTGAAAGGCTGTATGTTCACGCCAGGGTGTCGGACATCCAACAAACGTTCGAGTCTCTGACAGCGCAATTTGAGATGTTCGTGCGCGATCTGGAAGCATGTCGAAGCCGGGAACAACGCTGGGTATTGCTCGAAGGGATGATCCTTCTGATCGGAGAGATTGACCGACTTCTCTTGAACGAGCAGTTGGCGTTGGTACGGCCATTGAGCAAGGCCGCTCACCATTAGCACCGACAGTGCAAAGCTGTAGCCCTTGAACTTCATCAGAACAGTTCACCTTGCTCTGCCACTCGATATCGTGTTGTCACTTCCGGTGCCTGCTTACCCCACAGATTTCGGAACATCTCAACGGTCGCGGGGCTGTACCCGGCAAAATGGTTGTTCGCGTAGGCGTAGACCGGAACTTTCAGTTTGCGCAACACGTCGGCCCACTCGGTCAGTTCGGTGCTACGATCCACGACCAGTTTGTTCCAGACCTTCGTTTTAGCCTCTATGTCTTTCCTGTCTCCTAGCCAGCGGACGTAGGCAAAGTCTGCGGTGATTGGATCAAACTTTTCAAACCACTGCGCTGGCCGGGGCATCCAGCTTTGGTCGGTTAGAGCTAGCGCGATGCCGTGTTCACGCAGGGTCTCAACGAATTGTAGTACGAGCCAATCTTTGTTTCGGATTTCAACGGCGAACTTATGATCTTTGGGCAGCTTTTTCAGGAATGGTCGGAGACGAGCCAAAAAGTCGGTGACGCCTCGGAAGATTGAATTGTTGAAAAATCCGAACTGGAAGACGAGAGGCCCGAGTTCCTCTCCGAGACAATCCATCCGCCTCCATGAATTCCCTAAACTCTGCGTCACAATCAACCAACAATTTTTCATGCGTGATCGTCTGCGGCACCTTTGCTGCAAAGATGAAACCTGGCGAGGTCTTTGCGTTCCATGCTTTGGCCGTTGAAATGGCCGGGCTACCGTAAAATGTGGAATCCACTTCGACGGTGTCGAATTTTGTGGCGTAGTAGCTGAGATAATCAGCCGGCTTCATTCCTTCGGGATAGAACGTGCCGCGCCAGCCATTCGCGGTGAACGCGCTTGTTCCTATTCGGAGAGAGTTTGGCTCTGACACAACGAAATCATATCACTCGGCGCAGCTTGTTCCGGCTGCCTACAACTTGAGAGCCATTCGAATTCGACCGGGCCGCCTTTCAACTCGGGCAAAAAGCCACCTTCCGAGAAGACGCTTATCGGAACTTGGCAGTGATCTCTCTGAGCTAGGAAACTCTCAGGCAACCTCTGCTTATGTTCATATCTTACGTTAGGTTGAATATTCCTCTCGGTCCCTACCATGTTCGACCGGAAACGCCGTCCCGGAACAGGCCAAGTGGTGCCCTGCAGCCCGCAACAAAAAAATTACGCCGGGTTGACATCCCTCTGACATGGGATGGCACTCTCCGCGCATCTCAGCCACTGAGCACTACAAAGGAGGCTCAGAATGAGCGGTACTCAGAAAATGATTGGCACACTTTGCGAGGAGAAACCATTTCTCATCGGGACAGTGTTTCGATTCGTGGTAGGAATTTCCCTGACCTTGCTACTTTCAGGTCCTGCCTTTGCCCAGTATGGAGGCGGAGGCATGGGAACCGGGGCATCCGGGTCCGGAACTTCCGGATACGGAGCACCCAGCTATGGCTCGGGGAAAGCGATTGGAATTGGTGTCGGCGCGGCGGCAGCGGCTGTGGTAGGTATCGCACTGTACGTACATCACCGCCACAACGCTGCAAACGCAGCCCGCTCGCAGGCTTCACATGTGATTGGCTGCACACAGTCTGAGATCAAGGGGATCAGCCTTAAGAACGAGAATGACGAACAAATTTACATGATTATTTCCAGTGGCACTCCGCTGCAGGTGGGACAGCGCGTCGAACTCACAGGCGTGGTCACCGACCAGGGACCTGGAGCGCGTACATTTCGGGTACAAGGCCCAATCAGGAGCTATGGGTCATGCAGCCCAACTGCAGCGGCGTTAACGCAGACAGCCACGGCACAAGCGCACTGAGCTGCGTAGGCAAATTTGTGCGCGAACCCAACCGAACCAAGAGACGCGGCGTGAAGAACGCTGCGTCTCCCCAGCGGTTCCTGCTGAGCGGTGGTGCCTCTTTCGCGGGCCCTATCCGCACATTCGTCCTGAGAAGTTCTATAAAGGGGGAAGTCAAGAAAAAACACATCTCCCTCGGGCCGGAGTTTTTCTTGCTCACCAGCCCACCAGATTGAGCGATTCGACAAAAGCGCAAAGGAGGCGACGAAGATGCGAAAAATGAGACTGCCGGTTCTGGTGGTGCTGCTGGCCGCCGGTCTGGCTTTTGCAGCGCAAATGCCTCAAGGGGTGCAGACGCAGAAGGCTGATTCGGGAACCATGGTGTTGGCGGATGCAAAGGGCATGACGCTGTACACCTACGGCAAGGATGAGCCGGGCAAGTCGACCTGCAACGGGCTGTGCGCGCATTTTTGGCCGCCGCTGACAGCCCCGGCGGACGCGCAGCCGATGAGCGACTGGACGGTGATCACACGCAAGGACGGTTCCAAACAGTGGGCCTACAGAGACAAACCGCTCTATACCTATGGCAAGGACAAGAAGCCCGGCGAAACGAAAGGCGAAGGCTCCGGCAATGTGTGGCACCAAGCGACACCATAAGCTCGCCTAATCTCGCCAAAATTATATTGTGACCCATCTCGCTTGAGCGGCATCCAGGGTATCGGCGATCTCGATGGCCAACGAGAGAATCTCCCCGATCTCCAACGCACACCCAGTGATCTTATGTTTCGATGTCAGGCCATCCAGAAACTCGATGACGATGAAGGCTCGTCCGTTCCGGGGAGTTCTCTTTGGGGGATGCCCCCAACTAGACCGGAATCCACCGACTGGACCTGCCAAGTTCTGTGAGGGCTTCTCGGAATCTGGGAATCCGCCGCGGCAACGTCGATTGACAATAGGACCTGCATTGTCCAGTTGGGCATATCCCTGATCGTGTCGGCTCCGGGAAAGACGCCGATCCCGCCATTCCCATCCTGACGGAAGCCCAGGGCCAAGTGCGCGGAGCCGCAATAAGCGGCGTAAGGCATATACTGAGGCGTGGTTTCGGAGATAGTTGCGACTCTCGCATCAGGCTTCTTTGCCGGGGCTGCTGTGTACGTCAGCTTCGTTGAGCAGCCCGCGAGACTCTCCTGTGGCGTTGAGCTAGCGGTAAGGGAGTGGAGGCCCAGCTACAAGCGAGGCACCGTTATGCAAGCTCCGCTCGCTGTGATCGGCTCTCTTGCGGCTCTCATATCATGGTGGCTTGGCCGGGATTTGGCTTGGCTTCTCGGCGGACTACTTCTCCTGCTCATCATCCCGTTTACCCTTGTCGTAATCATGCCGACCAACAAACGGTTGGAGAGCCGAGAACTCGACTTGCGATCAGAAGAGGCGGGCAGTCTCTTGCGTCGGTGGGGCCGACTTCATGCGGTTCGCAGCATACTGAGCGGAGTGGTCTTTCTCATATTCCTCTTCAGGCTCATCGGTTCTCATCATTGAAATGATGATATTCCTGCGATCAAGCATCCGCGTCAGAAGGGAGATAGCTAAATGTTCCAAGATGAGTCTCGTCATTTGGTCGAAGGACTACATGCGTACACCAAAGAGATGTCTGACACCTGCCGGACGCTCATGAGCCTCAGCGCGGGAGCCATTGGACTGCTCATCACTCTGCTCCGCGACCAGATGACCCACGATGAAAGGATTGAAATCACAATCGCCGTAGCGTTATTTCTGATCGTCGTATTTCTATGGAAGTCTTTCACTGGTTATTTAACCTTGCTTCGTCAAAAAGAGGCGGCACTCGCCGCGAAGGGGCCGCTGCCAGAATTGGTTGAAGACATTCGCTCCAGGGAACACACATTAATCACAATACACCGTTGGCAAGGAGGGCTTTTCACAACCGCAGTGGTGATGTCGGTTTTTCCGGTTTTCTGGTTTTCACTCACTTTTTTCACAGGTGACCGACGTTCCCGTCCCGCTTTGGTGTGGCGAACAGGCGAATCTGTTATCCTGCCCCGGTGTCCCAGATCGTCACCGAAATTCGCAAGGGCGCTATCCTGATCGCCGCGTCAATTCTGGCGGCTCGAAAGATCGCAGCTTGCGAAGGCGGATCGTCACCGGCACTGGAAAGTGCCATCGCAGATGCGATTGCAATGGCGGAGAAAATATTGGCGAGGATTGATCGGCGGTAGTTTTGCCGACAGAACAAAAGTCTGAGCCTAATGGGATCTTAGGTTTCCCGATTATCTTCCGCACTCCCGCAAATCTCCCAACTGCCGTAACGTTCTCCCATCGTGATCGGGACAAAGCTGGAGAACTTCCACACGTACCGAAATCTGGTTTCTCGGTCTCGATCAAAAACGTCTTTGTACTTGATGAATCCTCGTATTTCCACGAAGAGCTTATCGTTCTTAATTTCTGAAATAACCGCTTCTGTATTTTGACTGCCAAGATGGAAGATCGTGTACTGATCGATTGAAGGGGTATTTGGAGAAATTGCCTTCGGCAGCAAGGAGAGTGAGGAGACCGCAGCAGCGCCTGTCTCCGGAGAACCGATGTGTTCCAAGGGAAGGAAGGATGCACTACAACCAGTCTCAGTGATATATGCAGTGGTCGTGCCGTAAATACTGACTGTAAAATCTACGGTATATACCGACAGGGGCCTGGGAGTCAGACTTAATTTCTTCAAATCGACTCTCAGCTTTGCCCGCTCTTTACTGATGAACATTTCAATGTTCTTGTTAGCTGCATCGGCTCCGTCTTTTGCCGCGATTGCATTGTCTCTTGCTGCCTCGGCAGTTTTTTCAGTGGCGGCGGTTTGACGTTCCATAATGCCGATTTGTCGTTCGATGGCCTCGGTACTAGCTTGAGCGGCCTCGGCAGCTTGTTGCGTGGCGTTCGCTGCTCTTGTAGTTGCTACAGCCTGCCAACCAATGAAAATCAAAGTCAGTATGCCAACGATTACAAGTGCCCACTCGGGGTTATTCAAAAACAACTGCCAGAGGCTCATGGGTTCCATGTTCATCGCCAGCCGATGAGGGGAGCCTGTTTTACGATTTGCAGGCGTCGTGGATCAGTACCGCAAAGAATCCAGCAACATCATCTGTAAAACAGTAGTTAAAAACGTGCCCCACTCCCGTTGCATATTGCATCTGGTCGTAGAAGTATTCGGCCTTCAATCCGAAGGGTTCAACGGTGTGCGCAGTTATGCCGAATTTCCCGATTAGCGTCGCAGGTCGGACCAGTCCCATAATTTTGATCTCACAAATTACCCAATGCCCGTACAAGTCATCCGCCCCGTGTTTGAGTAGCACCACATTCGCACTTCTGCCTCTCGACAACCCAAGCCACCCTCCGCCAATTAACTCACCGTTCCTTATCTTGATCCCTCTCTTTGGCGGGAAAAAGCTAAGCTGGATACTCTGCCCTAACGGAATGTCATAAATGATTACAAGCTCGTCTCGACGGGTAATTTGACCACCTTGGAACTCCTGGTTGAACTGCTCAATGACCGGGTTCAACTGTTCGAGCAACGTCTCACAGGCATACCGATACAGCCCAAGCTGCTTCTGTCGGTCATCTTGCCGCGCCTGAGCTTCCAGTTCTTTCTTCTGCAATTCCTGGTTCTTGGCAACGGCGGCCTCTACTGCCGCTGTCACTGTTGGGTTCTTTTTGGAACTGGCCGCCTCAGGTTGAGTCAACACATTCAGCACTTCATCCCAAAAGGGTCGTTCATCCGGCCTCTTGCTTACCACCCGAGACAAAAGCTGCGCGATAGACAGCGGTACTTCCTTGCGAAAAGTACGAACATCAGGGCATTGCTGATAAAGATGCGCCTTCTCCCAATCGAGAAAGTTGCTTGGATCATTTACGTACTGCAACAATGGGTGCTTTAAGGTCAGAATCTCATAAAAAACTAGTCCAACCGAGTAAACATCGATCTTGATCGTGTTGGCCTGCTGTTCCCAACCCTCTGGAGCCATGTACCAAATGTGTTGGGCACCTTTGAATGTGTGCAGACGTGTACTCTCGTCTACAAATTTGGAGATGCCAAAATCTCCAATTTTGAGTTTGCTGGCTTCGATCAGAACATTGTCCGGCTTGATGTCGCGGTGTATTAGCTTTTCGTTGATTGCCCTGGCTCCCCTGAGCCATGTCGATCATCATTTCGATGGACCGATCCAGCGGAATTTGCGCACCTGCGCGGAGCACAGCTGCCAAGTTCCCGCCTGAGACATACTCCATTACCAGATATGGACCGATCTGAGATGACATTCCATCATTGACGTGGAGCACTTGAACAACGTTAGGATGCTTAATCTGTTGCGCCGTTCTTATTTCATTCAACAAAGCGGTCCTGGCTTCGGGAGACGCAAGTGCTCCGAGTGGCAGCAACTTCACCGCAACAACTGCCCCCGAGATCTCTCCCACCGCACGATAAACTTCACCAAACGCTCCCTGCCCTAGGAAATCCACAAGTTTGAATGCTTCACTGTTCGGACCAACAACGGATGTGCCGAGGGCTGCGGAGGGCATGTTGCGATGATTATACCAAGCTAGGTCCGAGCAGAAAGCGTGGCCGGGATGCGGCTAAGAGGCCCGTAGACGCACGATCCGGCGCAAGCTAACCTCAGGGGATGGCAGGGAAGCGGGACAGGCCGATCCAGGTGCAAATTGCACTCAGATTGCACCCAAACCTACCATTGCACCCGGTTGCACTCCAGTGCATACCCTTTGTTAAGTGCTTGAAAACACTATAAGCCGTTTCTTTGGGAAGCCCAATCTAGGCTTGAGAGGGCCACGTCCTAACCCTTAGACGATTCCAAATTTCGCTAGGCTGTAGCCCAAGTAGCCCAACTGAGGGGCAGATTTCAGAATGGTTGCACGGGTAAGCAACGGACGATAAGGCGTTTAGATTTTCGAGCCCCAAACCTTCGAAGCAGAGGGTCGGGAGTTCGAATCTCTCCGGGCGCGCTACTTTCCCAGTCAACGTATTTCCGTTACGCAATTCACTCTGCCGCCTTGGAGTTTTGAAACGCGTGCAGCCTTTCCACGATTGTGTTGCGCTAATTCTTCATCCGCCGTCTAATGTTTCCTGGTTGTGTGCCTGAGCAACAATGACCGCTGAGGAGCAACGCATGAAGGTTACGCCGAAGTCGGGAAATTTTTCTTACGTGCACGGAATAATCGTAACGCTCATACTTGCCGTTTTCTTCCTGTTTGCTGCCCGGGCGCAGAACGCGCCTGAGCAAACCACTCACGGCATCGTCGTCGCGAATATGGATCCCTCGGTCAAGCCGGGGGACAATTTTTACCTATACGCGAATGGCGGCTGGATCAAGCGCACGGAAATCCCCGCGGACCGCACCAGAGTAGGCGTTTTCAACGCACTCGCCGACGTCAGCAACGAGCGCGTCGCCGCGTTGATTCAAGACGCTGTTAAGTCCGGCGCGCCGGCCGGCTCGGGCACCCGCAAGATCGCCGACCTCTACAACTCCTACATGGACGAAGCCGGCATCGAGAAGAAAGGCCTCGCGCCTCTTCGCCCGCACCTCGACGCCATCGCCGCGATCAAAGATAAGCGTGAGCTTGCCCACGCGCTGGGCGAGACGCTGCGCGCCGACGTCGATGCCCTCAACAACACCAATTTCCATACTCCGAATCTTTTTGGCTTGTGGGTCGCTCCCGGGTTCAACGATTCAGACCATTACACCGGCTACCTGCTGCAAGGCGGGCTGGAACTCCCTGACCGGGAATATTACGTCTCCGCTAGCGACCGCATGCGCGAGGTTCGCAGCCGATATCAGGTGCATATCTCAGCGATGCTCAAACTGGCCGGTTTGACAAACAACGACGCCCGCGCCGCGAACATCATCAAGCTGGAATATGCCATCGCGAAAGATCACATCAGCCTCGCGGACAACGAAGACATTCACAAGGCAAACAACACTTGGAAGCAGAGCGACTTTGCCGCCAACGCGCCCGGCCTGGACTGGGCGGAATACTTCCGCGGCGCCGGACTCAGCAAGCAAGCCAGCTTCATCGTGTGGCAGCCGACAGCCTTCACGGCCGAGGCCCTTTTGGTTGATTCTACGCCACTCGACGTCTGGAAAGACTGGCTCGCATACCACCTGATCGAAGACTACGCTCGAGTGCTTCCCAAGGCATTGGCCAGCGTGCGATTCGCGTTTTTTGGAAAGACTCTCACAGGCGCGGAGGAAGAACGCCCTCGCTCGTACCGCGCGGTCCTCATGGTGAACGATCTGCTTGGCGACGAAGTCGGCCAAATGTACGTGAAGCGCTATTTTCCGCCGGAATCCAAGGCGCAAGCGCAAGCGATGGTCACCAACATTGTCGCCGCCTTCCGCAAGCGCCTGGAAGGGAACACTTGGATGGATCCTTCGACGAAAGCGGAAGCGCTGGCGAAGCTGGGCACGCTCAATGTCGGCATCGGCTACCCGGAGACCTGGGAGAACTACTCCGCCTACGAGGTCAAGCCGGACGACGTTTTCGGCAACGTCTGGCGCGGCAGCCTTTTCAAATATCAGCGGGAAATCGCGCGATTGGGCAAGCCGGTCGACCGCAAGGAATGGTGCATGACGCCGCAGACTGTCAACGCCGTCAATCTCCCTTTGCATAACGGTCTCAATTTCCCGGCCGCGATCCTGCAGCCGCCATTCTTCGATCCACAGGCGCCTGCCGCAGTCAACTACGGCGCCATTGGATCGGTGATCGGACACGAGGTCAGCCACACGTTTGACTCGGAAGGAGCGGCGTTTGACTCCAAGGGCCGCGTGCGCAACTGGTGGACTCCCGCCGACTTGAAGCAGTTTGAAGAGCGCACCGCGAAACTCGCCGCGCAATATGACAAATACAAACCCTTCCCCGATCTTTCCGTGAACGGCAAACAGACCCTGGGAGAAAACATCGCCGACGTGGCCGGAATCGCCGCCTCGTATGACGGCTATCACGCATCAGAAGCGGAGAAAACCGCGCTCACGCAAGACGGATTTTCCCCCGACCAGCAGTTCTTCATCGCCTTCGGCCAGAACTACGGATCGAAGGTGCGCGAAGCTTTGCTCCGCCAGCAAATCCTGGCCGACCCGCACGCCCCCTCGGAGTACCGCGCAGACACGGTGCGAAATATCGATGCCTGGTACGACGCATTCCACGTGCAAGCCGGAGAAAAGCTCTACCTCGCGCCGCCGGATCGCGTGCGCATCTGGTGAGTGCGCCCCAATCGCCGGAAGAATGGCTAAGGCAAGGCCTCAGGAACGAAGTCCTTGGCTGGGGCTGGTGTATACTGTGCAATCCAATTTCTGTCACGAAGGGGGTTAGCTATGCCGAAGTTTGTGATCGAGCGCGAGATACCGGGCGCTGGTGCGATGTCTCCTCAGCAGCTGCAAGGCGTAGCGGAAAAGTCGTGCAGCGTCCTGCGGAATCTCGGGCCACAGATCCAGTGGGTGCACAGCTACGTGACGGACAACAAGATCTACTGCGTCTACATCGCCCCCAGCGAAGACATGATCCGTGAACACGCCAAGCAGGGCGGCTTCCCCGCCAATCGCATCTCGCAAGTGAAGAACATCATCGACCCCACCACATCCGAGCGCGCCTGACGCCCGGCCCTTGAGAAACCGTCAAGGACGGGCACCCGAACCGCCGCATCTTCATTCGTCATCCGGCAGGGCCGTGCACTGCTCTCGCGGCTCTCCTTGTGAGCCGGGCACTTGAAAATTCGGGCGCGAATCAGTCCTGAGGATTTGTGGCGAAAATGGACAGCTCGGGGGTGAAACCGCGGTCGTCCATCTCGAGGATGGCTTTCACCATGAGCGCGACTTCTTCGCCGCGCAATTTGGTGGCGTTCTCTTTCTGTGGCAGGCCATGGGTCTGGTAGAAATTCGTGACGACCTCGCTGGGGTTGACCAGAAACACTCGCACGTTGTACTTGCGCAGCTCCGCGCGCCAGCATTCCGCCATGCCGCGGAGAGCGAATTTGCTGGCGTAGTACGCGGTGCCGTTGGGAGCGCCGCGCAGAGAGGCGGTCGAGGAGATGTTCACGATATTTCCGCGCTTGCGCTTGATGAAGTGCTTGGCGGCCTCGCGCGCCATGAGCATCGCTCCGGTGACGTTGGTGGCGAACACCTCGTCGAACTCCGCGCGGCTCATATCCACAAGATTCTTGAAGACGCCGGTGCCGGCATTGTTGACCAGAATGTCGAGGTCGCCGAATTTTTCAAACAGCTCGCGATAGGTGCGCTCGACGTCGGCGTCGACCGAAACGTCCGCCTGAATCGGATGCGCGCCCAGCTCGTGGGCCGCTTCGCTGAGGCGGCGTTTGTCGCGCCCCGTGATGGCGACACGCGCGCCGGTCTTGATCAGCGATTGCGCAATCGCGTACCCGATCCCGCTGCTCCCGCCCGTGATCAACGCCACTGAATCTTTCAGGTTCACGTGCCCTCCTTCAAGCGCAGCAAACCATAACACAGAGGGCCTGGAGAGCACAGAGACGTAGAGAAAAACGAGGAAAAAAAACTTCAGAACAAAATTGTTCGCTATTCTCTCTGCCAGCCATGCGCCTTTGGACTTCTTTGTGACCTCTGCGCTCTCTGCGCCCACCGCGTTGAAGGCTTTTCGCGCCGGATGCTAAGACGGTAAATGCAGGATTGGGTCAGGAGACCCGAGGTGGAGTATACTCGGCGGCAATTGCGGGCAACTGAGCGTCCAAACTGAATGGAGGTATTTCATGCGGCCACTGTACCGAACATGCGCCATCGCGATCGTGATGTTCGCGTCGATTGCATTAGCTCAAAACACGCCGACCGCCGGACCCTACAAAGTGCTGAAGACGGCAAAAGTCGGCGGGGCAGGCGGCTTCGACTATGTGTTTGCGGACTCTGCCGGGCGCCGGCTGTACGTTCCGCGCAGCGGGCCCACGGGCCGAATTACGGTCTTCGATCTGGATTCGCTCGTGCCAGTGGGCGAAATCCCAAATGCCACCGGGCACGGAGTCGCCGTCGATCCGGACGTCAATCATGGCTTCCTCACCAGCAAGCCGATCGTGATGTTCGACAGCAAGACGCTGGCGACGATCAAAACGATTGACGTGCAGGGCAACCCGGACGGTATCCTGTTCGACCCGTATAACGAGCGCGTCTACGATTTGAGCCACGTCGCTCCGAACGTGACGGTCATCGACGCCAAGGATGGCTCGATCGTGGGCACGATCGACCTCGGCGGTATGCCGGAGCAGGCCGTCACCGACCGTAAGGGACATCTGTATATCGACATCGAAGACAAGGACAAGATCGCGGTGGTGGACGCCAAGACGCTGTCCGTAACCGGATCGTACGACGTTGCGGGAAAGGGAGGCACGTGCGCGGGCCTGGCGATGGACATCAAGAACCGCATTCTCTTTGCCACCTGCCGCAATCCAAAAACGATGGTCGTTCTGAATGCGGATGACGGGAATATTCTGACCGTCCTGCCGATCGGCACAGGCACCGACGGCGCTGTGTTCAACGCCAATACGATGGAAGCGTTCAGCTCGCACAGTGACGGCACGCTCACCGTGGTCAAGGAAAACAGCCCGACCAGCTTTGTGGTGGAGCAAACTGTGCAGACGATGCCGAGCGGCAAGACTCTGTCGCTGGACGCCAAGACGAATCGCATTTTTGTGATCGCTGCCGAATTCGGTGCTCCTCCGGCAACGCCGCCCCCGGGGTGGCCGCCAGGACGTCCTCTGCGAGGCGAAATGATCACGGATTCGTTTTCCATTCTCGCGGTCGGCAAGTAAGAACCCCGTAGCGGCCGAGGTTAAGGAAGTTGACGAGGTGTAGGAAGTAAAGGACTCGCGACCCTGCGCGGGTTTCCTTTACTTCCTTCACCCTCCTCCACTTCCTCTGTTTCTTCTTCCTCCAACATTGACAGGCCGGGAACGCCAGTGCGATGATCCGGTCAAATCGTGAGGTGTCTCGTGAAAAACAGAACATTTTGTCTCCTGGGCGCGGCCGTTGTCTTCCTGGCTGCTTTCCTAATGGTCTGCGGACCGACGTTTGCCCATCACGGGAAGGCCGCTTTTGAGATGGACAAAGTGACTGTCTTGAAGGGGACGGTAACGAGATTCGAATTCATGAACCCCCACACACTCGTGTTCTTTGATGTTACCGGCGAGAAGGGCGAAGTTGCGCATTGGATCGCGGAAACGAACAGCAGCAACCATCTGAGCCGCGGCGGGTACGACAGAGATTCGTTGAAGGCAGGCGAACAGGTTACAGTTACCGGTCATCGCGCGAGGAATGGCGCGAACACTCTTGAACTGCAGTGCAAGGAATGCGCGGTGACGGATTTGCAGGGGAAAGTGCTGCTGGGCTACTACTTCTGAGGCGGATAGTCTGAGCAAGGTAGGACAGGCTTCAGTCTGTCGGTTTCGACTTTGCCAAGGAATTGCCGGAAGGCGACAGGTTCGCCTGTCCTACGGGCAAGCTAAGATGCGCAGTTATGTGACGCTTCCAACTTTGGTTTTGGCCGTTGCGCTTGCCAGCGCGGGAGGTCCGTGCGCTCAAACCTCCGCGCAGACCGAAAAGGCGAAGGCTGACGCGGGTGTGCCAGCCGTGGACCTGTCGGGTGTGTGGGAAGGCGACGTGCCTTCCGACAGTTCATGGGCCGTGTATGGCTTTAGCCAGGACGTTCCTGCAATGACTCCGTGGGGAAGGAAGAAATACCTGGCGACAAAGCCGTCATATGGACCGAGGGCGGTCGACCCGTCGACCGACTACGTAAACCCAACCACTGGCAAAGATGTTGGCTGCCTCCCGCCTGGTGTGCCGCGAATCTACATTCAGCCGTTTGTGTTCGAAATCGTGCAGATTCGCGGGCGGGTCATTCAGCTATTCGAATTCGATCAGCGGATGCGGCAAATCTACACGGACGGGCGGCAGCATCCCAAAGACCCGGACCCGACGTGGATGGGCGATTCGATTGGCTGGTATGAAGGAGAGACCCTCGTGATTGACTCGGTTGGTTTCAACGAGAAGACTTGGATCGACCGCGCGGGCCTTCCGCACTCCGACCAATTGCATGTAATCGAACGGCTTCGGCGGCCGCAGCCGGAGACCCTAGAACTCAACCTCACGATCGAGGACCCGAAAACGTACACGAAGACCTGGTCGGGGTACCGGAAGTTCAAGCTTCGCCCGACCTGGAGTCTGAAGGAATTCATTTGCGCGGATAATGCCGACTACAACGACGAATTCATCAACAAAAGCGGCGCGTACACCTCCCCGAACCCGTCTAAGCAGTCCGCAAAACCAGGTAAGCCAACCAAGTAGCGCGACATTAACCAATGTGGATCCAGGGGTGGTCAGAGCACAGAACCCGCCTGAGTGCGCCATTTTTTGGCACAATTCCGGCATACAGACAGAAATTCAGCCATGGGTGGCCGGGATCATGTTGCCGTCAGGACACACTCAAATTGTGGATGTAAAAAATGGGTGCGACGGGAACGATTTACTGCATCTGTACTACGCCTTCGACTTGGACTGGGTCTGCGCGTCACGCCCGCGAACGGTGCAATAGCGCGTGAGGCTTTAAGTCCCGCATTTTCGCCGCGGCTCCCTTCACCATCAGGACACACGCAGTCAGGAAAAAAACGCTCGGCTGGATTCCCTGGTCTCATCGTTGCTTTCTCAGATAACTACGCGTTGGGGTCAGACCGACGGGGGAGCAGGGGGGATGCTATGGAAAAGCGTTGGTGGTGCGTTAGCTGCTTCACGCAGATCGATTTGGACAGGCACGGCCGGTGCAGCATTTGCGGGTCAGACGCGGTCGACCGGATCGTGCGGGGCGCATCCGCAATGGACGCTCTTGAGAAGATACCGGCTCAGTCGAAATCCCTCTGGGGCTTTTCGCTCAAGTTTTTGAGAACGAAACTAACGGGCCACTGGACCGGCAAGAACGCGAGCCTTCTGCAACAGTCCAGTTGGTCCAAGAGGGTCTAGAATCGCGCGCTAGAGTTTGCTAGGTCAGTTCCATTTTCTCAGTCCCACCTCGAAGAACATGTTGGTTCACTCGGCGTTTCCGGGGCAAAAGATCGGGAACACGGCGAGAACCAAACGGTAAATCCCTGACCAATTGTCCCTTTCAGTTCGAGCCCGAGTGCTAGAAAACGTTCGCCAAGCATCGGGTATTCCCTTTAGTTTTGAGCGTTTGGTTGCCGTAGTGAAGCATTATTGGTGCCTAAATCCGGTGTTCACAGTATTGAAATACACGAGCATGTCTGCGAATCTCCGCTGACTATGGATCGGAGAACCACTCCAGTGTTGAGGGAGCTGACTGCGAGACTGAGCGAGCTAGCGCACAGCCTGTGGCTTGGCTGTGACCCGCTTGAAAGGCTCGCTCTACTGAAGGAGTTTAGAATCGTGCTGGACCTCGCGGACGAAGTGATCGCCCGGGAATTCCCGGTCGAATCGGACCATCCCACCTCGTCAGAGCAATCTTTGAGATTGAGCTAACCTCGAACTGCCTCCCGTATTTCACGTTTTTCGCGCAGGAGCATCCGAACCTTGCCGCGTGCGCTCTTGTTTTGGAAATCATCGCAATAATCGTGGTAGTATCCGCCGCAATGGCGGACTTTTCTGAGGACCTGTCACGGCGTTCGCTCATCAAAGCGGGACTCGCTGGAGCGATCGGATCGTTGGGGAGTGCCTCTGGCCTTGCAGCGGCGGCCCAGAATGCTGAGGGGACAAAGCGCATGAGCGAAGGGCCACACAATGACCTTGCCAATTTGAGCCTCCGCGAAGCTGCTGAGCTCGTTCGTACGAAGAAAGTCTCGCCCGTTGAGTTGACAAAAGCGTGCCTCGCACGCATCGAAGTACTCAACCCCGCACTGAATTGCTTCATTACCATCACGGCGGATTCCGCCCTGGAGCAGGCGCGCGGGGCGGAAGCCGACGTGATGAAGGGGAAATGGCGGGGTCCGCTTCACGGCGTTCCCATTGCGCTGAAAGATCTATTTGATACGGCGGGTGTGAAGACGACTGCAGGGAGCGGCGTATTTAAGGATCGCATCCCAACCGAAGACGCGGAGGTAGTGCGCCGGCTCAAGAACGCGGGCGCGGTGCTGCTGGGCAAGACCAACATGCAGGAATTCGCGTTTGGCGGCAGTTCGCTCGTCAGTTACTTCGGGGCCGTGCACAATCCCTGGGAACAAAACCACATCGCCGGAGGTTCCTCCGGCGGTTCCGCTGCGGCGGTGGCGGCCGGGCTCTGTTACGGAGCTCTTGGATCGGACACAGCCGGCTCGGTGCGGCTGCCGGCATCGCATTGCGGCATTGTGGGTCTCAAACCCACGTACGCGCTGGTGAGCATACGCGGAGTGATTCCTCTTTCCTGGTCGCTCGATCACGTCGGACCGATGGCGCGCACCGTAGCCGACACGGCGGCGCTGCTTCAGGCGATCGCTGGCTACGATGCGCAGGACATCACCAGCGAAGAGATGAAAATCCCCGATTATTCGCAGGCGTTGCGAGCGAATGTATCCTCGTTGCGAATCGGGATGCCGCGCGACTTCTTTTTCGCGGACCTTGATCCTGAAGTTGACGCTGCAATGAAAGATGCATTGACGGTCCTTGGGAAACTCACGGCAGGGATCCGCGACGTGCCTCTGGCTGCGAGCACGATGGAGAGTTTGAGGGATGTGGTGCGGGCCGCCGAAGCCTACACGTACCACCAGGAGTATGTTGCCAAAACGCCTGAACGATACCAGCCGCTCATTCTGAAAAGGATTCAAGCGGGGGCAAATGTGACCACGCCCGCATACATCCGGGGACGCATGGAACTCGCCCGAGTCCGTCGAACGGCCGGGAAAACCTTTAAATCCGCGGACGTACTGGTTACGTCAACACTTCCCATTCCGCCGCCGGCCATGTCCGATCCACATGCGGACGATATTTTGCCGACGGTGCGCAACACTTCGCCATTCAACGTCAACGGTCTGCCGGCGATTTCACTTCCGTGCGGATTCACCAAGGAAGGCCTACCCATCGGCTTGCAGATTGTGGGTCCTCATGGCGGCGACTCCGTCGTGTTTCAGCTCGCTCATGCATATGAGCAAGCAACGGAGTGGCACAAGCGTCGCCCTGTACTGGCCGCGAGCGCGTCCAAGGCCTGAATCGCCGCCGAGTGATTCTTCTAGGAGCACTTAATCCTGGTTCGTTCGATACCCTCATCAACGAAGGGAAGCTGCTGTCGCCCGCGTCTTCAGACGCGGGGACGTTCATTTGAAGTATCGGAAGACCCCCGCCTCGAAAGAGGCGGGCTACCGCAATCGCCATGTGGGCCGGACTGAAGGACAGAAAAGCCAGACTTCTTAGGATGTCAGAACACATCTTGTTCTCTAAACTTCGTTCCCTAAACTTCGACTGCGGAGCGATGCAGACCAAGCGCTTCGGCGGTCACGTCTGTGTACTTGAGTCCACCGCCGGTGTTGAAAAGCACGACGCGATCTTTCGGAGTGAGGTACCCCGTCGCGAGCAGATGGTCGTAGGCCGCTGTTGCGGCGGCGCCTTCAGGCGAGAGAAAAATACCTTCGTGCCGCGCCCAGTCTTTGAGGGAAGCTAGAATCTGCTCATCAGGTAACGCCACTGCAGCGCCGCCAGATTCGCGCAGAATTTCGAGCATGATCGAATCGCCGTAGGGCTTCGGCACGCGAAGGCCGGCGGCAAACGTCGCTGCGTTTTGCCACATCTGGCTTACGTTTGCGCCCTGCTCAAAGGCACGAACCACGGGCGCGCAGCCCGAAGATTGCACGGCAACCATGCGAGGCCGTTTGCCAGGCCGCACCCATCCGAGCTCCTCCAATTCCTGAAAGGCTTTCCACATTCCGATCAAGCCAACGCCGCCGCCCGTAGGATAGAAGACCGCGTCAGGATATTCCCATCCGAGCTGTTCGACCAGCTCATAGCCCATTGTTTTCTTGCCTTCGACGCGAAACGGCTCTTTCAAAGTAGAGATGTCGAACCAGCCTTCCTTCTCTTTGCGTTCGGCGACGATTCGTCCGCAATCGGAAATGAGGCCATCGACCAAGTGCACGTTGGCTCCATATACTGTGGCCTCGACGTAATTGGCAAAGGGCACGTCTTTGGGCATGAAGATGTGCGCTTCGATGCCCGCAGCGGCGGCATAGGCGGCGAGCGCGCCGGCGGCGTTTCCTGCGGAAGGCACGGCCAGCTTCTTCAGGCCATAATGTCGCGCCATGGTGACGGCAAGAGCGAGGCCGCGCGCCTTGAAGGTCGCTGTCGGGTTGGCGCCCTCTTCTTTGAGATACACATTCGGAAAGCGGCGGCTCGGGAGCATCGGAGTCCAGCCTTCGCCGAGCGTGACGGGCTCGGCGTCCGGCAGGACCGGGGCGTAGCGCCACATGCCCTTCCAAGGCGATGAAGAGGCTTGTTGAGCAATCTGGTCGCGCGCCGCCGTTCCGTGCAACGGCTGAAGGTCGTAGCGCACGTACAGCGAACCGGAACATTGAGGGCAAACCGTCTGCGGAGTGGCTGCGGAGACGGTTTTTCGGCAGCGGGAGCACTCCAGATTCTTAATCGGTGGCATGCGGCGAAGATAGCAGAGGGCGTGAATCGTAGACAAGGTGTAGAACAGGAGCGGCCAAGTGGAACTACGATGTAGGTTTTATGTTTGAGCCGCTCACAACGCGAAGTCCGGGCGAGGGCGTGCAGGACGATGGCTGGCAAGAGAGCGTCCCACACTAAGACTGGCAAGCCAGGGGCCTATTTTGGAGTTCCGCTTCCGGTTTGGGTGATTGTATGCCTCGGCTGCGGCCTGCTCGTTGGGATGCTCGCTCCTCAAAATCGAGTGGCTGCCGCAATCTATGCAATCGGCACGATTTTTCCCAAGGCGGTCGTGACATTTGCGACGCTCGTGGTTTTTACGCTTCTCTCCGGCGCGACGGCAAAGTTGGTTTTGTTTCATCGGCAAGGAGCTGGGCGGCTCTTTGGACTGCTTGTTGCTGCGTACGTTGTCTTGTGCTTTACGTCACTTACGTACGTCGCGATTTGGATTCCGATTCTCACGAAGATTCCAGTAGCAGCTTCCGGCGCCGCCGCTCCGGGCGCGGAACAATGGCTTCGGCAAGTTGGCCGGTCATTTTCCAGCGTGTTTTCCGAACAACCTCTGACTCAGGTGCTGATCGTCGCGGTGATCATAGGGTACGTAACAGCGATCGTTCCGGCGCTCCGATCCGCTGCGCGCGGTCTGATCCTGGGCGGGCAGGCTACGCTGTGGTTGTTCAAGAAGCTTCTTTGGTATTACCCGTTGATGATCGGCTGCCTGGCCATCGGGATTCCGCTGAAGTTCGGCGCCAAGGGTATGGCCGCCTATGGGCAAACGACCCTTTGGGTCGGTGTGGTAACGGTGAGCTGGTCCATCATTCTGGCCGCGATGGTGAAGCTGACCACGAAGCGCTCGCTAAAGCAGATCGCCTCGTACTACGCGTCCGTTTGGCCGACGGGATTCGGCACCGGAGGATCGTACGAAACGCTCGCGATGAATGTCGTCTCGGCTGAATCTGATCTGGGACTGCCGCGAGAAATGGCGGAAGTCTCGATTGTTTTTGGCACGGTGATGAACAAGAGCTGCGCGGGTATGGCCGTCATGTTGGTGACGATTTCCGTGGCTCGCTTGCTGCATTTTCCAATCTCGCTCGCAGAGATCATGACCTTGATTCCGCCGGTACTCATTCTCAGTCTGGAGTCTCCTGGCATTCCGGGTGGCGCTGCGTTCTTTATGTCGCCGATCGTCGCGGCGCTCCTGCACGCGCGGGACACCACCGGTTTCGTCGCGACGTTCGTTACTCTGTATTCGGGATTGATCCCAATGTTCTCAACGGCGGGAAACACCACCAACGATGGCCTAGTGGGTGCATTGCTGAATGACTGGTTCTCGAAATATCTGAAGCTTGGTGAGTCCGCATCGTCTGGAATTTCGAATGCTTCGGTGTCGCTCGCACGTCGAGTCCCGTCGCTAAGCCTGTCTGGCCTCACCGGCTGGATTCTGATGGCGGTGGGTACCTGGATGCTTGTTTCCCCGCAAGCGCTGCTGGGGCTCGACGAATTGAAGTGGATTCACAATTACGCGTTTGCCGGTGAAGTGGTGCCGGGTGCGCTCGTGATGACCGCATCGCTTTACTTGCTTGTGCCCGCGGAGAGCGCCGATCTACCTGGTCTCGCGCTGCAAAAAAGCCGTCAGAGGCCGGCACCTTCGAGCACAACCACCAACATCAGCTAGAGTTTGGCCTTGGCAGATGCGCACTTCTGACCAGGTGTATACTTCGGCTGGTCTGAAATCCAACTTGGAAATTCCTTGTGGTACGCACCGCGAACGCGGCGATCAGATGAACCGATTCGGCGATGAATTTGCGCGAGGAGGAATTATGAAAGCGAAGTCGGCAACCGTCTTCCTTCTTGTAGTCTCATTTTTGGCGTTTGTGCCGCTTTTGAGGGCTCAGGACTTGGGTCCGCACTTCAAGAAAATCGCGGACGGAATCTACGTCGAGGCTACGAGTGAGCCTAGCTCCACTTGCAGCATCATCCTGACCAAGGCGGGCGTCGTCCTGATTGACAGCGGTTTCCGGGCCTCCGACGCGCAGGAAGTGGCCGAGGCGGTCAAGAAGCTGACGCCGCTGCCGATTCGCTTCTTGATTGACACGGAACCGCACCCCGATCACACGACCAACCACTGGGCATTTTCTCCTCCCGCAGTGATCATCGCTGGCGAGGGAGCAACCGAGTCGATGAAAAAGGCGTTTGCGGCCCCGGATTTTGCGAGCCGGATTGACATGCCGCGCGCCGCGCTGACCAACTATCAACTGGTCACGCCACAGGTCGAGTACCACGACAAGATGACTCTGCATGTGGGTGAGCGGACATTCGAATTGATGAGGCTAAACAACGTACACAGCGAGGCGGACACCGCAATCTGGCTGCCGAGCGAACGCGTCCTTTTTGCGGCGTCCGCGGCGGTGCCGAAGAGCCTCGACAACATTCGTTCCTTCGTCACCATCCAGGACAAAATTAACGCCTTCAAAATGATGGAGGCATTGAATCCTGAGATCGTGGTTACCGGGCACGGCTCTCCGGGAACGGTCAAAACGTTCGACGAGACGACGCAGTACTATACGCTGCTCATCGAGCGTGTGAAGAAGATGGTGCAAGAGGGCAAGTCCGAGGACCAGATCAAGCAGGAACTGCGCATGCCTGAATACAGCAGCTGGATAGGTCAAGACCGCATGCCCACGAACATCGACGCCGCGTATCGCGCGGTGAAGGCGGGCTACTCTCCCGGCGACTAAAATGGCGATTGCTGCGCGTTGGGTGGGGGCTCTCGATCTTCAGTCGGGAATGACAGCAATGCCCTGAATCTCGATCAGCAACCCTGGCTGGGCAAGGCCTGAAATCGTAATCAAGGCGCTTGCAGGGAACTTGCCATCGGGAAACATGTCATGGCGCAGCTTGACGAACTCGTCGCCGTAGCGAGGGTCGGTGATGAAAACCGTCATGGTGACCAAATTCCGGAGGCTTCCTCCGCTGCGCTTCAACGTGCCATCGATTAACGCGAAGGCGGCCCGCGCCTGTCCTTGGAAGTCACCCGGGAGCGACTTGCCATTCGCGTCCTGCAAGGTCGTTTGCCCGGCGAGCCAAATAATCCTGCCCCCGCGCGTAACGACCGCCGGCGAGTACGCCCGCTCCTTTTGGCGAGCGTTGCCCTCAATGTATTGCACTGAGGGAGAAGCTTGCTGCGCAGCAGAGCGGCCACTCGTCTCCATCATTAGCCACCCGCCGATTCCTGTGATGCACGCGAATGCAGCCATTAGGCGGTTCAAGGTTGAGTCTCCCTTCATCTGAAATTTGCAGTCGGGGGTACGAATCCGGCGAGTATACACCTCGCTGATTGCTTAGCATGATGCTGGGATTGTGCAGTCGCGAATTAGCGCGCGGAACTTCGAGAAGAATTTATGCGCCGCGGTAGAGAAGATCGAACCAAACGAAATCGTTGTGGTGGAATTCCTGATACAGGACAACGTCAAACTTCGCAGGGGCAAACATGCCGAGCAATTTCTGCAGATCGTACGGCTCCGCCCAGGGAGTTCCCTTGCCATCGGTCATCTCGCCCCAGCGGTTAAACGGCGGCTTCCCTGCCCGGACCCAACGGGCGAAGGGGTAAGCGAGCTGGAGCCATCTGCCGCCGACCTTAAGATGCCGCAGTATCTCATGGTATTCAGGCTTTAGTACATCCGCGGGGGCATGGTGCAACGATCCCATGGCCATGATCACGTCGTAGTCGCCGGCAAGCTGTTGTAACGAAGCCACGTCGCGCAGGACGTGGAACTGGACGCCGCGCAGGCACAGGATATTGCAGAGGCGCCTCAAAACATTGAGATTTGATTCCACTAGATCGACAAACGTGACGTGCGCGCCGTGCTGGGCAAGGGTGATGCTGTCAATTCCAAAGCCGCTGCCCACATCCATCACTTTTTTCTCGCGCATACCGTCCGCGTAGAGCGCGTGATACCAGCCTCGGTGCGCGAATTGCGGTCCGGTCGTTATGTCGGTTCGGGCGCTTTCCCATTCGGCTACGAGCGCGGCGTCGGAGAGCTCATTCAGGCGCGACGTGGTTGCGCGGCCGCCTCGCGTTGTCGGAACTTCGACCCACTTCTCGCGGAGAACTTCATACGGCCGCGACCAGTCATTGACCTTATCCGCCTTGGGTGTGTCCGGCGTGGCAGGTCCAATCAAAGATTTAACCCTGGTTAGCAAGCTCAAGTTGCCTCTTTACTCCGCGGGCCAGGAATGGCAAGTGTGGCAGGTCGTCCCTGCGTTGTGCGCCTGATGGCATCCGATGCAGCTGGCCATGGATGTTACAGCGGTGAGTTGCGTCATGGCGTCGAGCTTGGATACATCGCCGTGGCACATGACGCAGCGCATGCCGGCCTGCAGATGCGTGCGATGCGCCCAATTCACTCCAGGTGTTACCTCGTAGACGCGGACCCACGGCACCGCTTGGCCCGATTTTGCGAATTCGGTCAGCTTTTGAATCGCGGGCTTGTTCGTTGCGACGACTTCGTGACACTGCATACAGACGCTGGTTGCGGGGAACGTCATCATCTTTCCGGGTTCCGGATTCGAGTGGCAGCCTTCGCAGGCGAGGTCGAGGCCGAGATGCGTCTTGTGACTGAACGGAATTGGCTGAGTAGGGCCTGCCTTCGGGGCGGGGTTGTCCGGCACTTCCTGCTTCGCTGATTGCGCAGCGGCAGACAGCGGGACGAGAAGCACCAGGGCCGACAAAGTGGTCAATGAAATCCGCACTATTCGCCGCTTCCGGATTTCTGTACGACCCTCCCGATTCCTTTCAGGCTTCACGTTCGCCCCCTTCAGCCTCTGTCTGATATTCAGCTCTTCTTGCTGCTGCTGAAGTCCTTGCCGACCACGCGCTCGATTGTCGTGCCGTTGTCCTTGAGAATCGCTGCAGCGGCGTTGCGCCCTGGCATGCCGGAGATCGACCCGCCGGGCGGCGTGCAGGCGCCCGTCTGGTAGAGGCCGGGGATCGGCAGCTTGTAGGACGCAAACTGAGGAAGACGCCTGTCGCCGTGATGCGCGCTGCCGCGCCACATGGCCGGATTCATGCGCTCGATGTCGAGAGGGCTCTCCAAAAATTTCGCCAGGATTTTGTCCGGCGTGAGGTTCGGAGCAAATCTTGCCAGATAATTGAAGAGCGTTGCGGCGACTTGCTCCTTGATTTTGTCCCACTGCTGCGGGCCTTCTTTCAGTGCGTAGGGAAGCGTTCCTTCGATTTTCACGGTATGCATGCCCGCGGGCGCGCGCGTCGGGTCAACGACCGACGGGCTGACAATTTGCAGGAGCGCATCGTCAAGATTCACTTCGCCGCGGTCATTGTCGTAGCCGAGCCGCAGGGCTCGCTCAGGGCTTTGAAGCAGTACCGCCTCGCATGTCGAGATCGTTCCGCCGGTGGCCAGCGGATACTTCGGCGGCTCGGTCGTCGCGTAGTGAAATTGGAACATCGCGTGTTCCGGCTGGAATAGCTCGACCTCGTCCAGAAATTCCTGGCCCCACAGGTCGCGCGGCGCCATCTTCACCAAATGCTTCACGTGAATCGTCGAAACGACCGCCTTTTCCGCGCGGTATAGGCTGCCGTCCGCGCATTCCACGCCCGCGCATTTGCCGCCTTCGATGATGAATTGCGCTACCGGCTTATTCGTGAGGACCACGCCATTGTGCGCTTCGATGAAGCGTCCGAGGGAAACGCTTAGTGTCCCGGATCCGCCCTTCGGGACGGCGCGCCCGTGGAGAACCTGCGTCACCAGCGAAAACGCCTGGTTGCCCGTGCCGATGTCTCCGCCCGGCTCGCCTCCAAAATGTCCGCACGCGAGCGTCCCGGCGCGGACGTGATCGCTCTCGAAGAATTCGCAGGTCAGGTCATAGCCCGACATGGCGAAACGCTGCCGCCAGAGCGCTGCGCGGGGCGCAGTTGCGCTTCCACTCGCCGTTGATTCTTCGTAGGCCTTGAATTCCACGACCAGGCGCCGGAAAGTCTGCGCGTCTTTCTTGGAGATTCGTCCGATCTCCTCACAGGTGCGATCGAGATCGCGCCAAATCGAGATCGAAGGACCATCCAGAAACGGAATGTGCATCACGGGGTCGGAATCGATGTACTCGCCGTAGCCGTAATCGCGAAGATTCAGCTCGTTATCGCGAATGAGAGGATTCGATCGAATGGCGCCGTGCACGGACGAGCAGAGGTCCTCCTTGAAGCCAGGCAGGCAAACCTCGGCCGTTTTGCAGCCGCCGCCGATGGTGGGGCGCCCTTCGAGGACCAGAATTTTGTATCCGGCTTTCGCGAGGTACGCGGCGCAGACGAGGCTGTTGTGTCCCGCGCCCGCAATGACGAAATCGAAGCGCTCGCTCGGCGCGCCCTGCTCAGGCAAACGAAGCGGCGTAACGGCGAGCGGCGCGAACGCGGCCGCGCCTTTAATGAATCCGCGCCTAGTGATGTCGGTCATACCCGCCTCCGTTTCAGGTCACGCGAGCCCAATTGCGGCTGCCAATGTCTGCTCATTGTACTGGATTGGGAAAATACCTCCAATCGCAGAACCTTGCGGACTAAACCTTTCGCGGCGTTCACGACGCTACAGTATTCCGCTCTCGAAATAAAAAGTCCCATACCCATTACTTTTGGCCTAGGCTGTGCGAACAGTTCCATTGGACAGTAGACATCTCGCTACACAATGTACATCCGGCCAGCTATTCACCGCGCTTCGAGTAGTACAGAATAACTAAAAACCGCAACAGTGTATCGAAAGGCAATCGAGAACGTCCCTGGGAATGCCCCGCGCGATTGCCTGGTCCAAAACCCGAAGCACGATGTAGTGGAGGTCTACGTGAAAGCGATAGTTAAGTTGTGTTACATCATGGTTCTGTCCAGCATGACGCTCGTCAGCCTGGCGGCTCGAGCTGAAATCGAGAAGACCGTAGCTCCTTGCGATACAGGCTCTTGCGTGTACTTGTGGCCAAAGCTCCCGCAAATCAAGGGGTGGCACCAGGATAAGAACCAGAGCTTCAATAGCGGCATCAGCGCCTGGGCGCCCAACGGCCACTCCTTTGTGACGGCCGATGTCGTGATCTACGCGATTGCGACCTACAAGCCTACGGTGCCCGAAACAAAAAACTTGGTCAATTTCATCGCGGCGGACACCAGCCGCTTCATCATCTCAGACCCGACCATTTCGATTAATGAAGTCAGTGAGCTGGTTACCGGCGACGGACAGAAGCTGCGTTCCTTTACGTTCCTTCCGGAATCGAAGGGGAGCTGGGAAGTCGTCTCCTACGGCGAGGAAGGAAACTACTACCTGACTTTCGTGCTGAGCGCGCGCTCGAAAGAAGGCTTCGAAAAGGCTCAAGCTGCCTATCACCAGCTCATCGCTGGCTACCGGGCCAAATCAAGGCAAACCTCGTCTCAGAACAAGACCGCTCTCAATCTGAGGAACCCGTCCTAACTCTACTTTGAATGCGAGGAGTAGCTTGCTGCTTGCGACTCCTCGTTCCCGTGGATGGACATCGCGCCGCGCGGAATCGCAGACACTTCGCCGTGCGGCTCGATGCTCCAGCTCTTGGCCATGCGATTGCCGCCGGCGGTGAGGCAGAAGAACGCCGATAGCTCGACGATTTCCGCGTTGCTGTAAAACTTCCTCAGCTCCTCGTACACTTCCTTGTCTCGTCCATCATCGAGCGTGAGCGTGCGCGCATAGTGAAGCGCCGCGCGAGTTTTCGGGTCGGGATGCTCCCAGTTCGGCAGCGCGCAGCTCATTTTTTCTTCCTGAGTGATGCGCGGCGCGAGCGGAGAAATCTGCCGCGCGCAAAATTCGCAGCCTACGATCTGTGCGATCTGGATGCGCGCCAGTTCCTTGATCTCGTGAGGCACGGTGCCGCCGCGGTGCAGCATGTCCCAGTAGTTCGCGAACGCTTTGGCCACTTCGGGATTGTGGCCCATGGTTCGGTACCACGCCGGCGGCGGGCTCTTGGTTACCTTGGCGCGCTCGATAACGTCGCGCAGCCCAGGATCGGCTGCGCCATCGTTAATCTGAGGAACATTCGGCACGTGTTTCTGCACAGACATGGTGCACCTCCGCGATTACTTAGATGAGGTCCAACCTCGCTTGGTCACTTGAACACAGGAACGTATCTTTAGTTTTTCACAGCTAACCAATTCGAAAGTCCGTCGAGTGACGTGAACGCGCAGAGTATTAAGTAGCACAGGCTTCAGCCTGTGGGTTTCGTTGCGAGGAACACCTTAATCGACATAACGAAAACCCACAGACTGAAGCCTGTGCTACTCGCTCTATTCGAATGGCTGGATGCGGACGATGCGTCCGGTGCTGTAATCCGCATACCAAATGACGGTGGGACTTGAGGACCTGTCCACCCAAACGCAGCGGGAATGCGAGTATGGTTCCGGCATCGCGTATTCCGTCCAGTGCTGCGTCTTCGGATTGAATCGCAGGAATTCGCGCCCATGCAATTCTCCGCCCCAGATTTCGCCGTTCTTGTCGGACTCGACGGAGTACAAGTCCGTGTAGGGCTCGACCGGTCCCGGAGGATAAAATTCGCGGACGCGTTTGGCCTTCGTATCGAGCTGCACCAGGGTTCCGTTCTCGCCCCCGAACCACGCATCGCCGTAGGGATCGAATCCTCCGCGGCGGCCCGCCGAAGCGTGGCCTCCCGAGTCCAGGTTCAGCATTTCTCCGGTACGGATATCGAGCAGCTCCGCCGTGTTTCCCGTCGTTCCCGGAATCGCGCCTCCGGCCCAGAAGTTTCCGTCCCAGGAAATCACGCCGTCGTAGCTTGCGGAAATCTTCATCGGATATTTCTGCGCGATTTTCCCGGTTTGCGGATCAATCTTCGCGACGCTCCAGGCACCACCCATTGGGGTCCAGATAAATCCGTCGGGAGCCACATCGAAATCCGCCATGCCCGCGGAGTTGATCGGCAACGGCGCTTCGACTTTTACTTCCGACATCTCTCCATCTCGCGGATCGACCTTGAGCAGCTTGTGCGCCCACCCCTCGGAGAACAAAACTTCTCCACTCTTCTCGACGTACACGTGATGCGTGCCGGGCTGCGCGCCGGGCGTCAGCGGAGTTTGATACTCCGTGACCACGCCGGTGCGCGTGTCGAGCCGGCCAAAGTAGCGGCTTAAGTGGCTCGAATACCAGATATTGCCGTTGCCGTCTCCCATCACATCGTGCGCGCTGAGCAGGGCGCGAGGCAGCTCGAACTCCGTCACCACCACGCGATTCGATTCCCCGGTGAGGCGCGGAAACGCGTACATTGGCCCGTCCACCGCGTCAGGCCCGCGAACGCGCGCGAGCCACTTGGTCAGCATCTTGTCGACGGCCTGCGCCGCAGGGCTTACAGGTTCGAGCGGATCGTTGATGAGCGGGCCACCGCCGCGATGCAGCATGCGCGCCACGAGCACGCCCCAACTGCGCTCGTCGTAACGATTCTTGAAAATTTGCTGGAACGAATGGCAGCCTAGCGCGCAGGTGTTGTGCAGCGCCTCTTTTTCCTCGACCGTGCCCGGCAGGTTCCACAGAATTTCCTCGCCGCTCAGCTGCGCTTCGATTTCCGGAGTAGGCGGCAGAGCGTGCGCCTTGTTGATTCTCTCCAGCACGATGTCGTCCACTTTCGTCGCGCCGTCGATGTGCACCGCATCGCGCCGGTACGGCTTGAACTCCAGCGGATTGGCGATCCGCAGCGTGTAGGAATCGCCGGTCTGCATTTTCGGAAATTCATACTTCCCGTCGGCATCCGTGTAGACCGTAGTTCGAACGCCGTTGGGCGCGATGAGCTGCACCATGGTGCCTTCAGGCGAATCGCCGCTCGCCACGCGCACGACGCCCTTCGCGCCGCCCGAAAGCCCGCTCGGGACCGTCCATTTGCTTGTTTGCGCGCGATACCAGGGATTCGCGGGCAGGGATTCTCCCTCGACGCAGCACTTCTCGCTGTGCAGATAGCTCACCACGTCCGCCACGTCGCTGTCCGAGAGCGTCGTGCCAAACGACGGCATCCCCGGCCCGCCCTTCTTGATATGTGCGGCGACATTTTCTTCGGTGACGGGCACTCCCGTGATCAGCGCGGCCTGCTTGAAAAGCCCTTCGAGCTGCGGCGCCGCCTGCTGATACTTGTTGTGGCACGCCCAGCACTTGTGCCAGTAAATATTTTCCCCGCGGTCCGGCCCGCTATCCGCCACCTCGAGGTAGTGGTCAGTCCGGTACGAGCGCTGCAGATCGTCGCGGAGGTTCGGAGCACTCGGCGCGTCCGCAGCCTTGTCAGGCGACGCCCCGGCCGCCACAGGTCGATTCGCGAAGCTTGCAAAGGAAAGCAATCCAAGAATAGAGGCGCTCACGCCTAATAGCACAACCCTTCGACGCGTTTTCATAAGGGCTCCCGAATCGCTGGCTAGCACACAAAGCTTCGCCCGCCAGCGCATCCGTGTCAAGCTTGGATCCGACGCGATGGTGCGTTAGTTTCCGAAGCAGACGACAATTCGTCCGGAATGACATGACTGCTACCGACCAGCTGGTTTCGGGATAAGATTTGAGGGATCGACATCCGTCTCGAAGCTAATTTTTTCTACGGGAAACTAATGGGCGGTTATACAGTCGTGATTGACGGGTTGCTTTTCGCCGGCAATGCGTCCGGAAAAACGTACATTTCGCTCTACGCACACAGAGGCAGCGGAAGCCCTCGGTACAAGAGCAAATGGTGTCAGGCTTTCGGTCCAGCAAATGAACATGCGCTGTTTTGCGTAGCGGACGCAAGTGTATGGCAAGATGCCGCCGGACATTTTTGGGCAGTTCACAACTCCGGATCCACGATTATTGGCGAGCGCGGTGAGATACTTTGCAAATTTCCGGCGAACGGCAACCCCAGCGTGCCGTGGCACGGCTATCCGGTCTCTCCGGCGAGCGAAAGAGATAACGATTGTCCCCCAGATGACTTCGTCGAGGGCTGGCGGCAATCGGGTGTCGTCGATAAAACACTGGCCAGGCGCATCCAGAAAAGAAAGATATGAGAACCGCAACCCTCTACATCCCAGGTGACTTTGAAGACGCCTACCTATATATGGGCTGGCTCGTGGCGATAACGTCTGAAAGGTCGTTCCGATTTTATGATCTTGACGATATCGTTGCGGAAATTTGCAAACAAGTCCCAAGTTCAGCCTACATCGCAGAGTTGATATTTCGGCATAACGAATGGTTGACTAGCGCACAATTCGTGTCACTGACGAGAACGGGGAGTGCGGTCCAAGAGATCGTTTCGCAATTTAATCTCTTTCCTAAACCGCACTTCCAGATTCCGTCAGAAGTGGGATTCAAGGAACACGATGTTCGTATCGATACGAATGTCGTTCTCGATTACTTCATTTACAACCGGCAGATATATGTTGGCAGCAAGGGCGGCTTATTTTCCGCATTGGTCGATTGGGATGAAGACGTGCCATCGCTTCCTGCTCGATTTCATAAGAGATTCGATGCACGCTGCATCAATCTCACGGGCCGTTTTGGTGCGGTTGTTGCGTCCTGCGGAGATGATGGTTTGTTTTGGTCGGCCGAGGACGCCTACCGGGACCTCGAGCCGGAGAACAATCAGTGGGAGGTGGCAGAAGACAAATCGGTTAGGGCGCGTTGGCTGTCAAACGGGATTATCAACTACAAGACAGCCATTGACCCGAACCTGTTAGGAATCAGGAAAACACGTTCTCGTGAACCATTGGCCGACGATCAGGACGATCAGGGTAACTTGGTAGTGGCTGCCATTGGCGAAGAGCGTACCCCACTCCAACAGCTCCTCATGTCCGAAATCAGAAGTCACACACCTGACGTCTTCGATGCTGACCTCATTCAATACATCTTCAATTCCGACAAAGTTGTTTTCATCTTTACGTTTGATGGGCATTTCTTTGCGCTCGACATGAAGGCGCGAAAAGTTGGCCCACCTCAGCTACGGTTCAACCATACCTATAAGGGTGCAGACACGAGAATATTGAGTGCAGCCGCAACGAAACTTGGTGTCGTTCTGGAGACTGATCACCGGGTCTGGCACTTCGCTAACGGGGAATGGACTCGCGTCCTCGATTCGCGAGCCATCTCGGTAAGGACTTTTCCCAACGCGAAAAACTCTCACAACATCATTTCGGTAACAACTGAAGATGGCGTTTACTTGGTAGGGTTGTTCGATGACACGCGACGTCTAGTTACGATGTAACTGGCCCAAACGAGCGATCGAGTGTCCGAAGAAACTAAATATTCTTGCTTTATCACAATCTCAACCAATTTTGACTCCCTGGTTGCGGGTACCTCGAAATCTTCACTTCCGAGTCACGGCATGCTCGGAAACTGACTCAATATCTCCGTGACAACCTACTTTGAGGCCGCCCTCTCTGCTTGCGCCGACTCCTTCGCGCGCTGCAAGACATACGCGTGGATGAGCCGCACCTTCTCCGACGTAAGGTCTTCCTGAAATGACGGTATGCCCATGACCCGGCGCTGGCCGCCGAGCACAATGACTGCGCTATTGAGCCGGTGGCCACGTCTTGCATTCCGGCACGCTGAAAGGGCCGGTCCAGGGCGGACCTATCTTAGAGCGAATCACTCCAGCCGAGGTCGAACAGAAGTTCCTTGCACCGGAGTTGCTCTCCACCGGCGTAGCGTAAACCGCATATTCCTGGCACTGGCGCCACGCGCAGACGGCTGCAATTTTGAAGCGGAACCCGGACTTCGTGCACGATGCGTCGGCAGCGCAATTTTCACTGGCCAGCGATTTCTCCAGCAGAGCCGCGTGATCTGAAGATCCCGGACCTGTTCTACCCGGATCGGCCCCGAGCGCGGCCAGGCTCGCAGCATACCCTTTGTCCGGATAGGCTGACTTGTATACGCCCTGAGCGACGTTTATCGCGCGCAGACTACCGACTGCGGACGTTTCGTTGGCGGCGATTTTCGAACGCAGCAGGTTGGGAATGGCGATGGCGGCCGCCACCAAGACCACACCCACGTCAAGCGCGGGGCTGCTGCTTGCTTCGCGGATCGCTGTGTCCTCGCCATAAAACCAGGCAGCCACAGGAGTCGCTACCACACGAGTCTGCGCAAGAGAGTCCGCGAGTTGCGGCGCCGCCTGCCGCAGCCGAAGTACGGTCATTGCGACCGGGTCCTGATAGATCATGGCCGAAGCGTCCAAGGAGTGGCCGGGCGGCACCTGCGCAAGGAGCTTCTGGGACTTTGCCAGCGATCCGCCGGAGCGGTGCAGCTCGATCGCCTCGGCAACCGCGTCGCGGCTGGAACCGAGGATCAGATACCCTCCCGTGAACGCGTAGTGGACTTCTACCGTGCCCTTCGGGTTGGGAATTCGGACTGAATAGTGGGTGATGCCTCCCTCTTCGGCGCGCTCCGACTTAAGATTTGCGGCAGCCATCAGAGTGCTCAGGGTTTGCTGCAAACGATTGGCGTCCTTGACCGCGAGCATCGCCTTCCATGCAGGTTTCGGAGGAGCGGCACTGTCGAGTTCGAACGTGATCTCCCCTCCCACCAAGTTGAGGAGATCGTCCTTGAGGCTAAGTCTCAGGCCCTGTTCGAATGCCGGAATCGCCGCGAATGCGTTCGGATTCGAGAGGCTGAAAAGGTCCTTCACATCGTCAAACATGCGTCCGGGGTTCGCCAGGACCAGAGTGGCCGCGACGATCGCGTCCGGGGAGACAAAATCAAGGCTGCCGAGCGGGCTCGATTTCGCGAGCCACGATGCCGCTCCACGCCGCGGGCCGCTGAAGCTTAACTCCATCTGGCTGAGGGATTTACCGGCCACCCGCTTATTGTCCCAGACCAGGTATTTCATGTCGGCGAATCCGCTCTGCTGCAACGAGGCGCTTTGCTTCGGGTCGGGGGACGCCTGGGCAGCCTTGCTGAGGATACTCCGGAGGTCCGCCGCGCCCAGGATCGTCAAGCCTCCCTGGTATTCCTTCACGACCCGCTGCCCAAATGCAACGGAGGGAAACTCCCGGTTAGGCCGGTCCAAACGGTCATTGAAGTTGCGAAGTATCGCCAGATTCGTCGCGAGAACAACAAAATCAGGGCGGATCAGAACCACGGGCTGCTGCGGCAGGGCCTTGTCGGATGCGGAGGCGAGTTCCTGCTGCTCCAATATGCGCAATGGCGATTTCGAATTTCCGGCAAGCTGCTCCACCATTTGCTGAAGGACTTTCTTCAGGCCCGGCTTGCGAACTTCCGCGACAATCAGCAGGCTGGGGTCCTTGCCTTCCGTCGAGCCCGACAGCACAATTTCGTCGCCCAGGTACTGGTTAAGCTCGGAAAAATTCTTGAGAAAATCTTCCACCTTGGGCCCACTTGCGGCCATGTCTCCGTGCTGCCACCAATCGCGAAATACCGAGCTCGTCTGCAATTCCTGGTGGAGGGCGTCCAGGATCTGGCTCGATACGTCGCCGTAATTCGGAAAGGCGGCGCAAAACGTCGTGGACGGCGGCAACAACGGCAGGAGGCGGCTTTCGCTTCGCGGCGCAGGAAATTGGACGCTGCTTTGAATCTTGGTGAACAGCGCACCGAATTCTGCAGTCAGTCCGGGATATTTGTTCTCGTCCGGAGCCCAAGGCACGGGCGGTTGCTGCGCCGGCTGCGCAGTCTGGGCGCGGCAGACCCAGCCGGTCAGCACAGCCAAGGCGAGAATAGCTGCGCACTTAACAAAAAAAAGCGCTTTTCGCGGGAGGGTTTGTCTGTGTGTCATATAATTTTATTCTACCCTTACGCGAAAAGCGCCAGGATAGACTCCTCGCGCCTCCCTTTCCAGGAGAGCACTGTCAATGGCTGATGAAATTGTGCTTGATTGGCGGCGTGCTCGGAATTCGAGTCGCTATATCAGCAGCGCGTTACTTGGCCGCACGCTCCGCCTGAGCGGATTCCCGCGCGCGCTGCAATATGTAAGCGTGGATGAGCTTTACCTGGTCGGAGGTGATGTCGCCCTCGAATGACGGCATGCCGAGGACCCGGCGCTGGCCGCCGAGGACGATATCCTCGAACGCTTCGTGAGTGGATTCGGCGGCATAGCGCAGGTCGGGCACCTCACCTCCGCTCATCACATCTCCGCCGTGGCACCGCCCACAGAAATTGGCATAGAGCACGCGCCCTTTTTCGACGTCAGCAGCGGTAGAGGCCAGCTTGAATGTCGGCATGGGAACCGGACCAACGGTTCGCTCGTAGGGAGCAAGCGTCACCGTCCCTCCAATTCGAAACGCCAAGAGTTGCCCGGGACCGACTTTGCCTTTGCCTGCGGCGCGATTGCCGAGCACTTGCGGTCCGCCCCAGCCGGTCAGCACCGCGACGTACTGTACGCCGTCCACCGAGTACGTCATCGGCGGTGCCGCGACTCCGATTTGCGTGTCGAACTCCCAAAGCTGCTTTCCGTCTGTGGCACGATAAGCGCAGAGTTTTCCGTCGGCGCGCCCTTCGAACACGAGATTCCCGGCGGTCGCCAGTGTGCCTCCATTTTTCGGATTAGGCAGGTCGACGTGCCAGCCCTCCTTCTGATTGACGGGATCCCAGGCGACCAAGCGTCCTCGGGGCGCCATTTTGAGCGCGGCGTCGCGCGCGGGCCCGCGGTAGGCGCGGTCGTAGCCGGTGGTCTGGTCGTGCAGGTTGAGCTTGAAGTCGGGGATCACGGCGTGGATCGAAACGTCTTCGAGAACCGGAAGGTACACAAATCCCGTCGCCGGGCTGTACGAGAATGGGTGCCAGTTGTGCGCGCCTTCGGCGGACGGCTGCACGAGCGCCGCGTCCTTGAATTTGCGGGCTTCAGCGTTCTCGATCGGGCGTCCGTTCGAATCCATCCCGTTCGCCCAATTGACCGGGGCGTAGGTGCGCGCGGAAATGAGGTTCCCGTTCTCCCGGTCGATCACGTAAAAGAAGCCGTTCTTGTTTGCCTGCATCACGACGCGGTGCGGGGCGCCGCCGATTGTGAGCGTCGCCAGCATCAGCGGCTGCGTCGCGTCATAGTCCCAGTTGTCGCCCGGAGTCGTCTGGTAGGCCCACACTTGCTCGCCGTTGTCGGCGCGCACCGCGATGATCGACGCGATATATAGATTGTCTCCCGTGCTGCGGATGCGGTCGTACCAGGGTGAGCCGTTCCCGGTGCCGAAGTACACGTAGTCGAGTTCGGGATCGTAGACGATCGCGTCCCATGCGGTTCCGCCCCCGCCAGCCTTCCACCATTCGCCCGACCAAGTGGCTGCGGCGCGCTTCAGAGCATCGGATTCGAACGGTTTCGACGGATCGCCCGGCACCGTGTAAGCCCGCCAGGCGAGGTTTCCTGTCTCGGCGTCGTAGGCGGAGACGTAGCCCCGGACGGGATACTCCGCGCCAGCGTTGCCGATGATCACGCGACCCTTGGCGATGCGCGGAGCGCCTGTAATGGCGTAGGAGCTGTCCTTGGAAGGAGTCGTCTGAACTTCCCAGGCTTTTGCGCCGGTCTTGGCGTCAAGCGCGACGAGGCGCCCGTCTAGCACTCCGACGTACACGCGACCCTTGTAGAACGCCACTCCTCGATTGACTACGTCGCAGCAAACGTACTTCGCATGGTCTTTGGCTACCTCGGGATCGAATTTCCAAAGCAGCTTGCCGGATTGCGCGTCGAAGGCGTACACGATGCTCCACGCAGCCGTCGCATACATGACGCCGTCGTTTACGAGCGGCGTTGTCTCGCCGCCGCGCAATGTCCGCACGTCATACGACCACGCGAGGCCGAGCTTGCTGACGCTCTGCTCGTCGATCTGCTTCAAAGGGCTGAAGCGCTGCTCGGTGTACGTGCGACCGTAGGTGAGCCAGTTCGCGGAGTCGGCATCCGCATCGCGAAGCGCTGCGTCATCGATTTCGTGCTTGCGGGCGCACCCAGCGCTCGCCAGGATCGAGATGACCGCCAACGCCAGCTTGATGTGCCGCGACAAATTGGGACCCGTGGGACGCATCGCTTCCTCCGCGCAGGATTGCCGGGCACGCCCCGGCAGACCCGTATCCTTGAAGTGCAATTGGCACTGATATGCCGCGCGGCGAGAAGATGTCAAGCTGTAATATTTGATTGGATCGCGCGCTGGCTGACCGGCGTGTGCACGACGAAAATGAGCCCTAGCCGGATGGCCGTTCGGCCACGAAAAATAATACGGGGCAGCCACCGTCGGCTGCCCCGCGGTACCACTACAACACCCCAATACAAATTGTGCTAGTTGCCGGAGTGATTCGCTTCCGCCTGTTGGCTCCCGTTTGGAACTTGCGAAGCGTTCTCGACCGCTTTCAGCTGCGGCATCGGACGCTGCCAGAGCACGCGCGCATCAGGCGCATCGTTGGGATAAGCCTCCGTGGACTCTTGCCCGGCGGGCTCGAGCACTACGTCAACGCGGCGATTGTAAGCAAGCCAGGTCGCCTTCTTCCGGGAAGTCATCCACTTTTCCGGCTTCTCGGTATCTTGCGACTGGAGCGACGCGACCTGCTTTTCGTCGAGTTGCATATCCTTGCCTTCCGCGCGGGTCGCAATCCTGTCAGCGGGAACGCCCTGCGAGACAAGGTAGTCCTTGGCGAGTTCCGCCCGCCTCTGGCTGAGCGCTTCGTTGTATTTCTTCGATCCACGGACGTCAGCGTGTCCGATGACCGTCAATTTGTTCTCCTGGTCGTACTGTTCGTTGTCCTTGAATGTAGACGCCGCCTTTGCAAGCAGCTTCTTCTGGCTGGCCACGAGACCAATCTTCGGATGGCGCCGGGCAGGAAATGCGGTTGGGTAAAACACGCTTGCAAGAGTGACGGGCGGCGCCGCGTCGATCGAGCCGACCATGTGCAACGTCGCGGTGCGGGTGGTGGTCCCGCCGCAGGCGTTTGTCGCGGTGAGTCTGTACGTTACATCCTTATTGACGGGACCCGTGCCGGTCCGGTGGGCCGTAGCCTCGATGCTGCGGCTGCCGCTGCTCGTCACCGAGCCGAACGGTTCGAGCGTGACTGAAGTTTCATTCGATGAGGACCAGTTCAATGTCGCCGAATCCTGCTGCACGACCTTGTCGCCGATCTTGTGGTAGCGCACCTCGGAGGGGCTGAGCGAGAGCGTAGCGGTTGGCGTTCCGTTGACATTGAGGGTCGCCGATGACGTAGCCTCGCCTCCCGGTCCCTTGGCTACGAGTTGATACGTTGTCGTTTGCTTTGGATCCACGCTGCGATCGCCGCTTGTTGCAACGTTTCCAAGATTGGCGATCGAAACGTCCGCGGCGTCCGTTGTTTTCCAGTCGAGGTTAGCGGACTGGCCGCAACTAAGCTGCGTCTGGGAGGCAGAGAGTTGAGCGGTCACCGGAGCGATGGGAACCATCGCGCTGGCGACTCCCGCTTCAAACCGCGGCTCCGGCCCAATCTTCAACCCTGCTTTGAAGTCCTTCGTCCGCGTCGCGCCATTGTGGTTGAGATCGACGATCACCCGTTCGCCCGCCTTAACGGCGACCGCGCCGGACCAGATCGTTTGTCCTTTCTGTGTAACCGTAACTTGATAGCTGCCCGGTTTCACCAGCAGCCACTGATGCCAAATCCAGTTGTTGTCGAATTCATCGACGTTTCCGGCAAAATAGGACGGCGTCGTCCCGTTGAGCAGAACTGCTGCCCTAGGGTGCCCTTTGAATTCGATATCGCCGAAGGGCCCGCTCACTTTGTCGCCGGAGGCCTGGAGCGATACGCTCATGTCCGTCGATTTTCCGGAGGTAATGTCCACATCCTTCGTCTGTGGAACATACCCGTAGTTGTACACTCCCACGCTGTGCTTTCCTTCACTGAGCTCGATCGTCTGGCTGCCGTCGCGAATGGCGTTTCCATCGACAAACACGTAGGCTTGCTTCGGGCTCACCGTAATTTTCAGCTTGCCCGTGGGTTTGCCGTTCTGGGCTGAGGCAGGCACGCCTACGATCAGCGCAGCAAAGAAGACCATCACGAGGAACCGGGCGGGAGACCACGTTCGCATCATCATTCTCCTTTCGCGCGATCCCATCTCTGGGGATCGGGGATCATAGTTTGACTGATAGCCCTATTCTATATCGTGTTGCGATATATTGTCCACCGTTGTGAGGGACAGCTGTACCACCTCATTCAGGCTTTCAGGGAGGGGGGGGCGTTACTTGGTTTTCTTGGAATCCTTGTCCTTGAAGCCCTTCTTGGTTTCCTGGGAAGCGCGCTGTTCCAGGGCGGCGCGAGTGAAGAGTTCCGGGTCGAGGCCGGAATTGAATTTGCAGGAAGACAGGAACGTCTGAGAGACCCTGCGGTCGTTGCGAGTGATCTCCAGGCTCAGCGGCGCTTTGACTCCATCCTGAGTCATGTACTGAGTGTACTTTGTGCTGACCTCAGCAAACTGACGGGTCTCCGGATCGCGGGTCGTAATGACCCAGCGCAGCGGGAGGTGCGTCAACTTGTCGATTCCGAGCCGCAGGTTGCGGTGATCGCGGTCGGTAAATTCGATCCATTCCGATTCTTTCATATCGATCAGGTCGGGTCCTGCGTAGCTCGCTTCCACGCCGGGCTCCTTCAAGCGAGCGCGCAGCATGTTGTTCATGTCCGATTTCAACTGCTCCTTAAAATCCTTGACCATTTCCTCAGGGTCGTCCGATACGCCGGCTTTGTCGAGCTGCCATCCCTGATCGCCATTAAAGATCGTCACCAACGCACCGCCGTGCGTCAGGTATAAGTCCCCAGCACCCAGAATGAGTTGAATGAAGGAGTGCTGGCTCTTGGTGGTGTATTCCATGCGGTTCTTGTCAGGCAGTAGCCGCAGCTCTCTAAACTCTGTATTCTCCGCAGCATCTCCCACCGTTCCAAACTGTGAGATCCGGCCAACACAATCGGAATCGCGCACGTCGAGATAGGCTTGTCCGCCCAGTGCAGTAATCGCTTGCTGCAACACTTGCTTGGCCTTTGCAGCGCTCTCGTCGGGGAGCAATTCCTGCGCCGTGGCGGTGGTCGCGGGCTTTCCGCAGATCCACGCTAGCCCCAGCACCAAGGCGGCGCAAGACGACACTCGGAAAATCATTCGCACAGAACAGGACCTCCCGCTACATGGGAGACTTCAGCGGTCAGAAAGGTTGCCAGCAAAGCGTGGGCGTCACAGCACAACACGGCAATCTATCACGCGCACGGCTGCGTCCTACTTTTCCACCTGCATCTGCCGCGCGGCCAAAACGAGGTCGCGGAAGAGCGCCTGCGCCAGAGCGTCCCCCGGCATTCTTTCCGGGTGCCATTGCACTCCGACAACCCAGTTTGACCTTGCTGTCAACTCTACCGCCTCAATTACGCCATCCGGGGCGCGCGCCGTGACGCGCAGACCCCTCCCCGGCGCGAGGACCGCCTGGTGATGCCACGAGTTCACCGCTGCCTGAACCGCGCCGGTAAGAACAGACAGACGCCCGGATTCGAACCCGGCCGCGTGCATGGCATCCGGCGCCTCGCCTCCCCGGGGGAGCTCGTCGTTTTCAGGGCTGTGACAAACTTTCGTACCGATCTCGGTAGGGATGTCCTGGACCAGGGTGCCTCCCAGAAAGACGTTCATCGATTGGATCCCGTAGCAGATGGCGAGCACAGGTTTGCCTGCCGCGAGCGCGTGTTCGAGCAGAGCGAAATCGGTTCGCTCGCGCGTCGGGTCGGCGTCCTCTGTGGCCCGGTGGCGCTTCGCACCGTAGTGCGCCGGTTCGATATCCGCCGGACTTCCCGGAAGCAGGACCGCGTCCAGATTTACGGCTTCGCGTTTCAGGAAATCCGAACCTGAGACAAGGGAAAGAATGACGGGTTCGCCACCCGCTCGCTCCACTGCTTGCAAATATTTGTCGACCTTAGTGCGTTGGTTCCCCGCTTCTTCCGCGGCGGTGCGCCACGGTATGCCCACGCGCGGACGGGAGAGGGTTGGCTGGGCCATGGAAAAAGCCATCGTAGCATCGCGAGACACCACCGGCAACAAACGCCCGGCGCAGCGGCCGCGTGTTAGTGAATGTGGCGCGAAAGCAAACCCTAGACTGGTGTTATTGGGACTCGAACAACGCGTCGATTTCAACGCGGTAGCCAGCGGAGAGACGATTCGTTTCGTTGGCCATGCCGACGACGGCCATGAGCTCGTGGAACATTTCGCCGGTCATTCCTTTCGCGCGGGCGGAATGCGTGTGCGAAGCGATGCAGTAAGAACACTGGTTCGTCACGCTGACGGCGATGTAGATGAGTTCCTTGGTCAGCGGATCGAGTGCGCCGGCAGCCATGATCTGCTTGATCGACTCCCATGTGCGCTTGAGCGTCACCGGATCCCGGGCAAGCGCCTTCCAGAAGTTGTTGATGTAGTCGGTCTTGCGCGTGGCCAGAATATCGTCAAAGACCGCGCGGACTTCCGGACTCGCGTCCGCATATTCAATCAGGAGCTGCGATGCCATGACGCCTCCTTCTCAAATCGTCTCCATCATGGGTAAATCCGGCGGAATTTCCAGCGGAAAAATTTGCAGAGGGCGAAGGCTCAATTCAAATCGCGCGATAGCATCAGCTTCAACGTCAATTTGTCGGCTCCATTGCTCACGCCGACTCCCAGGCCCGTTTCGATATTCAGGAACTTCGTGTTGTGGTCCATGACAGCCCAGACTTCGTGGAACTGGCCATGCGCTGGAAGGAATTTTCGGAGGGGCCCCACGTCCGCATACTCCTCGGCGGCGACGGCCCACTTTTCGTTGAAGTTATAGGCGATCCGCGTCGCGGGAACAAACTCGAGGCCGCCGAATCCTCCAGTGTAGTCCGTATCGACAATCGGATTGAAAATCAAATCCACGGGATGCAAATGCACTCCGACGATGGGCCGAACCTCGGATGTGATATGTCTCGACTCCCAATACGAGTAATTGACGCTGAACTCGAAATTCACTCCGTAAAAGAACGTGTGATCGTGAGCGTGGGGCCGCACAAACAATTCTCTAAGCTTGAAACCGTTGATCGTCCCGCCGCGCCCATCGGAGTAGATGGTGTAAACCGGCATGTAAAGGCCTTGCTCGAACCAGTCAGCGACGCCGTAAGCCCACTCCGCAGTACCGTTAAATGAATGGTTCGGAACGATTCCGCCGGGGAAAGCGGGGGCCGTCCGCCCTGCGGGCGTAAAGTTGCTATGAATCATCAGATTGAACTTGCCCCGGTCCTCTATCTCGGCGTCATACACCTGGATTTCGTCCGTCTGGGCGCGCGCCGCCGGGGCCAGGAAGAACCCAACACTGATCACGCTAAGAGCGGCGATTCCAATTTTTTGCATAAGTCTCATAAATTCAGACCGCCTCCCTGACGAAACCTGGATTACTCGACCCGAGTCTTACATTGACGTGCGACAGTAGTGCCACGTTGCGACCTGCAGGGCGCGCCTCGCTTCGGGACGGCAGCGTGGCGAACGTCCCAAGCTCGTACCGAATCGAGTTGCCGAGAATAGCCTAGACGGCGGTGGTCAGCAATTGGCCTTTTCAAATAGCCTGAGGCTGCTTTAGTATCGGCTCACGATATAATGCGCGAGCTATCGATTTGCGTTAAGCGTCCCGGCGAGGCCGGTATGTGGAGCATCGAGGAATTGGAATTGTGGCGCGGACACATGCAATTTCGTTGTGGGTAGGCCCCCGAAAATGCCCCCTTTGCGGAAGCGATGACGTATCGCGCTCCCACAGACGCGGGCTGCTGGAATGGACCTTTCTTCTGATTCTGCTTATGCGGCCGTACCGCTGCCGCCAGTGCAGCGGGAGGCATCTAGGCTTTTGGTTTCGCCGCAAGCGACTGAGCGAAGCCACACCTGCCGCCGTTGGCGATTCGAACGATTAGCTTACTGCTTTGGCGCTTCGTGACATTTCTTACGCGCGCGGGTGTGCTTTGTCGTAGACCTCGAGCAATTGGCGGATCGTGGCATGTGTGTACCGCTGCGTGGTGGATAGGGAAGAATGACCTAGCAATTCCTGGATCGCGCGAAGGTCCGCGCCGTCGGCCAGCAAATGCGTGGCAAACGCGTGTCGAAGTGAATGCGGATGCAAGTCCCAGTTGATATTCATGAGGCGCGCGTACTTTTTCACGATGCGCGCCACCGAACGCGGCGTAAGTCGGGTGCCGTGGTGATTGAGGAGGAGCGCTTGCCGGTCGCCACGGCCTCCGGCCTTGTTGAGAATTTCTTCGCGCACGGGCTGATAGGCTTCGATGGCCTGCTCGGCTTTGCCACCGTACGGGACGATGCGTTCTTTGCTTCCCTTGCCTCGCACTCGCAGCATGAGTTCTTTTCGATCGATATCGGCGAGGTTCAGACCGGTCAATTCGCTAACCCGCAGTCCTGAGGCATAGAGGAGCTCCAGGATCGCCCGGTCACGCTTGACCATCAAGCGGCTCTCTTCCTGAGCGGACGCGGGGGCGCGGCGCCCAGAACCAGCGACGGTCCCGGCCGTCACGCTGTCGAGGAAGGCGTTCAGGTCTTCGGCGCTCAGGACCGAAGGGATCCGCTTCGGGAGCTTGGGAGTTGCCACCATTCGCGCCGGGTTGCGAACTACGGTTCCCTCTCGCACGGCATATTTGAAGAACGATCGAATGGCCGCGAGCTTGCGTGCAATCGAGGATTTTTCAAGTTTGAGATCGTGCAGGTGCGCTATAAATTCGCGAATCATCAGGTGGGTTATATCTTCCGGGCGCGGCATGGAGGTCCCGGGCGGAGTGAGGAAGGTGAGAAACTGTCCCAGGTCGCTCTCGTAGCTGCGAATGGTGTGCGGGGATGCGTTTCGCACCGAACGCAGATATGTCAGAAACTGCTTTACCGCTGAGTCCATTTGCGCCCGCCCAAACGTCAACGTCCTAAACTTCTTTGGTAGAACCGGAAATCTGGCGCCTACTTCAACCGTTCCCAGCTGCTCCGACCGTGCGGGTATGCGACGTTTCCGCGCGCGCCATCGAACCTGTTGCTCGTTCAGGTGTTGGCCGTGCCTACAGGTTCAGGAACGGCCGCCGCGGAGGTTTCCGGAACAGCCGACTCCCAATCACAACCCTCTTTGATACAAGTCCTTAGAGCTCCCAACTTGCCGCGTTTTTCGACGATGAACGCTGCGCCGCATTTCGGGCATGGCTCGGCGATCGGTTGGTGCGGCGTCGTGAAATCGCATTCGGGATATTTATTGCATCCATAGAAGACGCGCCTGCGCCCCTTGCGGGCGACGCGCTCCACGAGTTCTCCCGTCTCACATTTCGGGCACTTGATCCCCAGCGTTTTCGAACGAATGTACTTGCATTTCGGATAGCCCGTGCAGCCGATGAATTCGCCGTACTGGCCGTGCTTTTTGACCAGTTGTGAGCCGCACTCGGGGCACTTTTCATCCAGCAATTCATCTGGCTGGAGAGCTCGGCGCGTGCCTGCCTTCAGGCGGCGGGTCGTTTTGCAATCAGGATACCCGGTGCAGGCGAGAAAACTCCCCCACCGACCTCGCTTAATCACCATCTCCCGCCCGCAATTGTCACAGGTTTCGACTTTGGCTTCGCCGTCGTCGCCCTCGGATGGCAGTTCGGGCGACAGATCGCGTATAAAATCGCAATCCGGGTAGCGAGAACAGCCCAGGAAGAACCCGTGGCGGCTGATGCGCTCAAGGAGTTCGCCTTGCCCGCACTTTTCGCACTTCTGCCCGGTGGGAATTCCCGCCTTGTAGGACTCCATCTCGCCCTTGGCCTGTTCGAGGTCCTCTTCGAACCGGCCATAGAATTCCTTGACGGCCTTTTTCCAGGGAAGCTTGCCTTCTTCGATCTCGTCGAGCTCCTCTTCCATGCGCGCCGTGAAACCTACATCAAAAATGTCTTCGAAGCTCTTGACGAGCAGGGCGCTTACCTTCTCACCCAGCATGGTAGGAGAGAACCGGCCTTGATCCTTGTTGACGTATTCCCGGTCCACAATGGTGGAAATGATGGAAGCATAGGTCGAAGGACGCCCAATGCCCTTTTCCTCTAGTTCCTTGACCAGCGTAGCTTCTGTGTAACGAGGAGGCGGCTCGGTGAAATGCTGCTCGGGGCGCAAGGATTCCAGGCGCAGGGTCTCACCCTCGGCGAGCGGCGGCAGCAGAGCCTTGTTTGCGTCGGCCTCACCTTCCTCGTCGTCGTCGGCGGAGATCTGATATACGGCCAAGTACCCGTCGAATTTCTGCACGGAGCCAGACGCCCGGAAAGTGTAGTCGCCCGCGGCGACGTCCACCGTGGTTTGGTCAAACACCGCCGGCATCATCTGCGAAGCCACAAACCGCTGCCAGATAAGTTGATACAGTTTGTAAAGATCGTCGCTTAGGAACGGTCTCACGTCTTCAGGGGCGCGGCTGGCGTCGGTGGGGCGGACAGCCTCGTGAGCTTCCTGCGCGTCCTTCTTGGATTTAAAGAAGTTCGGCTTTTCCGGCAAATATGGCTGGCCAAATCGGGATCCGATTAGCTCACGGACCTGGTCCAGCGCGTCGTTCGAAACGCGTACCGAGTCGGTACGCATATAGGTGATCAGCGCTACTGAGCCCTCGTCGCCTAGCTCAACGCCTTCATAGAGCCGCTGCGCGAGCGCCATGGTGCGCTTGGCCGTGTAGCGGAGGCGGTTGTAGGCCGCCTGCTGAAGCTTCGATGTCGTGAAGGGAGGCGGCGCGTTCCGGCGCTTCTCCTTCTGGGTGACGTTCGAAACCTTCCAGGGCGCCTTACTCGCTGCCGCTACGATGGCATCCGCTTCGGCTTGGTTGTGGACCGCGATATCTTCGCCCTTGTACTTGGTGAGCTTTGCCTCGAAAACGGGAGGCTCGCCGGCGCCAAGGGCGGCATGAATCGTCCAATACTCCACCGGGATGAATGCGCGAATGTCGCTCTCCCGGTCGACGATCAAGCGCAGCGCCACCGTTTGCACGCGCCCGGCGGAGAGCCCCCGGCGCACCTTGTCCCAGAGCAGAGGCGAAATCTTGTAGCCGACTAGGCGGTCCAGTACGCGGCGCGCCTGTTGAGCATCCACGAGGTTTTCGTTGATCTCGCCGGGATGTTCAAACGCGGCCTTGATCGCCTTCGGTGTAATTTCGTTGAACATAACGCGGAAGATATTCTTCCGGGAGATGACGGGCTTGCCCTTGGCTACTTTCTTCGCGGCCTTCTTTGGCTTCTTCTTGCCCTTTTCCTTCTTGGCGTCTCCGTTCGATTGTTCGCGCTCTTTTTCCTCTTCCGTGGGGAATTCGAGTTTTGGCCCGCTCAGCACTTCGGCCAAGTGAGCGCAGATCGCCTCGCCTTCGCGGTCGGGGTCGCCTGCCAGGTAGACAGCCTCCGCAGTGGAGGCGGCTTTCTGCAGAGCAGTCACAACACTAGTCTTGTCGGGATTCACTTCGTAGGTAGGCTCAAACCCGTGCGCAATGTCGATGCCCAAGACTTTCTTGGGCAGATCCATGATGTGTCCATAGGACGCCTTCACCGAATAATTGCGACCCAGGTATTTGTTGATCGTCTTCGCCTTAGCGGGCGATTCGACGATGACTAGCGATCGTCCCATAACTGTTTTATCTTGACCGGAACGCTCGTAAATTCAGAGCGCTCTTCCCTTTCCGTCCCCTAGCGTGGCCCCCGTTCCCACCTTTGTCAACGCCTGATAGATGCGCGCTGTGTCGTTTTCGATTCTATGCGCCGCGGCACACCTTTCTATATATTAGGAATTTCAATTAGTTAGAGGGGGGTTCATAGCCCACGGGCCTTATTGCCGGCTCCTGAGCGAGCAATGGAATTACATAAGAACCTTGACGAATTGTTTCCCAGGCAGCTGCCGGATAACCCCTTTCATTTCCATCTCGCACAATGCGGCGAGCACCTCAGAGGAATTAAGTTCAGTCTTCTCTACCAATTCATCTACATGGACTGCTTCGTCGGTGCTCAGCAGACCGTAGATTTTCTTCTCGGCCGGGGAGAGTGCGTCTATAAACAGTGATGCGCGCTCTTCGCCGGTCGTTTTCTCGACGGGGAACAGCTCGGTGCGGATTTCAGTGGGCAACTCCTCGACAACGTCCTCCCAGGATGAAACCAGCTTGGCGCCCTGCTTGATCAACTGATTCGGGGCAAAGCTCACGTCCGCGGTGATATTCCCTGGAATTCCATAGACTTCCCGGCCAAACTCCATCCCCAGCCGCGCGGTGATGAGGGAACCGGAATACTGCGCACCCTGCACGACTACCACGCCGAGCGGCATCCCTGCGACCACGCGGTTCCGGATTGGGAAATTTTCGGGCGCGGGATGCGTGCCCAAAGGGAACTCGCTGATCAGCGCCCCGCGGGCTTCGACCTCGGCGAACGCTTTCTTGTTCTCCTTGGGATACACGACGTCTACTCCCGTGCCGAGCACGCCGATCGCTGCGCCGTGGGTCGCGCGGCAGGCACCCTGATGGGCCGAGCTGTCGATCCCCCGCGCCATCCCGCTGATGATGGCCAAACCCCGTTCGGCGAGGTCGCGTCCCAGCCGCTCGGCCACTTGGTTGCCGTACGGCGTCGGGCGGCGCGTGCCCACAATCGAAATGGAGTGCCGGTTGAGGACGCCAGCGTTTCCACGCACGTATAGGAGCGGCGGCGGATCGAAAATTTGAAGCAGCCTTTTGGGATACTCCGGCTCGTCCCAGTTGAGCAGGCGGCAGCCTAGTTTGCGGACCCGCGCAAGTTCCGCCTCGGCATCCTTATGTGCTCGCTTTGCTTGGATGGCGCGCGCCGGGGCCGACGGCAGATGGCACGCCTCGAGCTCTGTCAAGGAGGCGCGGAACACTCCCGTAGGGGATCCAAATTGGCGCAGTAATTTCCCGGCGAGACGCGAGCCGAGGCCCGGTGTCATCGATAGTGACAGCCAATCGAGGGAAGCATCCAACTCCACGGCGAGTGCGACGCTACTCCTATGTCACTAATCATGTCAAGTTATCAAGCGGATATGTTGGAATTGCGGAAGCCACTGCTAGAATGCAGTCCTGTCTAGGAGTCTCCCGAACTTGATCAGCTTGCAAAAACCGTACAGGCACGATTGCCCGTGCTACCTTCTCAGCGAGACGCCCAGCAGAATCTTACTGGCGACGGGCTGGCCGTTGTTGAAGGCGGGGATGAATTTCCAGTCCGTAGTGGATTTCAAGAGCCCCTCGTCCGCCGATTGAAAATGTCCCGTCTCTTCGACGGATCGGACTTTCCCCGCGGAATCAATCACCAGGACCAGTTCGGACTCCGATTGCGAAAGCTCAATTTCCAGAGGCGTCGACGGAGCCGGCCGTTCCATCAGGATGGCTCTCGGCGGCGTGATTTGTTTCAGGTCTAAATCTTTAGGCGTCACACCGGGCGTCGCCGCCACGGAAGTTGTGTCGTCGAAAATCTTGGCGTGGGTTTCCCGCCCGGGCCGAACCGGAGTGGAAGCCCCATCCACTTGTGAATGGATCCCGCGAGCGCGAGCATTAGTGAGCGCGGCGCGAATACGTTCGAAATCCGCGGCGGGCCACATCTGTTCGAGCGAACGCCACGCCTCTTGTTCACGGCCGCTATACAAATAAGACCAGACAATTTCCAACACCTTCGTTTTGACGCTTCGCAACTGAATCAACCGGCCGGCTGGAATGGCCGAGCCGGCGGCCGCGAGCTTGCCATCGCTGCTTTTGAATTCGGCGAGATCGTGCGGGTCGAGTTTGGCCTGCTCATCGGCGATTTTCTGGTCAAAGTAGGGCCGGAACTCCGCGCCGGCGTCCAGCAGCCGACCGCGCGCGAAGCGAAGGACGAAGGGCGGCGCGAAGTCCAGATCGCGTGTGTGCAAATTCTCAAGACCCTCCACTGCTGCGGCATCGTCGGTCCAGATTTCGACGCGGCCATCGAGATCTGTGTCCGCAGCGCCAAAGAATTCGCCGCCGGTGATGCGGCGCAGCAACGCGGGCGGGGCGCGCAGGGAATAAATGTCATATTCCATGCAGCACTCGTCCTTTGATTTTCTTACTTGCAGAGCGACCACAGGCACGCCAAGACCCAGGTCCGCTCCGAGCGCATCGATATCCAGTTGAGAGGCCCCTGTCGCAACGACTTGACTTCGATCGCCCCAACTCAGAGTTGCCTCGCAAGCTCGCGTCGCCAGCCCGTCCTTCCTTGCCGGTCCGACGCGCACTTTCACGCCTGTCGGGAATTCCGCTGCGAATTCCCCATCGCCGTCTCGGCAGAGCACATCTCGATTTTGAGCGTGTGAGCAGTGAGGCATCAGACAGTAAAACAGAAATAGTGGCAGCGCCGCGGCTCGCCATCGAAATGGCAATCTGACGCTCTGCGCGCGAGCAGGCACCTGCTCCCCTCCGGGGAAACGGGTGCGGGCTCTATCTGAAGGCCGCAACAAATAGGGCTGGCAAATCTTTGCCATTGGCTCAAATCTCTGGCTTGCTCTTTCAGCAGATTGTGTCCCAAGAACGCACTCGTAGCAATGTGCGTGCGAACCGAAAGACACTGCGGATGTTGCACTACCTAAAGGCGAAGCAATTTGACGAGCGTGCCGCTGAGGATCGCTTCCTTCTGTGCGTCGGTCAGGAACGTGGCGTTCAAAACCAAGTCCACGTTGGAATGCCATTCAAAGGGTTCGTCGGTTCCGAAGACAACTTGCCCAGGACCGACTTCTGCCACGAGATGGCGCAAGCCCTCTTGAGTGAGAACAATCGTGTCGACCAGGATCTGGGTCTTGAAGTATTCACTGGGAGGCTTTTTGTTCGCGCAATCCGCGTTGGGCCGCACTTCGCAAGCAACTTCAGTCCGCCCGAGATACGACGGCAGGTAGCCGCCTCCGTGCGCCGCGCAGATTTTAAGGTTGGGAAAGCGGTCGAGCGTTCCGTCGAAAATCATATGCGTGAGGAAAACGGTCGTCTCGAGCGGATTGCCGATGATATTGCCCAGATCGCCGCGGCCCTTGAGCCCGTCCTTCTTGACGACATTCTCAGCGCCCTGCGGATGCATGAAGACCACGACGCCAAGCTCCTGCGCCTTGGCCCAGAACGGATCGAACCGCGGCGATGACAAATCTTCTCCCAGGACGTGCCCGCCGATCGCCGCGCCCCGAAGGCCCAGCTTCTTGACCGCAAATTCGAGTTGCTCTGCGGCGAGATCCGGGAACTGCAGGGCGACCGAGGACAGCGCGGTGTAGCGGTCGGCATGACTTTCGCACCATTCGGCAAGCTTTTCATCGTGAAGGCGGACGATCTTGGCGGCGAGCTCGCGGTCCGCGCCGTAGAACCAATAGCCGTTGATGCTCAGCACCTGCATGTCGATCCCGCGCTCGTTGAGCGTATTTATGCGGTCCGGGCCCATGATGTTCCTACCGCGCGTGCGGGCTTCCGCGTTCGAGGCGAGCGGCGTGTCCTTGACCAGTTCTGCCACTTCTGGGATGACGCAGTGCGCGTGGATGTCTACAACCTTGATGCGCTTGCCGCCGATGGAAACTTCGCGCCGCTTGACCGGGGCCGTAGGGGCTGTCTGTGCACCCTGAAGGGCTGGGCCCGCAAAAGCGTTCCGCGACAAAAGCATTCCCGTCGTTGCACCCGCGACTGTCGTCAAGAATTCCCTGCGGCTTCGCATGGTTGCCTCCGTTCCCGCGTATCGCTCAGCCTGGCGGCGCTGTCCAAGGCAGCCGAGCTCGCCTAAAGATTCGCGGTAAGTAGACCTCCCGGTGGGGTGGAAGTCAAGACGGCGCGGGTGCCATACTGGCTGTGCTATATTGGGATTCCGCTTGCCTCACGGGATATGGGCAAACTGCGCATCTCCGTCGTGGAATTCCTGAACACCGCGCCCCTGGTGTGGGGCTTCACGGACGGGCCTCTCGCCGGAAAATACGAGCTGTTGTTTGCCGTGCCGTCGCAGTGCGCGGAAGATTTGCGCGCCGGGCGCGCCGACATAGGGATCATCCCTTCCATCGAGTACCAGCGCATGGAGGACGTCGTCGCCCTTCCCGGAATGGCCATCGCGGCGAAAAATGAAGTCCGGAGCCTCCTGGTCATTTCGAAAGTTCCGATCGAGTTGGCAAAAACCTTCGCGCTGGACACGAATTCGCGCAGCTCGGTGGGCCTGGCGCGGATTCTCAGCCGGCGTCACTGGAACATCGATCCCGAATTCATCGACATGCCACCCGACCCCGAGCAGATGCTCGCTTGTGCCGATGCGGCGCTGGTGATTGGCGACCCCGCTCTGCGGCTGCGCCTCAAGGTGGATGCGCTCGAAGCCAAGGAGCCGCTGGCATTGAATGCTGGAGCAGATTCGAAAAAGGAGGGCTGTTGCTGCTGCGGCGGCGAAGATGAGCAGCCCGTCAAGGGTGTTGAAGCGCTGTTCGTGTACGACATTGCGCAGCAGTGGCGCGAGATGACCGGACTGCCCTCCGTGCTGGCGATCTGGGTTGCGCGCCGCAGGGCAGTGACGCCCGAGCTCGTCGCGGATTTTCAAGCTTCACGCGATTTTGGCCTGTCTCACATTGACGACATTGCCGAGGGCGCTGCGCTAAAGCTCGAACTTCCGCCAAGGGAACTCGAGCGGTATCTGACGGACAACATCGATTTCTCTCTCGACGAAGAAAATCTCGCCGGCCTACGCCGATATTATGAGGAATGCGCGCTGGCCGGACTGATTCCCCGAGCGCGCGAGGTAGAGTTTGTCGGCGCGGCGGCGACGGCCGAGTACAAGTAGGCGCCGTCTCGAATTTGTTGTAGCTCGCCTCTTTAGAGGCGAGGCCCTTCTGCGATGCAGCGGAACCCCCGTCTAAAGACGCGGGCTATAGCAAACTTAGCGTCCCCGGTTGTGGAACAAGCAAGCTGAATTGAGACGACACGGAATTTAGGACCAAATCTCGATGGGAATTTCACAGCAGGAAGCGCTCGACCTGTTCCGCTCCGATGACCTTGTGGGCATCGGCATGGCGGCCATGGAAGTTCGCCGAAAGAAAACCGACCCGCGCATTGTGACCTATCAGATCGACCGCAACATCAATTACACGAATTTCTGCACCGAATATTGCTCGTTCTGCGCGTTCTACCGTCCGCTCGGATCGAAGGAAGGTTATCTCCTGTCATTCGAGACGATCTACCAGAAGATCGAAGAGATGCTTGAGCTGGGCGGCACCGGCATTCTGCTGCAGGGGGGGCTGCACCCCGACCTGCGCATCGAGTATTACGAAAATCTCTTGCGCTCGTTGAAGGAGCGCTTCCCGCGGGTTCACTTGCACTGCTTCTCCGCGCCCGAGATCGGCTGCATCGCCGAGGTCTCCGGCCTAAGCGTGCGCGAGACGATTACGCGTCTCATGTCCGCGGGACTCGACTCGATTCCCGGCGGGGGCGCCGAAATTCTCGACGACGAAATCCGCGCGCGCATCTCGCGACTGAAGTGCACGTCGGATGAGTGGGAGGACATGCACCGCACGGCCCACTCGCTCGGCATGCGCACCACGGCCACGATGATGTTCGGCTGCGGCGAGGAGTACCGCCACCGCGTCAATCACTTCGAGCGCCTGCGCCGCATTCAGGAGGACACGGGAGGCTTCACTGCGTTCATTCCGTGGATGTTCGCGCCGGAAAACACGCCGCTCGGCAAGAAAATCCCGCAGGCTACAGCCGTCGACTACCTGAAGACGCTGGCCATCAGCCGCATGTATCTCGACAACTTCGACCACATCCAGTCAAGCTGGCTCACGCCTGGAATCAAGGTTTGCCAAGTTGGGCTGCAGTTCGGCGCCGACGATGTGGGCAGCATCCTGATCGAAGAGAACGTCGTCTTCGCCGCCGGCGTCCGCAACCGCACCAACGAAGGCGAACTCCGCCGCGTCATCGAAGATGCAGGCTACATTCCTCACCAGCGCGACACGCTGTATCGCTCCTATGTGCTGAAGCAAGCGTCGTAGGTACGCACCGTGGTTTTGGTGGCGCGGGCGTCAGCCTGTGGGGTTTCATTCCTGCCAAAACAAGAGCAGATTCCTCGCTGGCCCTAGCGGGTTCGGAGTGTCACTTCTAATGTTGTGATGTGAGTGCTTGCGTGGACGGATTGCAGAGCCCAGTCGCGCCGGCGCACGTATCGCGCAGAAAGACTCCGCCGGCGGACGACGAGAGCGGACCCAGGTTGGTTGCGTCGGACAGGAACGTGATGTAACGGCCTGTCGCGCTGATCGTCGCCGAAGTGCTGGCGCCATTGGCCAGGGTGCCGTCTGTGGCTACCGAGACGCGCTCGGTCGAAGGGGTGCAACCGGAAAGAGCTCCCGCGCAGGTATCCCGCACAAACACGTCGGTGACGCCGTTCGTGTCGCTGCCTACCAAATTCGTCGCCGCAGAAAGAAAGGCGACGTAGCGGCCGTCGGCACTGATCGAGGGAGAAATGCTGTCTCCGTCGGCGGGATTGCTGTTGAACCCAATCGACGCCAGCGAGACGGATGGCACGCAGCCCGACGGCACTCCCACGCAGGTATCGCGCACGAAGATATTTTGCGCTGTTCCCGGAATTTCGGTGACGCCATCGGTGGAAGCCAGCACAAACACGGAGTAGCGCTTGTCCGCGCTTTCGAGCGGTAATGAGAGAGAACCCGCGCCGGTGGACGTTCCAAGTTCGCTGACTGCGGCCAGCGTTTCAGCCGTGTGCGCCGGCGCCGCCACGGGCGTAAAGACCGTGAAAGAGAGAACGTTCGACGTTCCCCCGCCCGGTGCGGGCGTGACCACTGTGACTTGGTCCGTTCCTATAGCGGAGATATCTGTTGCCGGAATCACCGCCTGGATGCCGGTGGTCGCCACAAAAGTCGTCGTCCGCGGACTGGCGTTCCATTGGACCACAGAGCAAGGCAACAGAGTGCCAGCGGTTCCATTCACCGTTAGCGTGAAGGCAGGCCCACCAACCGCCGCGCTCGACGGCGAGAGCGGCGCAGTGATGACGGGCGCGGGAAGGTTGGTGGTGGGCGCCATCATGGAGAAGGTAGCTGAATTTGACGTGGTCGTAGAGCTTGACACGGTGACGGCTGCCGTGCCCGAGAAGGCAGTGTCCGCAGATGTGATTGCAGCCTGAAGCTCGGTCGAATTCACAAACGTGGTCACACGCGGCGAGCCGTTCCAGTTCACGACAAGCCCATTCACGAAACCGGTGCCAGTCGCTGTCAGCGTCAGGCCGGTTGGCGCGCAGAAAGGCGTTGAAGCGGGAGAAATCGACGAAATGACCGGGGCAACGATCGAGAATGAGATTGCGTTCGAGGTTCCCCCTCCCGGCGACGGATTGAACACGGTGACAGGAACCGATCCAGCGGGGCCGATATCTGTTTTGGAGATCGCGGCCTGGAGCTGCGTCGAGCTGACATACGTTGTGAACCGCATCGCGCCGCTCCACTGCACGACCGAGCAAGGAACAAAATTGCTGCCCGTGACGCTTAACGTGAATCCGACATCTCCTGCGGTCGCAGTCGAAGGCGATAGCGACGTGATGGCCGGGACCGGGAGCGAGCCGGACGGAGCCGAGACCGTAAAGGGCACTGAATTCGAAGTAACCGCAAAATTCGTGACCGTGACATTCGCCGGCCCAGCCGAAGCGATATCCGGGGCTGAAATCAGCGCTGTCAGTTGCGTCGGGCTCACGAACGTAGTTGCGCGCGTCGAACCATTCCAGTTCACGAGTGACGCGCTCACAAAATTCGTTCCGGTCACAGTCAGAGTAAAGCCTGAAGCGCTGCACGAGGGAGTCGAATTCGACGAAGTCGTGGAAGCCGATAACGACGTGATGGCCGGCGGCACAATCGTGAACGGCAGAGACGTAGGAGATGCACCCCCGCCCGGCCCAAGGTTGAATAGGGAGACGTTCGCGGTTTGGACCGTTCCCGCGCCCAAGAGGTCAGCCGGCGGGATCACCGCGCTGAGAGCCGCCGCGCCGCCACCCGTGCCTGCGACGTAAGTCGTTGCAAGCGTGCTCGTTACATTGCTGGAATCCGTCCACCGGACGACCGTGCAAGGAAGAAGAGTACCCTGGACGGTTACCGTCAATGCGGAGCTGCCCGCTGCCGCTGAATTCTGCGAAAGCGAACTGATCGCCGGCGCTGGCAGCGAAGTTGTCGGGGTTGAGAGCGTGAAAAGAAGCGAGTTCGATACGCCGACCGAGTTTGTCGCCGTGACTGCAGCCGTGCCCGGAAACGCAGCGTCGGCAGCCAAAATGGAAGCGGTCAGTTGGGTTGCGCTAAGAAGGGTGGTCGCACGCGGTGAACCGTTCCAATTGACGACTGAATCGCTGGTGAAATTCGTGCCCGTAACCGTCAGCGTGAACCCATTGGGGCTGCAGTAGGGCGTTGAGGCCGAAGGCGGCGTGGATCCTGAGACAGAGACCGAAGTGACCGCCGGCGGCGTGCCCGGCTTCGGAGTGACCGTGAAGATGACGATGTTGGAAACTTCAGTGGTAGTTGTGACATTCCCGTTGTTTGGGTTGGATGTGGGAGACACCGCCGAGCCGGGGATGTCGATGGCCACCTGCACGGTTCCAGGCGCGGTCAGAAGCGAGGCTGGGACAGGCGCCGTCAACTGAACGGAGCTGACAAAGGTAGTCGTCAACGGCGTGCTATTCCAGAGGATGAACGCGCCGCTCACGAAGCCAGTGCCGTTGGCAGTAATGGTGAACCCTTGTGCGCCAACAGGCCAAGTCGTGGGGCTCACAAACGTCAGGGTCGAGGAGGACGTCTGGATGCTGAGGTTCGTGTTGTATTGCGAACAGGCCGACGCGAGCCCACAGATCAGCACCGCCAGGCTTAGCCACTTCTGAGAACGCATCCGAACATGCTCCTTAGGTTGGCAGGCTCCAAGTGGAGCCCGCGCCCGAAGTTGGCAGGCTCCAAGTAGAGCCCGCACCCGGCGAGACGCCCGCTGGGAAACCGGGCAGTCGTAAACAGATTCAGAACATTCCGGGTGCTGAGGAAACGAGCAGTGGTCCTGGAATTCGGCAGAAAGTTGGGCAGATCCCCACCAAACCGGCCCGTTTCTGATACCACCTCAGGACGCGCAAGTCAAACCCGGACTCACCCCTTGTACCCCCTGATGCATTAGCGGCAGTGGTGAGATGCTCTGCGCCAGCCGGTCCGTTGCCCCCGGTGCGAGCTTCCCGCCTTGGAGCTATTCAGCTTCGGGCTTCGCTATTTCCCCGCCGCACTTGACCTTGCGAGAGCTTCGCTGGCCAGCTGGCGGACACGTTCTTCGCAAGTGCCATCTTCCCAGGAGGCGGCGGCAGCAGCTTGGAACCTCTCCGCCGCCCGTTCTGTATGGCCAAGCTTCTGCTGAATGTCCCCAACGAGGAGCAAGAAGATGGCATTGCCAGGATACTCGGTGACAAGCGGTGCCGCCGCTTGCTCGGCGCGGGCGTAGTCGCGATCGTAGTTGCGCAGGTCCCTTGCCATATTGTAGCGAGCTTCCATCCTCGTCAGTTCGCCCTTCGTGGAGGCGATCTCGAGCTGGCGCAGCCCTATGCGCTTGTCCCCGCCGGGGATGCCCATGAAAAAACGCATGACCTTGACCATGGTCGAGAGCGTATCCACAAAATAGTTGTAAAGCCCGAGGCCGAGGTAGGCATCCGACATGTCGGGGTCAAGCTCGATGCAGCGCATCAGGTGGCTGCGCGCCATGACACCCGCGCGCACGGCGGGCATTCTTTCGTAACGCATGCCCACCAGGCGTGCGCGCAGCGCATAACCGAGGCCCGCGTACAACTCCATTTCGGCGGTATCAGATTGGGCGATGCCCGCTTCGGCGAGATGGACGACTTTGTCGGCGAGCGCGAGCTCAGCAGTGGCGTCAGAATCGGCCGGACGCGGATGAGGCCATGCGTCGATCGTGTTGTATTTTCTTTCGGACCATTTGCAATAGATCTTCCACCAGAGCGCGTCGGCTTCGATGAGGTAGCCCAGCGGATGGTCGGGCCGCTCGGCCTCGATTTGCTTCGACAGGGCGATAGCTTGGTCGGGTTGGCCCGAGTACATCAAGCGAATTGCCTCACGAGCGTCCGGCGGAACGTCGAGCCCGGACGCCCGCGCTTCTCCCGTCACGCACACTGCCGTGGTCAGCAGTATTACGGCCCGGAATGTTAGGCCACCGGTAGACACCAGGCTATTTCGAATATTTTTTCTCAGCGACATATTTGCGGCTAAATAGCCACGCGCCGGTCACATACATCGCGAAGCATTCTAGCGCAAACACCGGAAAGGCCAGATAGCCCGGCGCCGGCATCTGGAAAATCTTCCATCGCTGGCCGATGGGGAACGTGTAGATCCATCCGGCGCATGCCCAGTAGTTCCAGAATTCCCAAAGCCATCCGCACACCCAGCCCGCAACCAGGAAGGAATACAGCCGTCCACGAAGCCCCCGCGCGAGATCTCCCTCGAAGGAAGGCAAGTGGAGGCGGAAATTGATTGGCTCGAGCAAGAATAGAAAGCCAAGCCAAACAAGGCCGAAAAGGTATTCGCTCACTCGCTTGGGGACCAGTAGCGGCGCGGCGAGGAGCGCGACGCCCAGCGCGACAAACGCCGACTCGGTCGGACGGCCGAAACGGATTGGGCGCTCATCCCGTTTGAACCATCCAAACGATTCGATCAAGGCGGCGGTCACGAAAATCCCCGGCGTGATCGTTGCAAAAGCCCAGGCATACCCGAACCAGCGCTCGATCCGGCCCGTCGGCAGGCCGACGTACGCCCAGTTCGCGAGCCGCAAGTTGTATGCCTCGAAAATCAGCCAAAGAGGAATCGAGAGAATCGCCATCTTGAGCAGACCGCGCGGCTCCTCGCGCAGGCGCGAACGGCCGGAAATAGCGAACGCGGCGGCGTCGGCGATCAGGATGTACGCCGTCCACGCCACGGGGCTGAAATATGTCGCCACCGGTTCGACGCCGTGAAACATCAAATATTGGGCACCGATCAGCCCGAAGAGGCCGAGCCAACCATATGCAGGAAAGGGCCTGCGCCGAAGGCGGAAGAATTCCACGACGAGAATCGTGACGGCCGCGGCGGTCAGAATGATTCCGAGCTTCAACATTATTTTTTCGACGGGATCCGCACCCGTCGGGCTGTTTGCTCCGTCAAGATTGTCGCTCCTTTTGTGAATCCACGTGGGCCAACGCTCTGCCGGAGAGCCGCGCACAGGTCAGATTTCCGGCGGGCTCGTTTCTGAGCCCGGCTGCCCTTCGGAGCCGGCCGTAAGCAAGTAGCGGCAGTACACGGCAAAGCCCGGACCCGTGACACGCGCTCACGTTGCAGGGTAGCATGTCGCGGGCGGCAACCGTCCCAAAGGGAATCCATGGACAGCACTTGCAAAAAAGTTGTTATCGCCGAAACCGATTCGACCAGCCGGGCAAGCCTTCAGACAGCCATGGAGGCATCCGGCTACTTGGTGTGGTCAGCTTCAACCGTTCACGAAGCGCTTGACGCTCTCAGACAGTCTAAGGCAGACCTGCTGCTGCTTGATGCCGACGTTTCGGATATGAGCGCCCTGGAAGCGCTTTCCGCCATTCGAGGTTCCCCGGTCACAGCATCCGTCCGCGTAATTCTTCTCGTCGGCCCTGGCGCCAACGAACGCGCCACAGGAATCGAAATGGGCGCCAACGACGCGGTCTCGCGTCCCTGGGATTTGAGCGAGCTTCTCGCGCGAGTGCGCGAGCAGTGTCGCACGCACGGCGATGAACAGCAGCTCCGCGACAAGGCGCGCGTGGCTGAGGAAGGCCAGCAGATCGCGTACACGGCGTTCGATGCGGTCGCCGTGACGGAGAAGATGACTAACGACGCCGTCAAGCTCGACCGCGGCCTGAAGATCGGCTTCAGTGCTTTTGTTGGCGTCATCGTCGTGATGGCGGCGATTTATTTTCTTTTCGCCCGCAAAGCACAACAAGAAACTCTGCACGCCAACGTGATCATCGACAAATTGCAAGGCGGGCTGATGCACCAGCAGGATTTAATGGCAGAGGTGCGTAAACTTCGACAGCCGGCTAGTCCGACAGACAGCGTCCCCGCCGGCAAGGATGCCCTGAAGAAGCAGGCGGACGAGATAAAAACCAAGATTGCCGGCGCCGATGCGGGCGAAATTTCCGCCCTGCAGAAGCAACTGCAGGATACCAACGCACGTCTGAAGCGCGTCGAACAGGAAGATACCGCCGCGCAGGGCATCATCTCGACGAATGTGCAAAGCGTCTGCCTGCTGCACGTCTCTGTGGCGTTCCGCCACCAGCAGAGCGGCCGGCGCTTGCGCTACGCCGGCCTGAACCAGAATAACGAGCCACTCCAGGATAGCGAAGGCCATTCCATTCTGACTCTGGACGGAAATGGGCCCGAGGTGAAAGTTGATGTTTTTGGCACAGGTTTTATCGCCGCACCAATTGGGCTGGTCATAACCAACCGGCATGTGGCCGAACCTTGGTGGAAGAATGACGAACTCAACCAATTGACCGGTCAAGGATTGCAAGCCGAAATTTCAACGATCCGGGCGTATTTCCCTGGAGATCCCCGCGCCTTCCATGCGGAAATTCAGAACGTTTCGATGGATACCGATCTTGCGACGATGCGAGTGGACCTGCAAGATCTGAAAAGAGGGAGCTTATTGCTTGACACAAACGCCCCGGCGAAGTCCGGTGAAGCCATCGTTGTAATGGGTTATGCGACCGGTCTCAACGCGATTCTTGCTCGCGCTGATGAAGAGACCGCGGAAAAAATCCTCGCTCGAAATGGCGGCCAGGTTTCACGCGTCCTGGATGAGTTGGCACAACGTGGCCTGATTCGGCCGCTCGTAACGCAAGGCCACGTCGGGGACGTTCTAGCCGAAAAGATCGTCTTCGACGCGCAAACGACGTCGGGTGGTTCCGGCGGCCCACTCTTGAACGAGCATGGCAAGGTTATCGGAGTTACCTACGCCGTGCTGAACGGCTTTGGCGGCTCCAACTTTGCAATTCCGATTCGACTCTCCAAACCGCTCGTCATGCCGTAACCGGGTACCGCTGTCGTGCCGGCTTTCAATACCAACTGTTCTGCGCAACCAGTCCCTTGTGGGCCGTACGGCCACCACTGGTTTTTTGCGGGTGCTGCTGGCGCTAGCGGCTGGCGTCGGCCCTTCGGCTAATCTCTTCCTGAGCGCGTTGCAGAAGGGCGTTCGCTTCGTGCTCCAGCGGTCCATGAGGATAGAGCTTGAGGTAGGCTGCCACGTCGGCTTGGACGGCGTAGGGGTCGCCGCGGCGTTCGTGAATCTTCGCCAGCAAGATATGTGCCTCGGCTTGATTTGCACTTCGCCGGAGGGCATCGTGCGCGCTCCTTTCCGCGTCGGGTAGGAGGTTCAAGGCAAACTGCACCACGCCCAAGAGATACTTCCCTAAAGCCGAGCCAGGATCCATGTCGAGTCCGTGCTGGATCAATGCCTCGGCTTGGCGAAACTGCCGTTTTTCGAAAAGAATCATCGCCAGCGCAAATTGAGAAGGGGCGAAACCGCCGTTCGTAAGGTCGATGGCTCGTTGAAACGCTTTCTCCGCCAACTCCTTTTCGCCCAGTCGGTATTGAGCGAGACCGAGATTGTGATAGGCGCGGTAGTAGCTAGGATCTTCATCAAGAGCGCGCTCAAATTGGACTAAGCTCCCGCGGGCATCTCCCCTTAGAAGCAAGTCCGTGCCTTTCCTGAAGGCCGGTTCCGCCTTGCCTGACATTTTCAGTTCTTGCGCGGAGACCACCGAATCGTTCACGGGCGTGGCTGCTCGCGCCGCTGTCGAGGCAGCCCTGTTATCGATAGCCGGCGACTGCGCCAGACAAAGAAGAGGAGTAATCAACTCTGCAGCGGCGAGAAGCAGCGTGAGCTTGGAAATCTGCATTGAAAAGGCCTCGTTCGGAAGAGTTTTCCGCTGCTTTTATTGTTGGCAGCGCTGCGAGTGCCTTTGCCGATTTGTCACGTTGCATGCCTGCGTCGATACCTGGGCGACCGGACAGAGGAGTTAACTGCCCTTTAGGACAGGTCGAAGAATTCCGCTAACGGTTGGATTTGCAATGCTGAAAAATTCCATCAGCACCATCATGGAATCGTCTAACGGACCTGGCCGACTCCGGGCCAATCTTCCTTCGCAGCTTTAGCACAACCGTACGCATCTGATATGCTTTGGCGCTTTCGCCCCCGTCCATGTCTACGCCTTTGCCAGAAGAAAAACTCGAGCGAGGACTCGGCCTTGCCGAGGCTGTCGCCTTGAACATGAACGCGATGGTCGGGATTGGGCCGTTCATCGTGATTCCGCTAGTCATTCAGGCGATGGGCGGGCCGCAGTGCCTCTTGGCGTGGGTCGCTGGGGCGGTGCTTTCAGTCGTAGACGGCCTGGTGTGGGCCGAACTCGGCGCAGCGATGCCGCGCGCCGGCGGGACGTACGCGTTTCTCCGCGAAATTTATGGCCCGGGTCGCGGCGGGCGACTCATGTCGTTCCTCTATATCTGGCAAACGCTGATCCAGGCGCCGCTGGTCGTGGCGTCCGGCGCGATCGGCTTTTCTCAATACCTGACGTATCTAGTACCGCTCGGAAAATACGGGCAAAAAGCCGTTTCGGCGGCGCTGGTAATATTCCTGATTGTGCTTCTCTACCGCAGGATCTCGGCGGTGGGCCTGATCTCGAAATTTCTGTGGATCGGCGTTGTGGGCACGATGCTGTGGATGATCTGGGGCGGCGCGACGCATTTTTCGGCGCGCATGGCCTTCGATTTTCCTCCCGGCGCCTGGAATTGGTCGTGGCTGTTCTTCGCGGGGCTGGGTTCAGCGACGGTCAACACGATTTACACCTATCTCGGCTACTACCACATCTGCAACTTGGGCGCAGAAATCCGCGAGCCGGAACGCAACATCCCGCGCGCGATTCTGATCTCCATCGCGGGAATTGCCGTGTTGTATCTCGCCATGCAGACGAGCATCCTGGGCGTGTTGCCGTGGCGCGAGGCGCAAAATTCGGAGTACATCGTGAGCACGTTCGTCGAGCGGCTCTACGGCGGGCGGGCCGCGGCGTTCGCGACGATCATGATTTTGTGGATCGCTTTCGCGTCGCTCTTCACGACGCTGCTGAGTTATTCGCGCGTGCCATTTGCTGCAGCCGAGGATGGGAATTTCTTTTCGGTGTTCGCTCGTGTGCATCCCACGAAACATTTTCCGCACGTCTCGCTGCTGTTCCTGGGGGCGGCGTCGCTCGCGTTCAGCGTGCTGTTTCGTCTTTCGAGTGTCATCAAGGCGATCATCGCGGTGCGACTGCTCGTTCAGTTTATCAGCCAGGGCGTGGGGGTAATGATCCTGCGCCGTCGCTGGCCTCCCGAGCGGCTTCCCTTTAAGATGTGGTTTTATCCTTGGCCGGCGGTACTGGCGATTCTAGGGTGGGTTGCGCTGTTTTACGCTACGGGATGGAAGTTCGCCCTGGGAGGGCTCTCCGTGATTGCTCTCGGAATCGTCACGTACATGATTCAGGCGCGCTACCGGCGCATTTGGCCGTTTGAAGTTGCCGCGATCATGGAGGCGCCGCGATGATGCTCCGGCAAAAACTCGTACGTATTTCGCTGCTGGCGGCGCTCTGTGGTTCCGTGCTTTTCCTGATGCGCACCGCCGCGCAGCAGGAGTCTCCCGAAGCTCCTGCGCCCGGCCGTGGCCAAAGCGTTGCGGATACGCTGGAATCCATCCAGAAAGCTCGCGTGGTGACGCGAGTCCTCTTCACCGTGGCCCACCCGGATGACGAAGCGTCCACGCTGCTCACCTATTTGCCGCACGCCCTAGGCACGGACACAACGCTGCTCACGCTGAACCGGGGCGAGGGCGGCCAGAACGCCATTGGCCCCGAGCAGGGTGCGCAGCTCGGCATTCTGCGCAGCTCCGAGCTGGCCGCTGCGATGAATGTCGAAGGCCCGCGTTTGTATTTCACGCGAGTCGTCGATTTTGGATTCTCCAAGACGCTCGAGGAAACGCTCGAAAAATGGCACGGCCTCGAACTCGAAGACATGGTGCGCGTGATTCGTACGGTGCGGCCGAACATTGTGGTCAATGGCTGGGGAGGCCAGAAGACCGGCCACGGCAATCATCAGGATTCGGGCTATCAGACGCCGCGAGCCGTCGAGGCTGCGGCCGATCCCACGAAGTATCCCGATCAAATCGCCGAAGGGCTGAAACCCTGGCGCGTCGAGATGATTCTGGATCCCGTGCGCCCCAGGACTCCGGATCCGAATGAAAAAGTGGATTACACCGGCTCGTGGGTCGTACCCGCCGACGAGATTTCTCCGATTTGGGGCCGCAGTTACCGCGACATCGCCCTCGAGGGCTTGTTGCATCATCGCTCGCAGGGCGTCACGCCGTTCTTCGACGCGCCGTTCTTCCGGCGGCCGTATGGACTAAAGCGGACTACAGGCAGCGCTCCCTCGCCGTCGGATTTTGCACAGCCGCTTGCGTCGCTCGCGCGTGTCATTCCGTTTCCAGCTGAGAAGACGCTCGCGGCTGCTGACCACGCGTTAGACGATGCTAGCGTTGCGGCTGAGAAACTCGACTGGGCCGCCGCAGTGCGGTCCATCGCCGCCGCAGGCAAGCAAATTGCCTCTCTCGAAGATGGCCTTAGGCGCCCGCAGGATCCGGGTGTAGCGGACGCTTTGTGGGAGCTGGCGCAAGTGCGCGAGCGAATCAACCACGCGTTGGCCGATGCTCTGGCTGTCAAGATCGTCTCGAACTCGGACCGCAGCGAATTGGTCGCGGGCGAAGGGTTCAACGTGCGCGCGGAAGTGGCCCATCGGAAAGACATGCCGGCCACATTCTCTAAGCCAGCCTTGTCCATGCCGTCCGGCTGGAACATCACGAAAGAAGAGGAAAAAGACGGCGCGACGAAATTCAGTGTCGAAGTTCCTGCCGGAGCCGAGACACTGCATGCGCCGGGCGACTTTCTGTATCCGTTCCCGCCGCCGATCGTTCGCGCCGTCACCCACGTGGATGCCGACGGCTACAAGTTCGATTTCGCCCCTCCTGTCGAGAGCCAGCGCTCAACGACGGTCAGCGTGCTGGAATTCCCGCTGCGACTCGTTCCGCCGGTCGAGCTCACTCCGCAGCCGGAGCAGTACGTGGTTGTCGAGTCGCGCCAGCCGAGCCAGTTCGACGTGTTCGCGCGCGTGCACTCGTTCGCGGTGACACCGTCAAAGGTCAGCGTAGGCGTGGAAGTGCCGCCTGGTTGGAATGCGCCAGCGCCTCAATCCATCGAGTTTTCTGGCGCGGGCGACCGCCTGGTGCACCTGGTTGTCATGCCTCCGCCGAAAATTGCGCCGGGGAACTACACGTTGAAGGCATACGCGAAGCGCGGCGAGGAGAAGTTTGAAACTTCGCTGGAGCCGCTGCCCTCCCTGCCGAGCTATTTGTGGAGTGCGCCCGCCACCGTGCCCGTGCACGTGTTTGCGATCGCCGTGCCGGAGCATCTCCGCGTCGGCTATATTGCCGCTGAGAACGATGGAATCCCGGACTCGCTGCGCCGTCTTGGTATCGACGTTGAAATGCTCGACGCGAACGCTGTCGCCTTCGGCGACTTGGCACGCTTCGACGCCATCGTGGTTGGCATGCGCGCGTATGAACTGCGCACGAGCCTTGTCGCATCGAACTGGCGCCTGCTCGATTACGCCGCTGGCGGCGGCACTCTGCTGGTGCTGGACGAGCGGCCGGCGGTTTGGGATCCGCTTAAGCCCGCTCCGCTTCCCGCAACGATGGGAACAAATGCACCCCGCGTCACCGACGAAAACGCGGCCGTGGCGTTCACCGATCCCACCAGCCCGCTCCTAAATTTCCCAAACAAGATCGACGCCCACGATTTCGACGGCTGGGTGCAGGAGCGCGGCCTGTACTTCTGGGAGAAGTGGGACCCGCAATATCACACCGTGCTTTCGATGCACGATCCGGGTGAAAAAGACGTTGAAGGCAGCCTCGTCTGGGCGCGTACCGGCAAGGGCACGTACATCTACGCGGGCCTCTCGTTTTCGCGCCAGCTCTCCGACGGAAATGCCGGCGCCTTCCGCCTGTTTGTGAATCTCCTAAGCCAGTCGCGGGACAAAGCTAGGTAGACGCCCCACGCGAACGGGACTTGTCCAAGCGTCGCACGGATGCGTGGGTCCTTCCAGCCATCACTTTGCAAGTGTATGTTGGTAAACAACTTCGAGGCTCCGAGATAACGGGGGGAGTGGAGCTGGGGGCTGGACAGAGCACGAGACTCGTGTTACACTAACTTCGTGTTATGAAGACCAAACTTCGCAATGTCACGGTAACGCTTGAAGACGAGGTTGCTCGATGGGCTCGGATCGAGGCAGCTCGTAAAGAAATGAGCGTCTCGCGCCTCCTCGGAGCAATCCTCAGGGAGCGAATGCTCGATGACGACGGCTACGAAAAGGCCATGCGTCGCGCTTTGTCTCGTAAACCTTTCCTAGAAACCAACGATCGTTACCTATCGCGCGAGGAAGCTCATGACCGCGCCCGTCTTCGTTGACACGAACGTCTTTCTCTACGCACTCGATCGTACGGAACCGAGGAAACAAGAGGCCGCGAGGGCGTGGCGAGAGGCGTTGTGGAAGAGCCGGCTTGGCCGAACCAGCTTCCAGGTTTTGCAGGAATTTTACGCCAACGTTGCACACAAATGGCCTGATAACTGCGACGATGCCCGTGCCGAAATAAGGGATTTGCTGTCCTGGCGGCCCGCCGTCACGAATGCCGCCACTCTTGAGCGGGCTTGGAAGCTCCAGGATCGCTACAAGTTTTCACTCTGGGACGCGCTAGTTGTCGCCGCTGCAAAATCTCTTGCCTGCAAATATCTTCTGACTGAGGATTTGCAAACGAATCAGAACCTTGACGGCTTGATCGTGATTAGTCCTTTCGTGACTGACCCCTCGATTCTTTCTATTGCGGAATAGTCCGGTAACAAGAGCGAAGCCCGCTACTTCTTCGGCGGATACTTGTCGATCGACTTTTTAACCATGGAGTCGAGCTTGCCTTGGATCTTGGTCGCATCGCTTTTTTCTTCTGCGGCGATGGTGCGCCACACAAGGGAGCGCGTTGTCGGGTCGTGCAGGTCGATGACGAGCGTGCCTTCGGCGTACGGGACTCGCACGTAGCGCGTGCCCATTCCATACCATCCGGCGGGATAAGCCTCGACCTCTGATTTGCGGACCGCTCCAAACGTGTAGCGTATGTTCAAGTCGGCCGAGCCGCTGGTCACCAGCGTCAGCCCCTTCGCTGTGAGGTCATTCTGAATATCAGCTTCAATCTGCTTTTTGACGAGAGGGCTGTTCAGAGCGGGATTCGCGCTGTTCAAGCGGCCATCGCGGATAGCGAACGTCTTGTACTTGCTGAAATCCGCGGTCCGGTCGAACTCCATCGTGACCTTCTGCGCCTTCGCGCCGTGGGCGGCGAGCAACCCAAGAGTGAGAATGGCGAGCGCCCTGAGCACACTCGATCTCGAGAGCTGGAACCACTTCTGTGCGCGACTCAAATGAAAAAGTTTGGACACTGCCCACCTCCCTGAGGAATGTAGGTAGTGTATCAATCCGGCGGTAGGAGTCCCGCACAGCGGCCTTCGAAGGTTCGTGCTAGCTAATATTAATTATTGCGAATATTGCGCTTGAGCAGTGGACGAGAATGTGTTTGCTGCTGCGTGGGGCGTCTATAATGGGCTATGAGTGAAATGGGGCTGCTTACCGATGCGACGGCCGCCGAGCGCCGCGCGATGATTGAGACGCAAATCCGCAAGCGCGGAGTTTCGTCACCTCGCGTGCTCGACGCGATGGCGGCCGTTCCTCGACACGAGTTTGTCCCCGAAAAGGTCCGCAGCTACGCCTATATCGACAAACCGCTGCCCATCGGCGAGGGCCAAACGATCTCGCAGCCGTTCATGGTCGCGGCCATGGCCGAAGCGCTGGAACTCGCGGGCTGCGAGCGGGTGCTGGAAATTGGCGCAGGGTCCGGCTACCAAGCGGCAGTGCTCTCGCTCTTGGCGCGCGAAGTCATCACCGTGGAAAACCGCACCCCGCTTGCGCTCGCGGCGCAAGGACGCCTGGCAGCTCTCGGCTACGCCAACGTCCACGTGCACAACGGGGATGGCTCCGCCGGCTTCCCCGATGCAGCGCCCTACGACGCGATCCTCGTGACCGCGGGCGCGCCGGAAATACCGCGGGTATTGGCAGATCAGCTCCGAGAGGGCGGACGACTGGTAATTCCCGTGGGCGATCAGGACAATCAGAACCTGGTCCAAGCTCGCAAAGAAAACGGCGACCTGAAAATCCGCGCATTATTTGGCTGTCGATTTGTGCCGCTACTTGGCCGCTACGGCTGGCGCCAATCCGACCGCAAGCTTTTCTGAACTGCCATGCTTTGCACCAATGCGGCGTTCACAGCGCGGTGGAGAGCTCTTGGCCGTTGGCAAAGAGAAGCTTGTCGAGATGCACCGTGGGCTTGCCGTCCTTGGCAGGATTGCCGATCGCGGTGATTTCGTCGCCAGACTTTAGGATGTCTCTTCTCCAGCCGGCCCTGGCCAGCATGGCTGGCGCCCCCAATTCGGCAGTCCACTTTTCGATGGCGCCCTTCTCATTTTTTACCTCGAGATAAATATAGGAATGGGGATTGGTCCATTCGAAGCTCGTCACGGTTCCCTTCAGGGTGACGGTGCGGCTCATATCGAACCACGACACAAATCCATGATGAGCGACCGTCGACACTGCAGGCGAAAGCAGCAGAACGGCCATAACAGGGAACAGGGCCAGCCGATTCCTCATTGCGGTCCCTCCTCGATTCTTGTTTTTCTGCGAGCTCATTTGGCCTGATAGTTGTACTTGTTATTTTCTGCGCAGACATATTCCCGAATTTCCCAGCCGGGCTTCAACTTGTAAACCTCGTGAGCGTTGAGGGCTTGAGTGTAGGCCACGGGATCCTCGATGGTGATATCGTCAACGAGCGTATCGTGGTCGATGCGGCGAATGCGCTCAATCAGGTGCATGGCTTCGCTGTGAGGGAGCGCGCCGTCAATCCAGCTTTTATCGTTGAAACCGATCGTATCCACGACGAGTGTGTCGCCCTCCCACTTGCCAATCGAGTCGCCTGCATAGCTGGGATCCAAATCTTTGAGGTGCTGCCGGTTCATATAAATTTGGCGCACCGGCTGCATTCCTTCGTGAATGATGATCACGCGCGTGGGTACTTGAAAAATTTCCATCGGGTAAGGCAGAGAAATCATGAATCGCGGCAGCCCCTCTGGAAGACAGGCTAGATTGGGATCGTCGGTCGTAGGGTTGGTCGCCTTGAATTTCGCCTCCGCCCAGGGCGTGAAAGGCGCGCCTCCGTTTGGAAATAGCAGAGGCCGAAACTTTTCGACCAGCCACACGCCAGAAATGTCCGGCGCCGGTCCAGGCTGCGCTGCCTGTTGACCGCGCGCCGCTGGGTAGGGCGCCAGGGTCGCCACCACGAGTGCAGCAGAAAAAATCAGGCGATACCGCACTGGAAATCCCTCCCAGGTCTGGCCACGATCGGTGTGATGGGCAGGTAAGGTACCACGCCTATTGTTGCCGAGCCAGCGGCCGTGCGAGGCACAGATCACCGGAAACCACTCTTTACCGACTACGGCCGCAGGCAACAATCGTGCCTAGATCTCGCCCCGCTTAGCAAACGCGGCGATGTGTTCGCCCGCACGAAAAGCGAGCGCCGCAATCGTCTCGGTGGGCTGCCCGCGTGAAGAAGTCACTAGCGAGCTGCCATCGCAGATGAAAAGGTTGCGGACGTCGTGCGTGCGGTGATAGCGATCCACCACCGAGGAGCGAGGATCGTTGCCCATCCGGCAGGTTCCCAGAAGGTGCACGGCCAGCGACTGCGGCTGAACCGGCTCCAACCACGTCTTTCGCGCTCCCGCGGCTTCCGCGATCTCGGCGGCGTGCGAAGTGAGGAATTGGCCGTTCTTCAGGTCGTCGGGATGATCCCTGTAGGTCACACGCATGCACGGAAGGCCCCAGGCATCTTTGAGTTCAGGATCGAGCGTGATGTTATTGGACTCGAGCGGCAGAGACGTCCCGTGCGTGGCAAAGAACATTGTGCGCGTGAACTGCTCCGCAAGCTCGCGTGCAAAAGCTTCGCCCCACTGCGGCGCTCCCGGAGGAAGCCCATCCAGCGCGAATGAGATCGGGTAGTCCCCGAACCGGCCGTCGATGCCACCACCACCGTAGAAACCGCGCTTCGGATCCGTCTCGTAAAAATCGAGCACCATGCGCGTGTTCTGGACGCCTTTGTATTCGTTAAGCGGATGTTCGAATTCCGCATGCACACCAAAGTACGTGTTGAACATCAGGTGCTTGCCCACCATCCCGCTGGAATTCGCGAGGCCGTTCGGGAAGCGCGACGACTCAGAGTTGAGCAGCAAGCGCGCCGTCTCGGCGCCGTTGGCGCAGAGAATGACGGCTTTCGCGCGCTGCAGCTGCAGCTGTTTTTGCGAGTCGAAGTAACTTACGCCCGTTGCGCGGCCCTTGGAATCGATCTCAACGCGCGCTACGTAGCTGTTGGGCCGAATCTCGCAGCGCCCTGTCGCCTCCGCGAGGGGCAGCATGGCCGCCATCGAAGTGGACTTCGCTCCGTACTCGCACATGAAGAAATAGCAGAAGCCGCATTGCTGGCACGCCAGGCGGCCGTTATAAGGCTGCGAATTGATGGCCATTTGCGATGGCTGGGGATGCAAGCCAAGCGCCCGCGCGCCCCGCTCGAGCAGTACTCCGGACGATTTCACCGGTAGCGGCGGCATCGGATACGGCCGCGAGCGCGGTGGATCGAAAGGACCAGGCTCGCCGGAGACGCCCAATTCCCATTCCGCTTTCGTGTAATACGGCTCGAGCTCTTCGTAAGTGATGGGCCAATCGGCAAGGCCAGTGCCCGGCACGCCTCCCAGCCGGCTGGCTTCGTTGAAGTCGCTCGGACGAAGGCGCCAGAAGTTCCCCGTGAAGTGGCGTTGCTCCCGCCGACCAGCCGGCCGTAAACCAACGGCAATCCCTTCTGCGCCTTCTCGTCGGCAGTTCTGCGGAAGGTTTGCGGCTGCGTGTCAGGGCTGTTCGAGTTGCGGCTCCGCATGAACGTGCCGAACTCGTCATGAGTAAAATCCGCCTCAGTGAGCCGTGGGCCTTGCTCGAGGACGACCACCTTGAACCCCGCAGTGGACAGCTCCTTCGCGATAATTCCGCCCGCCGCGCCAGAGCCCACGATCGCGAAGTCGACCGTCTCGCTTGGCTGAAAGCGCGCGCTCGCCTGTGGCTGCATCCTCAGCTCCTTTTGTTGACCTCGGCGTCATAGTAGCCAAAGGGCGGCTCGAATCGCGCCTGATGCGTAATGCCGAGCAGGTGCCAGCCCGCATAGTCGCGGTTCCCGCCCCAGGACGGCAGCGCGAACATGCCGACGATGGTGTCAAACCGCACGGCGCGGAAGAAGGGAGTTTGCTCGATGGCGCGAAGCAACTCGTCCTGCTGCGCCGCAGTCAGCGCGGCAAAATTCCGAGTTCCTTTCCTCGTGCTGGCTGCTCGGCTGTTGAGATCTTTTACGCCGTCGACGTAGAGCGTTTTTTGCGCTGCGTTGAACGTGGAAAGCGATCGGTCAATGAAGTAGATAACGCCGCCCTCGCGTGCTCCCGGCCTTCCGTCAACCGACGGCAGGATGCGCGCAGCCACGGCGGCGATCACTTTGGCCTGGTTTGGTGTCAAGGCGCTGAGCCGCGGCACTTCTTCTTCGGCAACCTGGCGTGCAGCCCACGCAAGCGCATCTTCGACGTGAGCGAGGTCCGTCGTAGCCCAAGCGGCGCCCGCCGCTGCTGCCGCCCGCAGGAACACCCTCCGGTTGTACAGATCGCCCATCGGTCCTCCCCCTGCCCTCTGTGGTATTCCCAGGGGACGGCAGCCTCCCTACTTAACGGGCAGCCGCGCGTTTTCCTTTCTTCGGTTTACCTTGACCTCGAGTTCGCCGCACTTTCTGTTTGTTGCCCCAAAGGTCCTTAGTTGCGATGTTCGCGCCCTGGCGCATCGCCCTGAACTTTTCCCACACGATCGTCGGATGCACTTCAGTCTTGTACGTCGCTTGCGAAGAGAACCCGCAATCCGCTCCGGCCATCACGTTTTCCCGGCCGACCAACTTCGCAAAACGCAAGATGCGTTCCGCGATCAGCTCCGGGTGCTCGACAATGTTGCTGGCATGTGTGACCACGCCAGGGCAGAGCACCTTACCCTCAGGAATCTTGATCCGCTCGAACAAGTGATATTCATGCTCGTGCCGCGGGTTCGCGCACTCAAAGCTGTACTGGCCTGCTTTGATCTTCAACACATAGGGGAAAACTTCTGCCAGTGCCGCCTCATGGATGCGCGGCCCCTCATTGATGCCGTAGCAAGTGTGGAAGCGCACTTTCTCAGCCCGGATTCCCTTCAGGGCGGTATTTACCGCCTCAATATACATCTCCGCGCGTCGCCTCTTTTGCCGCTCGTCAAAGCGAGGGTCGACAAATATTTCCGACAGAAAAGGATCATCCACCTGTACCAGAATGCCTGAAGCCACGATAGCGCGGTATTCCTTGTTCAACTCGCCAGCCAGCGCGTCGAAATATTCTTCCTCGGTCTTATAGTACTCGTTGCTCCCGACCCCGGAAGGTGCCGTCGCCGGCAGGAACACATGTTCCTGCTGGATGCCGGCTGCCTTTGCTGCGTTCTTCACGTTGGCGATATCTTTCTGAAGGAATTCCTCGCCTCGGTACTTCAACAGCCCCGTGCACACGACCGGGACGGAGGGCACGACGGCGCCACCCATCATCGCCTGCTGGAAGTAGTGCGCGTAATACTCAGGGAAAGCGGAAACTTCTTTCGCAAATGAGACTGGCTTTTGCCCAGGGCGTGATTCAAAACCCTCCAGGCGCTCCCGAATGTAGGTGAAGAATCCCGGCTTGGAAAATTCCCCATCGGTGACCGTATCGATGCCGCATTCAACCTGCTTACGCACGCAATCCGTCACCGCTTTGGCGAGCGCCGTATCCCACTCGCTTGCGTCAAGCGGATTGCCGCTGAACTTCGCCTTGAGCAGATCGAGAAGGTGGTGCGGGCGAGGCAGGCTACCCGTGTGCGTCGTCTGAATATGATCGGTATTTTGTTGAGCGGTCATGCCTGTTCCTCATTGAGTCATTTCTCGCTCGCTCGCCCGGGCGAATGCCTTTCGCACGACGCGCGTGACTGCCGCGGTCAAATCGTACCGGGCAAGTTCGTCTTCGCGCACCCAGGCGAGTTCCGCGGCGTCGCTCCCTGCGGCCGGCGTACCGCCGCGGAGCTCGCACAGATAATCGAGAATTACGAAGTGGTGCTGCGGCCGCGCCGGATCGCCGGGCGATCCATCCTCGCCCGGGGGAGCGGGGAAAATGCGCTCGAAGACTTCGATGAGTTCGACGACGTTCACTTCGACGCCCGTTTCCTCGGCCAGCTCGCGGGCGACCCCTTCCGCCATCGTTTCGCCCACATTAAGCAGCCCGCCTGGAATGGACCACTGGCCCTGAAGGGGCGTACTGCCTCGCCGGATCAGCAAGGCTCGTCCGCCATCGATCACCACGCCACCAACACCTACCATAGGGTGATCCGGATATTCCCGTCTCGAAGCCATGGATATTTGGCTGCTTCCCTCGCGGAACGCTTCGCGTTATATAATACTTCAGCTTGGAGTGCGTCCTAGTACCCGCGGGCCTAGACTTGGAGTAGAGTAAGGCCCGCACCCTATCCGCAAGGAGGTTTCCCCGTGGTCCGGTGCCCTGAATGCGCCACCGAAATTGACGTGGACGAAGACGAAGTCGAGGAAGGCGAGATTCTGGCCTGCCCCGAGTGCGAAACCGAAATGGAAGTCATTCAGACCCATCCGGTCAAAGTCAACGCGCTGTCCGATGATGAGGACGAGGAAGAAGAAGAGGAGTCCGAGGATGGGGACGAGTTGGCGGAGGATGACGACGAAGAAGACGAAGAAGAAGAGATCTAGCACGCGCTTCGAATCCTTCCGGCATCCCCACCTTCCCATTCGTCATCTTAATTTTGTGCGGATCACATTGGCCTTCAGCGGCCTCGTGTGGCTTGCGGGCGCGACGAGCCTCTACACGCCAATCGTCAGCGCTCAAAGCGGTTCGCATGGCCACGATTTTCTGATTTTCGCGACTGTATTTACGGACTACGGTTTCGCTCTTCCAGGCGCTAGAGTGCATGTGCGGCGGGCCGATGAAAAGAAAGCCAAGTGGGAAGCGACCTCCGATCGCCAGGGCGAATTCGCCGTGCGAGTCCCGGAAGGCGCAGAATATGAAATGACGGTCGAGGCGAACGGCTTCAAGCCCGAAGTCCGCAAGATTGACGCGCGAAAGGACACTCGAACGGACTTTACGATTCGGATGGACAAAGCGAGCGGAGGCAAATCATGAGCACGCGCAGAACCCTGATTCTGGCCGGGCTCATCGCGCTCGCTGCTAGCGCGCTCTTCGGCCAGGGAAATCCCAAGGGCAAGGAAACTCAACTGCGAACCGTCCGCGGAACCGTCGTCGATAAGGACGAGCGTCCGGTCGACGGCGCCGTGGTTTACCTGAAAAATACGCGCACTCAGGACATCACTACGCATCTCTCCGACGCAGACGGGACGTTCCGCTTCAGCGGCCTTGATCTCAACGTCGACTACGAAATTCACTCCGAGCATGAGGGCATGACTTCCTCCACTCGATCGATCTCCAACTTCGACACGCGCAAAGAGTTTGTCCTTACGCTGAAACTCGACCGCAAAAAGAGCGGGAAATAAACGGATCGGGCGCTAAGAGGGGAAGCAGCGTCCAAACGCGAGCAAGAGCTTGGGCGATCCCTGGATGCGAATTTTGCGTCGCACAAGCGCCCACAGAAGATTGGCTTCCTTGCGCAAGAAACGCTGCCACGTTTCGCTATCGGCCGTCACACGCAAGTCCGGCGTTCCCGTGTGGCCCTCCTCGACACGCAGCTTCTTGTCGCGGATGACGACCGTGGCCTTCACCTCTTCCTCGCCTGTAAAGGTGAAGTGATACGTGACGTTCAGCCCTGCCGACTTGCCGCGCTGGAACGCGAACTGCATTCCGCGCAGAAAACTCCGAATCGATCCTTGTCCGGCGAGGCCGTTCGCCACCTGTTTTGTTTTCTTGTGCGGGAAGCGGCGAGCCACGTAGCCCTCTGCGTCGGATTTCCCAATCACGTAAACCGTCTCCGGCTTTTTCTGCAGCGGATCAACCACGTCTTCCAAGTAATGCTTCCGGTCCATCAGGAACGGCGCGATGACATCGTCGCCCGCCGGGCAAACGGCCATGCAATAGGCCGCCTTGTAGTTCGCTCCGAACGAGAGGCTCTGCCACATGGAAACTGTCTCTGCGCCCGACACTTTTTTCCTGTACTCCCGCGTGCTGCCGCTTTCCGCGATCGTCTCGACCCAATCGTTGAATCCGCCCATAAATTCGCGGTAGTTGTGCGTGTAGCAGGCGGAAAAATCGAAGTGACCGTCGGCGCCAATTGCTCCGGTCGGGCACGCGGCTACGCATAGCTTGCATTCGAGGCAAGGGTTGTAGTCGAGTGGTCGCGAGTATTCGGTAACGTCGGCGTCCATTAGGACTGTGCCGAGCAGGATGAAGTTGCCGAATTTTGGGTGGATTACGTTGCGATGAATTCCCATGTGCCCAAGACCGGCGGCCACGGCTACCGTCTTATGCGAGATGATCCACATTTTCTTGCCCCAGCGGTCGGCTTCCATGGGAAAGCCCGCCGCCCCGCCGTTGATGGCCCGGACGCTGGCGCGTTCCAGCGCGGCCACGATTCGGCGTCCAACCTCGTTGAGCTCATCCGTGGTGTGGTGAAACTCGAGATTGGCGATCGAGCGCGCCGGCGTGCGGACGTTTTCCCGGTTCATGCGCAGGATGAAACCCACGAGCGTCCTCGTCTCCGGGAACACCTGTGCGATGTCCGGCTGCTGGTCAGCGACTTCCGGCCGCTCCGCTTCCACAAAGCCCACGTCGTCCGCGCCTGCGTCCAGGCAAACTTGGCGCAGCCAGGCGCTTTCCAGCACCTGTGGCTGGACCGGGAGTTGGCCGGCCGCTTGCCGTTCCCGGAATTGCACTACCGTCGGGTGTTCCGCCAGTTGCGTCATCGAAGTACCTCAAAACAAACAGTGTATATACATCAGATAGGATAAAACATTCAGGCTCCCTGCGACGCCCTTGCCACCTCCGCGAGCAATCCGCCCATTTGGCGCCAAGCCCGCGCGCCAAGCCGCTGCTGGAAGCGGGCCTGCGCCCGCTCCCAATGCTTTCGCGAGCTGTTCAACTTCTCGCGGCCGGCGGCGGTCAGACGCAAGAGCCGCTGCCTTCGATCGTCCCCCGGACGGTCCGCGATCCATCCACGCTTCTGCAAAGGTGCGAGCATGCGTGTCAGCGTCGTGGTATCGAGCGCGAGCAGTTTTCCCAATTCCCCTTGCGGCGCCTCGCCCTTTAGATCGAGGGCCATAAGCAGCGTGTATTGCGTCACTTCCAGCCCCGTCGCTTGAAGCTCGTGGTTATAGAGCCTGGTCACGGCGCGGGAGGCACGGCGAAGATTGGCGCAAGCGCAGGGCAGCAGCACAGGCATGTTCGCTTTAGGGGCCTTCATACTATATGTATATACATATTACAGCGCATTGTCAACTCACGCCGCTCCCAATGGATAGCGCATTCTTTGGCAGGTTCGTAAGCCGAAGCGTGAGGCCCGGAGAATCTCTGACATCGACCACCGATTTGCAGTACCATGCTCCAATGTAAATGCTGTCGCAGCTCCCGCCCTTGCTCAGGCGAGGAAGGGGGAAGCGAGGCGGGCGTTCTTCCTGCGGAGGGTTCTCATGGCAATCCAATTCATCGTCAACGGCAAGCCTCAGTCGGTGGATGTACCGCCCAACATGCCGCTTCTCTGGGTCCTCCGGGATACGCTTGGCATGACGGGCACGAAGTTCGGATGCGGCATGGCGTTATGCGGCGCCTGCACGGTGCACATCGACGGAGACGCTACCCGTTCGTGCGTCACGCCAATTTCGTCCGTCGCCGGGAAGAAAATCACCACGATCGAGGGGCTTTCTCCCGACCGCAGTCATCCCGTGCAGCGCGCCTGGATTGAAGTTGACGTGCCGCAGTGCGGCTATTGCCAATCGGGCCAGATCATGTCCGCGGCCGGTCTCCTCGCGAAGACTGCGCGCCCGACCGACGCTGAAATTGATGACGCGATGAAGGGGAACATCTGCCGCTGCGGAACATATCAGCGAATCCGCCAAGCCGTTCACCGCGCCGCGGAATTGCATAATGCGGCGACGCCAATTCCCTCCTCGCCGGAAGGCGCGGAAGATGCCCGGAAGGAGCTTGTCGAAGTAGGAGGTGCGGCATGAGCGCTGGAACGATGGAGGCTGGAATCGGCCGGCGCGGCTTCCTCAAGACTGGCCTAGCCGGCGCGACCGGACTGGTAATCGGTTTTTATTTGCCCGGACGATTTGAAGCGCTTGCGGCGGAGCCTGCGGGTGCCGCGCCTGCGTCGCTGAACGCCTGGATGCTCATCGCCCCCGACGACACCGTAACCATCATGATCGACAAGTCTGAAATGGGCCAGGGCATCCTGACTGCTTTGTGCATGATCGCAGCCGACGAACTCGACTGCGACTGGAAGAAAATCCGCACGGAATTTGCTCCAGCCGGGAAGGAATATTTCAACCCGGCCTTCGGAATGCAGGGCACGGGCGGCAGCTCGAGCGTGCGCTCTTCCTGGGATCCGATGCGTAAAGCGGGCGCGGCGGCGCGTGACATGCTGCTCCAGGCCGCGGCGCAAAAATGGGGAGTCGACAAATCCACGTGCCGCACGGAAAACGGCGTCATCTACCACGACTCCAGCAAGCGCAAACTCACTTACGGCAGCGTAGCCGAGGCCGCGTCGAAACTTCCCGTTCCCCAAAACGTTTCGCCCAAGGAACCGAAGGAATACCGCATCATCGGAAAGCCGACGAAGCGGCTGGATACACCCGACAAGGTAAATGGCAGCGCGGAGTTCGGCATCGACGTGAGGCGGCCGGGAATGCTTTACGCCGTCGTGGCGCGTTGCCCGGTGTTTGGCGGCAAGGTCGCAAGTTTCGACGCAACGAAAGCCAAAGCCGTTCCCGGCGTGAAGAATGTCGTCCAGATTTCAAGAGGGATCGCCGTGGTCGCGGACAATACCTGGGCGGCCATGCAGGGGCGTCGCGCGCTCGACGTGAAGTGGGACGAAGGACCAACCGCGGAGGTCAGCAGCGAAAGCATCAGCAAGATGTTTGCGGATCAAATGGCACAACCTGGGGCCGAGGCACGCAAGGAAGGCGATGCCGCGGCAGCAATGAGCGGCGCTACGCAGAAGATCGAAGCGGTCTACGAGGTCCCTTACCTGGCGCACGCCACGATGGAGCCTATCAACTGTACAGCCGACGTTCGCGCGGATCGCGTGGACGTTTGGGCGCCCACGCAATTTCAAACACCCTCTCAGGCCGTGGCCGCAAAGCTAAGCGGCCTCAAGCCGGAGAATGCGTTCATTCACACGACGTACCTCGGCGGCGGCTTCGGGCGCAAAGCCGGCGTGGATTTCGTCATCGAGGCCGTCGAAACGTCCAAAGCGATTGGCGCGCCCGTGAAGGTGACCTGGTCGCGCGAAGACGACATGCAGCACGACTACTACCGGCCCGCGGCCTACACAAAAATGGCGGGAGCGCTGGACGCCGATGGAATACCCGTTGCTTTCACGGCGCGGGTGGCGTGCTCTTCGATCATGGACGCGTGGTTTCCGGGCAGCATCAAAAATAATCTCGACCCGACCAGCGTCGAAGGCGTCGGCAATCTGCCTTATTCGATTCCTAATATTCAGGTGGATTATGTACGGACCGAGCCGGGCATTCCCGTTGGCTTCTGGCGCTCGGTAGGAAATTCCCAGAACGGGTTCTTCAGCGAATGCTTCATGGACGAGTTGGCAGCCGCCGGCAAGAAAGACCCTTACGAAATGCGCCGCCGTTTACTTGACAAGGCTCCGCGCCACTTGGGCGTCCTGGAGCTTGCCGCACAAAAAGCCGGTTGGGACAAGCCGCTGCCCGCGGGCCGCTATCGCGGCGTCGCCGTGCTCTTCGCCTTTGAGAGCTACTGCGCACAGGTGGTCGAAATCTCGCTAGACCGCGGTGCGAAATCGGTGAAGGTGCACAAGGTGGTTTGCGCAGTAGACATGGGTCGCGTCGTAAACCCGGCCAACGTCGCCATGCAGTGCGAGAGCGCGATCGTCTACGGGCTCTCGTCCGCGCTGTACGGCGCGATCACCATCTCGAACGGACGCGTCGTGCAAACAAACTTCAATAACTACCAAATGTTGCGGCTCGACGCCATGCCGGTCATCGAAACCTACATCGTCCCGAGCGATGAAAAGCCCACCGGAGCTGGCGAGCTGGCCGTGCCGCCCATCGTTCCGGCGCTCTGCAACGCCATCTTCGCAGCGACTGGCAAGCGCATCCGCCGCCTGCCGATCCGTCCTGAAGATCTCGCTTAGCGCGAGAAAACCAGCGGCCCCGCACCTAAAAGCGTTTCAGCAGCGCGGGCAAGTCTCGAATCGTTTCGATCAATGCGTCGGGCGATGCCGCGCGCAAACGTTCGGGCACCGGCGATCCGCCGAGCACTCCAATAGCGCGCACGCCAGCGCGGTGCGCCATTTCGACGTCCTCCGGGGCGTCACCGACGTACACGCAAGCCTGCGGCGCCGCGTCGAGCAGGCGCAGCGCCATGCGCAGTGGAGCGGGATGGGGCTTGCGCCGCGGAGCATCCTCCGAGCAGACCTTCGCAAGAAACATCGGCGCCAACCCAAGTTCACGGAGCTGCCTCCGCACCCGGGCGCGGCTGCCACTCGAAACCAGGGCCAGCTCGAATCGCCGGTCTAGGGCCCGCAACACAGTGCGTGCGCCGGGTTGCAGCTTGGGCTCCTGCATGCGGTAGAACCTCATCCATAGGCGGTCCGCTTCCTCCCACTTCGCTCGTGGGAGGTGCGCCGCGCGATAGACCCGCCGCCAATTTGGCGAATAGTGGCGAAGCAATTCCTCCATGCTCCAACTCATCCCCAGCGCACCGAACATTTGGAAGTAGGCGGCTGCGTCCGCCTCGAACGAATTGAGCAGCGTGCCGTCCCAATCGAGCAGCACATACTCAAGCGAGGATTGCGCTTTCCTGGTCATCGTCACAAACAAATGCCGCGAGGGGAAACAGAATTCTCTGCCATCGTCAATCGCGGGAGAGGAAAGTAGCACGGAAGCAGAGCGGAATTGGAAGAGAAAACTACACGACGGGGCACGAAACAAAAGTGGCGCAGTCCTGCGGGGTTAGTCCTCGCAAGAATAAAAAACCACAGGCTGAAGCCTGCGCCATCAACACCGTCCAGCAATCCGGCGGTGCCTTGCGTTCAGCGCGCGGTCGAGTGGGCTCCTGTTTGGAGCCTGCCTAATCTGCGGTTACTCCCGCCCGAACCGTGTCGGAATAGGCTCGTCCCGCTGGAAAGTAATCTCATCGAATGTGGCCGCCAGGGCATGCCAGCCTTCGCGCGGCGCCGGATCGACGCGCACAATGTGCGCCTCGGTTGTCATTTTCACGTTACCGCGGCCAAACGGCCGGTCGACCAGCCGGACCTCGAGCTCGATCGGCGTTCCGGGCTCGATTCGCTGAGGGAAAAGAAAGAGGACTCCGCTGGAGCTGATGTTCATCGTTCGCAGCGTCTGGGTCGTGCGCTCCCGCTGTCCCGCTACGCGCTTCACGCGGATCGGCAGGCTGAGCTTGGCCCGCGCGGAGCTGCGGCGTTCTTCGGCCGGGCGCACGGTGTGGGTCGGGACGCGCGCGATACCCTTTGGCGCGGCACGCGTCGCCCAGGAGGGCGGATCAGCTATCGAAGTTCCCGTACGATCAGACGATTCTTTGCGGGCGGCCTCGCCGCGCTGAGAGTCAGTTGGATCAGTGGATTTTGAGCGTCGAGCAATGCGCATAGGTCTCCCTTGTCTCGTTCGTTCCTAGCGCCGCTCGCGGACACTATCCCTTGTAAGAAAACCAGCGTCAATTCGGGTTCCGGCGGGAATTGTCCTAATGCACACCTCCCGAACAAAGAAGCGAGACGCGCTCACCCGCATCAAAACGTGGAACCGAGAGCCGGACGAAAACTTATTTTGACCGCAAGATTCGGATAGCGCCTCTGGTTGCTTCTTGGTTATTGTGGTAGCGAAGGAAGGTGATTCTGCATGGCGACACTTCCCAATCCGTTCCCAGCAATCCCGCCTAGAGCGCGGCGAATGTGCCTTGCCGCGGTGGCTTCCCGTGACGCAGGCATGGATGGAGCTTTCGTGTATGGTGTCCGCTCGACGGGGATTTATTGCCGGCCGTCATGCCCTTCCAAGCGGCCGACGACGAAACAGATCCTCCTCTTTGCCCGGCCCGAGATCGCCGAACAGGCCGGCTTCCGGGAGTGCCGCCGCTGCCATCCTCGAGACGCCAAGGCAAACCCGCGAGCCGATCTCGTTCGCCGGGTGTGCCGCGAAATCGAGGCCAATGACGAAGGGCCTGTCTCTCTCCGGATGCTTGCCGAGAGGGCAGGACTCAGCGCCGCTCACTTGCAGCGGACGTTTCGCCAGACGATCGGCATTACGCCGCGCCAATACGCGGACGCCGTCCGCGTGGCGCGCCTGAAATCCGAATTACGAAAGGGGACCGACGTGACCACTGCACTGCACGAAGTTCAATACGGCTCATCGAGCCGGCTCTACGAACAATCAGACGCGCAACTGGGGATGACTCCAGCGACGTATCGCCGTGGAGGAGAAGGGATGAACATTTCTTATACGATCGTTCCGTGTGCGCTGGGGCGCGTGCTTGTCGCCGCCACCGATCGCGGAATTTCCGCCGTGTACATAGGCGATCGAGACTCCGATCTCGCCGCGGCGCTGAGCAAGGAATATCCGCGAGCGAATATCCGTAGCGATTCAGGAGCGCACTCGAAGTGGGTGAGCGCGATCGTGCGGCACCTCGCAGGCACGAATCCGCATCTTGATTTGCCGACGGATGTTGTCGCCACCGCGTTCCAGCGGCGTGTCTGGGAAGCGCTGCGCGCGATTCCTTCCGGCACGACGCGCACGTACTCGGAAGTAGCACGCGCAATCGGCAAGCCCAGCGCCATCCGAGCAGTTGCCCGCGCGTGCGCTACAAATCCCACGTCGATTGTCGTTCCGTGCCACCGCGTCGTGCGCACCGACGGATCACTTGGCGGCTACCGCTGGGGACTCGATCGCAAGCAATCCTTGCTCGATCAAGAACGCCGCACCGCGAAACCCGCGCACTAATCAAGTTGCGGACGAACGGACGAACTCAAAACTTTGTCATTCCGAGGCGCACCGCGCAGCGGGCTCGGAATGACAGTGCGAGTTTTTTGGGCAAGACCTTCAGCGCTGCGGCAACGGCGCTGCACCAAAAGGAGCTATCCCTGTGGCTGCACCTTCGTCGTGCCGTGCGGCCAATGAGGCTTGAATTCGCCGTCCTGGATATGCGCGTTCCGATTGATGTTGCGGTAGCGGATGATGAAGTAATCTCCCGAACCCGTTTCGAAAAACTGCTGTTGCAAAGGGAGCCATGAGGACTGATCCAGCCACAGTAAAATCTTGGAAAGCTGCTTGCGCACGTCGTCGGTCTTCGGCAGGAGCTGGATCAAAAGGACTTTGCGGTTGTCGAGTGTTTCTTCACTCTGCAGCGTAACGTCGTAGCTCTCCTTGAGAGAGCTCCCGGAAGTTCCAAACCCAAGCAGCAAGAATTGATCTACGACCGACTTTTTCTTTCCGAGGTTGTATTCCTCAACCCGGTGAACCTTCGGATTGTAGATGTAAAAGCTGTCCCCGTCGCGAAGGATGGTTCGCGGATCGGGTTGCGTCAGCTCGATTCGCATCTTACCGTCGCGCCGCACCCAAATCTCGCCGGACTCGGTGGATTTGTCATTCACGACGACGGTAACTTTGGTCCGCTCCAGTTCCGCCGTGAGGCTATGAAAATCTGCGGCCTGCGCGTCGAGCTGTTTAAGTACGTTTTCAAGTGTCCAACTGGTTTGTTGAGATTTGGATGTGGCTGGCGCCGCTGAGAGTAACGACCCGCCAAGGGCAACCACGGACAACCACACAGCGATCTTACAGAAGATTCCAGACACCTTCATTAAGACGGATTCCCCCTGACTTTCCTGCTTCCCTTTTCTCCTGCCCAGAATTCTTTTCTGGATTAAAACCGTCGAGTCCAGGCATCCTACCATACACGTCGGATGCGGCCTCCCCTTGTTTACCCTGTTCCCGCCGAAGGCGGGAGAAGGGCAGCCCGCTAGAAATAAGATGCCCGTTCAACTTCCATGGTTGCGATTTTCAACGAACCTACCGCGATCGCTCCGGCGGTTCTCTTCTCTCGGTTTCGGTTTCGGTTTCGGTTTCTTTTTGTATGATGGTCCCCTGTGTTTCGCCGCAAACGATTTCGTCTGCATCTTCGCTCACGCACTCTGATCCTCGGCGAGCGCACGCAGATCATGGGCGTTTTGAATATCACGCCGGACAGTTTTTCCGACGGCGGGGAGTATCTCGATTCGCAGGATGCCGTCGCGCACGCTCTGCAACTTGAGCGCGACGGCGCGGACATCCTTGACATTGGCGGCGAATCGACGCGCCCCGGGGCGGCTCCGGTTCCGGCAGAGGAGGAGATGCGCCGCATTCTACCGGCGATCAAGTCGCTGTGCAGCGAGTTGCGTATTCCAATATCGGTGGATACCCAGAAGGCCGACGTCGCGAGGGCGGCGCTCGAGGCCGGCGCCGAAATTGTGAATGACGTTTCCGGTCTGCGCACCGATCCAGCCCTAGGGGAAGTCGTGCGGCGCATGCGAGCGCCGTTGATCCTCATGCACATGCCCGGAACGCCGCAGACGATGCAGCGAGGCCCCTTCGCTCGCGACGCGATGCGCGACGCCCTGGCCGGACTGCGCCATTCGGTCGCGCGCGCACGCCGCGCGGGTCTCACCAAATCACAACTGTTGCTCGATCCCGGGATCGGGTTCGGCAAGAAGTTCGAACAAAATTTTGAGATTCTCGCCCGGCTTCCCGAACTCGCGCGTCTAACCTGCCCGATCGTCGTCGGCCCTTCGCGAAAAGCCTTCCTCGGCAAGGTCTTGGCGGCGCCAGGCGGCCCAAACGCACCTCCCGAAGAACGCCTGCTTGGCACCGCTGCCACCGTGACGGCAGCAATTCTCGGTGGCGCCCATATTGTCCGCGTTCACGATGTCGCCGAAATGGTCCGCGTCGCGCGCGTCGCGGATCACATCGTAAACGCCAAACACGCTTGATCCCGGTCCTCTGCGGCAAGATTGCGAAGGGAACGATCTTGAGTTCCCGCGGCTGGGCTATAATTTCACCAAGGGATCCCCTATGAAAAGAGTCCCCACCTTACGAATGGCGACACGCCTCACAGAATTTAGTCGAGGGCTGTTCCTAATTTTCTTGGCGGCTTGCCTACCGGCTGCGGCGCAACTATCTCCCACTGAACCTGATCCCCTCGCGCGCATCCGGGAAGCTGCAAAAAACCAGGTCCAGGCATGCTCCGCGACCGGTGAGACCCTTTGCGAGCAAGTCGCCCCCAAGATCATCGCTAACGCACAGGGTGATTCCCCTCTCGCGGAAAACTTGCGCCACCTGACCGAAGACGTTGGCGGCAGAATGAGCGGGTCCCCGGCGGCGCCACGCGCCGTGGCGTGGGGCGTGGCTGCTTTTCGCGATGCAGGCATTGACGTTCACACTGAAAAATTCACGATGCCGGTCACCTGGTCAGAGGGTGCATCGCGCCTCGAAATTCTTTCGCCCGAGCCATTTCCTCTTCGCTTGGTATCCGTGGCGTGGGCTCCGGCGACTCCTCGCGGCGGAATTTCTGCCGCCGTCCTCTTGGCGGGTGAAGGAACCGAGGCTGACTTCGCACGTCTCGGTTCGACTGCCAGAGGCAGAATTCTCTTGGTGCATTCCAACGAGCTGAGTTCATGGGACGACCTGTTTCAGGAATACATGAAGGCCCCGGGCATAATTCGTCGCGCGAAGGATTCGGGCGCCCTTGCCATCCTCTGGATGTCGACACGCGACGGGACACTTCTTTACCGCCACAGCAACACCCTGGTGGGCAAGATCGACATTCTTCCCCAAGCCATCCTCGCCCGGGACGACGCCCTGCGCCTTGAACATCTGCTGATGGGCGGCAAAAACGTCCGCGTCCGTCTGCGTCTTCCAAATCATGTTGGTGGTCCCGCTGAGCAGGAGAACGTAGTCGCTGAAATCCGCGGCCGCGAAAAGCCTGACGAATGGGTCTTGCTCGGAGCACACCTCGATTCCTGGGAACTGGGTACTGGAGCGCTGGACAATGGCTGCAACGCCGCGCTGGTGGTCGAAGCGGCGCGTGACATCGCACGCACGGGAGTCCGGCCTCGCGCGTCGATTCGCTTCGTGCTTTTTGGCGGAGAGGAGCAGGGCATGCTCGGCTCCTGGGCCTACGTGCGCGCCCACCGGGCGGAGTTGGACCAAGCGCGTGCCGTGATTGTGTTCGACATGGGAGTGGGCAAAACCACAGGGTTCATGTTGAGCGGGCGGAAGGATATAGAAGCGGGTGTCCGCGAAGCCATGAAACCCATCGAGCCCTGGGGAGCGAATGAGCACGTGCAGGATGCAGCGCTCGGAACGGACAATTTTGACTTTCTACTTGAAGGCGTCCCCAATTTGATCGCGAACCAGGTGGAAGCCAACTACATTCGGAATTATCACGCGTCCTCCGACACATTCGACAAGGTCGATTTCACAGAACTGAAACGGAACACAGCTATCGCTGCAGTGACCGCGTTTGGAATTGCCGAGCGCGCCGAACCCCTCGGGCCGCGGCAATCCCGCTCCGAAATTGGCGCGTTACTGAAAGCGACAGGCCTTGAGGAGCAGATGAAGACCGCCAGTGCGTGGCCCCTTTGGGAGTCCGGAGAGCGCGGTCATCTGCCCTGATCCGCCGAGCGCTAGCGGGCGTATGCTGAGGTGCAAAAGGAGCAACCCTTAGCGCAGGGCTTACCCTAAGGAACATGTAGGCCACGACCTCAATCACGGATGCCCCTACCTTTCACGTTATAATGACAGTATGGCTATTGGTCTTCGAGCCTCGAGCGAAGCGGATTTCTCCTCGGCTCCGGGTGTCGTTCTCGCAATTGACTATGGGAAGAAAAGGCTGGGCCTGGCGCTTTCGGACGAGCTAGGCATCACCACGCGGCCGTTCGCAATCTGGACCCGAACCAACCGCCGGCGCGATCTCGCCCGCCTGGGCGACCTGGCACGCCAGAATGCGGTGCGCCGAATCGTGGTTGGGCTGCCTTTGCACCTGGACGGAACAAAGAGCGAGATGTCCGGGGAGGCAGAAGGATTCGCAGCGAGGATCGAGAAGGCGCTTGGCCTTCCCGTGGAATTGATGGACGAACGGCTTAGTTCCTGGGAAGCCCAACAGTCGCCTGTTGCCGAGAGATCCAAGCGCCAAACCAGCCGGACGCGGCGCCGCCGCTCCGAGGGCCGGGGTCCAGTCAACACGAAAGCCCCACTGGACGGAATCGCAGCCGCGATTATCCTCCGGGACTATTTGGACCGGCTGCACCGGCAGACCGGATCGCAAGCCTGATATGCGTCGTGTTGCCCTTTTCCTTCTGTTCCTTCTGGTTTTGCTGATGCTGGCAGGCGGCTATCTCTATCTCGCGCTTTACAGACCGTACCAGGGATTCGCGAAAGAAGGCGTATTCGTCGACATCCCGCGCGGCGCTTCGCAGCGTGCCATCGCGCGACTCCTCGCCGAGAACGGCGTCGTGCGCAGCCGTATTGCATTTGAAATTCTGTGCCGCGAGCGCGATCAGCCTACCTTGCAGGCCGGCGAGTATTTCTTCGACCATCCCGTCAGCGCTCTCGCGGTTTACGATTCGCTCGCGAATGGGCGGGTGTACGTCAAGGAATTGACGATTCCCGAGGGATTCACGATGTTCGATATCGCGGATCTTGCCGCGCATGAGGGATTCCTTACGCGCGACGAATTCCTCGCCGCCGCCCGTGACCCTTCGCCGATCCGCGACATCGCTGTCAACGCGCCCAGTCTTGAGGGGTTCCTTTTTCCCGCGACGTACGAATTTCCTCGCCATGTGAGTGGAAAAGACATGACGGCCGCCATGGTCAAGAAGTTCCGGCAGGAGTGGCAGGCATTGCCGGCCACAGGCGCTCCTCCGGGCCAAAGCATTCAAAATGTCGTGACGCTCGCCTCCCTCGTGGAACGCGAGACGCCGCGTCCTGAAGAGCGGCCGCATGTGGCCGGCGTGTTTGAAAACCGCCTGCGCAGGGGCCAGCCGCTGCAATGCGATCCCACGGTAGCGTATGCGCTCACTCTTGCCGGAGCCTACACGGGGAAGCTCGACGGCAGCGACCTGCATTTTCCTTCGCCATACAACACATATCGAAATCGGGGTCTGCCTCCGGGCCCGATTGCCAATCCAGGGGAAGCCGCTCTCCGCGCGGCGCTTGACCCGCCGCCCACCGACGACTTCTATTTCGTCGCCAATACTGAAGGTGGCCACTTTTTCAGCAGGACCCTTCAGGAGCATAATCAGAATGTCGCACGTTACCGGCATCTGCTCCGTCAGGAGCAGAATCCATCTGCTGCCGAGCCCCCAATGCCCGCGTCTGCAGAGAGCGATTCCGGTCCAGGAGGCAGCAATGACGCACGCGGATCATCCAACCAAGAAGGAATTAATCCTGGAAATCGCTCGGGAACTGTCGGTCCCCAGGTTCACTCCAGCCGAGGTCGAGCAGATTCGAAGGCAGCTCATGGCACGCCTCGGTGCAGCGGGAAAGACCTCGCCCGACTACATAGCGGGTGTGCTCGAAACGGCGGGAATGCGAATCGTGTGGTCCACTAAGGCGGACACAGAAGGCCAGTACGAAGAGGAATTCCAGGATCTGCTCCATTTTTCGACGCTCGTCGAGGCGGAAATGTGCATCATGCGCCTGGACGAGCTTTACCGGAAATTCGCTGAAGACGGCGAGCGCACTGCCATGGAGCGCGTGCTCGAAGTTGCGCGGATGGGGCGGCGCCGCGCGGAGATGATCGCGCGGAACCATAAGGTCGACGCCGAAAAGCGCGCTGAAAAAGAAGAAGTGATGCAATGGTTCGCGGTATGGCTCGATACCCCCAACGCCTTCTTTGACTGGCTCGAAGCCCGCAAATCCTCGCCGGATTTCCAGCGGCGGTTCGCAAACAGCATGTCGACTGACGCCTGAGCTGGCCATGGATTCGCCGTACATTTTGGAGGTCGAGCCGCTCGATCTCGGCGCCGATGTCAAGGCGGTCGGCCTGGAACTCGTCGAGATGGAGAGCCGCGAGCCGGCGCGAGGTGCAGGCGCAGCGCGCGTCTGGGCCGCCGCCCTCAGTTCTCTCGCTGGCACGGAACCCTGGGTGCTCGACTTTTTCTCTCACCTTGATCGCGTGCGCGAGTACTGCCGCTTGCACGACGTTTCGTTCGAAGAAAAAGCTTCCGGCCATTCGCTTGTGATCCCGAGTCCGCCGGGCGAGCCGCTTGCAGGCCTGTTCGAACGATTCGAGGGAGAAACGTTTGGCGCTCGCGCCGGGGCGCTGTTAGGCGCAGGTGACCCCGAAGTTGAAGGCGAACTCGCGCGACGCGGCGTTGACGCGTATCACGCCGCGTTTCGAAATTACCTCTTCTGCGCAGTCTGCGATTTCGAAAACGGTTTCCTCACCCTGCTCACCGAAAAGCTGTGGACGAGCGAAGTCCTGAGGCGAATCAAGCCCGCAACAGTTTCGTTGCCTGTCGAAGTTTCACGCCCTCAATAGCAAAGAGTTTGAGCCTGCCCCACTCTGATAGGTGGCAGCGCAAATCGGCATTCGGTCTGGCCGAGACTGCGCGAGGTTGCCGGCACTGCGCGACAAAAATGTTCCACGTGAAACAATTGCTCCACGTGGAACATTTTGGAATTGGTTCGAACGCGGAATTTCCGTTCGAAAGTAAGCCGGTGGGGTGAACGTGGAAGGCGACGGCCTGAACGTTGCTGCTGACCAACCGAATGTTTGTCAATCCTGTTACTGTCAAGGCAGGAAAAACCGGGGGACGCGCTTTCCTATGGCGCAGAGCAGGTCGGCGCTCGCGGTGTTGGCGATCTTGGCGACGTCGGGGACCGTTTGCGTTGTGCCGTTATCCGTGCCGTAGATCGTGGCGATGTCGCCCACGCGCGCCGAAGGAATCCCAGTCACGTCCGCGGTCGTGAGGTCCATCGAAACAGTGCCGACGATGGGCGCGAATTCGCCGCGAACGATCACGCGGCCCCTGTTCGAAAGGACGCGCGAGAGTCCATCCGCGTAGCCTGCAGCGAGAACGGCCACGCGGGAGCGGGCGGGAGCCGTCCAACGCGCGTTGTACCCGACACGCGCGCCGGGCGGAAGATCCTTGATCGAAACGATCCGTGCGCGAAACGAAAGCACGGGCCGCACTGGAAGTTTCGCTTCCATTTCCGGATTCAGCTCGGGCGGCTCGAAAAACTGGTGATAGCCGTAGAGAATTGCGCCGGGCCGCACCATGTCGCGCCAAGTGGACGGGCGGCTCACGATCGCCGCGCTGTTAGCCATGTGCACGATGCCGGGATCGAGTCCCAGCGAACGCATGCACTTGAGAGCCGCTTCGAATACTCGTTCCTGCTCGATTGTTTGTTCCGTAGTGAACACTTCGGACGAGGCGATGTGCGTGAACGTGCCCCCGAGCCGCAGATGGGGGCAATCCGCCAGGGCTCGCGCGAATGCGGGAATCTCCGACGGCGGAATCCCCAGGCGGTTCATTCCGGAATCGATCTTGAGGTGAAAATCAACCGGGCGTTTGGTCGTCCTGCGCGAGCGCGCGGCCGCTTTTTCTAAAAGCTGCAATTGGTCGGCCCGCATGACAGCAGGCGTCAGGTGATTGTCGAGAATCCGCTGCTCTTCGCCCGCCCAGAAGCCGGTAAGGATTAGAACAGGCTCGCGAATCCCGCTATCGCGCAGCTCTGCGCCTTCAGCGGAGCAAGTCACACCGAACCAATCAGCACGAGCCTTCGACAGGGCCTTAGCAACGGGAACAATCCCGTGGCCGTAGGCGTTGCTCTTGATGACTGCAAGGACCTTCCGCTTCAGGCCTCGCGTGCCTGCCGGGTTGATGTGCTGCCGGATGGCTCGCAGATTGTGTGTCAGCGCTCCGAGACTGACCTCAGCCCAGATCGGGCGTCCATCAAATTTAACGGTTCGTGTCATTCGAATCTCCAGGGTAACCGATCTGGGCGCGAAAAAAAATTGCACGCAGGCGAACCGCGCCGCTTAGTAACTGGCCGGCAGCACAGGCTTGGCCGTCCGGCAGAGGCTCCAGCCTGGCAGATCTTGCGGCGTGCCCCTAAGAGGTGAAAGGCCACAGGCAGCCTGTGCTACTAGACCCGCCACCTAATTTCAAGACTACAAAGGGCAATCAGCGGGCCAGATTGGCCCACGAGCGAACAGTGCGGGAAACTCTGTTATGTAATTGAAAGCAATGAGATTATCTGCAAGAAGCGAGAGGAGCGAGGAGGTGCCACACACCCAAAAGCCAGAGTCTCTGCTTTGCCCTTACACACTGTGGCGGACCGACGACACTTAGTCGGGTTCGGTCCAGGCATCGGGCGCCCTTTGCTCGAAACGCGTGAACGAGCCTTGGAACACGAAGCGGATCGTTTCGGTGGGGCCGTTTCTCTGTTTGGCGATGATCAGTTCGGTCTCGCCGCGCTCTTCCGTGGTGACTTCAGCCGATTTCTTATAGAAATTCGGCCGGTGGATGAACATCACGACGTCGGCGTCCTGCTCGATCGCGCCCGATTCGCGCAGGTCGGCCAGTCGCGGCTCACGATCTTCCCGTTCGGGGGCACGCGTGAGCTGCGAAAGGACGAGCAAGGGAACCTTAAGTTCCTTGGCCAGCGCCTTGAGGCCGCGAGTGATACTGGAAATCTCCTCGTTGCGGTTGCCGAATCTCCCGCGTGCGGAAACGAGCTGCAGGTAGTCCACAACGACGAGGGAGAGGCCCTTTTCGCTCTTCAGCCGGCGTAGCTTCGCGCCCATTTCGACCACGGTTGCGGAACCTGCGTCGTCAATCCAAAGCGGCGCCTCGGACAAGTGGGTAAGAGAGGGCCAAATTCTTTCCTTATCTTCTTTGTTCAAGACCCCAGTCCGGAATTTATGTGAATCGATCCTAGCGTCAGCGGACAGCAGCCTCAACAGCAAAGATTCCTTGGACATTTCAAGGCTGAAAATGGCAACAGTTTTGGCCGCTCGCACACCTATGTTTTCCGCAAGGTTGAGTGCGAACGCCGTTTTCCCCATGGACGGCCTCGCCGCCAGGATAATCAGTTCGGAGGGCTGCAAACCGGAGGTCAGATTGTCGAGCAGGTCGTAACCCGTCGAAAGGCCCGTGATGCGACGCCCGCCTGCATAAATCTGAGAAATGCGCGCGCGGCTTTCGGTGACCACGTCATTCAATCCCACGAGGCCTGACCTTACGCGGTCTTCGGCGAGCTGAAAGATTGAACTTTCCGCGCGATCGAGGATCAGGTCGGCGTCTTCCTCGGCTTCGAGCGCCTGCTGCTGAATCGCGCTGGTGGCGTGGATCAGGCCGCGCAGCAGTGCTTTTTCTTTGACGATGCGCGCGTAGTGTTCGACGTTCGTGATGCGCGGCATGCCGTCCATCAACTGCGCGACATAGGCCGCGCCGCCCACGGATTCCAGTTCCCCGCTACGCTGCAACTGCTCGGTCAGGGTCACGAGGTCGATTGCCTGCTGAGCTTCACCGAGGGCGATCATTTGCTGGTAAATACGCCGGTGATGATCGTGGAAGAAATCTGTGGGCTTGAGCTTCTCGATGGCGGTGTTCAGCGCGTGGTTGTCGAGGAGGATCGCGCCGAGGATGCTGCGCTCTGCCTCCACGTTCTGGGGCATGGGACGTTCGAGCGAACTGGATGCGCTGGCCATGTTCTTTTGCTTTAGTTTCGCTTAGCCTCCCACCCCGTGGCAAGATTTTCCGGCGAAGACACTCACCGGGACGTGGCGTTCTGAAAGCGAGCGGCAATGATTGCGAACCACAAGGCGGAGGCACAACGGAGAAGTGCTCTTATGGGTGTGGATAACAGAAAAAGCTGTGGATATGGTGGATAACGTTTCGAACGTTACGCATGGAACAGCGCTGCGGTGTGTCTATCTCGCCGAATTTTCCCAACTTGGAACAATCCAGATTTCGGTGAAGAGCTTGTGCTTACGGTCGTGCCCGTGGTCCTCCGCTAGCATCTCCCGGAGTTTCTTGGGAAGTTCGCCCGCCTGTACGGCAAGATCCAGGTGATTTTTCGACGAGTGATGGTAGCCGATACCGAAACGGGCACCGCAACAATCGCAGAGTTCAAAGGTCTCGATCGTGTAGGACGGATATTTCGCAATTTCTTTGTCGAGAATAGCCACAGGGCTGTTCACATCGGTTGTCATGTCATCCTCCGCTGGATTGAGGATTCCTTGGCTGACTGATGGTTTCCGGCGGACTCCCAGAGCCTGCCTGAGAGCAGCGGGGAGGCCGCAACAGTTTCAGGCGGGCTCAAAACAGAGCCCGCACCGTTTTTCTGGCGGGCCCCTTCGAGGCTCAGGGTAAGCTAGTGGAGCCGGTAGCCAGAGCACAGCACATCACGGGGCGGTGCCGGGACGAGGCGTCGCCGACGGGATAGAGTCTAACCCCAAAAGAGTCGCTTCGCACTATGGAATTCGCGCTAACCTGTGAATAACTTTTCGAAAATCGTTGGCGGGAGCTGTGGAAATGATGTGCAAAATCCGTGCAGCACCTGAGTTCACTGGACGGCAATTCCTGGGCGCTCGGAGTGCGTCGGAATGACACGGTTTTCAGTTGCGACACTTTTCAGGGTGGCGAGTGAAAAGCGACAGGCTGAAACCTGTCCTACCTGACTACACTTCTTTTTCGACGACGACTTTGAACTCTGCAGTCACGCCGTGAACGAGCTTTACGGCGACGTTTCGTTCGCCGATGATCTTGATGGGTTCGTCGAGCTCGATCCGGCGCTTGTCGATTTCGAAGCCTTGTTTCTGCAATGCATCCGCGAGATCCGCGGATGTGACGGAACCGAACAGTTGGTCGTTCTCGCCGGCCTTGCGCGTGAGTTTGACGGCCACCTGGCTCAGAAGCGCGGCCTGCTGATGCGCGGCGTCCTTCTCCGTTGCGGTGCGCTTCGCCAATGTGACGCGGATTTTCTCGAGGCGCTTGAGATTGGCCGGCGAAGCCTCGATCCCGAGCTTGTGCGGCAGCAAATAATTACGCGCGTAGCCCGGGGCGACTTCCACGACTTCGCCGCGAGTTCCTAGTTTTTCGACGTCTTCCTGCAGAATAATTTGCATGAGATCATCCTCTTCGAATTGTTACCCCTACCAACTGCTGTTGCGCCAATTCGTGTGCCTGCGTGGCTGTCTTCCAGCTACAGTTCCGTGGCGAAGGGAAGGAGCGCGATGTTGCGCGCGCGCTTGATGGCTTCGCCGAGCCAGCGCTGGTGGCGCGAGCACGTGCCGGTCATGCGGCGCGGCAGAATCTTGCCGCGCTCTTGCACGAACGGCTGCAGCATCTCAACTTTCTTGTAGTCGATGAAGTCCACGTGCTCGACGCAAAAGCGGCAGACCTTCTTCTTGCGAAAATATTGGCGCTTTCCACCGCGGCGCGGACCTCCGGGACCGCCCGAACCTCCGGGGCCTCCGCCTTCGCGGCGTGGTCTATCTCCTCCTCCGCCGCCGGAGTGGCCTTCGGAGCGGTGACCGCCTCCGCCGCCTGAGTGACCCTCTGCGCGCGGCGCTGGCGCTTCTTGTGGTGCTGGTGGTACCGGCTGATCGGGCATCGTGTTTCCTCTCTTTTCAAAATCGTTTCGACGACCGCTCGTCACTCGGCGGCGGTCGCCGGAACTTGTTGCTGCGGCGGCGCCGCAGGCGTTTTGCGCGGGCGGCGGCCAGCGCGACGCTCGCGATGGCGAGCGAGCTTTTGCTGGCGCTTCAATTCTTCGTCGAGACGGATCGTTTGATACTTGATGACGGCGTCCGAGACTTTCAAGCGGCGCTCGAGTTCCTTGATCAGATCGCCCTGCGTGCTGCGCACGACCATGTAGACGAAAAAGCCTTCGCGGTGTTTTGAGACGCGGTACGCGAGGCGCCGCGTGCCCCACCTCTCCGTCTTCTCGATCTTGCCGCCATGCTCACCGGCGGAGTGTTCGAGCGTGGCCACGATTTTGTTGACTTCTTCCTCCGGCGTGGCGGGCCGGCAGATGAAAATCAGGTCGTAAACGCGTTCATCCATGATTGGCTCCGTTTCTCAAACCCTTTCTGACTCCTTGCACTATTTCTTCCGATTCCCGTCGCGCCACCGCCGCATCGCGGGGTTGGCATTTCGACTCAGCCAGATGCCCGCCTAAAGGCGGGAGCTACATTAAAATCTCAGTCGTCGGTGCTGCTTTCGTTTTCTTCTTCGTCTGTTGACGACACGCGGCGATTGAAGCGATTCATCGCGCTCGGCGTGCCTTCCGCGAGAATCACCTTTACCGCCTCGGCGCCCTGCTCGATTTCCTCGGCGACCATTTTCTCTTCGTCGCGGCGAATTTGGCGCAGCACATATTCCTTGAGGTCGCCTCTGAATTCGTCAGGCTTCACGCCAAGCCGCACGCGCGTAAACTCCGTTGTCCCAAGCGCACCGATCACGGACTTGAGGCCGTTGTGCCCTCCGGCGGTGCCGCGTTCCCGCACGCGCAACATCCCCCAGGGGAGCGCGACATCATCGTAAACGACGATCAGATCCGACGTCTCGCACTCGGCTCGGCTGACCAGTTCCTTCACCGCGAGGCCGCTCAGATTCATCATCGTTTGCGGCTTCGCGAGCACAACCTCTTGTCCTGCGATCTGCCCGAGACCAACGAACGATTTCGCTTCCGGCCGCGTAACGCGGATGCCAGCGTCCTCGGCCAGCGTGTCCACTACCAGAAAGCCCAGGTTATGCGGCGTCCAGGCGTATTCGATGCCGGGATTGCCCAAGCCAACGATCAGGCGCATCCGGCCACCTCTTGCGCCTCCCTCCGTGTCCGAGGAATCGGCATTGGCAGTGATCGTCGCAACAGGCGGACAGGCTGAAGCCCGCCTGCCGGCAGGCAGCCCTGTCCCGGTCTACTTCTTCTTTTCCTTTTCGGCGGGAGCGGCCTCTTCGGCTTCCTCGCCCTCTTCTTCCTTCTTGCCCTTCTTGATGACCTCGGGCTCGGCAGGCGCCGCCGCGGCTTCTCCGGCAACGGCCTCCGCGGGCTTCTCTTCTTCGACGCGCAGGGCGACGACGTGCGCGAGCACGCGCTGCGGGTCCGTGATCAGCTTCATCTTGTTCGGATCGAACTGGATGTCTCCGGCGCGAAGCTGCATGCCGATCATCAGCGGCGAAATGTCCAGCTTGAACTCCGTAGGAATATCCTTCGGCAGGCACTCGATCTCGACTTCGCGGGTCACCATTTCAAAGATGCCGCCCTGGAGCTTGACGCCTTGCGCTTCACCAAATGTGTGCACCGGAACCTTTACGCGCATCTGCACGTCCATCGCGACGCGCAGCAGGTCCACGTGGATGAGCGTGCCCTTGACGGGATCGACCTGCCAGTCTTTCAGAATGGCAGAGTGTTCGGCGTCGCGGGTTTTCACGGTAAGAATTGTGTTGTGGCCCATAGCCGAGCGGAGGATCGCAGATACCTGCTTGGCATTCACTTCGAGCGCCTGCGCTCCGCCCTTGCCGCCATAGAGGACGGCGGGAACTTGTCCCGTGGCGCGGACACGCCGTGCCGCGTTTTTGCCCCTGGTTTCCCGGGGAGCCGCTTCAACGATGATTTGTTCCATAAGTCCTTCCTAGTTCGCAGCCTTTCGCCGAGTCGACAGACTTGCTCTCGCGCCGCGGGCTGTTAGAAAAACAATTCGCTGATCGAGGTCTCTTCGTGGATCGAGTGAATGCCGCGAGCGAGCAGCCCTGCGACACTCAGCACCTTGATCTTCGAAACTCTCTTGGCATCGTCGCTGAGCGGCACGGAATCCGTAACGATCACTTCCTCGATGCGCGAATTGCAAATTCGCTCGACAGCCGGCCCGGAGAGCACTGGATGCGTGCAACCGGCATAGACTTTCGTCGCGCCTTCCTTAATGAGCGCCTCGGCCGTCTTCACCAGTGTGCCGGCGGTATCGATGATGTCGTCGATGATCAGCGCGGCGCGCCCGCGAACGTCTCCGATGAGGTGCATCACTTCGCTGACGTCAATATCCACGCGGCGCTTATCGACGATTGCCAGGGGCGCGTCGAGTTTCTTCGCGAACGCACGAGCGCGCTCGACGCCGCCCGCATCCGGCGAGACGACCGTAAGATCCCCGATTTTTTTCTGTGTGAAATATTCGATCAGGACGGGCGAAGCGTAGAGGTGGTCCACCGGCACATTGAAGTACCCCTGAATCTGCGGCGCGTGCAAATCGAGCGTCAGCGCCCGATTCGCGCCGGCGGTCTCCAGGAGATCGGCGACGAGCTTGGCGGAAATGGGGACGCGCGGCTTGTCCTTGCGGTCCTGGCGGGCGTAGCAGTAGTAGGGCATGACCGCCGTGATTCGCCAGGCCGAGGCGCGTTTGAACGCGTCGATCATCATCAGCAATTCCATCAAGTGAAAATCCGCCGGATTCGTTCCAGGCTGCACGACGAACACGTCCGCGCCGCGCACGTTTTCCAGAATCTGAAAATAGACTTCGCCGTCGCTGAATTTCCCGAGTTTGGCCTCACCCGGCTTGACGCCCAGATGGCGGCAAATGTCGCTCGCGAGGCGCGGATTCGCGCTGCCGCTGAAAATTTTGAATTTGTCGTCAGTCAAGGCGACGATCCTTAACTTAAGAACCCGGCGAGCGCTCAGGCCGTTCAGACGAGATCCGGCCCGCCCATTTTTCGGCGGTACTCTGCCCTCGAAAGGGTCGAGCAGAAGAAAACCTGATCCTTCGGAAACGCCCGAGCAGCCCGGCGCGCCTTCGCTGGGTGTTGAAAGATTCCGAACACCGCCGAACCGCTACCCGCCAGCGAGGCCTCTGCGGCTCCGCGCCGAAGCAATTCCCGTTTGATTGCAACCAATCGGGGATACCGCAGAAAGACGGCCGCCTCAAAATCGTTCGAGACGCCGCCCCCCTGAGGGCTCCAGCAAAGAGCACAGAACCGAACTAGTTTATTGGCGTCGTCCTGGTTTGTCAATTCTTGTGCTAGCCATCGGTAAGCATCCTTGGTGGGTACGGCAATTTCGTGTGGTGAAACGACGAGCACGTCGCGGCGCGGCGAATCCGGCAAGGGGTAAATCTCGTTTCCGCGGCCAATGCCGAGGGCGCGGCCGCCGAGGAGGAAGAACGGAACGTCCGCTCCGAGGCGCGCCGCGATCTCGAGCAGGCACGGCGCCTCTATTCGTCTCCGGGTCAGGCACAGCAGACCCAACAGGGCCGCCGCCGCGTCGCTCGACCCTCCGCCTAGGCCGCGCCCCACCGGAATTCGCTTGGTCAGCACGGCTCGCACACCGATTTTTATCTCAAGGGCGCTGCTAAGCTCCAGAATCGCGCGATAGACGAGATTGTCCTGACCGCGCTCGCCTGCGAGCTGACTATTTCCAGCGATCCGCAGGTCGATCCCTGGTTGTCGCACGAGTTCGAGCTGAAGCGTGTCGTGCAACGAGATGGCCTGGAAGATGGTCCGCAGTTCGTGATAGCCGTCCGGACGCTTCCCGAGAACGTCGAGACGCAGATTCACCTTTGCGAAGGCGGGAACGCGGACCGATTTCATGGCGGGATATGCTACTACGGCTTTGGGTCGGTGGGCGGCTTCTGCTGGGCGAGACGGCGCTTCAGTGCAGAAATTTTTTGCTCGACTTCCGCCATCTTGGCTGGCTCGAATTCCGCCGGCAGGACGCGGTGCCATTCGTCGAGTGACTGCTGCCACTGCGCCTCGGCCAGGCTATCCTTGCCCATCTTGGCGTATAGGTCGCCGAGGTGGCTCAAGATGGTCGGATCGTGGCTCTCGCGCGTGACCGCTTTGCGGAGCAATTCTTCCGCCTCGGAAAGCTTGTTCTGCTTGAAGTAAGCCCAGCCTAGACTGTCGAGATAGGCGGCGTTACTGGGCTCCTCCGTGATGGCGCGTTTGATCAGATCGGTGGCTTCGTCGAGGCGCACTCCGCGATCGGCCAGCATGTAGCCGTAGTAGTTCAGTGTCGAGGCGTTGCGAGGGTTCAGTTCCAGAACCTTGCGAAATTGGTCTTCGGCTTGGTCGAATTTTTTCTGGCGCTCGAATATCGCACCCAGGAGGAAACCGGTCATCTCTTTCCCAGAGGGATCCGGGGCGATCTTTTCCGCGGCATGGACGGACTGCTCCGCCTCGTTCCAGCGTTTGCCTTCCTCGTAGATTTGCGCGAGATCCAACTGAATTTCGAAATCGGCAGGGGAGTTATCGAGCAAGCCATGAAGTTGCGAGACAGCCTGATCGGTCTGCGCGTTTTCGCCGAAGAGCAGCGCCTGGGCGACGCGAATGGAACGTTCTTTCGGATAAGCGTCGACCGCCTTGCGCGCGGCGTCCATCGCTTTTGAAACGTCGCGGGCATCGCGGTACGTGTCAATGATCATGACGCGCGCCCTGCGGTCTTCTTCCGGGCCGAGGCGAACCATTTCCTCGAAGGTATTCACGGCCGCCGCGTAGTTGCTGGTTTGGCGGTACAGCTGGCCCAGTTGCTGGTACAGGATGGCCAGCGTGCGCCGGCGCGAGGGAGTGAATTCCGATTGACCCTTCACGGCCGTCACCGCTTCGGAAAGAACTCGGATGGAATCGTCGAAGCGGCCCTCATCCTGATAGATCGACGCTTCGTAATAGGTGACTTCGAGGCTGTTGGGGGCGCGCTGCTTCGCGAGAAGGACGCTCTGCTCGGCCTTATCGAGGTCCTTCATCTGACGGTAAATTTCGGCGAGACGAAGGTAATTGTCCGGATCGTCCGCATCAACCTGGGTAAGGCGCTCATACTGCTCGACGGCTTCGGCGTATTTGTGTTCAGCGAGGAGCGTTTGGGCAAGCTGCTTGCGGTGGTTCAGGTTGTCCGGCTGAACTTCAGCGGCCTTGCGATAGGCCGCTTCTGCGTTCGGGAGGTCGTGGGATTGGTTGTAGGCGTCCCCGAGCAACTCCCACAGGCGTGGGGTAGGAGCGTGCTGAAGAATGCCCTGCACGGTGGAAATCGCCTCCGGCGACTTCCCTTCGTCGAGAAGCAGCTGCGTCAGCTGCTCGACGCCATTTTCATTGGCGGGTTCGCGCGCGAGCAGCGTGCGGAGCACGGATTCTGCTTTGTCCTGGTCATTTTCGAGGCGATAGAGGCGCGCAAGCCAAAGAGCCGCGTCGGTGTCCGTCGAATCGAGGCGCACGATTTCACGATACTGCTCGACCGCACGCGCAATCGTGTCCCGTTGCCCTTGCGCCGACGTATCGCTCAAATCGCCGAGGGTGCGAACATAAATCCGCGCGAGAAGACGCCGCGCGGCGAGATTGTCGGGATCCTTGCCTAGGATCGATTGCGCTTCGGTAACTGCGTCACGAATTCTTTGGGACTGGAAGTAAATTTCGGCAAGCTCGTCGCCGATTTGCTGGCTGTTGGGATCTAGCGCATACGCTTTCTTTAGAAAATCGATGGCTTTGTTGACGTCTTCCGCGTGGCTGCTGACCTGATATTCCTGCGCGTAGTAATGGCCCATTACAAAATCGTAGTAGGCTTCGGCGCGGTTGGCCGAGCCGTCCGGAAAAGCGGTGACGGTGGCCGGTGCCTGAACCTCCTGTGTTTTCTTGGTCTGCTTGGCGCCAGCGGTCGGTCCGCCAAACAGCAGAAATAAGGATAGAACAGCGAAATTCTGGCCAATCTTCATTGATTCACCGGAAAGCTCGATTATCCGCTACGCAGCACTGAGCGTCAAAACGCATCGTGAAAGGGGTTTCCTTCGCAGAACCGTGAGGCAGTGCAGGGCTCAACCGTGACCCGGCACCACCTCCATCCCACCCACTCCTTTGATGCGGGGTAGCCCGCGAGGGTTCCCGGGCTTTCCTCCACAATGTAGTACCCATGTTCTGGTAGGGCGCCACTTGATCGTACGATACCCACCTGAAGGTGGGCATTACAAGGGGCCGACAAATCGCGGGCAAGGCGCTCTAATGCCGGAAATGCCGTACGCCGCAGAAGGCCATCGCCATGCCAAGCTGGTTCGCGGCGGCGATGACGTCCGCGTCGCGGACCGAGCCGCCCGGCTGAATTACGGCGGTCGCGCCGGCCTTTCCTGCTTCTTCGACGCCGTCGGGGAATGGGAAAAATGCGTCCGAAGCAACCACGCTTCCCACGAGCGGCAGTTGAGCTTTCATCACGGCGATTTTCACTGAATCGACGCGGCTCATTTGGCCCGCTCCAATGCCGACGGTCTGCCCAGCGCGGGCGAAGACGATGGCGTTCGATTTCACGTGCTTGCAGACTTTCCAGCCGAAGAGCATGGCGTCTATTTCCTCGCGCGTCGGGGCGCGTTGTGTAACTGTTTTTAGCTCGCTCTCCGCAAGGATGTGGCGGTCCTGCTCCTGGACGAGGACGCCGCCTGAAACGCGCTTCACCTCGAGGTCGCAATCATGCGCGCTGCTTTGCTGTGCGGGAAGTTGAAGCAGCCGTAAATTTTTCTTTGCTGCGAATTTTTCCAGCGCGGGCGGTTCGTAGCCCGGGGCAACGATGCACTCAACGAACAGCTTTGCCACTTCCTCCGCGGTCGCGGCGTCGACGGCACGATTGAAGGCCATCACGCCGCCGAACGCGGACACTGGATCGCAGGCCAGGGCCTTTGTGTAGGCCTCCACGAGCGTCTCTTGCTCCGCAGTCCCGCACGGATTGTTGTGCTTGACGATGACCGCAGCGGGCTGGCGGAATTCCGTCGCGAGTTCGAGAGCGGATTCGAGGTCCACCAGATTGTTGTAGGAAAGCTCCTTGCCCTGAAGCTGGCGCGCCGCAGCAAGTCCCGTGACGGCGGCGCCGGCAGGCACGTAGAGAGCTGCACGCTGGTGTGGGTTCTCACCGTAGCGCAACTCGTGCCGACGTGTATAGGCAAAGTGCAGGCGGTCGGGTAGCAGCGGACGATTGTCGAGCTCGATCGATCCTGTCGCCGCCGAGAGGCGCTCAAGTTCAGTTGCGATCTTTCCGTCGTAACGCGCCGTGAGAGAGAAGGCCTTGCGGGCAAGATCGAGCCGCGTAGGAAGGCTCACCTCGCCGCGCTCGCCGATTTCTGCGGCGACGACGGTGTAGTCCGCGGGATCAGTCACCACGGCCACGCTTTCAAAATTTTTCGCGGCCGAACGGACCATCGTCGGCCCGCCGATATCGATGTTCTCAATCAACTCCTCGGGAGTCAAATCCGGCTTGGCGGCGGTCGCTTCAAAGGGATAGAGGTTCACAACAACCAGATCAATGGGCGCGATCTTGTGCTCCGCGGTCTGCGCGCGGTCTCCCGCCTCGTGGCGGCGAAACAGGATGCCGCCATGCACCTTCGGATGCAGCGTCTTCACGCGTCCGCCAAGCATCTCGGGCCAGCCGGTCAGGTCGGACACGTCTCGCACCGTAATTCCGGCTTCGCGCAGCAGTTTGGCCGTGCCGCCGGTGGAAACGATCTCGATGCCGTGCGTGGTCAGCTTCCGCACAAATTCCGCAAGCCCGCTCTTGTCATAGACACTCACCAGCGCGCGTTCAACCGGCACAAAGCCCTCCGAAGGGTCATAGGAAAATGCCTTATTCTATGCGTGAGGCGCAAAATGGAGAAGCGAGAACTGGATGGTCGTTGATTTTCCCTCTCCAAATCGACCATGACAATCTTTCATCATTCAAACCGAATACTCGAGTCTGGCCCGCTCACGACAAAGGGATTCTGTGCACGATTGAGTGGTGATAAGAGCTCGAGGATGTGGGACAAGACGACCAATCTGTTAGGGATTAGCCGATTGAAACGCTCCTCTAGAAGCAGTAGGATGCTGTCAGCGAACAAAAAGGAAAGGGCCAAGTGCTCGTTCATAGTGTAGATTTCTTTCGGCTGGACGCCAACCGCAAGCTAGCGCCCGACCGGCGTTCAGTTCTCGGGCAGTTCATGACGCCGCCTGCAACGGCTCGACTCATGGCGTCGATGTTTGAGGCAAAGGATAAAGAACTGACCCTGTTGGATGCTGGCGCTGGCGTCGGCTCCCTGACAGCAGCCTTCGTCAGCGAGATTTGCAATCGCAAAAAGAAGCCCGAGTCAATTCATGCGACAGCCTACGAGATAGATTCGGAACTCTGCGGGTATCTCGTCAGCACTTTCGAACAATGCAAGAAGACGTGCGAGTCTTCGGGAGTCGCTTTTGACTGCGAGGCTGCAAGTGCTTCCTTCATGGGTAAATAACCGAATTCTTGGCTTTGAGAGTGGGCACCCGGACCGCGCCACACTGGGCGGACCGAAGGTCTTGACGGGGCGATGCTGCCAGGTAAACCAGAAAAGTTTATCTAGATTCCTCAAAACGAAATGCTCCACGTTGGGTAGATCCCACGAGCCTTGGCAAAAACCTTATTCAAGGGAAGCTCGATGTGAGCACCAGTGACGGTATTAACAAAAATGAAGCGGAATCGCTCCTTCAGACTCTGAGACACCAGCACCTCAGCAGCTGTGATTGCAAAGAAATAGCCGCGAAAATCGTCCCCAAATTCCTGATTCGTCGATTTGATCTCGCAGAGCAGAATTTTGTCGAGTTGTGACTCTACTTCTTCCAGCGAATCTAAGTTAACCGGCCTTTCGAGATGGAGAACATCGAAAGCCTTCCCATAAACAATCATGTCCCGTTTCGCAAAAGCGACCACAAGATTCTTCTTCTGACGAGCAGTCGGTATGACATAACCGATATGCTTCGCCACGAGTATCTGTGCGGCCTTTCTCGCGGTTACATTGCCACTCTTATTGACCCGAAGGGGAGCTTTCATTTGCTGCTCTTTCCTCTCGGCTTTATGGTTCTTAGTTTCTTACGACCGAGAGACCTATCAAATCGATCCGCGAACTCAACCAGGGTCAAATCAAGTCCGTGACAGACCTGCAAGAGCTCAACTACATCAAGCCTCCGCTCACCAACCTCGTATTTGCTGACAAAACTCTGCGGTCGTCCTAGCCTGCGAGACAGTTCTATCTGGGTTAGCTCCCGTTCCAGTCGGCACTCCCGCAAAAGCCGACAAAAGACGCGGTAATCGCGGCTAAATGTAGATCTTGGCACTTCTGGATTCTAGTTGGCTTGACACAATATCCCGATTTAGGATAATGCGTTGTTGATGGCCAATCGCTCTAAGAAGAAGTGTCCAGGAAAGAGTGGTCTCCACAACGGTTTCACCGAACTGCCTATCCGCCTACTGGCGAATAGACTTGGTCTCGAAGATAGGTGGCTCCGCCAATTTATAATTCATTTGCCAGATGGCTCACTTTTAATTGTGCCGCGGGCGCAGTGGTGCGTTCTAATCAAGGCCGTCGTCGAGCAATTCTGCGCGAAGTTCTCACCCGGCGGGAAGACAATTTATGTCGGAGACACGGACGAGAACTTCGCATATTTCGATGAGGCTCTGCTGAAATCCTTGGGTGTGCAAATCGAGTCGCACGGCAAGATGCCAGACGTTGTCATCTATCACCAAAAGAAAAATTGGCTGGTGCTCGTAGAGGCAGTCACAAGCCACGGCCCTGTGAACCCCAAGAGGATGAGCGAACTGAAAAAATTGTTCAAAGGGTGCAAGGCTGGACTCGTGTTTGTAACTGCCTTTATCGATCGACAGTCTATGTTGAAGTATCTTGACGAGATTTCTTGGGAAACTGAAGTGTGGGTCGCTGAATCTCCGACGCACCTTATCCACTTCAACGGTGAGAGGTTTCTTGGACCATATCCGGAGGCAGCGGAATAGGCTGAACCTCCTCCGCAAGTTCGACCTCTGATGGATACCACATGGCTTACTAGCTCCTCCCGCCCAAACAACTAGATGTCTTCAAAAATCAATCCCGGTCGCTGACAGCCCGATCACCGATTCCTTTTTCCGGACTTCCCCATTACACTTTTCCTCCACTATTTGGAGGAACCATGTCCGTTGTGGACGTTATTCTCGGGAAGCCGCTGCCGACTTCTGACGAGCGCGCGGAACAGATTGGGACTTCGGCGGGAATACCGATTTTCGGGCTCGATGCGCTGAGTTCGGCGGCGTACGGGCCTGAGGCGGCGCTGACCCTGCTGATTCCCCTGGGCGCGGCGGGAATCGCTTATATCCTGCCGGTGAGTCTCAGCATCATTATGCTCCTGGCCATCGTGTATTTCTCTTACCGGCAGACGATCGCGGCGTATCCCGGCGGGGGCGGATCGTACACGGTGGCGTCCGAGAATTTGGGGATGTATCCGGGGCTGCTTGCCGCCGCGGCGCTGATGATCGACTACGTGCTCACGGCGGCGGTGGGAATTTCCGCAGGCGTAGGCGCGCTCGTCTCCGCCGCGCCGCAACTACAGCCACATACGCTGTCGCTCTGCCTAGGCATCTTGGTGATTGTCGCGATCGTGAATCTTCGAGGAGTTCGCGAAGCCGGCGTGGCGTTCATGATTCCGACCTACGCGTTTCTCGGCTCACTCCTGCTGGCCATTCTGATCGGCGTGACGAAAACGGTTTTCGCCGCAGGGCATCCGGTTCCGGTCGTCGCGCCGCCGGCGAGTACGCTGGGGCCGACGGCGGCAGTCAGCTTGTTTCTCCTTCTGCAAGTTTTCTCCAACGGCTGCACGGCCATGACCGGCGTCGAAGCCGTCAGCAACGGAGTGAAGGCGTTCCGCGAGCCGACCGTCAAGAACGCGCAGCGCACCCTGACTGTGATCATCGGCCTCCTCGCGATTCTTCTTGCGGGCATCGCGTATCTCGTGCGCGTCTACGGTATCCAGGCGACCGACCCCGGCTTGCCCGGCTATCAAAGCGTGATTTCCATGCTGGTCGCGGCGGTGGCGGGACGTGGCGTGTTTTATTACTTCACGATCGGCTCCGTGCTCGTGATTCTTTCCCTTTCCGCGAACACGGCGTTTGCCGATTTTCCTCGCCTGTGCAAGGCAGTCGCGCATGACGGATTCCTGCCGCACTCGTTCGGCTTTCGCGGGCGACGGCTGGTGTACTCGCAGGGAATTTACGTGCTGGCTGTCCTGACTGCAATTTTGCTTCTGCTGTTTGGCGGCGTGACCGACCGCCTGATCCCTCTTTACGCGATCGGCGCGTTTCTGGCGTTCACGCTGTCGCAAGCGGGGATGGTCAGCCACTGGCGGCGGGTGCGCGGGCGTGGCGCGGTTCAAAGCATGCTTGTCAACGGGCTGGGCGCGGTGACCACAGGCCTCACGCTCGTGGTCGTGCTTCTGACGAAATTTGTTGCGGGGGCCTGGGTCAGCGTCCTGCTGATCGCCGGAATCATGTCCACGATGTTGTGGGTGCGGCGGCACTACGACGAGGTCGCAAGGGAAGTCGAGATTTCCACGCCGCTGAAAATCGAAAATATGGGATCGCCCATCGTGATCGTGCCGATTCAGGCATGGACGTCCATTTCCCAGCGAGCGATGCAGTTCGCGCTGACGCTTTCCCCGGACATCCACGCGGTGCACGTCGGCGCAGAAGATGAGACGAACGAGTTGCAGGAGCGATGGAACGAGTTGGTCGCTGATCCGGTTGCTCGCGCCGGCGGCACTCCGCCCAACCTCGTGACCCTGCCTTCCCCGTATCGCTTGGTCCTCAAACCGATCCTGGAGTACGTGCTGGAAGTGGAGGCGCAAAACCCTGGGAGGCAGATCGCGGTCATCGTGCCGGAGCTTGTCGAGCGGCACTGGTACCATTATCCGCTGCACAACCAGCGCGCGGAATTGCTGAAGGCTTTTCTCCTGCTCAAGAGCAGTCCGAACATCGTGCTCATCAACGTCCCCTGGTACATCCGGACGTGAGAGTATCCCGGCCGGCGTCCTGCGTGGGGTCCGCTCTTGCGTAAGCGATTCCCTTATGTTTTCATCTGCAAAAATCAAAGACCCACAAACATCCGGAGGTGCACCTATGAGCAGCTTCGAGCTACGGCCTTTAAGTTTAGGCGAACTGCTTGACCGCGCCTTCTTGCTCTACCGGAGGAATTTCTGGCTTTTTACCGGCATCATGCTGATCCCGGCGGTACTCCTTCTTCCGGCGCAATTCTTCTTGCTGCGAAGTCAAGGAGCCGCGCTGCCATGGAGTGCGCCCCTTCCGCAAACACGAGCCGTTATCTACAGTTACGTCATAGGAATCATCTACTGGTTCATCTTCGCGGTCGTCCAAGCAGCAACGACCTTCGCTGTGTCCGACGCGTATCTGGGCCGCCCCTCGACGGTTCAAGAAGCATACGGAAAGGTTCGCGGAAAATATTGGCAGGTGCTCGGCGTCAGTCTGGGTGTCGTGCTCCGTATCGCCGGGTTGTTCCTTTTGGTTAGTATCGCCGCAATTTTCGCGTCCGCTGGTGTGGCGTTTGTAATGACCAGAGGGAGCGCGGGGCGTCCCAACCCGTCTCTCGCACTGATTCCCTTGTTCGTCGTACTTTCTGCGGTCCTCCTCGTGGGCTGGTTCTCGATGCGGTATGCGGTATCCATTCCTGCAGTATTGCTGGAAAATATCAAGGGGCGCGCGGCGATCCGCCGCAGCGTGGAGCTGAGCCGAGGCCGTCGAGGACAGGCCTTCGTTGCGATTCTGCTCGGGCTTGTGGTGACGTATGCGATGGCCTTCCTCTTCCAGGGACCGTTCTATGCCGGGATTGCGCTGGCGAAAATGAAGGGGCAGCTTCCAACCTGGCTGGTCCTGTCTATGCCGGCGTCGAGCACGGTTGGCGGGGTGATTGCGGGTCCGCTGCTGATGATTATCCTGGTGGTCTTCTACTATGACTTGCGGATTCGGAAAGAAGCGTTCGATTTGCAACAGATGATGGCGTCGCTTCCAGGGGTAACTCCCGCCGGGGCTGCGCCGCTCGCATAGGCTGCAGACTTACGATTTCACGCGCGCCTTGAGCCGCGCGTGACGGCTTTCGAGGCTGACGATGTACTCGACTTCGTGCGCGCCCTTTTGTTTCTTGAGCTCGTCGGTCTTTTTCCGCACAAATAGTTGGAACGAGTCCAGGGTCAGCCGCTCGACGTCCTCCCCCGCTTGCTCCTTTGCGTCGCGAAACGCCTCATAAAGCTGTTCGACTTTCTTCTTCTCGTGGGCGGGATCTTCCCAGGAGATCGCAAATGGAAAACGTATCCCGTGGGATCCGTCGGCGGCGCCGCGCTTGCGGGCGCGTTCGGCTTCGATCTCCCGTGCGGCAGCTCCGAAATGGCGGTGGACGGTGCCTTCTTCCTTCTGCTTCAGTCTCTTGCGGAAAATTTCGCGATACTTCGAATACATCTGGGTGAGATTGCCGTATTTGAATCGCTGGCCGTAGGTCATTTCCGCGCCGCGGTCACCATAGCGCTTCATCAGGGTATCGATTCGCCATTCGAGGTCGGTGGGCGGGCGCTTCTTGCCGCCTCCAAAATACTGTTCGTATTCGATCTTCAGCTGGCGAATGTCTTTCTCAAGCTGGCTGAGGTCTTCGTCGATCGTTTTAGCCATGGCGAGTGGGGCGCATCATAGCGATGCTACGGGGTCGCGGACGCACGCGTCAACGCGCGCGCCACGTGGAGGTGCGGAACAGATAATGTTTCAAACGCTTACGGGCGGAGCCAGGTGGACAGTCTTGTCCTAAAGTCTCTAAGTCTCTAAGTCGCTAAGCCGCTGAATCTCTTGGGACAATGATTCTCGAAACGTGCGGCAGGCAACCCTAAAAAATGAAAGGGGCCCGGACTCGGGCCCCTTCCAGCAATACCCCATTCACCCCCATCCCGGAAAAATCCGGGACATAACCACCACCCCGGGAACTCCAAAAACCACTTGTCCCGTTTAGGTGCAAGCCATGTGCCAGATTTTGTCCAATCGTTGTAACACGCCTAACATGCAGAACCAAATGCAGATAGACGAAATCTGTCGACGTGTCGCATATAGCCTCATCACGATTTCTACAGTTTTTCACATATTTTGTGGCTCCGCGATACGTTCTTTTGGAGAATTCAGGCGCCGATAGCGGTGCGGATGGCGGAGGCCAAGGTCTCGGCCCATTGCGTGACGTCTTCGGCGCGCTCGGCTTCGACCATGACGCGCGCTTTGGGCTCCGTACCCGAGTAGCGCACGACCACCCGGCCGGCGGCGCCCAGGGACTTTGTCGCCTTTTCAATTGCAGCGGAAACGACAGGCAAGGACTCCAGCGGGGGCTTGGACTTGACTTGCACGTTTACGATTGTCTGAGGGTAGACTTTGAGACCGCGCACGAGTTCATCGAGCGGACCGCGCGATGAGATGAGGCAAGCAATCTTCAAGGCGGTCAAAAGACCGTCTCCAGTGGTCGCGTCGTCGAGGAAAATGATGTGGCCGGACTGTTCGCCGCCGAGGTTCGCTCCGCTCCGCAGCATTTCTTCAAGGACGTAGCGATCTCCCACCGGGACGCGTGCGAGGCTTAGCCCTTCCGAATCAAGCACGCGTTCGAGACCGAGGTTAGCCATTGTCGTGCCGATGACGCGGCCTCCACGCAGTTGGCCGACTGACTTCAAATAGCGAGCCGCAGCCAGCAGCACGCCGTCGCCGTCCACATGACGACCGCTGGCGCTCACGAACATGGCACGGTCGGCGTCGCCGTCGAATGCGACGCCGAGCGCGGCGCGCGTTTCGAGTACTTTCTCACGCAGCTTCTCGGGATGCAGAGAGCCGCAGCCGTCGTTGATGTTGCGTCCGTTCGGTTGGTTGTGGATGGCCGTCACATCGGCGCCAAGCGAGCGAAATAGCTCGGGTCCGAGCAGGCTGGCGGCTCCATTGGCGCAGTCGAGTACGATTTTCAGCCCTTTGAGACTTGCGCCCGGGATCACTCGTGTGCGCAGATAAGCAAGGTACTCTTCGTCGAGCGACAGATCAGCGGGGACTGGAACGCCGTGCTGAGCGGTCTCGCGGTCCTTGTGCTGATGGATCTCAATTTCCAAGTGCTCTTCGACATCGTCCGGGAACTTCATGCCGGTTCCCGCGAATAACTTCACTCCATTGTCGTGAAAGGGGTTGTGCGATGCGGAAATCACCATTCCGGCGGAGAAATCGCTCTGCCGAACCAGGCGAGCGACGCCGGGCGTCGTGATTACGCCCGCGGAGACAAAAGCCACGTTGTCGTCGGCGAGGCCAGCGGCGAGTTGGGAGGCGATGTGCGGGCCGGACTCGCGCGTATCCATGCCGATCAGCACGCGAGGGTTTTTAGCGGTCTCGAGCAGGTATTTCCCTAGCGCTCGAGAGACACCGTATAGCGTGGCGTCGTCCAGGGGGTACGTGCCGGGAATGCCGCGGATGCCGTCCGTGCCGAAGAGTTCCTTGGCCATAGTGGGTATGGGTTCTGCTGGATCCGGGCTGGCCGCCTGCCAGCACGCAGGTCCTTGCAGCCTGGTTAGAACGGACAAGAGTCAGGCGAAGAGCACACGCCCTGGAATCTTGAAGTTTACCACGTGCGTGGTCATCCCGCGCTTGGGGCGGGCGGGTGCCGCGGCACAAGAGTAACGCGAATTTGGGAGGGCGAAACCTGGACGACAGTCGCCCCAAACGGGGCACCCACCATTTCCGGCGTGATGCCCAACAGGGTCGTCCCTTCCTGCGAGTTCTTAAGGTCCATGCGCAGGCTCAGATCGGCCGCAACCATCCGGCGCAGGAGGGCTGAACGGCCCCGCACCCGGACGCGCACCGCGATCGGCACATCGCCTGCAATCTCCAGTTGGGACGGCATGCTCGTGAATTCAAGTGGTACTTGGAATCCGACCTCTGCGAACGGCTCGGAAGTGTAGGTCGCCCATAGAAGGAACGAGATGGCGAGGGCTACGAGTTTCATGCCCGCGTTTGCGAAAACGTACTTGCGCAGGAACCCCAACACCAACATTTACCTCCGAACTGGAGTCCGCGCCGGCGGCATCGCGGCGGGCTGCATGATTACGCGGCGGCGGGACACCATTTCGCGCAGGCGGTCGCTCACGCCATCCGGGGAAAGGCCCGTTTCGATTTTTCCAGCGGACGCAAGCGAGATGGAGCCGGTTTCCTCGGAGACCGCCACAACCAGGCAGTCGCTGTCTTCGGTAATTCCAATCGCGGCCCGGTGCCGGGTACCCAGCTGTTTTGAGATCATCGGATTCAAGGAGAGCGGGAGGAAACAGCCGGCGGCCGCGACGCGCGACCCCTCGATGATGACGGCGCCGTCATGCAAGGGCGAGCCTGGCCGGAAAATGGACACCAGCAGGTCGTAGGAAAGCTTGGCGTCAAGGGGTATGCCGCTCTCGACGTAAGTGCGCAGGCCGGCCTGCCGCTCGACGACAACCAATGCCCCGATGCGATTCTGGGAAAAGTACTCTGCGGCCATGACAATGTCGTCGTACAAGCCCTTCGGATTGTGCGAAGCAAGCTTCATCATGGAAATGTTTCGGCCGACGCGCGAAAGCGCCCGGCGAATCTCCGGCTGGAACAAAATGATGAGCGCGATCGCGACGTATGGCAGCATGGTCGTAAGCAGCCATTCGACCATTTCGAGACGCGCCCACTGCGCGCCGCGGTAAAAGAGGACCAGCGACGCTACCGCCACCAGCATCTGCACCGCACGGGTCCCGCGCAACAGTTTCAGCAGGAAATAGATCAATGCCGCGACGATCAGAATATCCACGGCAGCACGAAAATCCAGGCGCGAGAGAAGCGCTGGAGGAAGTGCGAGGGCGAGCATAGTCGTCTTTCTACGTTATCTCAGGCTTGCTATCCGGAGCAAGTCGCACATTGCCTCCGTTTATGAAGATACACGAGTATGTTACTTTGAGATGAGCCTAGGCTCGCGTACGGAACGCACCAGAATTGGCTCGGGCTCGGCACACCTTCACCGAAAGCCCGCCGCGCCTGGCGTCGGCGATTAGACACCGCCGAAGATTAGTCGGCATATGCAGCTTGAAGACGTCAAAGTCACGGCACGATCCAACCCTTCCCAACGAATCATTGCGGCGGCAATTGTATTCGCGGCATTGTACTTCGCTTCGAGCGTTGTGATCACTCTGCTGCTTGCCGTACTGATTGCTTATTTTCTCGACCCAGTCGTTTGCGTCCTCGAACGAATTCACGTTCCGCGTGCGCTTGGCGCGCTCGTAGTACTTCTGGCGGTTTCGGCGATGTTTGCAGGCGTGGGATATCTGGTAGTCGACCGCGCCAACCAATTCATTTCCGTTTGGCCGCGCTACAGCGCCATCTTGCGGCATGTGACCACGGCGTTTGATCGCCAGCTCACCAGCGTGGAAAAGCAGGTCGAGGCGATCTCGCCCGCTCCCGAAAAGGGGCGAACGCAACAGCGCGTCGATGAGCCTCCCCCTGTGCGCGATTGGCTACTGCGAGGGGTCGGCTCATTGTACTCTGTCCTGATCGTAGCAACGTTCCTGCCGTTCCTGGTGTTCTTCATGCTCGCCACTAAACGTCGCATCTGGAAAGCGACCATTGAGCTTTTTCCCGGGGAGCACCAACCGCGCGTTCGAGGAGCGCTTGATCAAGTCAGCTCGATGCTGCGCAACCTTGTGGCCGGCAATGTGCTGGTGGCCATCATTCTGATGCTCGCGAGCTGGGTCTTTTTCCTTACGATTCATCTGGACTATCCCTTCCTCTCCGGATGCGTTTCAGGGCTGCTCAATCTGGTGCCATACCTCGGCGCGGTGCTAGCATGGATTCCGCCCTTTCTGATCGGGCTGGGGCAATGGAACACGTTTGGCCCCTACTTCGGGACTGCTGCCATGCTCACCGTGTTCCATCTTGTGGGCTTGAATATCCTGATGCCCGCAATCGTGGGGCGACGGGTGCAACTGAACGCCCTTGCAGTGACCGTATCGCTGCTATTCTGGGGCTGGCTCTGGGGCGCGATCGGACTGATCCTGGCAATTCCCATTACGGCCTCTGTGAAAGCGATTTGCGATCATGCCGAGGGCTGGGAGCCGGTAGGCCGTTGGCTGGCGTAGGAGCGGCACACCAACGCAGGCATACTGGCGCGGTCTAACCCTGTGCGTCGCGAAATGATCGGGCGACGGCGGGAACTCTACATGCGACCAAGTCAACGCAAACTTCTTGTTGTTTTGATCGTGCTCCTCGTGTGCACGGGCGGCGGTCTCTTCCTGACGAGCGAGTGGGGACATCACACGGTTTCAATTGCCAAGTCCCCGTCGGAAGCTGCCCCGCCTTCCGTGGACTTAACACCCTTTCACAACGCGCAGAAGCTGGCGATGCTCGCGGCTACTCCGGAAGAGCAAGACCTCGGGCGCGACGCGCTCCAGAAGGCGGATCACGAAGTTGATTTTGCTTTTGCAGTTGCTCTCGCCCAAGCCGGTTCTCAGCCCGTGCCTTCCACCCCTGAAATCAAGGAGATCCGGGACCGGATCTCAAAAGCGCAACAGCAGGTTGCCGAAATGGATGCCGAGGTGGCGCGCCTTACCAAACTTTTGGCCAGCGCCAAGGACCTCCAGAAGGAAGATCTCACCCAGCAACTCGACCTCGCGAAGACTCGCCAGGAGCTGAACGAGGATGAACTCACCGATGCGAACCAGGATTTGGAACGGGCCGGCGGCGACCCAAAGGGCCGAGTCCAGCGAATGCTCGATGAATACAACGCTTCTGAGCAAAGCAGCGGCGGCCAGCTCGATCTGAGCATCGTGGGGAAGCAGGCCGGTTCTACCCAGCCGGCTTCCAACTCGTTCCTGTCTCGCGCGAGAGCCGGGTACGCGTTGCACTCGTTCGTGAAACAGCTTGCACAGGCGCAACGGCAAGCAAGTAGCGCGGCCACCGGGTTTTCCCGCGAGCATGACGCGCTCGAAAGCAAGCTCGCCCAAGGCAAGTCGCAGCAATTGCAAAAATTGACCGAGGCGTCCTCTGGTGGTGCGTCTGCCAAAGCCACGCAGACGAGCGCCGCGATTTCTGCCTATAAATCCTTAACGGATTTGCAAAAGCAGATGTCTTCGCTGGACAGCCGCATCCGCAACCAGCAAGACCTCGCCGGAATTTATGCACAATGGGGCGCGCTTGCAGCCGTGCGCGAGCGCGGATTGCAGCACAGCTTGCTTCTTGCCATCGTGTGGATGCTGGTTATCGCTCTCGCCGTCTTGTTTACGATCGTCTTTCTGGAGCGAATGTTCGCCCGCGTGGAGCCCGATCAGAAGCGGCTCCTGACTTTGCGCGCCGTGGCGAATATGACGACCCGCACGATCGGCGCGCTCCTTATTCTGCTGATCATTTTCGGTCCACCGAGCCAAATGGCTACGGTGCTGGCGCTCGCCGGCGCGGGACTCACGGTCGCATTGAAGGATTTCATCGTCGGATTCTTCGGCTGGTTTATGCTCATGGGAAAGAACGGGATTCGCCACGGCGATTGGGTGGAGATCAACGGGGTAAGCGGCGAGGTCGTCGAGATCGGATTGTTTCATACGGTGCTGCTCGAGACCGGCAATTGGAACGATCCGGGGCATCCGACCGGCCGACGCGTGACTTTCGTGAATAGCTACGCCATCGAGGGGCACTACTTCAATTTTTCAACCTCTGGACAATGGATGTGGGATGAATTGCAATTGGCTGTTTCCGTCGACCAAGACCCGTATTCCTTGGCGGATGAAATTCAAAAGATCGTGACCAAGGAAACCGAAGCGAATTCGCATCTGGCCGAGCAGGAATGGGAGCGTGTGGGAGTCGCCCGCGGAATTCAAGCGATTTCGGCCGGCCCCGCGATCAACGTTCGCCCCACCGGGACGGGATTTGAAATCCAGGTGCGGTACGTAACCCGAGCGAATGAGAGGCACCTCCTGCGGGCTAAGCTTTATTACGGTATCGCCGAACTACTACGCCGAAAGAATGTACCGCAACCCACGTGATGAAACCCGCCCCGCGCGGCGTGGCGGACCGTCCCTAGAACCGGATCATTCCATTTTCGTCGTATCCGATGACGACGCGACCGCCCGCGACAATCACCGGACGCCGGATGAGGTCCGGATCGCGGGCCATCAGTCTTATTGCTTCGCGGCGGGAAGGCGGATCGTCTTTCATATGTTTCTTCCGAAAGAGCTCGCTACGAGGATTCAGAAAATCTTCGTGATCGTGTTTGCCGATTAGCCTTTCAAGTTCCGCCGCGCTGAGGCGCTCTTTCGCGAGATCGCGAAAACGAAGCAGGTATCCACGTTTCTCCATGAAACGGCGGGCCTTGCGGCAAGTCGCGCAGGCGGGTTTGTGGAGGAAATCGACAGCTTTCTTAGGTTTCTTTGTTCGACTAGCAGTCTTCCGCGCAGCTTTCGCCATGGCGTTCTTCTCCTTCACTGCGACGTCTCTGTTCAGCACTTAACCGGGCGATCGAAACGATCCATTATGGGTTCACAGTCAAGCCGGTCGACATGAGGTGAATCCAAACAATCTAAGGCGGGATTGTTACACGTACATTACGGCGGGCAAACCCAGGATGTTTGCGATGAGACCCAATCTCGTCAGCGTGGCGCGCTATTTCGGGTACGGGTGCCCAGCAAGGATCGCAAAGGCGCGGTAAAGTTGCTCCACCAGCATGGCGCGAGCAAGTTCGTGCGAGAAAGTGAGTGGGGAAAGGGAGAGCTTCTGCGTCGCCCGGCGGCGAAGCGCTTCAGGAAAACCCTCAGCGCCGCCGCACAAGAACACAATTTCTCTCGCGCCGCGGTCGCGCGCTTCTCCGAGCCACTTGGCGAATTGTTCCGACGATTGAGGTTTGGCGGCGGCGTCAAGCAGGACAATAGTCGCAGCTGAATCCAAAGCGAGCTTGCGGTGGGACGCGGGGGAATCTTCGCGCAATTCGGTGATCTGCACGGCAGCGAATCGCTCGATGCGCGCGACGTAGTCTCCAACCAAGGCGCGGATTTCAGGCCGGCGCGTCTTCCCGAGCATGACCAAGTGAATTTTCATCGGGACGTTTGCCGCAGGGGTCAGTTCAACCCGTACTTCTTGCGCTTGTCGAGGAGGGTCTTGCGGCTGATGCCGAGAATCTGGGCGCTCTTGCCGATCTTGTAACGCGTGGCCTCGAGCGTCGCGTGGATCGCTTCGCGCTCCATCTCTTCGAGCGAGCGGAGGGCGCCTCCTGACGGAGAACCCGCCATTCGCACGGATTCGGGAAAATCCTCCGGAGTGAGCAACGATCCGGCTGAAAACACCAAAGCCCGCTCGATCGCGTTTCTCAGCTCACGCACGTTGCCCGGCCAGGAATAGGCGGCCAGCAGCTTCGTCGCAGGCTCGGAAAGTGACACGCCGGCGCGGCCGTGAACGCGCGCCGCCCGTTCGAGCAGCGCATTCGCGAGCGGCAGGAGGTCCGCAGGGCGCGCTCGTAGAGCCGGCATCGAAATCGTCAGGACGCTCAGCCGAAAATACAAATCTTCCCGGAACCGCCCCTCCGCGACGAGGCGCGACAGCTCGGAATTCGTCAAAGCGACGAGACGGGCGCCAATCGAGATCGTTTCGGTGCCTCCCAGGCGTTCGAATTGCCGCTCTTCGAGCACACGCAACAGTTTCGATTGCGTGGCCGGAGAAAGCGCTGCCACCTCATCGAGCGCAATCGTTCCGGTTCCCGCAAGTTCCAGGCGCCCGAGCTTGCGCTCGACGGCTCCGGTGAACGCTCCTCGCTCGTGTCCAAATAGCTCCGATTCGACGAGCTCCTGCGGCAAACTGGCGCAGTCGATTTTCAGAAATGGAGAGTCGCGCCGCGGGCCTAGTTCGTGTATCAGACGGGCGACATGATCCTTGCCGGTGCCGCTCTCTCCCATGATGAGGAGGGTGGTAGAAGTCTCAGCAACTTTGCGCGCAAGCTCGAGGACGGCTTTCGAGGCTGGATCCTCCGCGATCCAGTCCATCCGGGGCTCGCTCATCCCTCGGCCTCTGCGGCGCCGGTCAACGGATTTCCCTCGCGAGGATCGCGAAATTCAATGCGCTGTGCGGCGCGCCAGAGGCGCTCCAAATCGTAGTAACGGCGCGCGCGTTCGGTGAATACGTGCACGATCAGGCTGCCGAAGTCGAGAAGCATCCAGTCACTGCCGGTCTTGCCCTCCCGGTGCATCAAGCGAGTGCCTGCTTGCTCGACGCGCTTTTCCACTTCCTCGCAGATGGCTTCGACCTGCCGCGCGCTGAAGCCGGTGCAGAGCACGAAATAGTCAGTGAACGCGGCCAAGCCCTCAAGATCGAGGAGAATCACATCCGCGCCTTGTTTTTCTTGCGCGGCTTCGATGGCTGCGCGAACGCGAGACGGGATCAAGTCCTTCTTTGGCGTCACCGGTAAAGGGCCTTCTTGCTAATGTATTCCTCGACGCGCGGTGGCACAAGCCCGTGAATTGAAGCGTTTCGATCCAAGCGAGTCCGGACTTCGGTTGCGGAGACGTGGCTCGAAACGGTATCCAGCACGTAGACGGCGGTTCGCCGCAACGCGATCGCGCGGGGATCGAGCGGCGCGTGTGGAGCGCCCGCGCGCGCGAGTAATTCCGGGGGAATGACTAAGCGTAACGCCGCCACATTGAATCCAGGACGGCTCGCCACGATGAAGTCGCACAAGCCCAACAGCGTTTCGTAATCTCGCCAGGTCGGAATCTGCAGGAAGGAATCGGCTCCCACGATGAAATAGAGATGCGCATTTGCATCGTGAAGCCTCTGCTTGAAATGGCGCACGGTGTCGACCGAATAGAAAATTTCTCGTCCGGAGTGGTCAGGACCGGATTCCACCAGCGATGGCAGAAATCTCGGATGATCGGAGCAGGCGATCGAGACCATCGCGTAGCGGTCGGCATAGCATGCCATCTTGCGGTGATGCTTATGCGGCGGGCGCCCCGTGGGAATGAAATGAATTTCGTCCAGGTGAAAACGACGCTCAGCAGCGCGCGCGACGGCGAGATGTCCAATGTGAATCGGATCGAACGTCCCGCCGAAGAGAGCGATGCGGCGGTCGTGCGCCCGCCCCCGCGAAGGACCGGGGCCCTGCGGAGGAAAAACGCTCAATTGGCCTCCGGAGACGCAGTGTTCTCCAGTGCGGCTGAGGAAGTGCCGGCGTTGCCCTCCAACGGCTCGGGTGGCGCGAGCCGGTCCAGCGCGTCGGCCATGGCGCGCACGAGCTGCGGGATACCTTCCCCTGAGGCCGAAGAGATCGCGTGGAATTCGAGACTGCGGCTGGCGCAATAGTCGCGCAATTTTTCCAGGCGCGCGCGGTCGGTGGTCGCGTCGAGCTTGGTTGCGACCACGATCACGGGTTTTTCAGCCAGCTTTTCGCTGAATGCCGCGAGTTCTGCCGAGATGATCTCGAAGTCGCGTATGGGATCGCGGTCCGACGCGTCACTCGTATCGATCAGGTGTGCGATGAGGCGCGTGCGCTCAATGTGCCGCAGAAATTGAATGCCGAGTCCCGCGCCGGTGTGCGCGCCTTCGATGAGGCCGGGCAAATCGGCCACCACGAAAGTGCGCCCGCCGCCCTTTTCCGAGGGTTTCCCGGGCGCGCCGTCCGCGGAGACCACGCCAAGACCCGGCTCGAGCGTGGTAAAGGGATAGTCTGCAATCTTTGGATGCGCCGCCGAAATTCGGGAAATCAAAGTGGATTTTCCCACGTTTGGAAACCCTACTAGGCCGACGTCGGCGAGCAGCTTCAACTCCAAATGCAAGTGGCGTTCTTCGCCGGGCTGGCCTTCCTCGGATTCGCGCGGTGCTTGGTGCCAGGGCTTGGCAAAGTGTTGGTTGCCGCGACCGCCGCGTCCGCCACGCGCGACCAAGACTCGCTCGCCGGGCTTCGTTAAGTCGGCAATCCGTTCGCCCGTATCCTGATCCACCAGGACGGTGCCCACCGGAACTGCAAGGATCATGTCCGCGCCGGAGTGACCGGTGCAATTCGAGCCTTCGCCGTGTCGGCCTCGATCGGCCTTGAATTCGCGGTTGTACCGGTAGCGCAGGAGCGTATTGTCGTGCGAATTCGCTTCGACGTAGATGCTGCCACCGTGCCCGCCATCGCCGCCCGAAGGCCCGCCTCGCGGGACGAATTTCTCTCGGCGGAACGCAACGCAACCGTTGCCGCCGCCTCCAGCTTTCACGTAGATTTTCGCTTCGTCAACGAAAAGCATGGGCTATTTCCAATCATGAGAATACGACATTGAGGAGGTAAAATGCACCCCCAGTTGGTGCGCAGCGGCCAGCTCTGATTCCTGTGTTATCGTGGCGATGTGCCACGTTATCTTTCCGTGTTGGGGCGCCTGTCGATTCGTTTGTGCCATCGAAACCGACAAGTCGAACGCTTCCAAGCATGTGTAGGAGTCGTTGGTGGTGATCAGTGCCTATCGCTGAAATGATGGAAAAAGCTGTGCAGCTCAGTGCCGGCTGCCCGAGTGGCTGCATCGTTGAGTTCGGAGTTTACCGCGGGGACGCACTCCTGGCTTTTCGGGATCTCGCAAAGAAATATCTGCCGCCGAACACGGAGATTTACGGCTTCGATTCCTTTGCCGGCATGCCCAAAACCGCCGTGCCTTTGACGAGGGCGCTCACACGAGATTGGGCCGAAGGCGCCTTTGGGGATACCAATTTGAAAACTGTAAGGCGCAGAGTTCCAAGCGCCAGATTGGTGAAGGGAGTCTTCTCGTGGCATTCGTCGCTGCTGCCTTTCGGCATCGAGAAAGTGCGACTTGCTCATGTGGACGCCGATATTTACGAGGGCTACCGCGATGCCCTGCGGCTGTTGACGCCTTGCGTTCAACTGGGTTCGGTCCTCCTCTTTGACGAGGGCCAGTGTCCCGACAATCCGGAATACATAAGCGTTCGCGATCATGGCGAGCGAGCGATTAGGGAATGGCAGAACAGCACCGGGATCAAGCTGGAAGTCATAGAGTCCCAATGGACACAGGTTTTGACACAGATTGTCGCGTAAGCAGAATGCTAGTGACGGGCGGAGATTTAAGCAGCGGTCAAGAGGCCGTTTGAGCCGGCGCAGGTTGGGGACTGGCCCTCGGTAGGCTTATGAAGAAAAGACCCGCGTGGGTGGCGGCGCTTCCATGGTCGCTCAGAAAGATGCGCTATGGTCCAGCCACGATATACAAACACTATCAAAATGAATGGTCTGACCTTAAGGAGCACCTTCCCCGGCTTCGCGCGGCTTCTCGCGGCAACGTGCTCGAAATTGGAACGAGGGCCGGCATTTCTACCGCCGCGCTTTTACTCGGCGTCGAAGAAAACGGTGGCCACGTTTGGAGCGTGGACATAGACGACTGCTCAAAGGTCTTCACCGGGCACCCGCAGTGGACCTTCATTCAATCAGACAGCCGTCAACTAACGAGCACTGCTTTTGGAAGCGACGGAATTCCTTCGTTTGATCTTTTCTTCGTCGACGGAGATCATTCATTTGAAGGCTGTCTGCATGACTTAACCAACTATGGTTCCCACTCAAAAGTCATTATGGTCCACGACACGGATTGTCCCGATACGTTTCCTGGTGTGCGGCAAGCCGTAGAGAAGTTTCTCGTGCTGTATCCCCAAAGGAAAATCGAGTGGCGTCATGAGAGCTTCGGGATGGCGGTTATTTCGCTTTGACGTCTCCCAGAAGAGCTCTTCATCTTGATAGCTTCAGCCCACCATCTGTGGCCTCGCAGTCTGAGTCAGAAGCCGACGCTAGCGTGAGATTGGTTTCAAGGTGAGCAAAAAGGCGCCCCAGCGATGCCGGGACGCCTTTCAATGTCAGTGGTTCAGTTATCTGGCGGGTACGGCTGTTGCTTCGGGCTTTGCTGATGCAGCCTGCTCGGACGGTAGGACGCTGATGAAGCGCCCGTCCTGGCCCTTGTCCTGGAAAAGCACAACACCGTCGATCATGGCGAATAGCGTGTCATCCTTCCCGCGCCCAACATTCAGGCCGGGCTTGTGCCGCGTTCCGCGCTGGCGGATCAAAATCGTTCCCGCGTGGACAAGCTGGCCGCCAAAGCGCTTCACGCCAAGCCGCTGCCCGGGAGAATTGCGGCCGTTTACGGAGGACCCGCCACCTTTCTTATGTGCCATTGGAATTCCTTTTTCTGAAGCCTTTACAGCTCGATGTCGCTGACTTCCACGGCGGTGTAATTCTGCCGGTGACCCCGGACGATTCGGTACTGTTTGATGCAGCGGTATTTGAATACCGTAAGCTTCGGATGGCGTCCCTGGGAAACGATCTTGCCCGTGACCTTAGCTTTTGCAGCCTCCGCTCCAGTCAGGAGCTTTTTTTCGTCGGTGGCCACGGCGACCACGTCCTCAAACGTGACCTTGCCGCCCACCTTGCCAGGCAAGGTTTCGACCTTCACGGTATCCCCCGGCGCTACCCGGTACTGCTTGCCTCCGCTGCGAATGACAGCGTACATCACCCCTCCAAACGCAATTCGCAAACGCCCATTATACGGGCGGGTGCTATGAAAGGTCAACGATCGGTTGCGGCAAGCGCTACGCAAGGTAATCCATCCTTTGTGGCTTGTCGTTAGGTTGCTGGACCGATGTGCAATGCTGGGTTGGGCCCTTTGCTGGGTTCATTTCTTATTCTTAAGCAGGCGAAAATTCACGTCGATGGGGAATTTGACGGCGATCGGCTGGCCATTGGGCCCGAGAGCTGGATTGAAGCGCCATTTTTGTACGGCAACTTTCGCCGGTTCGATGAAAACTGGGTCAGAGGCCTTCACGAGCGTAATGTCTCCCGGGCGGCCATCCGTGCCGATCATCACTGAGAACGTCACGGTTCCTTCCAAGTGTTTCGATCGCGCTTCCTCTGGATAACCGGGATCAGGACAGTAGGAGCACGAAGGATATGCCGTAATGCCCATTGGTAAGGTGAAGCCCCCGGTACCGGCAGGCTGCATCTTTGCGATGGGTGTCTCACTGTCCCACCGGTATCGTCCATTGAGAAGAACGAAGTAGCCGACGGGTTCACTCGGGAACTGGCCAAGTGGATTGCGCCTTTTCCAGCTCACGAAAGAAAAACCTGAGGGGCGCTGTTTCAAGCTATCGATCATCCACTGTTCCATCGCTGGATCCGGCGCTTCATCCACTTTGCGTATTTCAAACTCGCCGTCTTCAGCTCCAATCCGGAGAAAGAATGAAACCAATTCGTTCTCTCGTTCCGCTAGTTCATGCCTGTAGGGGCCGGCTGAGGATTTGTCCGTCGCATTCCCGTGCGTCTTCACGAACCAATCGGCATATTGGGGGATTTCCATTTGCCGGACCAGGGACTTCAATTGGGCAGTATTGTGAGTTTTCCCGGCTGCCAGGAGGTCTTGCAGTTGCCCCCGCAGCGCGTCAGATGAATCCTGGGATGCGCCGGAGGAGCTTGTGGCGGAGCCGCCGGGCACGCTTGCCTCTTGCGATCGGACACACAGCCCAGTGATCAGGGTAACCAACGGGGCCAAAAGAGATACACCGATGCGCGGCCGGGTAATCATGCTCGGTATCGATATTAGGTGTGAAATTTGTGTACGGAGGGGGAAAAAATAGTCCGCGTGCCTCAACATCTACAGCGGCAATTTTCCGGTGAAAGCGACTTGCGGCTTGCGCGGATCGGCGCGGCGAAGCTGGCCGATGCGGTAGAACTTTTCACGGCGGCGTTTTAATTCGGATTCAACGTTACGAAGATTTTCAGGCGGCACGACGAGGATCATGCCCACGCCCATGTTGAATGTGCGGAGCAGTTCGTCACGCTCGATTTTGCCGAGCGAAGCCAGATAAGAAAAAATGGGCGGCACGGGCCACGAACCCAGCTCAATTTCCGCCTGCACGCCGCGTGGCAGCACGCGCGGCAAATTTCCTGGGATGCCTCCGCCTGTGATGTGCGCCGTTGCGGAGGCCCATCCGCGCGCGACCGTATTTTTCAGCATCGGCCAGTAACAACGGTGCGGGCGAAGCAGTTCCGCGCCGATCTTGTTGCTGACTTCGGCGACGTAAGTTTCCGGATGCAGGCCGGCCTGCTCGAAGACGAGTTTACGGGCGAGCGAATAGCCGTTCGTGTGCAGTCCCGTCGAAGGCAACGCGACCAGTAAATCACCCTGCTTTACGCCATTCGACTTTTTCAGGCAGGCCCGCTCCACCACTCCCACGATAAAGCCCGCGAGATCGTACTCTCCGGGAGGGTAGAAACCCGGCATCTCCGCTGTTTCGCCGCCGATCAGCGCGCATCCCGCGGAGTGGCAGGCGCGCGACATCCCGTCGACCAGCTGCTCGACGACGTTGGGGTCCAGCTTCCCCATCGCCAGATAGTCCAAGAAAAATAGCGGCTCAGCGCCGAGCGTGAGAATGTCATTCACGCAGTGGTTGACCAAGTCGCCGCCCACGGTCGAGTGTATGTTCATGGCCACGGCGATCTTTAGCTTCGTGCCCACACCATCCGCACTGGAAACGAGCACAGGCTCGCGCCACTTCGGATCGAGCGCAAACAGCCCGCCGAACGAACCGATCCCGCCGATGACTCCGCGTGTGAATGTGCGAGATGCCAGGCGCCGGATGCGCTGCTTGGCCTGGTCGGCAAGTGAGATGTCTACGCCCGCTTCCGCGTAATCCATATGATCGGTGGTCGGCGGGCAGGGAGCCCGCACCCCATTCATAGGCGGTCTGCAAGTACAGCCCGCACCCGAACGACCAAGCTCTTTCCGCCGTGGCGAGGGGAACCGGGCTACTGTGAAATCAAAATACTTTGAAGATGCGGCGCCAGCGCACGATCCTTGGATGCACGAGAACGCTTGCGTAAGTGAGCATCCGGTCGCGGATGTGCCCGGGATTCCAGGTATCCTCGGGCGCCTGAATCGACATATACACCACGATGGGCGTGCCGATGATATTGTCTCGCGGGACGAAGCCCCAGTACCGGCTGTCGTAGGAATCGTCGCGGTTGTCGCCCATCATGAAATATTCGCCCGCCGGAACCGTCACTGGACCGTAGTTGTCCGTCGGATTGGGTGGGTCCGCGCGGTAGGGCTCTTTCAACTCCTTACCGTTGACGTACACAACCCCCTGGCGAATTTCGAGCTGATCACCCGGCAAACCGATCAGGCGTTTGATGTAATCCGGAGTCCCAGGCAGCGGCGCGCGAAACACGACGATCTGCTGGCGGTGCGGGTCGCGCCACAAGCGCACGCGGAGCGGCGTCAGCGGAACTTCCGCCTCATATCCGAAGCGGCTCATCAAGAGGTGGTCCCCGACGAGCAGCGTCTTCTCCATCGAGCCCGACGGGATCACTCGGGCTTGGACGATTGTCCCGGTAATAAAGAGAAACGCGAGAATCACCCATAGCCAAGAGACGACCTCGCGCAAAATAACCTTGCTTACGGCCGGCTTTTGCTCGGCCGTGACAACCAGCGTTTCTTCAGCGTTCATTCGGCATCACCTGAATCTCTACAAATGGCGTTTCTTCTGTTTGGGAACCGCGCGGTTCGAACTCAGCCTGTGCGCCGTCAACGGGGTATACGCCCGTGTAGCACGACGTGCAGAATGTGCCGCGGGTATCTCCGGCTGCGTGACGCAGGCTCGCGAGCGAGAGGTATCCCAGCGAGTCGGCGCCAAGGTATCGGCGGATTTCCTCAATCGTAATCTTGTTCCGATCGCTGTGGCTCGCGCGAAACCGCGAGCTGTTTTCAAAATCGCCAAGATCTTCTGGCGTAAGCCGCGGCCGAACGCGTGACTCGTCAGAAGCGATCAACTCCTCGCGTGTCGGCGTGTCCACTCCGTAGTAACACGGCGAAATTGTCGGCGGGCAGCTGATTCGCATGTGAACTTCCGCCGCTCCTGCCTCGCGCACCATGCGCACGATTTTGCGGCTGGTCGTGCCGCGCACAATTGAATCGTCGACGAGCACGACTCGCTTGCCTCTCAACAGTTCTGGCACGGGATTGAGCTTGAGCTTCACGCCGAAGTCGCGAATCGCCTGCTGTGGTTCGATGAAGGTGCGGCCGACGTAATGATTACGGATCAGGCCCATGCAAAACGGCACACCGGATTCGCGCGCATATCCCACCGCTGCGGGGACGCCTGAATCGGGAACCGGAACGACAATGTCGGCCGGAACCGCATGTTCGCGCGCGAGCAGGACACCCAGCATCTCGCGGCTTTGCTCGACGACGCGGCCGAAGACTAGGCTGTCGGGGCGTGCGAAATAAACATGCTCGAAAATACATTGCTGCAGCGGCTTTTCCGGCGCGAAATGCAGCGACTCCATTCCGGCGCGCGAGATGCGCAGCATTTCGCCGGGCTCGACGTCGCGAAGATAGGTAGCGCCGATCAAATCGAATGCGCACGTTTCCGATGCCACGACCCACGCGCCATCAAGCTTTCCCAGGGCCAGTGGACGAAAGCCGCGCGGATCGCGCAGCGCGTACATTTCGTCGCGGGTCAGTACAAGCAATGAGTACGCCCCTTCGACCTGGTTCAGCGCATCGGCCAGCGCACCCGAAAGGTTCCGTGCCTGGCTGCGCGCGACGAGATGCACGATCACTTCGGTGTCGCTCGTGGTTTGAAAAATCGAGCCGCGATGCTCGAGCGTGCGGCGCCATTTCGCGGCGGTGGGCAGGTTGCCGTTGTGTCCCAGCGCGAGTTTTCCTTTGTTGCAGTCGATTACGATCGGCTGCGCGTTCATCAGCGAAGTGTCGCCCGCGGTCGAATAGCGTGTGTGTCCGAGCGCAGCCTCGCCGGGCAATCTTTCGAGCACTTCAGGCTGAAAAATATCAGCGACAAGTCCCAGGCTTTTTTCGAGGTGCAGTTCGCGCCCGTCGCTCGAAACGATGCCGGCCGATTCCTGGCCCCGATGCTGAAGGGCGTAGAGGCCCAAGTACGCGAGCTTCGACGCCTCGGGATGGCCGAAGACGCCGCACACGCCGCAGTGGTCGTGGAAGCGATCGTCCTCGATTTGGATCAGCTCGTCCATTTACTTTTGGTTTCTGAAAATACTATTCCCCGCAGCCTGCATCCTATACGTTCAGTTGCCGCTCCAAGGCTCCGGCCCAAGCGTCGGTGAGGGAGGGAGCGTCGGCGCTGACAACAGTACGGCCATTTAGTTCGATGCGGAATTCGCCGCGAGTGACTCGGCCAACTTCCACCAGAGCCACTTCATATTGTGCCGCAACGCGGCGGGCAGCGGCAAGATTTTCGGACGTAACCGATACGATGGCGCGCGCGCTGCGCTCGCCGAACAACGCCGCCTCGTCAGGCTCCTTGCTCGAGAGCGAGACGCGCGCCGCGAGACCATCGCTCGCGAAGCAGGATTCCGCAATTGCCACCGCCACTCCGCCGTCGCTCACATCGTGCGCGGAATGCAAAATGCCTTCGCCAGCGAGCGCGACGAGCGCCGCGATGAGCCGCTTCTCCGCCGTAAGATTCACTGCTGGCGGCGCGCCAGCCTCGATGCCGTGAATCGTGCGCGCATATTCGGAAGAGGAGAATTCCCGCGTAGCACGCGGCAAATCAACCCCTCCGTCGTCAGCCATATACCTACGGAGAACACCTGCAGCGCCAACCGTAACGTCCCACCAGCCCTTAGTGATTCCATCGAGTAGTAAGATCACGTCGCCTTCGGCGCGAAAGGCCATTCCCAGTGCGCGCGAGTCGTCTTCGATCATGCCTAGGACGCCCAGGATCGGCGTAGGATCAATCGAACGGCCCAGCGTCTCGTTGTAGAAGCTCACATTGCCGCCGGTGATCGGAATTTCGAGCGCCTTGCAAGCCTCAGCAATCCCATCAATCGCGCGGCTGAACTGCCACATCACTTCCGGCTTCTCGGGGTTTCCAAAGTTGAGGCAATTCGTTGCGGCCCACGGTTTCCCGCCTGCGCAGGCCACGTTGCGCGCAGCTTCAGCCACGGCGAGCTGCGCGCCAACGAAGGGATCAAGTCGGCACCAGCGGCCGTTGCCGTCGGTTGAGAGCGCGAGCGCCCGTTTCGTACCCTTAATACGCACCACCGCTGCGTCGCTTGCGCCCGGCGGCTCGAGCGTATTCGTGCGCACCATGTAATCGTATTGCTCCCAAATCCAGCGTTTCGAGGAGATCGATGGCGCCGCGAGCAGGGCGCGGAATTTTTCGGTGAGGTCCGCGCCCGCAGGACCGAATTCGACAAGCCGATCTTGTATGCCGGAAACTGGCGCTGGCGCAGCAAGCGGACGCTGATACACAGGTCCCTCTTCAGCGAGCGCATGCGCAGGAATTTCCGCGGCGACCTGCCCACGATGTAGGACACGCAACAGGCCACTGTCCGTCACCCGCCCAATTTCGACCGCGTCCAACCCCCACTTTGCGAAGACCTTCAACACTTCCTGTTCGCGGCCTCGCTCAGCGACCAGCAGCATTCGCTCCTGCGATTCGCTGAGCATCATTTCGTACGGAGTCATGTTGGGCTCGCGCTGCGGCACACGAGCGAGTTCGATCTCAATGCCCAAGCCGCCGCGCGATGCCATCTCACATGAGGAACTCGTTAGCCCCGCCGCACCCATGTCCTGGATCGCTACGACCGCGCCCGTTTGCATCGCTTCGAGGCAGCCCTCGAGCAGCAGCTTCTCCATGAATGGGTCGCCGACTTGCACGTTGGGCCGTTTCTGCTGCGATTCCTCTGTGAACTCCGCGGAAGCGAGAAGAGACGCGCCGTGAATGCCGTCGCGCCCGGTCTTTGCCCCCACATAAATTACGGGATTGCCGACGCCGCGTGCCCTGGCGAAAAACAGGTCTTCTTTCTTCGCGATGCCGAGGGCCAGAACGTTGACCAAAGGATTCGCCGAGTAGCTGGGCTCGAATTGCACTTCGCCGCCGACGGTTGGTACGCCAAAGCAATTTCCGTAGTGCGCGATGCCGCGCACAACGCCGTCAAGAATCCGCCGGTTCCGCGCAACTGTCGCTTTATCCACGTCGCCGACTAAACCCACAGCAGGGCTGGGCTTCAGCCCAGCCGATCGAGCCGTTCTCTCATGGGCTCTAGCCCCTGAAGTCCCCGAGGTGATCGGCCCAAAGCGCAGCGAATCGAGTACAGCGATTGGGCGCGCTCCCATCGTGAAGATGTCGCGAAGAATCCCGCCGACTCCCGTGGCCGCGCCTTGAAAGGGCTCGACATAGCTCGGATGATTGTGCGATTCCATCTTGAACGCGGCGGCGAGGCCGTCGCCGATGTCCACGACTCCCGCGTTTTCACCCGGCCCCTGCAACACTTGGGGCGCGCGCGTCGGCAGGCGACGCAGATGCACCTTGCTTGACTTGTACGAGCAGTGCTCGCTCCACATGACGCTGAAGATCCCCAACTCCGTGAAATTCGGCTCGCGCGCGAGAATCTTCTGGATACGCGCGTATTCCTCGGAGGTGAGCCCGTGCTCAGCCGCCAGCTCCGGCGTAACTTTGATCTCTGTCTCCAGCATGTTCTCCGCGATTCTGTCAGGTTTCGATTCTTATCTCTTTGTTCTGCGCCTCTGTCTCTCTGTGGCCAATCCTGTTCTCATTTGATCGCTAGGGGATTCACGGGCGAGGCTACCGCGCCCGTTACCGGCAGCGCAGGCGCGACGAACATGAATTCGTAGCGTTTGTCTTCGGCGCAATCCCGCGCGAGCTCTGCGAGGTCGAAAATTTCGCCCACTGTCAGGCCCATAATCGGGATCGAAATCCAGTGCCAGGGCTGGTTGGCCTCGTCGGTTTCGTTGGGACGCACTTCGGCGCCCCAAGTGTCCGTGGCGATGGCCGCGACCTGCTTCCCGTGCAGCCAGTCGAGCGTCTCGAACGCGAGGCCGGGAGCGTCGCCGCCCGAGTAGCCATCCCAGGTGTTCGCGGCTTGCATCGCCTCCATCTGCCCAGTGCGCACGAGCAGGTAGTCGCCGCGCTGTACTTCCACGTCGAAGTGGCGCTCGGCCTCGTCGAGCATTTTGCTTGTGATGGCGAACGTGTCCGGCAGATGCTGCATGCCCAGCATGCGCGGAATGTCGAGCAGCACGCCGCGCCCCACCATGCGCTCCTTGGTTTTCTCGATGCCGCATTTCTGCGCGCCCGCCGACGTTACGGTCCGGCAGTCGTAACCGTTCCACATGTGATCGCCGTAAAAAATGTGGCCGAGGCCGTCCCACTGCGTCCCGCACTGCGTGGGCATCATGATCACGTCGTCCGAACTGCGGATTTTGCGGCTGTCGAGCACGCCCGAATACGCGTCCGTCCCGGTGCGCATCATGAGGTGCACGGGATTGAACCGGCCAAGCGCCGGATACTTTGTCTTTCCGCCCTGAGGACCGCGATGGTCGTACGGCAACGCCAGCGAAATAATTTTGCCTTTTTGCACAAGCCGCGCTGCAGCAACCACGTCCTCGGGGCGCGTGAAGTTCAGCGTGCCGATTTCGTCCTCCGCGCCCCAGCGGCCCCAGTTCTTCAGCCGCTCAGCCGCCGCGCGAATGTCGTCCATCGTCAGCTTGCGCGGCGATGCTCCCGTCCCGGCCATCCATCCTCCTACCGCTAGTTCGTGCGCGATTGAGTTCTTCAAACCGAATCGCGCAGCCCGTCATTCTACTGGAATCAGACACAACATGCCCACCGTTTCTGACGGCGACGATGCTGTACGAAGATGCTTAGACCTATTTTTCGGGCAGCGTGAACACGTAAAGCGCGTTGCCAGTTGCTGGGTAGTGGACATCAGGCAGGATCGTGCGCGGGACATTTCTTGGGCTGCCGCCGCCGAGGCCAGTCGTGACGGCGACATATTGTTTGCCGCCGACGCTGAACGTCACAGGAAAACCTTGCACGGAAGTGCCGAGTCGAATCTGCCACAGCGTCTTGCCTGTATTCACGTCGACGGCGCGGAAGGTGCGATCTAGGTCGCCCACGAATGCGAGGCCGCCAGCTGTTGAGAGCACGGCGGTGAGGAATGACGGCCGCTGCTGTACGTTCCAGACTTCCTTCATTGTTTTGACATCGAAGGCGGCGAGCCTTCCGACGTTGCCGTCGGTGCCGGGCATTTCGAAGAAGAGGCGGTCGCCCGCGGTGCCGCCCGATCCATCGGTGAACTCAACTTTGCGCCCGGACATTTCCATGCAGCTTTGGCTCAGCGGAATGAACAGACGTTCGGTCGCTGGATCGTAGCTCATGGCGTGCCAGTTGTGGCCGCCCTCGGTGCTGGGGCACACCGGAGTCCACTTGCCGATTTCCTGCTCGAGAATGTCCGGCCGGTACGCGACCTTGCCGGCCTTCGCATCCAGGTTGAAAATGTTTTGGAAGATGGTTTCCTTCGCGTCGATGAACTCCCCGGTTTTGCGATCGAGCTTCCAGAGAATCCCGTCCTTGCCGATGGTGAAAAGCGTTTTGCGGTCACCGATATTCACCAGCACGCGCTCATACACTACGTCCATGTCGAGCGTCTCCCCGGGCACGTGCTGGAAATACCAAGCGAGTTTACCGTCGCTCGGCCGCAGCGCAAGCGTTGAAGTCGAATAGAGCGCGGCGCCTTTTGTGCCGCGGCTGACCTGCATCCAGGGTTTCGCCTGCGCGACGCCCCAGTAGGTCAGGTCTAGCTCGGGATCGTAGCTGCCGGTGATCCACGTTTCGGCGCCCACGCGCAGCATGTTCGGCAGATCGCCCCAGGAGTCACCGCCGGGCTCACCCATGCGCGCGATCGTGTTGAAGCGCCACAAAAGTTTTCCGCTGGCGGGATCGAAGGCGCTAATGAAGCAGCCCTGATCCTTGTCCTGCGCCTTGTAGCGGTCGCAACCGTTCTCCCCTTGAATCACTTTGCCGTGAATCACGATCGGCCCGCTGGAGCTTCCATAGCCCTTGGCGCTGTCGCCGACCACCACATCCCACACGGTCTGGCCGGTGCGGGCGTCGAGCACGAACAGGTGCGCGTCCGTCGTCGCGGCGAAAATCTTGTCCTGGTAAATCGCCATGTTGCGCATCGCGCCGGTCCCGCCTGCAACACTTCGCGGCGGACGCAACCGGGTATCCCAAATGAGGTCGCCCGTGCGCGCGTCGAGGGCCTGCACGATGTTGTCGGTGTTGGTCAGGTAGATGATGCCGTTGTGGACGAGCGGTGTCGGCTCGTTGGCCGCCATGCTGTCGTTCATGTTCCAGGACCACGCCAATTTGAGATCTTTCACGTTGTCGCGATTGATTTGCGCGAGCGAGCTGTGATTCCAGCCCTGATAATTGCCGCGGACGATGAGCCAGTCGGAGGGATCGGGTTTGAGGAGCATTTCGTCGGTCACGGGAACGTAATTCTTTACTTCGCCGGTGACCCTGAGTCCGAGAGGCACATTCGCGGCGCGGGGCGCGGCAGCCGCACGCGGCGCAGCATCTTCCTCTGAGGCTGGCATCTGCGGCGGGGGCGTACCGCCCGCCGCCACAGCTCCGATCGGCACAAGCGTCCCTGCCGTCAGCGCCTGCGAACCCGCCGAAGCGCCATTCGCCCGCAGGATGTATGCGGTGACGTTAACAGCCTCCTCCTCGCTAACCGAACCTGGATTTGTGATCGGCATCGTAGTGCGAATCCGCGAAACGAGGTCGCTCGTCGTGCGGTTGCGCCACGTGTTCATGAAATTGGCGCCGGCGAGAGGAGGCGCCTCAAATGTGCCCTTCATGTCGGGCTGGTGGCAGGTCGAACAAATGGTTTCGTAGACGGTGCGGCCAGCATTCGCCTGCTCCGCAGTGAATGGCCCCATCCTTCCAGGTTGCTGTGCAGCTGTTGCAGAGATGGCGACGCCGGTTGCCACGGTCATGACGCAGCCTGCGATCCTTACTACGAGGCAATCTCGTTTTCGGCTTAGCATGGTTAGTTGTCTCTACTTCAAGAGCCAGCCCCACAAATTCCCATCGGGCGCGCCTACGGATTGAATTTGTACGTACCACCGGCCGTTCCGCAGGTCCGTAATTTGGTCAGGCGTGAGATCGAGCGTCGCATTGATCTGACCCTTTTCCGCTTTCGTGACCGCCAAATCCAGATCAGGGACTACCGGCCCGCGAATGCCTTTCGGCCCGCGATGAATCTGCGCCGTCGTCGCAGGCGAACGCAATCCTGAAAACGTTCCTTGGATTGTAAGCCGCTTTCCAGCCAGCGTAGCGGTGAGCGAGCCCGATCCCGCGATCGTCGCCATCATTGAGACATTGATGGGCACGGGCGAGAGACGAGTCTTGAATGCTTCCGACGGCGCCGCGTTCTGCGCAGCCGCATGACTCAGGCAAACCAGTAGACCGCCGAGGAGTGCCGCCAAGAAAGGTTTGTGCTGGGTCACTCGTTGCCTCGTCCGTGCCAAACGTCAATTCGCCAGTGGATTCGGGCGCAACTGAATGTGATTGACTGAGCCGAGGCGCGTTTCTGTGAATTTAGGCATGTACGAACTGTACGTCGCCCAGATCCCTCGGCCTTTCCATCCTGCCTTCGCGTCATCGATTCGCCCGTCCAAGCCGCGCGTGTAGAAAGGTATGGGGTACGCCATCCAATCGAAGCGCAACGCAATATGTACAGGATATATATCTGAAGTGGACGAGCCTGGCAATTCCTTGGTTACGTCAATTATTGGGGGAGCGCGGCGGCCGCCTGGGCTGCTTCAGTTTCGCGCATGTCCCTCTGACTCACGCATTTTCGTGAGCGGTTTCCGCGGTGAGCAGATTGTTACCGTAATGTGACTTGACGGGGCATAGTTGTGAGCACAGACTGCTCGGCACTTCCAGTCCGGAGCAGCTACCAAAACTTCAACGAACTGAAGGTTCAATCGAAGCAAAAAGGAGAAACTCCATGGCACCTGCCCGCCCGAATCCTCTCACCTCCACGTCGTACTCGAGGCAGCGTTACGCTCATCCTTTTTATCTGCCTGCGCCCCACACGTCGCGCCAGCCGATCAACGGCCAATCGCGCATGACCGACTGGAGCAAACAGCAGCTCGGTTTGATTCCTCCGGTCAAGAAAGACGGCTCAATGACGCTCGACGACGTCATCGGCGCCGACGGCTCGAAGGAGATCGAACAGGCCGGTGAACTCCGGTTCCACGCGCTCGGCGATAGCGGCGTCGGCAGCGCGCAGGACGCGGAGAACGTGTCCGACGACATGGCTACCGACTATCAGCCGGGCGCGGGCGGAGTAAATCCGGCGTTCTTGCTTCATCTGGGAGACGTCATCTACGGTCCCGACAAGGGCGCGAACTATGCCGACCGCTTCTACCGCCCCTACCGTCACTATCCAGGCAAAATCATCGCCATACCTGGCAATCACGACGGCGAAGAAAAGTCGCCTGCGGACAGCCCTTCGCTGAAAGATTTTCTGGCAAATTTCTGTGCGACAACTGCGGCTGTGCCGCCACAGGCCGCTTCGAGTGGGATCTATCGCGAAACAATGACGCAGCCCGGCGCTTACTGGATCCTGGATACGCCGTTTGCCCGAATCATTGGCCTATATTCGAACCGACTCGAGAACCCGGGCTACTTGCAAGGCATCACCAACGGAAAGCTGGACACGTCGCAATTGGATTGGCTCGGGAAGACTCTAAAGACGATTGCAAAGGCGAAGGACAACAAAGTGCTCGTCATAGCGACCCACCACCCGCCCTATAGTCAAAGCGGACACAGTGGAAGCACTGAAATGAACCAATCCGTCGATGATGCCTGCGCTGCGGCCGGCGTAACGCCGGATCTCTTTCTATCGGGACACGCGCACAACTACCAGCGCTACACGCGGAATTTTGGCGGTAAGCAGGTGCCCTATATTGTGGCAGGGACCGGCGGAATGCCACCCCAGCCCGTAGCGCCAGCTTCCGGGCAACCAGTGGCCGGCAGTTCTGGACTCACCTATGACGCCGCTCTTTCATCGTTTGGCTACCTTTACGTGACGCTGTCGCAAAAGCTGTTGAAGGCGGAGTTCTGGCAGCTCGGGGTACAACACACCAAAGCGGCCGACGCAGTCACCGTCGATCTCACAAAACACGCTGTAATCTAGATTCTGAGTAGCACAGACTTCAGTCTGTGGGGTTTCGCTGGTTGGGAGGCCGAGCGCAGCCCCGGCAGAAAACCACAGACTGAAGTCTGTGCTACCGGCGCCCGTGAGAGATACTTGCTAGTGGCCGCTGCTTCGGCTTTGCAGCCCTTGTTCCATCTCGTAACGGACAATGGCTAGGGTTCGGTAGACGGCGTGGACGAATTTTCCGTAAGGCGCCGTCGCGAACAACGCGGCGACGCACGCAAGGTGCAGAACGAGGACGCTGCCCATTGCCGCTGTGGCGCGCAAAATGAGCGTCAGCATTCCCGTTAGTGCGGCGAGGCCAAGAGTCGCCAGAAATATGTAGTCCATGCCGGAAGCGCCTGCACCCGCAGGCTCGCGATCACTGCGCAACTTTATCCAGATGAGGCCGCTCGTCCCGATGATGAGCGCCACGCCCCCAACGCTGCCGAAAATCACTGGTGCGCTCGTCAGCTCGTACGGAGGGAGCCGATGAAAAACATCCTGGTAGACAGCAGCCAGCGATGTAGCCACAAAATCAGTTAGGAAACCCCAGAACGTGAGCGAGTGATAGAAGCGCCGAACTGAGGAGGGCCGCTCATCGGGGTAGAAGCATCCAGGTCCTCCGCCCTTCAGATACCGCAGCCCGAATGCAGCCTCCAAAGCGGCGGCGAACGTTTTCAAACCTTTCGGGGCGCGTGGGGTAGCGGTAGTGTCGGCCCAAAATTGTGTGCCGCCGCGCAGCCAAATCGCCACTCCGTAGACAAAGAGAATCATGGCGCCCGTTAACATCGCGAGATACGGAACGACTTCGTAAAACGCGCCGGGACCAAGATGCGCAGCGAACAAATTTCCGGGAGGAATGAAAACAAGAGCAAGGACGCAAACGATCGCCGCCACGCTCGCGGCCAAGTAAGTTGTTATGCTGCGATTCTTGAAGGCGCTCCCTAGGAACGTGGGCCAGCTCCAGCGGCGGTAGCTCTCGATTCTCGACTCTGCCAGGATCTGCGGAATGTTGATCGCGAATTCATGCGGTGGAGTGTACATGCAGGCGTAGTAGCACGCGCGGCAATCGTGGCAAAGGTTCGCGAGATAAAAAACGTCCCCCTTCTTGAAATCGCGGCGCGTTTCAATGGCGCGGAAAACGGGGCAATAACCCTCGCAGTAGCGGCACGCATTGCAGATGTTCAGCTGTCGGGCGGCCTCCTCGATCACGTCAAGCCCGGGCATTCGCAGCCGCCTCCTTGCCCGCAAGCCTGCCGAACACAGACCCAATCGTCAGACCGAAGCCCCCGAGGTATCCCTTCGTTAGGATATTGCCGGACATGATTTCGCCTGCCGCGTACACGTTCTGAAATGGCCGGCCGCTTTGATCGATGACGCGTGCGCGCTCATCCACCGCAACTCCCATATAGGTGAACGTGATCCCCGGTCGCAGCGGCAGGCCATAATACGGAGGTTGATCGATGGGCAGCGCCCAATTGCTTTTCGGCGGCGATATGCCCCTCGTGCAGGTACCGTCGAGGCCTTCCATGCGTGCCACCGTGTTTCCCGCTGCAGCGCGATTGAATTCGTTGATTGTATTCACGCAGGTGCTGGCTGGCAGGCCAAGCTGCGCGGCAAGCGTCTCGAGCGAATTGGCCTCGTATGGCTTGTACATTGGCGGCAGGAAGCAGTGGATCGTCTTCGAGTCCACAATGCCGTACGCAATCTGCCCAGGCTGCGTAGCGATCAGCGTTCCCCAAATGGCGTAGCGCTTCGGCCAGATGTCCTCGCCTTCGTCGTAAAAGCGGCGTCCCTCGCGGTTCACAACGATCCCAAACGGAACGACGTCGAGCCGAGTGACGATGCCGCCGTCGAATTTTGGCGCGCGCGCATCAACCGCAATCGCATGAAAGCCTTTGGGGTCGCCGATGGACTTTGCCCCGTGGTTGAGCAGCGCCGCCAGCAACGTGCCGTCGTTGTACGAAGTGCCGCGAATGATGAAATTATCCGCCGCATCGCCCCAATAGCGCTTGAGCCATTCAATGTTTGATTCATATCCGCCGGCGGCAACAACTACGGCGCGGCCACGGATTATTTCTTCGACGCTGCCATTCTTGAGCCGCACGGCTTCGAAGTGACTGTTCTCGATGAGCAAATCTTGCACGTGAGCGTTGTAGCGGACCTCAATTCCCTTGCCCGCCGCCGCGCGATAGTATGTATTCAGCAGCGCCTTCCCTCCGCCGAGGAACCAGCGATTCGTTCTCCCCAAATGAAGGGTCCCCGCAAGCGGCTGCTGCCAGTGCACGCCCTGGGCGCTCATCCACGTGGGAAGCTGGCTCGATTCGCGCACCGCGAGCTTCGCAAGATCAGGATTCGCGGGGCCGCCCGTCACGCCAATCAGATCCTGGAGATGCTCCTCCTCGGAGTATGGCCCGGAGAAAAATTGGTCCGCTGCTGCGTGTGAGCAGCGAATGTTGCGCGTGTGGCGCGTGTTCCCGCCGCGCTCATACTCAGGCGAGCGTTCGAGCACGAGGACGCGAGCGCCTCCTTCGCGGGCCGAGAGAGCCGCGCACATCGCAGCGTTCCCGCCGCCCACTACAATGACGTCATACATCTCTGCCATGATGCTTGTTACTAGATTATAGCTTCCGGGTTTCCCGTAGGAAGGGCCACGCGGTGATTTGGCTGCTTAGCCTTCCCACGCAGTCGGCGACAGCGCTTCAATATCGCTGAGCACTTCCACTACCGCGGGGCGGCGGCTCGAAAGAGCTTGATCGAGCGCAGTGCGCAGTTCACCGGGTTTCGCGACCCGAATTCCCAGCGCTCCCAGGCTTTCCGCGATCGCGGAAAAATCGACCTTGGAGAAATGCCACATCTCGCCCTGCTTCTTCGACGGCTTTCCATCATAAGCGTGCTGAAAAATCGTAGTTTCCTGATTGAGCGAGTTGTTGTTATTCACGACGGTGACCGTAGGAATCCCGCAGCGCACCGCAGTCTCGAGTTCCTGCAGGTGATACCAGAATCCGCCGTCTCCGGTGAAACAGACCACGGGTTTCTTGGGCAGCGCGCACTTCGCGCCCAGCGATGCCGGAAACGCCCATCCCAGCGATCCCGCCGCGCGGATGAAATCCCAACTCTTGTCGACCCAAAGCTGCTGCGCGGACCACATCCCTGCGTGGCCGGTGTCGCAAACGACGATGGCATCTTCAGGCAGCCAGTCGCCTACTTCTTTCAAAATGCGCTCGGGCCGCATCGGCACGGCGTCAGAATCCCGCAGAGGCTTGACTTCCGCGCGCCATTCTTTCACGGCTGCTTTGGCTTCCTCGAGCCACTTTTCGCCACGTGGACCATTTCCTTTGCCGCCCGCCACAGCCGCGTTGAGAGCCTGCAACGCGACTTTTGCGTCTCCCAGCAACGAAACTGCGTTCGGATAATTTCTCCCTAAGTCGGCTGGGTCTATCCCAATCTGAATGACCGCGGTGCCGGCCCGCGGAATTTTCCAGAAGTGAGTGACCTGCCCTCCGGTCTGGCTCCCGACGTAGACGACGAGATCTGCACGCATCAGAATCTTGTTGGTGCAGGAGCGCGAGTAGGTTCCGGGAACGCCGATATAAAGCGGATTTTTCTCGGGGATGAGCGCAAGCGCATTCAGCGAAGTCGCCACAGGAATCGATAAGGCTTTTGCGAGTTTCAAAACTTCAGGCGCGGCGCCCGACCAACGCGCGCCTCCACCGACTACAATCATGGGCCGTTTCGCCTTCTTTAGCATACGCGCGGCTTCTGCGACGCTCGCCGCTTCCGGCGCTGGGCGGTGAGCAGGAACTTGGGCGTAGACCTCCTCCTCAATCACCTTCAGATCGGCTACATCGCTTTCGATATCACCCTCTTTCCCTGCGAAGAGCAGATTCACAGGAGCGGAAGTGCCGGAGGTTGCTTCGCGAAACGCCTGCCGCAGGAGATCGGGCAGCCGGCCAACCGTGTCCACCTGAAAATTCGCTTTGGTGACCTGCGTGAACATCGGGAAGTCGTCCATTTCCTGATAATTAACCTTGTGTTTTTGCTGCCCGAACCGTCCGCCGGTCAGCGCGATCACTGGGCTGTGTCCCATGTACGCATCGCGGAGGCCCGCGGCAAGATTCGCTGCACCGACGGCTTGCGCGGCGCAGATCCCGGGACGTCCCGACGCGCGCGCGTAGCCGTCCGCCATGTACGCGGCGGCCTTCTCGCCGTGAGTCAGAACGCGCTTAATGGGCATGTTGTCCATCTCGGCGAGGGCGCGGCTCAGCATTGTAGGCACGAAAAAAAATGCGGTGACGCCCTGCGCGTTCAGAAATTCTGCGATAAATCGGCCACCGGTAATCTTTGCCAAAGTCCGCCCCCGAGGAATTGCAATGCCTGAAATGTTTGTGCGAGTCAAAAGCGCCGGGTGATCAGAATCGCACAGCGCGCCCAAATGGAACGGGCAAGCTGGTGATTATACGTCACGCCACAAGTGCGAAGTGCGATTTGCCGGGCTCGCCTCGACTCGCTGTTCAACAATGGAGCCGAGGAACTCGTCGCCACTCGCGTGCGTGAGACTAAATAGATTTATGTAGTTGACGATTTAGAGAAGATCCGCCTGAAAAAGATGGTGCCGGCGGTGAGACTCGAACTCACGACCTAGGGATTATGAGACCCTCGCTCTACCCCTGAGCTACGCCGGCCTTTGACAAGCGCCCATGTTACGGAGGGCCTTCGAACGCTGTCAAGTAGCGACAGAAGACCAGTCTTTTCCGACCGAGAACAACTGCGACGCTTCAAGCGATCAAAAGCCGTCCCCGGCAACCAGTCCGTCCATGTTACTGAGAAGCCGGCACTTAATTCGCGTTGGCGTAGTACTGACGTACCCTTGACGCGGACGAATTTGAATTCTATCTTGCGAATGGACAATTCGATCAGTTTTTTGGCGCGCTGTGAACGGAAAGGGCCGTTACGCGTGCAATTGTCCGAGAGCGTTAACCGTTTAGACACAAGGTAACAATTCTGTTCCGTTTGGGAACCTTGTTACCTATAATCCCCTCGGGTTAGTTTCCGAACCGGAGGGGCCATGTCTAAGTGTTTAACTGTAGTCGCGCTCGTGTTGCTAGTGCTCACGGGTGCGATGGGGCTCAGGAACATTGTGGCTGCTGGCGCCACGTCGCCGATTTGGGCGATTGGTCCAGGCACGCCACCGCAGGCGTCGCCGATTTGGGCGATTGGCCCAGGCACACCACCGCAGGCGTCGGCGATTTTGGCAATCGGTCCGGGCACACCGCCGCGGGCATCCGCCATTTGGGCAATCGGCCCAGGCACGCCGCCGCGGGCAGTCCGGTAGTGGATGCGTGATACTTAGTGGCCGACTGGGTTCACGCGGAGGCAGCGAATTTCGATGCTGGGCCCAGTCGACTACGCCATCTGGTTCGCCGCTCTATTTGCAGATGTTTGGTGTGCCTTCTGCATTGTGAAGAGAAAAGCCCTTTCCCAAAACTTCACGATATTTTTATTTTTTGCTGCCGCTTCAACGATCGGCGTAGCTAGGTATCTGCTGGTTGAAACTGCCGGGTTCGACTCCAATTCATATTTCTACTTCTATTACTATTCCGATGCCGTTCTGACGATCTGCCTCTTCATTGTTTTGATGAGTCTGTATGCCGAAGTTTTTTCAGAGTTAGGCGTCCGAAAGTTGGTTCGTGCCGGGGCATTGCTGCTCCTCGGCGGGACGGCTCTGATCTCCTATTACATGGTGGCTTCGTCCAGCGAACGCTTGGTTACGAAATTCGCGTTTCAGCTCTCCCAAAACCTCTATTTTGTGGGCGTCGTTTTGACCTATGTACTTTGGGGCGCGATGATGAAGCTGCGGGAGAACAGGACGCGGTTGATGCAGCTTGTCCTCGCTCTGGGAGTTTATTTGAGCGCCTTTGCCGGCAGTTACGCGCTGCGCACAATGTATCCCAGCTCCCCCGTGTGGCGATATCTCATCGCTTTGATGGACCTATGGCTGCCCGTTGCTTGGGCCTACACCTTCAACAAGGTGCCCGCGGATGCACGTATGGCGACAGCGAGAGTGGTCGCTCCTAGCCGATGATTCCGGCCCTGATTTGCGTGGTTTCCTTCCTGACGATGCTTCAATTCTTCGTCTCGTACAGCCGCTCCATGATTGCTGAATCTCGCTGCGTGCAGTTGTCTGCTGAAGCTCGTGAAATTTGCGGATTCACGTTCAGCACCGCGGCCGGCAATCAATTCCGGCGCCTCGTGAAGCTGATTTCGCTTTGCCCGCAGCGCCGCGAGGACAATCGTCAAGTCCGAATTGTGGCCGCTTATTTCTATTTTCTGGGTCTCGTTCGCGTTCTACTGAATTGGGCCATGCCTTCCGCCTCGAGCTGGATCGAGTCGGAACGCAGTGGATGCGCGTACCTTGCCGCAGTGGTTCTAGACCGCCGCATTGCCTACACTCGAATGATGATGGCGCAGCAATCGAGCCACTGAAACCCGGCGCGAGGCGCCGAGAGAATCGTTTCCTCACCCTCCCAGGACTTCGTTGTCGGCTGTGAAGTTCGGGCCTGACTTGCTACCATGTTCCAAAGATAGCTGCGCCTGCGGTTGTTTCGTATGAGTCTCGCTCTGCGCCAACGAATCCTCGAAACGATCGGACGCCACGCCATGGTCCGGCCGGGCGACCGAATCGGCTTGGGTGTCTCGGGCGGGGCCGATTCCGTGGCGATGTTCCGGATCTTCGAGGAATTCCGCGCTCAACTCGGCATCGCAATCGTCGTATTACATTTCAACCACCAGCTTCGGGGAGCTGACGCCGATGCCGACGAGCGATTTGTGGAATCGCTCGCGGCCGAACTGCACGTCGAGAGCGAATCTGGCCGCGCCGACGTAGCCGCAGAAGCTCAACGCCACGGCTGGAATCTGGAAGACGCCGCGCGGCGCATGCGCTACGAGTTTTTTGAACGCGCCGCTGCGGCTCGCAGCTTGAATCGAGTCGCGGTGGCCCACACCGTCGACGATCAGGCAGAAACTGTCTTGTCACATCTGCTCCGAGGCACTGGTCTCGCGGGTCTTGCGGGAATTTATCCGGTTGCTGGGCGAATCATTCGTCCGCTCCTTGACGTCGGACGCGCGGAGCTGCGCGAGTTTCTCACTGGTTTAGGACAGCCTTGGCGGGAGGACGCGACCAATCAAGACACCGCCCGGACACGCGCAAGGATTCGCCACCAACTGATCCCAGTTCTTCAGCGTGATTTCGATCCCAGGACTGTCACGCGACTCGCGCGTCTCGCCTCACACGCGCGCGAAAATGAGAATTTTTGGCGGGCGCTCGAAGACGAACGGTTTCAGGCCGTGACCACCCGCGAATCTCGGGGCGCCATTTCCCTGAACGTTGCGGACCTGCTTTCACCGCTGGCGCAGTTGGCCCAACCGGACGGTGTGACCGCGCATGAGTCGGCTTCCGCTTCTGCGCCGACGATGGCCCTCACGCGCCGCCTCGTAAGGCGAATCTTTGCGGACCTCCGACGCAGCCGCGAGCAATTGACCGCTCGCCACGTTCGTTCCGTCCTTGACCTCGCCACGAAATCTCAAAGCGGCTCGAGAATTGAGCTCCCCGGAATTCGCGTCGAGCGAATTTTCGACCGGCTCGTGTTCACGAACGCCGCCGAAACTGCCGGCAAGCAAACGCTCCAGGATTGCAGTTTCTCGTACGCGGTTTCGCCACCAGGTCCCTCCGAGCCCGCGTCGGTTGTCGTTGCCGAAATTCAGCGCCGGTTCAACCTGAAATTGGTTGACTGGCCTCCGGTCAAGCGCGACACTGTAACGGGGCGGGGTGCCCTTGATTTTGACCGTGTGCGCTGGCCACTGATCCTGCGGAACTGGCGTCCGGGCGACTCCTACCGCCCTCATGGGAGTCGGCGCGTTCGAAAACTTAAGCGGTTACTCCTAGCGTCTCGCGTGCCGCGGCGCGAGCGGGAAAGCTGGCCCGTGCTGACGAGCGGCGCGGAAGTGATCTGGGCGTCCGGATATCCAGTCGCCGAAGGGCTCGCCGCGCATTCGGGGACGCGAATCGGCTTAGTGATCGTCGAGGAGAAACTCTAGAGACCGGTTGCGCGGCTTTGAGCCGCGTTAACTGCTAGACAATTAGGGCATTACTTTGGTTCTCCGCGTGCATCTAATAGATGTAGGACAGTAGGTTCTGGAAGACCCAGCTCGTGAGGTAGAGTCGTGAACCCGAGTTCAACGTTAAAGACCATCATGTTTTGGCTGTTCATCATCATGCTAGCCGTCCTGCTATGGACGCTCGTTTCGAAGAGCGGCCAGTCGGCTCGCGAGGAAGAGCCCAGCTACAGTCAGTTCATGGCGGAAGTGGACCGGGGCAACGTAAAGGAAGTCACGCTCTATCTTTCCCCTACCAGTTACGAAGTCGAGGGCGAGTGGCGCGAGCCCTCCAAGAAATTCCGCACTACGATCTTCAAGGAATCGGCGCCGGATCTGGCGAAAACTCTCCGCGACAAGAATGTCTTGATCAACGTAAAGGAAGTGAATCGGGCGGACTGGGTGACGTTCCTCCTAAACGCGGCCCCACTCTTCCTGCTCGTTGCGTTCTGGATTTTCATGATGCGCCAGATGCAGGCCGGCGGCAACAAAGCGCTCAGCTTCGGCAAATCTCGCGCCCGGCTGCTCACCGCTCAGCAGAAGAAGGCCACCTTCAAGGACGTGGCTGGCACGGATGAAGCCAAGGAAGAATTACAGGAAATTATTGAGTTCTTGAAAGACCCGCAAAAATTCCAGAAACTTGGCGGGCGCATCCCCAAGGGAGTTCTGCTTGTCGGACCGCCGGGAACGGGCAAGACGCTGCTTGCACGGGCCATCGCGGGCGAGGCAAACGTTCCTTTCTTCTCGATCTCCGGTTCGGACTTCGTCGAAATGTTCGTCGGCGTCGGCGCGAGCCGGGTGCGCGACCTCTTTGAACAGGGCAAGAAGAACGCTCCCTGCATCATTTTCATTGATGAAATCGACGCAGTTGGACGCCATCGTGGGGCCGGCTTAGGCGGCGGCCACGACGAGCGCGAGCAAACGCTCAACGCGTTGCTCGTCGAGATGGACGGTTTTGAATCGAACGAAGGCGTGATCCTGATTGCGGCGACGAATCGCCCTGATGTACTTGATCCCGCGCTGTTGCGGCCGGGACGGTTCGACCGTCGCGTCGTAGTCGCTCGTCCGGACGTCAAGGGCCGTGAGGAAATTCTGCGCGTGCACACGCGCAAGGTTCCCCTCGGCGACGATGTGGACCTCTCCGTGATTGCGCGTGGCACACCCGGCTTTTCCGGCGCCGATTTGGCCAATCTGGTGAACGAGGCGGCTTTGTGGGCGGCCCGGCAGGGACGCAAGATGGTCATCATGGCCGATTTCGAGATGTCCAAGGACAAAGTCCTGATGGGCGTCGAACGCAAGTCGATGATTTTGTCGGAGGAAGAAAAGCGCAACACGGCGTATCACGAGGCAGGACATGCCCTCGTCGCGGCGATGACCCCCGGCACCGATCCGCTGCACAAAGTGACGATTATTCCCCGCGGCATGGCCCTGGGCCTGACCATGCAGCTTCCGATCGACGATAAGCATACCTACACGAAGACCTACCTTGAGGGAACGCTGACGGTGTTGATGGGCGGCCGCAGCGCAGAGGAAATTTTCCTGGGTCACATCACGACCGGCGCGGGTAACGACATCGAGCGCGCCACCGACATCGCGCGCAAAATGGTCTGCGACTGGGGCATGAGCTCGCTCGGTCCACTGGCCTATGGCAAGAAGGAAGAAGCGATCTTCCTGGGCCGTGAGATTGCGCAGCACCGCGATTATTCCGAAGACACCGCGATCCGAATCGACCAGGAAGTGCACCTCATCGTGACGACGGCGTATAACAGTGCGCGCAGCATTCTCGAGAACAACAAGGAAACGCTCGAGCGGATTGCCTTGGCTTTGCTCGATCGAGAAGTCCTCGATGCGGCTGAGCTAAAGCTACTCATCGACAATAAGCCGCTGCCCGAAAAGGTACGGCCCGCGCCGCCTTCTCCGCCGCAGCCTCTGCCCGGCACCGAGCCCAAGCCCGCGCCTCGCCCCGAGCTTCGCCCAGCCCCCGGTTTCAGCAAGGGCTGAGGCAAGGATTCGGTAACGCACGTCGCTCTCTTCTCTGTGTCCTCCGGGCGCTCTGCGTTACTCTAGCGGTTTTTTGATTTTCGTTTGCAGGACGACAATCACCAGCATCGAGTCCACGTCGAACCTAGGCGGATTCTCGGTGTGGAATCGTTAGGCGCGCAGAAATCCTACTGACAAAAAAGCGCGGCAGCGGATGTATTAAGTCCGCCGCCGCGTAGAACTACCGAAGACGCTAGTCGTCTCTAACGAGGAGCCGTCTTCTCGTTGTGCTTTTCCTCATAGATCTGGTGACTCGCGGCATTCTGCTCCTTGTTGACGTTTCTCTTTTCCGCAGGCGTGAGCTTCCCGCCGTTGGCCGCGCGATCCGCCGCAACCTGGCGATTGATGCCCTGTTGCGTCTTCTCAGCTCTCGCCGTTTCTCCAGGAGTCATTTGGCCGCTGCGGACGCCATTTGCGATTCGCTGCTGCTGGTTTTCCCGGCGCGCATTGATCTGGTTGCCGGTGGCGATGTGTCCTTCCTGGCTGTAGCGCCGCCCGTTCACCGAGTCCATGGCCACGTTGCCGGGCCGGCCGTGGTTGACGGACGCCAATTGGTTCCGGTCGGCACGGGCGGCCTGCTCGTGCGAGCCTTGATTGGCGGTTGGCTCGGAGTGGTGCTCGCGCTCTGCCGTTAGCTCAACCGCCGTGGGCTTGGCCGTCACGCCGCCCTGGCCGTTGAAGCTGTAATGGTTGTTGACTACGGTCGTGTTGTTGATGACGGTCTTGTCCACATAGACGTTTTTCACGACCGTCGTGTTCACATTGGTCACCGCGGTGTTGTAGACAAACGTGCCGCCGTTCCAGCGGCCGCCCACGAAGCCGACTCCGCCGTACCCAAACCCGTAGTTAATCCCACCATAGAAGCCGATGTGCGGCCCCCAATACCCGGGCCGCCAGACATACGCTCCGCCGACGAATCCCCAGTATCCCGGCGTCCACAGCAGACCGGCTTGCGGCGGCGAAACCCATACGCCCGGAACCCAGAAGTAACCGTCGTCCCCCCAGGCCCAATAGCCGGGCGTCCAGATATAGCCTGGCATCGGGCAGGGCGGCTGCGTGTAGACCGGCAGCACCGGCGGCCCGATGTGGACCGACACCCCAATTGCTACCTGCGCCTGTGAAGACGCGGGAATTAAGAGCAGAAAGAACAAAAAGAGAAAGCTCGTGGCCGACAGAAACTTTCGCATAGAAGCCCCTCCATGGGCCAAATCGTAGTGGTCGGAGCGCCTTGCCCCGAAAATTGAACGGCGGGCTGGCCGGGCAGCCGAACGGAACCCTGGTCCGGCAAATCTCTACTTGTATTGAACACCGGACTCGGGGAAATGTCTCTCGCGCGGATTTTTTCGGTTCCCTGACGGGTAATAGAACTTAGGGACAGGCATTCTGGAGGCTGGAGGTTAGAGACTGGAAGTTGGAAGCTAGAGGTTCCGGTTTGCAGCGCCGTTCGCATCCCCGACGCCCACTCGTTGCAACTCTTTCTGACTCAAGTGAAATGTCTCCCGGTTCATGGGGTGACATTTTCACTGGACCATTAAGGGATGACAGAATTATTGGGCCAAAACACCTCTAGCCCCAAGCCTCCAGCAACCTCCGGCTGAATGGTATACTAGGCGGCTCTCAATGGCGAAGCTGACACAAGACGCCACGGGCATCCCTCCCGAGGTGATGGCGGCGTATGAGCCGGTAATAGGGCTCGAGGTCCACGTGCAGCTGAAGACCGCGACCAAGGCCTTCTGCTCCTGCTCGACCCGCTTCGGCGATCCGCCCAATTCGAATACTTGCCCCGTCTGCCTAGGCCTGCCGGGCGCGCTGCCGGTGCTGAACAAAAAGGCGGTCGAGCTGGGCATCCGCGCGGCGCTGGCGTTGCATCTAAAAGTTCAAGAAAGTTCCCGCTTCGCTCGGAAGAACTATTTTTACCCCGACCTTCCGAAGGGCTACCAAATTTCAATGTACGAATTGCCGCTTGCCAAAGACGGCTGGCTGGAGATCGACCACGACGGCCGGATCAAGCGCATCGGCATCACGCGACTGCATCTCGAAGACGACGCCGCCAAGAATTTGCACGAAGGCTTCCCGGACTCGACCGAAAAAAGCTACGTTGACTACAACCGTGGTGGGACGCCCCTCGCCGAAATTGTCTCCGAGCCGGACCTGCGTTCGCCAGATGAAGCGTACGCGTATCTGACCGCGCTCAAGCAGGTCATGCTGTACACCGAAGTGAGCGACTGCAACATGGAAGAAGGCTCGCTGCGCTGCGATGCCAACGTCAGCGTGCGCCGGCGCGGCGCCGAAAAATTCGGCACGAAAGCCGAGGTGAAAAACCTCAATTCCTTCCGCTTTTTGCACCGTGCGCTCGAATACGAAATCGAGCGGCAAGTCGGCATTCTGGAAGCCGGCGGCACGGTCACTCAGGAAACGCGCTTGTGGAACGTTCCGGCGGGGCGGACCGAGCCGATGCGGTCCAAGGAATTCGCGCACGATTATCGCTATTTCCCGGAGCCGGATCTGCTGCCCGTTCGCGTCAGCGCCGCGTGGCGCGAAGAAATCGCGCGCTCCATGCCGGAGTTGCCCGACGCGAAGCGGAAACGCTTCGTGCAGACCTATGGGATCACGTCGTATGATGCCGAGGTGCTCGCGTCGACGCGCGAACTCGCAGATTATTTTGAGGACGTGGTTCGGGCTGGCGCGCCCGCGAAGCCCTCGGCCAACTGGATACAGGTCGAGCTGCTGCGCCTGCTGAAAGATACGGGAAAAGAAATCAACGAGAGTCCGGTTTCGCCGGCTCAGCTTGCGGCCCTGATCGGCAAAGTTGAAAGCGGCGAAATCAATGCGGCGACGGGTAAGAAAGTCTTTGCCCGGATGTTTGAAACGCACAAAGCCGCTGCAGACATCATAGAAGCGGAAGGATTTGCTCAGGTCACCGATTCCGGCGAGATCGAGCGATGGAGCCGGGAAGTGATCGAGAAGAATCCGGACAACGTCGCAAAATATCGCGCGGGCAACGAAGGCGTGTTCAAGTTTTTCGTCGGACAGGTGATGCGCGCATCCCGCGGCCAGGCCAATCCGCAAACCGTGAACGACACACTCAAGCGCCTGCTAGCATGAATTCGTGGGATTTTAGTAGCACAGACTTCAGTCTGTGGCTTTTCTGTTGCTAAGGCCGACGCAAGTCCAAAATCCACAGACTGAAGTCTGTGCTACCAGGGCTGCGCCACTGAGGCTCACGGAAAAGGTTTTGGTAGCACGGGCACTCTTGCCTGTGCGGTTTTTGCAGATCATCTTCGATGTGCAGCGAGGACCAGTTGCGCAACTCAGACGTTTGCGCAACTTCTGTGGACCGATAGGAGCGTTCCATGTTGAAAGAAGGCGATCCCGCGCCGGCGTTTCAGCTTTCCGCTGACGACGGTCGCGAAGTTTCCCTGAATGACTTGCGCGGCAAGCACGTCGCACTCTACTTCTATCCGAAGGCCAGCACCCCTGGCTGCACCACCGAGGCCATCGAATTCCGCGAACTCAAACAGGAATTCGACAAGCTAAACACGGTGATTCTCGGCTGCAGCGCTGACACCGTCGCGGCGCAGGCGAAATTCAAAGCCAAGCAGAAGCTGAATTTTCCGCTGCTCAGCGACCCGGACTTCACGGTGATCGAGGCTTACGACGCGCGCCGCATGAAAAGCTTTCTCGGGAAATCCTATCTGGGAATTGTGCGCAGCACAGTTCTGATCGGCCCGAACGGCAAGGTGGAGAAAATCTGGTCGTCAGCCAAATCGAAGGGCCACGCCGCCGAAGTGGTCGAAGCCGTCAAATCCCTTCAGTAATCTTAACGTAATCTCGACTGGCACCGCCTTCATCCTGCAGAAGTTCGTCCTTGCAAGGTCGAAACCCAGAGGCTAAAGCCTGCGCCACTTCAAACCGAATTTCGCGACATCTGGTCAAAGCGTCACAAGAAACGCGCCGTCGCGTTCCTCGATCAGCAAGTTGTCGATCAAGTGGGTCGAGCCGACTCGCGCAGCGAGCAGCGCCAGGCATTTTCCTCTCAGCCGAGTGATCGGCTCCAGCGTGTCCTCGTCGACCAATTCCACATAGTCCTGCGCAGCGAGCGGCTCGGTCCGAAGCGTGTCGCGCATCAGGGAAACGATGCGCAGGGCATCGCGCTCCCCGCGCAAAATGGAGCCGCGTGCGGTATCGAGCGCACGAAACAGAATGGTCGCAGCGCGGCGTTCGGTGGGATTCAAATACGCATTACGCGAGGACATCGCCAGGCCGTCCGGCTCGCGCACAATCGGGCACACAACAATTTCGGAATCGAGGTAGAGATCCCTCGCCATTTGCCGGATGATGCGGGCCTGTTGCGCGTCCTTGCGGCCGAAAAAGACCTTCTGTGGCTGCACGAGTTCGAGCAGCTTCAGAACCACCGTGGCCACACCGCGGAAATGCCCGGGGCGCACTCGGCCTTCCAGGCGGTCCGAAAGCCCTTCGACGTTGACCCAGGTGCGGAATCCCGGCGGGTAGATTTCCGCCGCTTCGGGCGTAAACAAATAATCGACGCCTGCATCCTCAAGGTTCTTGCGATCCTCATCGAGTGAGCGAGGGTACTTCTGGAAATCTTCGCTTGGGCCAAACTGAGTCGGGTTTACAAAAATAGAAGCGACGACAAGCTGGCATTCAGCCCGCGCCGCACGGACCAGCGAAAGGTGCCCTTCATGCAGTGCGCCCATGGTAGGGACAAACCCGGTCGCACGCCCTTCCGCGCGAGCCTGGCGGGCGACTTGTTTCATCCAGTCGGCAGTATGGATGGTCTCCAACGTCCGGGCGCTTCCGCAAAATGTTAAGCGCGGGCGGCCGCTGCCTGCTCGCGATAGTAGCCAATCAAGTCTGTCGAGACGGGCTTCACGCCAAGCTGGCGCAACAAAGTCACAATTTGGCCGCGATGATAGCTGGCGTGGTTGGTGAGTTGGTGCAGGCTTTGCCATAGCGGATTCGAGAATTCACTTCCTGCAAAGGTCTTGTAGTGAATGACGCGCTCCAGATCCTGCTGCGTAAGCTTGGAAGCGTAGTCGATGAAGTACAGGTCCATTTCTTCGAGCTTGGACCGAACGGACGCGAGATCGGTAAACGTGGTCGCGGCGGGGAGGCTCGAGGGAGATCGCCCCTCGAAACGCTCATTCCAGATCCACTCGGCGCCGTACAGGTGCGCAAGCGTGTCGCGCACGGAGCCGAAGCTCGAGCCGAGATTGCGGCCAAATTGTTCGTTCGTGAGCGAGCCGCAGACATCCATCAGACGGCGATCGGCCCACAGGTTGTACTGGAACAAAAAACGGAGCAGCTCAGGCGTCACCATTGGAATCCTCCAGGGCGTGGATTCTAGTGCAACTGCATCACTCTTAGAAATGTATTACTGGTTCTGTGGAATCAGCGTGCCGCGCTGCTCTGCACGCGAATGATACGACTCTTCGTCCGAGGGAAAAGTTCCCTCGCGGACGTCCCGGCAGTATTCCGCGGCCGCGCGGGAAATTATCTGGCCCACCTCGGCGTAGCGCCGCGCGAATTTGGGTTTGTGGCCAAAGCTCATCCCGATCAGATCATGGATCACGAGGACCTGGCCGTCGCAGTCAGGTCCGGCTCCGATCCCGATCGTGGGGATGCGTAGTTCGGCAGTGATGCGTGCGGCGAGCTCCCTCGGTATCGATTCGAGCACGACGGAAAACGCGCCCGCGGCTTCCACGGCTCGAGCATCGCGCAAGAGCTGATCGGCGGCGCTCGCGGACTTGCCCTGTACGCGGAAACCGCCGAACGCATTCACCGATTGCGGCGTCAGGCCGATGTGCCCCATCACGGGAATCTCTGCTTCCACGAGCCGTGAAATCATGTCGAGGCGCCGCTCGCCACCCTCGATCTTGACGGCCTCCGCGCCTGCTTCCTTGACGAAGCGCACTGCATTGCGCACCGCCTCGTGCGGATCATCATGGTAGCTGCCGTAAGGCATGTCCGCCACGAGCAGCGCGTGGCGCGTGCCGCGCCGCACCGCGCGCGCGTGGTGCAGCATTTCGTCCACCGTGACCGGCAACGTGCTCTCGTGCCCCAGCACGACCATCCCGAGCGAATCGCCGACGAGCAAAATGTCAACGCCGGCCTCGTCGAGCAACCGCGCCGTCGGGTAGTCGTAGGCCGTGAGGCATGTAATTTTTCCTGCCGAAGAACTTTGTGAGGGTACTGCAGACTTCCGTTCGAGGATGCTCGGCACGGTAATTTTACCGTTGCCGAGAGAAGGCATGACGCTCATAAGCGCCTCCGGTGCCGCTCCCTCACATCGGGATGCAGCCCAGCAACCCAATTATAGCAAAAGTTGCGCGCTGTTGATAGAACGGAATGGCCGGGATTGCCGGCATTGCCGGGTGAAGCTGATTTTGCAGGCCTCGGTTGTGTATACTCTCCCCGAGCCGATTGCCGTGATACAGGTTCACGTGCCCCGCGATGCATTCCGCTCACGGAAGCCAGGAGCGCAACCTCAGCACTCAATGCGTTGCTGATTGTGCGGAACATGAAGGAGGCATTTCCAATGAAAAACAAGCGACCTTCGTCGGATCAGCCGGCGAGACCTAGGTTCTGGATGGCATTCCTGTTCAGCATTGTCATTCTACTTGGCGCTCCCTTTGCCTCGGCGCAATATCCCCAGACGTATCCGTCGAGCTCGCAGGTCAGCAAAGACGGCACCGCGGTTGTGCTCGAGGACTACGCGAATCCACCGCTCTCGAACCCGACGCACGGCGGTCTCACGCCCGGCCCCATCGATTTCAAGCTGCAGATTGGTCGTGTGAATGTCCTGCGCTCAGAGCCTGCGAATGCACCGCTTTCGGCTGCCCGGTTTTTCGTTGACGACCAGAGCGGCACTCTGTACATCCTAGATAAGGGCAGCAAGAAGTTCACTCCGTATCTCAAGTTCGCAGACATATTCCCGAAATTCGTGTCCGACACCGGCAACACAGCAGGAATAGTTACCATCGCCTTCGATCCCAACTACGCCAAGAACGGCAAATTCTACACCGTACATATCGAAAAGCCGGGCATGGAAGGTTCGGCTAACCCCACGAATGGCGAGTTGGCGTCCTTGAATCTGAAGGACTACACCACCACCACGGCTGTGAATCCTCCGGCCGGTCCTGCCAACCTAGAAGCTGTGCTCGTCGAATGGACGGACACGAACATTCGCAATGACACGTTCGAGGGTTCTGCACGCGAAATCTTGCGCGTCGGGTACGATCGCAATCATCCGATGGCTGATCTGGTGTTCGATCCGCTCGCCAAACCGGGGAAGGAGGACTACGGGAACCTCTATATTGGCGTTGGCGATGGCGCGGCCGGTGAAACGCCCGGACCTGAGCATACGCTGCCGCAGCAGCTAAATACGCTGGTCGGAAAAATTTTGCGAATCACTCCGGACGTCACTTTGCGCCCGAAAGACATGATGAGCGAGAACGGCCGCTACCGCATTCCGTCCTCGGGCTCGGACCCAAATCCGTTTTTGAAGATCGCCGGCGCTCGCCCTGAAATCTTCGCGTACGGCTTGCGCAATCCGCACCGCCTCAATTGGGATGCAGAGACGAACACCCTGCTTGTGAACGACATCGGCCTGCATTACTGGGAAGAGGTCGATATCGTCACCAAAGGCGCGAATTACGGCTATTCCGAGCGCGAAGGGGACGAACAGCTGTTTGTGGACAGCGCCGGGAAAACGGGCAGCCTGATGAGCCCTCCGGTCGACTTTCCTGAGAAGGACTTGCTGCACGTCGACGGCTTCGACGAACCGATCGCGCCCGTGTACCCGGCGGCGGTTTACAGCCATCAGGAGGGCGACGCGATTGGCAGCGGGTTTGTGTATCGCGGCAAACTGATGCCCGCCCTTCGCGGAAAGTACATCTTCAACGACATGACGACGGGCCGGATTCTTTACGTCGACCTTGCGGAGATGATTGCGACGCGTGGCCAGCGGAACCGGGCAGCGCAAATCCATGAGCTGCAAATCATGTACAAGAGTCCCGGCAGCACGAGCGGCAAACCCGCCAACGCCCGGATGTTTGACATCGTCGCACAAACCTATTCGAGCAAAGGCGGCACACCCGCTCAGGATCGTGTCCTGCCCGGCGCTGCCGCTGCAACAACCGGCTGGCGCGACGCGGAGAAGACGCAGCCCAAGACAGACCCCGAAGGCAAGCCGTATGGCGGCGGGCGCGCGGACATCCGAATGGCTATCGGCGGCGATGGCGAACTCTACGTCTTGAGCAAGAGCGACGGCATGATCCGGAAGATGGTTTCCGTCGTGACCCCGCCAACAGCTGGAAAAGCCGGAGCAAACTGATCGACAGCAGCCTACGGCGTTCAGCACCGCATCGGACCACGCGGGTAAATCGGTTCACCCGTAGCTACCCAAGCAACGACGTGTTTGGCTGCCCTTTCTCTCTCTCCGATTCGCCTTAGTATGAACTCGTCGGTCTGTGTCATGGCCGGGCACTCAGCGGACGGAGAGCGCACCAGTGGCATCGGCTCAAACGAAGAGTGGTACCGCGGCACTGTTCCAGTTGCTAGCGCTCCCTGCTTCAGTGGCTTTTTTGTTGCGCATGTCCCTGCTGTGGTGGATTCACCGCGACAGGGACGCGCACCAGTTTTTGTTTTTTCCCACGAGCCACGAAACATGGAACGTCGCGTGGTCGATGGCACTCGGCAAGGGTTTTTCAAGCCCCCTTGCGGGGATGCATGGACCAACAGCCTGGGTCGCGCCCGTGTACCCGTGGCTCATCGCAGCATTTCTGAAAATCACGCACCTAGATAGCTACTCCGCCACGGTCCTCGCACTCTCTGCGAACTCCGTCGCAGCGGCTCTCACCTGCTGGCCGATCTATGGAATAGGGAAAAGAATCGCGAGCCACGAAGTCGGGCTGGCCTCCTGCTGGCTCTGGGTGTTTCTGCCTACGGCAATCATTTTCCCGCTAGAATGGCTCTGGGACCCGAGCTTTTCAGCGTTCTTCCTTGCGCTGCTCGTTTATTGGACGTTGCATCTCACAGACGCGTCGTCCGTGCGGCCTTGGGTGGGATATGGAGCCGTCTGGGGAATTTCCATGCTCGTGAACCCCGCCACCGGGATCCTGTTTCCATTTTTTGTTTTGTGGCTCGCGCAACGCCGGCGACAAAGCCAACGGGTGCGGGCTCTACCTGGAGCCCGCCGGAATTTGTCGTGGATATCCCGGCCGGCGATGGCGGTCGCGTTCTGCTTCATATGTCTGGCCCCGTGGACGGTCCGCAACTACGCCGCGTTCGCCAGGTTGATTCCGGTAAAGGACAATTTTGGCTTGGAGCTATGGCTCGGCAACAACGCCGGGGTGAAACGAAACTGGAGCCCCGACCACCATCCCGTCGGCGATCCGAATGAGATGCAGCAGCTTTTGCGGCTTGGCGAAGCGGACTACATGCAAGCTAAGCAACGCCAGGCCATCGAATTCATCGCGGCGCATCCGCGCACGTTTCTCCGGTCCGTCTTCGATCGGTTCGTGGACACCTGGACGGGTCTTGCCGATGTGCCCTCCGACCGGTGGGTGGCTGCGTTGCGCGCTGGTACGGCATACATCTGGTTCGTGTCCGCATTTTCACTGCTGGCGTTCGCGGGACTGTGCTTTGCTTGGCGTTCCTCAGGTCGGGAGGGTATGCCTGCCTGGATTGCCCCAATCATCTTTCCCGCGACCTACTACATTACACATAGCATTTTGCGGTATCGCCATCCGATCGATCCTTTGCTCACTGTCTTCGCCGTCTACGCGCTGGCTCGGGCGCGCTCGCTTGTATCACGACGCGCCATCGCGCGGGACGCCTTGAACGTGACCGAAGCCTGAACCGAGTCGGAATGCTTGCCGCATCTGCTTGGGTACCCCTCTATCTGTATTGTTGTAAGTGATTCATCGACAATGTCTTACACGGCAACGCTATCGCGCTGCCGCCGTCCTCCGAGCTTTTTGCTGTCGTGTCCAATCCGTAAGCTGTAACTGATTCCCGAAGCCCTCCCGAAATATCGAACAAAGGGCGCCGGCGACTCCATAGACTAGAGTCAGGCAGACCTGTCGGAGACCCATCTTTCGGCTTCCCTTGGAGACTGAAACATGCTGATCCCCCTTCGGCACGAAAATATGTCCGGGCGCCGCTGGCCCGTGATCACGTTTGGAATCATCGCGTTGAACACCATCGTCTTTCTCGGAACCCATTGGAAGATGGAGCAGCAGGGTCCCGAGTTCGGTGAAGTAAAGGTACACCTGATCTTACTGGCGGCTATGCATCCGGACCTCAAGGTTGGGGGCAAAGCGCAAGAATTTATCACCACGGTGCAGACCAAAGACCCCGCCCTTTGGAAGGAAGCTCAAAATCAGAACCGCGACGTCCACGATTCGTGGGACGCCATGATCCGCATGCAAGCGGATGAGCACCCCGAAGTGATGCAAGAGCAGATGGATACGCTCAGCGCCCGCTATGCAGAGCTGGAAGCTGCCTCAATCTCGAACAAATACGGGTATATCCCGGCAAAGCCCACAATGCTGGCATTGATCACGTCGATTTTCCTGCACGCGGGCTGGCTGCACCTCATCGGCAATATGTGGTTCCTATGGCTGGCCGGCGCGGTTCTGGAAGACACCTGGGGCCGGGTTATTTATCCTGCATTCTACATGGTCGCCGGCGTGCTCGCTGGGCTGGTTCACGGGATGTCCGACCCCGGAAGCATAATTCCAGCAATCGGCGCTTCGGGGGCTATCGCGGGATTGATGGGCGCGTTCCTGGTGCGCTTCCCCACGACCAAGATCGAGATGGGCTGGCTGCTCATGTTTCGCTTTTACCGGTTCAAGATGGCCGCCTATTGGCTGCTGCCGTTGTGGCTCTTGCAGGAAGTCTTCTATGGTTCGATCTTTGGGCAGACGTCCGGAGTCGCGCACTGGGCCCACGTCGGCGGCTTCGTGTTTGGAGCGCTCATCGCTCTGGCAGTGCGTAAATCCGGTCTCGAACAAGTTGCCGAGCAAGGAATTCAGGAAAAAATCTCCTGGGTCAGCCATCCTTTGCTTGCCGAAGCCAGCGAGCAAGCGGAAAAGGGACAACTGGATGCCGCTGCCGCCAATTTACAGAAATTGGTCCAGGAAAAGCCGGATTCGCCCGATTCAATCGACGCGCACCGGATGCTCCAGCGAATTCATTGGCAAAAGGGCAATCTCCCGGCGCACCTCGATGCTCTCGAGAAGCTGATGGCGTTGGAAATGAAGACAAACGATCTTGAGGGAGCGCTTCACACGTATCAGGACTTCAAGAATGCGGGCGGAGGAAAGCTCCCTGCAGCCCTGTGGCTCGACTTGTGCCGCCAGATGGAGACGCAGCCGGACGTCGAGCCTGCAGCCGCCGGGTATGAGGAATTGGCGCAAGTCTACCCCAACGAAAAGCAGGGCCTTCTTGCGCAAATGGCCGCCGGCCGTCTTTACCTGAAGCGCCTGAATCGCCCATCTGACGCGCTGCGGCTCTACTCAGCCGCTCAGGCGTCGTCCGTTCCGCACACAAGTTGGCAGCCTACGATCGACCGCGGCATTGACGAAGCGAAAAAAGCTCTGGGGTCGCCAGTGACTTCCGGTACTCCAGTTTCCTGAACGCCACGATCAAATCGACGAATTCATTCAGCTGCGCGGTTCCGCTCGCTTAAGAATCTCGGCGAGTGGTTTTTGTTGAACCGCACCTCGTTTCACCAGCGATGACCGCAAGGTGTCGAATTCAGTGAACTCGGCGAGGGTCTCGCCCTTGAAACGGCGGTAATCGTAGCCTGCTGCTTCAAACACTCCGCGATGCCCACTCCACACAACCACAGTCGTGCCGAGCAAGAAAAGCCTGTGAAACTCGGTGAGTACTCGCTGGAACGCCTATGGCCGTTTCGAGGCCACTCGCGCGACCATGGAGGCCTGATACCTCAGATGGTTTGCTTCATCTTCGAGAATTCTCGTGCAAATCATTTTGAGGATGGGCGAACCGGTCGCGGTTCGGAGGGCTAGGTAATAGGGCACGGCGATGATTTCCGCCGTGACGAGCACCGCAAGGGACAACTCGAGGCCGGCGAGGCCGCGCAGCTCGCGAAAGACAGAATCGACCCAATGCCATTGCACCAATGGAATGCCCTGCGATTCCATGAACGCCGCCAGTTAGCGGCTGTGTTGCTGCTCTTCCTTGATGAAAAGATCCAGCGCGTCGGCAAAAAGCGGGTCGTTTACCTTACGCCCATACTTCTGTCCGCGCTCGAGTAAACGCTGGCCTCTGGCGCCTTCTCCCAACTGAAACTGCTGAATGGATGGCGTCACGACGCGTCGTTCACTTTCTGTCAGTTGGAGCGCGGCGCAGCGAGATACGTGCAGGGCCGTCATGCTACGCAACGAAAAATGGGTGAACCATTTCCTGGACTCGGCGCAGTGGCCGGATTCTCGAATGGTCATGGGACACGACTTGCCACACGAATCTTGCTGTCCGGGCACCGCCTTTAGCCAGTTTGTTTGCATGTGCTAACGCCAAAGCGTACAGTACTGTCGAATTGGCTTGGATCATGCGAGTGGTACAAGCCCGAATCGGTGCCGGTGTTTCTGCCGGTCCCGGCCGAAATCCCGATTTCTCCATGAGGAGCGAGTGATGTCCACAGCTCAGAAATCACGTCGCTATTTGCTTTGCACGATAGGAATCGCAGCATTTGTTTCGCTAGGCGCGGCCAAGGCCACCGATCTGAATCCCGCCGCGATCATGATCAAACTGCCCGATCAGATCAAATGGGTGGATGAGCCGCGCGGCATCAGCACGGCAGTTTTGCAGGGCGACCCCGACAAGCCAGGGCTCTACATTGAACTGGCGAAATGGCATGCGCACCACATGAGCCGCCCGCATTTCCATCCCAACGACCGGTTCATCACCGTCATTTCAGGGACGTGGTGGGTGGGGACCGGCACGAAATTCGATCCCGATAACACCGTCCCGCTGCCCCCGGGAAGCTACGCGGTGCATCACGGCAAAGAGGTCCACTACGACGGTGCCAAGGACGAAGACACCGTCCTCGAAATCGTAGGCGAAGGGCCAGCGACCTCGACCCCAGCGGAAACGAAGTAGTGCCGGCGTTGTGATCGTAACGCATACAGGACTCCAATCTCATGGCCTGGTTTAAGCGAGAAAAAAAGCGAATCGAACAGCCCACGCCTCCTGACGAGCGTCGCGTCAAAACCGAAGGGTTGTGGACCAAGTGCGAAAACTGCCGGAGCATCGTGTGGAAGAAGGACCTCGATGCGAACTGGCGCGTCTGCCCAAAGTGCCAGCATCATTTCCGGTTGAATGCCACGCAACGCCTGGAACTCCTGCTCGATTCGCGCTGGGCTCAGCACGACGCCGCGCTCGCCTCGAGTGACCCGCTGCACTTCACGGACACGCGTCCCTACGCTGCTCGCCTCAAAGACGCGCGCCGCAAGCTGGGCGTGGCAGACGCTATCATTACGGCGGAAGGCTTGCTGGCCGGGCGCTCTGTTCTGTGCTGTTCGATGGAGTTCAACTTCATCGGCGGGTCGATGGGTGCAGTCGTGGGCGAGAAGGTGACTCGCGCCGTGGAGATGGCCATTGCGAAGAGGCTGCCCCTGGTGATCATTTCGTGCTCCGGCGGCGCGCGGATGATGGAGGGCACAATCAGTTTGATGCAGCTGGCCAAGGTTTCCGCCGCGCTTGCGCGCTTGGATGAAGCCCGCTTGCCGTTCATTTCGGTGCTGACCGATCCCACGACCGGCGGCGTCACCGCGAGCTTTGCGATGCTCGGCGACCTGAACATCGCCGAACCCGGTGCTTTGATCGGTTTCGCCGGCCCTCGCGTGATCGAACAGACGATCCGGCAAAAGCTGCCCAAGGGATTTCAAACCTCAGAGTTTCTCCTGGAGCACGGCTTCTTGGATGCTGTCGTCCACCGCAAGGACTTGAAGACCTACATCTCCTCCGCTCTCGATTTTTTCGTGGCCTGACCGCATGACCTACGAAGAATCGGTCCGCTATCTCCTCAGTCTGGGGCGCGAGCTCGCCTCTCCGCAGCAAGCGAGCGCCACGCAATTTGATCTGAAAAATATTACCGTGCTCTGCGAGCACCTCGGCCAACCGCAGCGCGCGTTCCAGTCCGTGCACGTCGCCGGCACGAATGGCAAAGGCTCCACCGCCGCTATGCTCGACTCAATCTTGCGGGCGGCAGGTTTACGCACCGGTTTGTACACGTCGCCGCATCTCGAGCGCATCAACGAGCGCATTCGCCTGGACGGCAAGGACATCCCCGACCCGGAGTTTGCCGCCACCTTCACTCGCGTCCACAAAGCGATCGAGGAACTCCTGGCCTCCGGCCGTCTCGCTGCGCACCCCACTTTTTTCGAGTGTGTGACGGCGATTGCGTTCCTCTATTTCGCGACAGCCGGAGCGGAGTTCGCCGTATTCGAGACGGGAATGGGAGGACGCCTCGACGCAACGAACGTCTTGCTGCCCGAAGTTGCGGTCATCACGCAGATTGATTTCGACCACGAAAATTATCTCGGACACTCGATCGAGGAGATCGCTGGGGAAAAGGCTGGAATTATCAAGCCCGGAGGGCGTGTGGTGAGCGCCGGTGAGCACCTGATCGCGCGCGTCGTCATTCGCCGCCGCTGCGCGGAGCAATCCGCCTTCCTCGTAGAAATCGAGAATGCTTTTTATATCGAGGACGTGACGTCAAGCAACGGCTGCTTTTCCTTCACCGCGATTGCGTATGACACAGGCCTGAGGATTCCGATTGCGGTGCCCCTTCCCGGACGTTTCCAGGTGCGCAACGCGCTTACGGCGCTCGCAGCCTCGCGAATCCTGGCCGAACGCGGAGCGCCCATCGAAGAGGAAGCCATCACGCGCGGGATGGCAGCGGCCGTGTGGCCGGGCCGCCTCGAGCGAATCAGCGAACGCCCCGAAATTTACGTTGACGGCACGCACAATCCCGCCGGCGCGCGTGAAATCGCTGTGTTCTGGGAGCAGTTCCTTCCCGGCCGGAACATTATCTTGATTTACGGGGCCATGCGGGACAAAGCGGTCGACGAAATCGCCGGTCTCCTTTTTCCCCGAGCCTCGACGGTGATTCTCACGGCCCCAGCGCAATCTCGCGCCATTTCCGCGCCCCATCTCGCTGAAATGACAGGTCATCATGCGCGTCACGCGGAAGCGGTAACTGACCCAACGCAGGCCTTATCCCGCGCCCTCGAAATCGCCTCTGCCGAGGATGTCATCTTCATTACCGGATCGCTCTACCTCGTCGGCGAACTACGCCGCTACTGGATGTCGCGAAACGCCAGCCCGGCAAAGACTTCCTGAGTGGTGTCGCAGTTACCACGAGGATTCAATTAGCATGCCGAGGGTTCTGAACTCTGCTAAACTGTTTTACTCGTTCACATCTGAGAAGAATGGGTGAGGAGTTGCAATGGCACAGAAATGCAAAATCTGCGGCAAGGGACCGTCGTTTGGCAACGTGATTAGCCACGCGAACAACACCCGGCGACGCCGCTGGAATCCGAATCTTCAACGCGTCCGCGCGGTCATTGACGGCGTGCGCATGCACGTCCGCGTTTGTACTTCCTGCATTCGGTCCGGCCGCGTCAAGAAAGCAGCCTAGCCGGCGCCTTTCCGCATCGGAAGACAATAATGGAGAGAGCGTGAGGATACGTCGGCAGGGTTGGTTCATGCTGGCTGCGGCCCTGGCCTTGGCGTCGGGTTGCAAAAGGGAGTCCTTTTCCCCGCCCGGGGAAGGTGTGTGGGCGATGGTGGACGGCTCCCCGATCACCCGCACAGAAGTCGATAAGTATTTCCGCACCCAGGTGAATCCGGATGCGCCCGAGCCGTCCCAGGACGAAGCCTTGTCCCTCAAGCTGAACATTCTCGATGAGCTGATCAACAATCAGATCCTGCTTGAAAAGGCGAAGAAGATGGGCGTCCAGGCCGCCGACGGGGAGGTGGAAGATAAATTTACTGAATTCAAGAGCCCGTACACCGAAGATGAATTTCAGCGCCAGTTGAAGGCGCGCAACTACAGTGTGGACGATCTGAAGGATGACATCCGCCGGCAGCTTTCCATTCAGAAGGTCATCAATCACGAGGTCATAGCCAAGATCACCGTTACGGATCAGGACGTTCAGGATTTTTACAATCAGAATCGCGCGCAATTCAACGTGACCGAGACGCAGTACCGCATCGCGCAGATCGTCGTCACGCCCCATAAGGACCCTGGTTTAAGGAACCGCAAGAACGATGACGCTACGACTGATGCGGAGGCGAGGCGGAAGGCAGCGGCGCTCGAGCAGCAGCTCAGCAACGGAGCGGACTTCTCACAAGTCGCGATGGACTACTCGGAGGATCCTGCGTCCGCCGGCTCCGGCGGCGACCTCGGTTACGTTCCGGAATCTTCGCTATCCCAAAGCGATCCAGCTTTGAAAAAGGCTGTGTTGTCGCTCAAGACCGGACAAACCAGCGGCGTTATCGTCCTTCGCGATTCCTACCGCATTCTGAAGCTGGTGGCCAAGGAAGCGCCTGGGCAGCGTGAGCTTTCCGACCCGTCCGTGCAGCAGTCGATTCGCGACAACATTCGCAATCGCAAGGAGCAGTTGCTGCGCGCCGCGTATCTCGCCACTGCACGAAACGACGCCAAAATCACGAATTACCTCGCGCAGCAGGTCGTGGAATCGGCTGGGAAACTCCCCATTGTCGTCACCCCGAAGGCAGTAAGCCAGGCATCGCCCACGGCCGCGAAGTAATACCTCTTGTTGTTTTCGCTTCCAGCTTTGGACAGATAAATTCTGGTGGCGCGGGTTCCCGCCGGTGAGGTTTGGATTTCGTTCACACCAAGTACCGCAGGCTGAAAGCCGACTTCGGAGCTAAGTGCGCGCGTCGGGTTGCGGGTTTACGTGGAGTTGATGCGAAGGCGCCGGGGTGCGCGGGGTTTGCCCCGAGCCGTCAGGCTGTAAGCCGGGTTGGTTTGGCGCGAAGTTCTCGCCGGGTGTTGGGACGGTCGGATCGGATTTCAAGATGAACTTCACGCCGCTCTTGGCATTTTCTTCGTTCGTGCGCGGCAGATCGACCTCATCCAAGCTGAATGACTTTTGCTCGCCGTCCATCAGAACCAGGTTGAATTCCTCTTCGGTTATCCAGTAGTCGCGGGCGGAATACACCGCTCCATCCTTCATGTAGATCAATACAGGCACGGACAACTTGAGGCTCAGAGAATTCCCGTTTACGTTCGGAGACTGTTCAGCTGGGGCAGTGCTGGGTTCCGGCCCTGAGTACGAGTCGCCGCCGCCATTGTTGCCAGTGTTGTTGTCGTAATTATTATCGGCCGGCGGAGGCGCCGAATTGTCGTAGTACGGATAGCCATAGTAGTTGTTGTAAACCGGTCCGTAGCCATATCCCGGCGCGCCCCATCCCCACCAGGGACTAGACCAGAAAGGATCCCACCCCCAATACCCTAGCCACGGCGAACCCCAGCCCCACCCGGGCCACCCGCCGAATCCGAAGCCCCAGCCACCGAACCCAAAGCCGCCGAACCCGAATCCACCGAACCCAAATCCACAATTCCAGCAGCCATGATGGAATCGATTCCCGAATCGATTCCCAAACCCAAATCCACCGAATGAGCCGCGACCCGGCTGTAAGCCAATTGGCCTGCGAATCCCCGAAAAATTTCGATTAGCAAGGAGCGTTGAGCCGCCATTGAAGCGGGATGATCCAAAATGCGAGGAGTTCGAGCGAATCCCCAAATTTCCTACACTGGAACCGGAACCACGGAACGACTGCTTGAGCCCCGAAAGGGCCTGACTGGACGGAATGACATTCCGAGCCATCGCACCGTTCTCCCAGACTTCGCGGCCCTGGCCCGAAAAACTTCGCGTCGCGCCGGCAGGGCCAGCGGAGCGATTCCCGCCAAAGGTGTGGAAACCACCGCCAGGATTGGCGTTCGGTCCTGCTGACTGTGGCCCCAGCGGTCCGCGGCCGCCCGTCGGACCGCCAAACGAATGCCAATGGCCGTCGGAAGGCGCGGGAGCGCCTGAGAAGGAGTTTCCGCCTCGCTGCATCCCGCCGGGGTAACTTCCGCCCGGACCATTCGGGCGCGAGGAGCCGCCCCTCGGCGGCGCAAACGATCCGCCGCCAGGCCGCATTGGCGCACCGCCGCCGTAACGTCCAGAGCCGTAACCTGCAGGAGGCGCCGAAGGCCCTCCACGGAATCCGCCACCGGAATGGAAGCTTCCGCCGCCAACGCCTCCACCGCCGTGGAACCCGCCTCCCCCGCCGCCGTGAAATCCACCCCCGCCGCCACCCCCATGAAATCCGCCACCTCCTCCGCCGCCGTGAAACCCACCTCCTCCGCCGCCATGTTGAGCGAACGCGGGGACAGTCGCACAAGCAAAAAAAATCGCAATCACGAACGGGAATGCATGCAACGGTGACTTCGTCATGTGGCCCTCCGCAACAAACGCGCAAGAACCTGCGGACGAGTTGGCGAGGAGGAACTCGTTTGTCGCCTTACACTACTTAGATTATACACCCTAGGTTTTGGTTGCGCGGGGCTATTTGGTGGCGAGAACGGGCCCAATCTCGCGCTAGGTTCGGCTGAGAAGTGGGTCGGAGAGATCGCCTGAGTCGCAGGTTGGAGGTTCTTAAAGCGTCCAGCCGTGCCAACGGGGAACTAGCCGGCTTTCCCAGCATATTGCAGCTTCACCCGGGCGCTTTTTTCGGCTACGGATTTGGCGAGTTCTTCCTTGTAGGCGGCGAGGCGCTTGGCGACTGCGGGATCAGCCGTGGCCAGGATCTCGGCAGCGAAAATGGCGGCGTTGATTGCGCCGGGCTTGTCGATGGCCATCGCAGCCACTGGCACTCCGCCGGGCATCTGCACGCTGGAGAGCAGGGAGTCGATACCGGAGAGAACTGTCGTCGCCATCGGCACTGCTACGACGGGCAGCGTGGTGACGGCCGCGACTACTCCCGCTAGATGCGCCGCACCTCCCGCGGCGACAATCACGACTTTCAGGCCACGGGAAACTGCGGTGGATGCGTATTCGTGCGTCCGCGCAGGAGACCGGTGCGCCGAGGTGACTTCGATCTCATAAGGCACCTCAAATTTCTCGAGCATCTTCGCTGTTTCGCTCATCACCGGCAAATCGGTGTCTGAACCCATAATGATTCCGACAACTGGCTTCCGGCTGTTTTTCGATTCGCTGGCCATGAAATCTCCTCGGCGTCTCACTGGATACCGCAGCTTGCTCGCTCCGCGCTTTCCCTGCGCGAGGTACTTCTTCACTCGGACGCTCGCTTCGGGCGCCGACAAAGCGCTTTAGCCCGTCGGCGACTTGTAGGACTCAAAATAATGCGATGTGACTATCACGCGAGGCGCTCCCGCTCTGCAATTTCGATGCGGTCCCCACGGCGGATCGGCCCCGATTGCACGACGCGACACAGCAGACCGCGCCGCCCTCGAATCGCCTCCTGAAGACCCTCACGAATTTCTTCCATTTGGCGACATGGAATGCATGGACTGGTGACTTCAAGAAGGGCTCCACCGACGCGCAGCCGCTCGCCCAGTTGCAACGTTCCCAGCGGAAGACCGCGCGTCGTGATGTTTTCCTTGACGCGGCCTGGTGCGACGCCGAATTCCGCGAGCGTCTCCGAATCCATCAGCAGCACCTGCCGCTTGCTGCCACCGTGCCCGTGAATGCAGTCCCTGAACCCCTTGTCCTCGACGGCAAAGACCTCGTGGAATTCACGCACCGGCTCGCCATGCGCCCGGGATTGAAACAGGTGCAGAACCTCACCCACGTGATTCCCCGCCTGCCGCAGCAGCTTCGATCGTGCCCTTGGCGCCGATGTCTGTGCGGTAGTGCGCTCCGTCAAAATGAATCTTCGTGACGCCTTCATAGGCCTTGGCAATTGCCTGCTTGAGAGTCGGTGCCGTGGCTGTGACGCCGAGAACGCGCCCGCCGCTGGTAACGATCGAGTCGCCTTCCCGTTTCGTTCCAGCGTGAAATATCGCGACATCCGGCAGCGCCGCCGCTTCCGCAAGCCCCGAAATTGTTTTCCCCGTTTCGAACGAACCAGGATAGCCGCCCGACGCCATCACGACGCACGCGCTCGCGCCAGGCTTCCAGGCCGGCTTGAACGCGCCCAGCTTGCGGCAAGCCACCGCGTCCAACGCCGCGGCGAGATCGAAATCCATCCGCATCAGGATCGGCTGCGTCTCCGGATCTCCCAGCCGGCAATTATATTCGAGGACCATCGGCCCGTCGTGGGTCAACATCAAGCCGAAGTACAGAAAGCCAGTGTAAGGAATTCCCTCTTCGGAAAGTCCCGCGATTGTCGGCTGAACAATCTCTTTCATGATGACCGATTCGTATCTCGGAGTAATCATCCCATCCGCTGTGAACGCGCCCATGCCGCCGGTGTTGGGACCACGATCGCCATCGAAAACTCGCTTGTGGTCGCGCGTGGGCGCCATCGGCACGAAGGATCGTCCATCAGTCAGAACGATGTAGGAAAGCTCCTCGCCCTTCAGTGCGTGTTCGAGCAGCACGCGTGAGCCGCCATGCCCGAGTTCGTGCCTCTGCATCAGGCGACGAATAAAACTTTCAGCCTCTGCGCGCGTTTCTGCAACGAGCACGCCCTTACCCCCGCACAGGCCGTCGGCCTTGATGACAACCGGCCAGTCCACTGCATCGAGAGCGCGAATGGCTTCGATGGGCGATTCGAAATCTCCGTAAAGTGTCGCGGTCGGGATGCCATAACGATCCATGAACTGCTTCGCGTAGATCTTGCTTCCTTCGAGACGCGCATCGCGTTGCGAGGGCCCCACAAGACGCATGTGGCGGCATTCGAACTTGTTTCGAACGCCGGCGACCAACGGCGCTTCCGGGCCGACCACGGTGAGGTCCGGCTTGAGGTTTTCAGCGAGGGACACAAGCGCGCCGATGTCGTCGGGGCCGACGGGCACACACTCGGCGTCGTTCGAAATTCCGCCGTTCCCCGGCGCGCACCAGATTTTCTGGACTTCGGGCGATTGCCGCAGCCGCCAGACCAGCGCGTGCTCGCGGCCTCCGCTTCCAACCACCAGAATTCTCAAAGTAGGCTCACGATAAGACGTAGCCTACGCGCGTGTCAATCCCAGTGCGACGGAAGCGAGTTCCACGCGTCGTCGCCAACGCGCTTTTCAGCGTCGGTGACTTGGAGGCCGCAAAACGAGCACCGGCTAGACGGAAGCACTATCTTTGCAGGTAGATTGTTCCAGAGGGTTGATCGTAAGAAAGAACCCGAAATCCGAGCGCGCGGACACCTAGGAAGCCGTCGAATACCGGATCCGCTCTGTCCGGGACAAGGTACGCCCTGTCTTGGCTGAAGTGCGACCCGCCGAGCACGATGTCAGGCGCGGAAAATTCCTGAACACGTAATCCCTGTTCGGCGAGGCTTGAAGCCGACTGCGAAGTGTTGTGCAGCGCCACCCATCCGGTGTCGGCAAAATTCCCGCCAAGGAGCACGAAGTTGTTCGAGCCTGTATCCACTAACATGCGCAGTGTCTTGCTTCCAAGCCCCACCTGTGCCACGGCAAGGCCTGAGCGCGGATCGAAGCGTACGGGAACCCCTTCGTGTGAGGAGTGGTCAAATTCGATCTCCGCTTTGTCATAATCCAGACGGAAGTTGGATTTGGACAGTACATCGAGTCCAATAATTGCCGCGATCGGCTCTCCCAAGTCGCGTTCGAGTCGGGAAAGGTCCTGGACCTGAACAGGCAAGGAGAAAGCGCGTATGGGACCAAGTTGAACTTCGGGGACAATTGCTCTTTGAATCGCTACTGTTTTGCCGCCCATCGCCGACGTTGAGGGCGCAGTTGCCAATCCAAGCTGTTCCACCAGCCTCGAGTTGATAATGCTGGGGGCGGTCCCCGTGTCCAAAATGAAGTTCTCACGTCCCGGGAGGCCTCCCAATTGGCCCTCGGCAACAACCAAAAAGTCACGGTAGATCTTCAGCGGGATCGCCTGCTGCGGCGCATCGCCGTAGTGGTCGCGGTTTGTTCGGCGGTTTCCAGCACGCACGGAGCCGGACAATGGTAGGGTCGTGGTCAAAAACAGCAAACAGGCAATCTTTTGTTTGGGTTCCAAGCTGCCGCACTCCGTATTGCGGTGCGGCTGACGTTAGGGCCCCCAGAAGGAACCACAAGGGTTTGCGGCTGGATTCTGGGTAGATTGTTTGTGGCCAGCTAACTCATTCTTGATTGGGCACTTATTTTGGCGAGGACATGTGAATTTCCGTACAAATTTACAACTTTCCCCAGTACTCCTCCGTCAAATACAGTCATATAGTGAGGTGACCATGGGTGCGTCCTCTCTAAATCAAACTTGCGTTCGTTTTGGTGATTTTGAATTGGATCTTCAAGCCGGGGTGCTGCGGAAGGACGGGATTCGCATTCGCTGCCAGGAGCAGCCCCTTCAGGTGCTGGCTGCCCTTGCCGAACGGTCGGGAGAATTAGTTACCCGCGAGGAATTGCGGCGGCGCGTCTGGCCGCAGGATACCTTCGTCGACTTCGACCACGCCCTGAACACGGCGATCAAAAAGATCAGGGCGGCATTGAACGATGACGCGGATGCCCCACGCTATGTCGAAACTGTGCCGAGGCGTGGCTATCGCTTCATTGCGGAGGTTGAAAAGAAGTTGGAGGAGCCGGTTGAGCAGGAACCCACGCCAGTACTCGCCCCCCAGCCCGCTGCGCGGCCAAAACGTCACTGGTTGCTGGCACTTACTGGCACCGGGCTCGCCGTCTGCGTTCTTCTTGGCTTTACGTGGAGACTCGCACCCTGGCAAGGCGAGGCGTCAACGTCTCCGGAATTCCAACGACTGACGTTCGATCTGCCCGAGCTAGGTGCTGCGCGCTTTACCCCCGACGGAGCCTCCGTCGTGTACTCCGCTGGGGGGCATTCCCAAAACCCGAATATTTATGAGCAACGCTTGGGCGCTCCTGGCCTGCAACAGCTGGAAGCCTCTAACGCTTTGCTGCTCGCCGTTTCACCTCAGGCCGAACTCGCTGTCTTAGACAAGACCAGCTACCAACTTGGCATGACCGATGAGCTGGCGGGCGGAACCCTCGCGCGCGTCCCGCTCGGCGGCGGAGCGCCACGTGAACTCCTGCCCCAGGGGCAGGGTGCCGATTGGTCCCCGAATGGCCAACTCGCCGTCGTGAGGCGGATAGGAGGTAAGAGCCGCCTCGAATTCCCTGTCGGCAAGGTGCTCTACGAAACCGTGGGCTGCATTACCACGCCGCGTTTTTCTCCTAAAGGAGATTCGATCGCCTTCCTGGACCAGCCAATTGTCGGCGATGATCGAGGCTCGGTCGCGGTGGTCGATTTGAACGGCAAAAAGCGGACACTTTCCGAGTTCTGGGAAAGCCTGCGAGGATTAGCGTGGAACCCCCGTGGAGACGAAGTTTGGTTTGGGGCCGCGCGCTCGGGTGTCGCCCGAGCGCTCTATGCTGTGACTCTGAATGGACTCGAACGGCGTGTGTTGAGCGTGGCCGGCGGGCTGTCGCTGCGCGACGTTTCACGCGACGGACGGGTCCTCGTCTCTCGCGATAACGAGAGGCTTGGAATTCTGTTTATGCGCGCCGGCGAAACGAAAGCCCGGGACTTATCCTGGAAGGACTGGTCGATGGTCACGGACATCTCTCCGGACGGCAAGGAAATCTTGTTCGGTGAGGAAGGAGAGAACTCCGGACTCTCGTATCAGGTTGGCCTACGGCCGACGGACGGTTCCGCTCCGGTCATTCTTGGCACAGGTACCGCGCAGTCGCTCTCGCCCGACGGCAACTGGGCGCTGGCTGTGATGCCGCCACCCACCGACCAGCTTGTACTGTTGCCGACTGGCCCTGGCAGTCAGAAGACTCTGGAGCGGGGTCCCGTTGAGCATTACCAGTCCACCGGAGCAAGATGGCTTCCCGACGGCAAGCGAATTGTGTTCGTCGGCTATGAGGCCGGTCATGGGGCACGCTGCTACGCGCAAAGTGTTGACGGAGGCAAGGCTCAACCGTTCACGCCGGATGGAGTGGTCCTGTGTCACATTTCTCCTACCGGCGGCATTTTGGCGCTCACCGAAGACTCTCGGGGCCTTCTGTACCGCTCGCTCCCCAGCGAGCGGCCCGACCAGGAGTTCAAGTTCGAGCCGGGAGAACTGCCTAGTGGTTGGACGGCCGATGGCAAGTCCATTTATCTTGTTCGTACGCTGGACACGACAACGACCATCTCACGCTTTGAAATCGCAACGGGACGTCGCTCCTTGTGGAAACAGCTTGCTCTGCCGCCAACAGGAAACGTGATGAAGACTGAAGGTGTGGCGATCAGTCCCGACGGGCAATCCTACGCTTATACATACGGCAGTGGCGCCTCCGATCTGTACCTGGTGCAGGGCTTGAAGTAGCTCTGCGGGATGCGTCTCTACACTCACCCTGTACCGGAACACTCGCGACGCGGGATACTTCGCTGAATTGACAAGGGCGCGCTATCGGCGCCGATTTGAGCACGCAGGCTTTTGTAGCCCGTCCGTAGATGGGTGAGGGCTCCGCTTGGGGCCCGCCTGCAGAATTGACGGGGCAGAACCCCCAGACTACGATGGCGCGAGCTATGCCGAGACAAACTATTGGCGAGCTCAACGCCTCACCCGAATCGGTTAGCGTCAAGGCCGAACCCGCGCATGCCTCACGCCGGTATTTGTTGCCCGCACTTCTTACCTGCTTCCTCTTTTCAGGTGCCGCGGGGCTTATCGATCAAGTGGTGTGGGGCAAGGCCCTGGGGCTGATTTTCGGCCACACCGCGTACGCCGTCGCCACCGTGCTTGCTGTATTCATGGGGGGCCTTGCGGCGGGCAGCGCCTGGCTGGGCCGGCGGAGCGAGCGTTGGAGTCACCCCATCGCGGCCTATGGATGGTTGGAGCTCGGCGTCGCGGCAACGGCCGCGGCATCGCTCGCAGGGCTTGCGGGAGTGCGAGCAATCTACGTAGCCGCGTATCCGTATACGGCGGGGAATGCTGCCGTTCTGCTGGTGCTGCGTTTTGCAGGCTCGGCGATTGTACTTTTCTTGCCGACGTTTTTGATGGGCGGCACGCTGCCTGTCCTGGTGCGTGGACTCACGAGAAACGCGGAGGAGCTCGCGCCACGCGTGTCACGCCTCTACTGGATCAACACGGCGGGCGCGGTCGCGGGAACTTTTGCCGCAGGGTTCTTCCTTCTGCCTTCCTTCGGGCTGCGGCGGACGCTGGGTGTCGCGGTTGCACTCAACCTGATTGCAGGAATGATCGCGTTGGCTCTCGCGCGCAAAGAGCTTGCAGTGCGATCAATCGACTTTACGACACTGCCAGAAAAAATAGAGCTCGAGGCGGAGACGCGATCCGCACCGCCTTGGTTCCTGCTCGTCTGCTTCGCAATTGTTGGCGCAACCGCCATGTCGTACGAAATCGGCTGGACACGCCTACTCGCGACGCAGCTCGGCAGCTCGACGTACTCGTTCACGTTGATGCTGGGCACCTTCCTGACAGGAATTGTGCTGGGCGGTGCTCTCTTTGAGCAATGGAGCCGCCGTCGCCAGCCGGGCGGCATGACATTCGCCGTCACGCAAACGCTAACGGCGCTCGCCGCGCTCGCATTCCTGGCGCTCTTCACGCATCTGATCGAGGTTCTGCCGCCCATTCTGCGGGCGACGCATGAATCGTTTCGCGGCCTCGTGCTCGCGCAATTCGTTGCCAGCGCACTCGCCATGCTGCCCACGGCGGTCGTCTTCGGTTTCAATTTCCCGGCCGTGGTTGTCCTAATCGCAGGCCCACGTTCGCGTTCTGGAGGCGGCGCAGGATCGGCAGTAGGCCGCGCTTATGCGTGGAACACGCTTGGGGCGATCGCCGGCGCGATTGCCGCCGGCTTCTGGTTCTTACCGCGCCTCGGAAGCTTTCATTTGCTGGCCGCGACGATCGCCTTGAATCTCGCTCTCGCCGCCGCGATTTCCCTCAAATCGGTGGAGAGGCGGTCCTGGAAAATACTTGGCTTGGCCGGGAACTCCCTTTTGCTCATCGCTGCTCTGTTCGCCGGCTTCTCAAACTATTTGTACGATCCCGCGGTCGCTTCCTACAACACCGTGATGTATTGGAACCTCTATGACCGGCCGCTGTCATTGCGTGAAAATGCGCACCTCGTGGACGTCGTCTACTTTCGCGACGGTTTGAACGCAACCATTTCTGTGGCGAGGACCGACGACTACATCTCGCTCCGCACCAACGGAAAAGTGGACGCCTCGAATCATGATGTCACGACGCAGCTCCTCGTGGGCCATCTTGGTGCGCTTGCTCACACGCCCCGCCGCGTGCTTCTCATCGGCTTCGGCAGCGGGATGACAGCTTCCGCAATCGCTGGCTACCCGGAACTTGAACGGCTCGAAGTCGTGGAAATCGAGCCGGCCGTGGTGGGCGCGGCGCCCCTTTTCACGCAACTGAATCGAGATGTTCTCAGCAATCCGCGTGTGCACGTGACGATCGACGATGCTCGCAATTTTCTTTTCACCACACGGGAGAAGTACGACTTGATCGTTTCCGAGCCCTCAAATCCGTGGATTGCCGGAGTCGCCACTCTTTTTACGCGCGAATTTTATGAGGCAGTGCGCGAACGCCTAGTTCCGGGCGGCGTATTTGTCCAATGGGTGCAAATGTATTCGCTGTATCCCGACGATTTGCGTATGGTCCTGGCAACATTTCTCTCGGAATTTCACGGCGCTACGCTGTGGCACGGCGACTCTCCCGACCTGATTCTGATGGCGCCCAGTCCTGATTCCGGTGAGATTTTACGTCGCACGAAATCTTACTTTGGTGTGCCTCGACTGCGCGAAGATTTTTTCCGGCTCGGGATGGAGGAGGAGGCAGGTCTGTTCGGCTTTTATTTGCTCGATGATGCAGGCCTGCGAACATTCTCTTCTGGCGCTCCCGTCAATACTGACGATCAAACACTGCTCGAGTATCACTCTCCGCGTTCACTTCTCGTTCGCGGGCTCGAAGAAAAGAACCGCAACGTGATCCTTGCGAGGCAGAGAAATCCTTTGCCGCAGGATTTTCCGGAAAACGCGCAGGATGCCGCGCTCGCGGCCTCCGCTCGGACTTCTCTCAATCAGGACGACGCAGACGGAGCGGGCCGTTTCCTGCGTCCTCTCGACAGCCGGCCGGTCACCGCGGGCATTGCCACGATTCGCGGGCGGACTGCGCTCGCCCAGACTAATTTCCAAACGGCGTACCGCGCTTTTGATGCCGCACTTGCCATTGCCCCGGACTCCCTGGAGGCTGCCTGGGGTCTAGCCGAAACCGACCGGCGATTCGGAAACAACGAGAAGGCACGTGCAGGCTTTGAACGCATTCTCAAGCGCGATCCAGGATATTTGCGGGCCCTTCAATCGCTGAGGCAGCTCGATACGGACTTTTCACGATGGGCCGAGGCGGAGGATCTTCAGCGCCGGCTTATTGCCGCCGATCCGAACGCCGGCGCTTCAGGACAGGCTAAACTCGCTGAAATCCTGCTGCGGGCGGGAAAGCAAGACGAAGCGCATGCCGCCATGCTCGATTGCTTGGCAATCGATCCTTACAACTACCAAACTCATGTCAATCTGGGCGTTCTGCTGAGCAATCAGAAGAAGTGGGCGGAAGCGCGCAGCCACCTCGAATTCGTGATGCGATACTTTCCGGATGAGAACGAGGGAATTTATCCGCTTCTCTTTCAAGCCGACAATGAGTTAGGCGATTCGAGGGCGGCTGCTGAGGTTTTGCGATTCGGCCTGCGAATGTTTCCAGGAAATTCGGATTTGCAGCGCTTGAGATTCCAACATTAAAGCTCAAAGAAAAAGGGCCGCTCGATGCGGCCCTTTTTTCCCCTTTGGTACCTGGAGGCCCGAATTTGGCGTTAGTTGGCCTTCGCAGCCGTAGCGGTCGCATTAGACGCGGCGGCTTTGGGAGCGCTCAAGTAGCCTGAGATTTTCTTGTCGCTAACTTGGTTCACGACAAGTTCCATGGCCTGGCGGGATCCTCCGACATAGAAGTAAATGGGCTCGTTGATGGCCTTATTCTTCTTCTCGAGGCGCATATCGTCAACATACAGCGCGACAGTGTACTGGTGCTTCTTGCCACTCGCCCCGCGGAATTCGATCTGCGCCTGGCCCACGTGTTCCTTCTGACCCTTCTTGGTTAAAGTGAACTCGTAGTAGTCCCGCTCACCCGTTCGCCTGAGCTGTTCGAGCTCTTCGTGGTTGCGCGCGATCAGCTCGCCATGCTCGCCGCGCAATTGTTGCAAGTTGTTCTTGGTGGTGTCGAGATCGGTTTTTACGCCGGTGACATCGCTGCCGAGTGCCGTGACGTCAGACTGATTCGCCTTAGTCGAAAGTGTGGTTTGAACGTCGTCCAGCTTCTTTGAGTAGTCGACCTGTGATGCCTTCGCCTGCTTGCGGGCCGAGGCTAGTTGACCCTGCGTGAGCTTCAGCTTGTCTCCCACCAGGTTCAATTCAGCCTGCAATTCGGCGTTCGTGCGCTCTTCTTGCGCCAGCCGTTGGGTCACGCCGTCCTGGCTCTGCTGGAGCGTCTTCGTCTGCGCGCTCAGCGCTTGCTCGACATCCCGGGCATGGCCTCCGGCGTTCCACGCCATCGCCACACCGACTAGTGACAGGATCGTCAACCCAATTATTGCCATACCCATCCAACGCGGCGAACCTTCGGTCACTTGGAAGTTCTCCCGTTCGTCCATTTCCATAATCTCCTTTGCGTTACCCTCGCGGCGTAAAGATGTGCATGCGTCGAACCAAAGGGCCAACCTCACCTAGGGGTTGTTGAGTATGTTGGAAACAAGGGACTTATGTAATAATTCAGCCGAAAGCTGATTCGGGCTTGCCCCCTGCGTCTGATGTAAGTTTTACCAGGTAGCGATTCAGGCCGAGCTAAGTTATAGAACTGGTGGCATTTAAATATTTGACACACCGTATCCAGGATCACACAGAAATGGGACCGGGAACCAAATCAGAGAAGCGGGAATTACGCGACTCGGGACTCAGCGTGGGAGGGATGTTCGAGTTCCCTGTCAAAATACACTTCCAGCGTAAGCGCAGCTGCGTCAAACACTGTCCTGCAGTTACTGCAAGAACCTAGGTGGCGTTGCACCTCACCGGCGACCTCCGGTGCCAGACGACCTTCTAGGTACTCACAGATCAGGCGAATCGTGGCTTTACACGTCATGCTCATAGCGGCCCTTCCCTTGAAGACCGGGAGACTTATCAGTATGCACGCTATGAACCAAAGCTCTACGCACTACAGCAACCGCGCAATCGACAGAAAAGTAATGATTTATGGGCTAGCGTGAGACAGGCAATACACCCGAGATGTGCAAAAAAAGTGGGAAATTTTTCTTTCCGGTGAAGCATTCTTACCGTGAAATTTTGCTCTATCTCAAGCTTTCAGTGTAAGCCGCTAAGCCGGCTGCTCTTACCTGGTAATGGTCATATTCCGTAGGACCGCAATCCGTTCGGTCAGGGGCGGGTGTGTACTGAAGAGGCCTGAAAACACTTGGCCAGCGGTCAGCGGCGCCACGATAAACAGGGAAGCCGTTGTCGGCGGGACGTCCATGGGTATTCGACGATTGTACGCGCCCAGCTTTTCGAGCGCGCTGATCAGGCCGTTCGGGTGGCCGACCATCCGGGCGCCCGAAGCGTCGGCGGCAAACTCTCGCTGCCGGGAAATGCCCAGCTGGATTAACAGCGCAGCGATTGGCGCGACGATGAGCATCAACAGGGCCGCCAGCCCTCCTCCGCCGCGGTCGTTGTCGCGCGAGCCTCCGTATCCTCCGAAAATCATTGCCCAACGTCCCATCGAAGCGATCCAGGTGATGGCGCCGGCGAGCGTGGCGGCGATCGACGTGATGAGAATATCGTAGTTGCGAACGTGCGAGAGTTCGTGTGCGATGACGCCCTCGAGCTCGTCGTCGTTCATCAATTCCATCAGGCCAGCTGTGACGGCGACGGATGCATGCGACGGATTGCGGCCCGTGGCAAACGCATTCGGAGCGGGCTGCGGAATCATGTAGAGCTTGGGCATCGGCAATTGCGCCTTAGCCGCCAGGCGCTCCATCACCTCGTACAATCGCGGCATTTGCTCCCGCGAGACCGGCTGCGCTCCACTGGACATCAGCGCGATCTTGTCGGAGAAAAAGTAGGCAATGCCATTCATGGCCACGGCGATGATCAGGCCGAACGTCATGCCTTGGCGGCCCGCAATGGCTTGGCCACCGAGGACCAACAGCAGCGTGAGTGCGGTCAGCAGAAAAGCTGTTTTTACGGCTCTCATAATCTTCACCTAATTGTAAATACGCAGAATCAGTCTAAAAGTTTCCTTCGGACGCGTCAAATTGGGGCGCGCCCAGCATGACTCAAGTTGCTATCTCCGCCGGCCCGATTTTGCGGCTGCCGCGGCCGGCTGTGCTGGTTCCTGTTTTGCCGGAGGCGTCGACGCAGGTTTTCCTTCCACGCGCTCGAAGCGCATCCCGTCGGAGTCCCTGTCGATGTCAACGCGGACCACGTCCCCCGGCAAAACGCTGCCATCGAGAATGCGCATTGCGAGCGGATCCTGAACAAGTCGCTGGACCGTCCGCCGGAGTGGGCGCGCTCCGTACGCCGGATCGTACCCGTCCCGCACGAGCCTCTCTCGCGCCGCCGGCGTCAGCTCGATCTTTACATTGCGCTCGGCGAGCAGGCGCATCACCTTGGCGAGTTCTAGGTCGACAATTTTGTTGAGCTGTTCCTGGCCGAGCGGGTTGAACAGCACGATATCGTCGATTCGGTTGATGAATTCCGGCCGGAACGCTTGCCGCAGCGCTTCCAGGGCTTCCTTGCGGGCACGCTCGGGGTCGCTTCCCGCAAGCTCGAACAGCGCCGTCGAGCCGACATTGGACGTCATCACCAGTACGGCGTTGCGGAAATCGACGGTGCGGCCCTTGCCGTCGGTGAGGCGGCCGTCCTCGAGAATCTGGAGAAGCACGTTGAAGACGTCAGGGTGCGCTTTTTCGATTTCATCGAAGAGCACCACAGAATAGGGATGGCGGCGCACTTGCTCCGTGAGCTGCCCGCCCTCTTCGTAGCCTACGTAGCCCGGAGGCGCTCCGATCATGCGCGACACCGAATGCTTTTCCATGTATTCGGACATGTCCAGGCGAATCATGGCGCGCTCGTCATCAAACAAAAATTCAGCGAGGGCGCGTGCAAGCTCGGTTTTGCCGACGCCAGTCGGTCCCAGAAAAATGAAGGAGCCGATGGGGCGATTCGGATCGGAAAGCCCTGCGCGGTTCCGGCGGATGGAATTCGCGACGCGGGCGAGCGCTGGGTCCTGCCCGATGACGCGCCGGCCAAGCCGCGACTCCATAGTGACAAGCTTCTGAGCTTCGCCCTCGAGCAGGCGCCCAACGGGAATCCCCGTCCACTTGCTGACCAGCTTGGCGATGTCCTGTTCGCCGACTTCTTCTTTCAACATGCCGCCCTTTTTCTGGGCCTCTTCCAAGTTTTTCTGCGCTGCAGCCAACTCGCGCTCCGCGGTCGCCAGTTTTCCGTACCGGATCTCCGCAACTTTCGCGAGGTCACCCGCCCGCTCGAGGCGCTGTTCTTCGGCCTTGAGCTGTTCGATTTGCTCCTTGATTTTGCGAATCTTCGCGATGGCGGCCTTTTCAACTTGCCATTGCGCTTTGCGCGCCGACGACTCCTCGCGCAATCCGGCGAGCTCCGCTTCTAGCTCCCTCAGCCGCTCCTTTGAGTGCGCATCGGACTCGCGAAGCAGCGCTTGGCGCTCGATTTCGAGTTGCAAAATGCGCCGTTCAATCTCGTCGATTTCCACGGGAAGCGAATCCAGTTGCATCCTCAAGCTGGCCGCGGACTCGTCGATCAGGTCGATGGCCTTGTCCGGGAGAAAGCGATCCGTGATGTAACGATGGGAGAGCGTCGCCGCCGCTAGGATTGCAGCGTCCTGGATGCGCACGCCATGGTGCAGCTCGTAACGCTCCTTGAGGCCGCGCAGGATTGCAATCGTGTCTTCGACGGACGGCTCGGCAATCGTGACGGGCTGGAAGCGCCGCTCAAGTGCCGGGTCCTTCTCGATGTATTTGCGGTATTCGTTGATGGTGGTTGCGCCGATCGCGCGCAGCTCGCCGCGCGCGAGTGCCGGCTTCAACATGTTGGAAGCATCCATCGCGCCTTCGGCAGCGCCTGCGCCCACGAGTGTGTGCAGCTCGTCGATGAACAGAATGATTTGGCCGGCGGATTCAGTGATTTCCTTGAGCACCGCCTTCAAGCGGTCCTCGAATTCGCCGCGATATTTCGCGCCGGCAACGAGCGCGGCCAGGTCCAGCGCCACGACGCGCTTTGGGCGCAGCACTTCGGGCACATCGCCCGCGACGATGCGCTGCGCGAGTCCCTCGACGACTGCCGTTTTCCCGACGCCAGGTTCGCCGATCAGTACCGGGTTGTTCTTTGTGCGGCGTGCGAGGATTTGCATGACGCGGCGGATTTCCTCATCGCGGCCAATCACCGGGTCGAGTTTGCCGCGCCGGGCCAGTTCGATCAAGTCGCGTCCGTATTGCTCAAGTGCGCGAAAGGTCGCTTCCGGATTCTGCGAGGTGACGCGATGGCTACCGCGCACGGAAGTCAATGCCTGCAGGATCGCTTCGCGCGAGGCTCCGTGCTTGGCCAGAAGCTCGGCCGCATCGTCTTTGCGGATCGTCGCGATCGCCAGAAGAATGTGCTCAGTCGAAACGAACTCGTCTTTGAATTGTTCCGCTTCGACAAACGCGCCCTCGAGCACTTTGTTTGCTGCCTGGCTCAGTTGCTGTTGCACCGCACCCGTCACCTTGGGGATGCGGCCCAGGCGCGATTCGATTTCGCCTGCAAGCGTCTCCGGGCGCACGCCAAGCCGCGCAAGCAAAGGCGGAACGACGCCATCCTGTTGCGCGACAAGCGCGCCTAGAAGGTGCAGAGGCTCGATCTGTTGGTGATCGTGCCGCGCTGCGATGTCCTGCGCCGACTGCACGGCCTCCTGGGCCTTCAAAGTGAGTTTGTCGAAGCGGATCATGTGTTTCTACCTCTCGTTCTTTAATTGGGTTCGCTACTTGTGAGGGGAAGGGCCGGGTCATAACCGGCCCCGCGATGCCTCAACACATCGCCACAAGGCGATGATGGCTTACTTGCCGTTGCTGGTCACGTTCACCTTGACCTGGCGCGGCTTGGACTCTTCGCGTTTCGGCAGGGTGACGGTCAACACGCCGTTCTTGTAGTCGGCGCCGATGGCTTCGGAATTTACGGTGTTCGGCAGCGAGAAGCTGCGGCTGAATGCGCCATACGTGCGCTCGACGCGGAGAAAATTTTCCTCCGAAACAGACTTTTCCACCTTACGCTCCCCTCGGATGGTGAGCAAGTTGTTCTCGACACGAATGTCGATGTCCTTCTCGCTCACGTCCGGCAAGTCGGCCTTGACGACCAACTCGTTGGGGGTTTCGTAGATGTCGACGGCCGGCGCCCAGGTAGTCAGGGCCGACTCTTCACCGTGAGTCCGGAAAGACTCGCTAAAGAGCCGATTGACCTGATCCTGAAGCGTCGTAAACCCACGAAAGGGCTCAAAACGGGCGATTGTGGTCATTTGTACGTCTCCTTCTGCGTCTCTTGGTTGTTGTTTACTGCTGGTATTGCAAGCGCAATCATAAAATCTTAGCGTATAATTGTCAAGTTGTTTCCGGCGATTCGATCGGGTTCACTATAATCATTACTAAGCTATTTATTTCCAATATGTTGTACGCTGTTCAGAGATGCTATTTGCAACCTTTGCAGAGATGCCTTATAGTCGGCGCGCCCACCAAATGCGCCTATCCGACTTTAGCTTCGACCTTCCCTCCGAACGGATCGCGCAGCACCCGCTTGAACGACGCGATGAATCGCGGATGATGATTCTCAGCCGGTCCGAGCAGTCCTACGAGGACGACGCTTTCCGGTCGCTGCCCGATCTCCTAACCGGCAAAGAGCTTATTGTCGTCAACGATGCCCGTGTGATTCCGGCGCGACTCTTCGGCCGCAGAGAAGGTGTTCGCGCCGAGAGAGCTGGCCGCAATCGGCGCGTAGCGGATGAATTTCTCTCCGCGCCGATCGAGATTCTTTTGACGAAGCGAGTCGCTGCAGACGAGTGGGAGGCGTTAGTCCGCCCCGGGCGAAAGATCAGAGTGGGCGAGCGCATTGAAGTGGGTGACGGCGAGCTGTTCGCCGAGGTCATCGGCCGCGGAGAATACGGCCTCCGGCGTCTCCGGCTGACGGCGAAGGGAGACTTCAACGAAGCCATCGAACGCCTCGGCCACGTTCCTCTCCCGCCCTACATTTCGCGCGCGGACGAGCCGGCCGACCGCGAGCGCTACCAAACCATCTTTGCCGACCGTCCCGGAGCCGTCGCTGCTCCGACTGCCGGTTTGCATTTCTCTCCCGCAATCCTCAAACGGTTGCGGCAGTGCGGAGTTGAAATGGCGGCAATCACCCTGGACGTAGGGCTCGGTACCTTCCAGCCGATCCACGAAGAAGAGATCGATCGGCACAAGATTCATTCTGAGCGCTACGAAATCCCCGAGGCAACAGCGGCGGCCGTTTGCGCGGCACGACGCGACGGGCGGCCGATTCTCGCGATTGGAACAACCGTCGTGCGCGCGCTTGAGGATGCCGCCGCGAAGGCCGCCGAAAAATATGGCGAAACGCCCGGCTCAACGAAATGCCTCGTCGAAGCCGGCTCGTCGGATGCGAATATCTTCATCAAGCCAGGCCACACATTTCGCGTTGTCAACCAACTGCTGACAAATTTTCATCTGCCGCAATCTTCGCTGCTTATTTTGGTGAGCGCGTTTGCCGGACGCGAATTCATTCTGCGTGTATACCGTCACGCGTTGAAGGCCGGGTACCGCTTTTACAGCTACGGCGATTGCATGTGGATTCGCTGAATTCCCCGGTCATTGCGCGTGTCACAACCGGAATTCGACTATAATCAGGCCGCGGTGAAGGTTGCACCTCGTCGATGCGATTCCTGCTCCTGAGCGATGTTCACGCGAATGCGACGGCACTTGATGCCTCGCTCGACGCAGTAAAGGGCCGCTGGGAGCGAGCTTTGTGCCTCGGCGACGTGGTTGATTACGGGCCCGACCCCGATGATGTCACCGAGCGCGTGAAGGCCCTTTCTCCCATTATCATTCGGGGCAATCACGATAAGGCTGTCGCCGGCCTTACGGACCTCGAAGACTTCAATCCTGTGGCGCAAGTTGCGGCGCAATGGACCCGCGAGCAAATGCGCCCGGACAACTTGGCGTACATCGCGCAATTGCCTCCCGGCCCTGTTTCGGCGGATGGGCTGACACTCGTGCATGGTTCCTACCAGGACGAGGACGAATACGTGTTCGTTCCTGGGCAGGCAATGGGCGGCCTTTTAGAATCACCCAGCGATGTGACGTGTTTTGGACACACGCATCATCAGGGCGGTTTTTCCTACCGCGCCGGGCAAATCGGCATGATTCAGCCAAGGCCCGAGCCTGGACCGAAGTTCGCCGCCTTGCGCCTGGAATCCGGGACCCGGTACCTGCTGAATCCGGGCTCGATTGGGCAGCCGCGGGACGGAGATCCGCGCGCGGCGTTTGCGATCGCTGATCTCGACCATCGCGTCGTTGAATTCTGGCGTGTACCGTATGATATTGGCGCGGTGCAGAAACGCATGGAAAAAGCCGGCCTTCCCTACCCGTTGATCGAGCGGCTCGCAGCGGGCCGGTAGAAAATCCGCACGGCAGAACCAGGAGGACGCCCGACTTGATTCCTTCCGAAGAACGCAGCCGGCTACCTGTCGCATTTCTCGTTGGAATTGGCATCGTTTCCATATTGGTGGCTGCAGCCGTGGTGTTCAGCCGGTATTCGACCCCGTCCGACTCAGAACCTGAGAAGCCGCTCCCGATGGGACCGGCGGAACAAATGTACGCACAGCAAATTCATTTCCTCGAGCCCAAGATGAGCCGGGCGGCAAATTTCCTGAATCAAGAAGTGACTTACATTTTTTGCACGGTGGAAAATGGGGGCGACCGCAAAGTTCAACAGATTGAAATCACCGTCGAGTTTCACGATCCGTTCAACCAGGTAAATTTGCGCGACAAGCAGCGCTTGTTTCTGCCGAATGCGCCTCCTTTTCTTCCCGGCCAGCAAAGAGATGTTCAGATTCCCTACGAGCACATTCCCGCGCAGTGGAATCAAGTCTTCCCCGCCATCCGCGTGACCGGGCTCGCATTTAAGTGACACCACGCTCATCGCGCAACACTAGTGTCACGAAATATGACTTTCCGTTTTGGTGAGCCTATTCCATAATCCGCGCTCATGGAGCTGGCAGTTGAGCTGCGGCGGGCCCTCAATGGACTAAGCGCGATGGGGACAGCTGAGGTGCGCGAAAATGGTGAGCGGCTTGTAGCGCTGAGCGGCGCGGAGTACGAAATTCACGCGCAAGGTGAAGCGGCTCTCCTGCACTTGTGGAGCGCGCAGCAATCGCTCGTACGGCGGGTGGTCGGCGTGTCCGAGGAATCGCGCGATCGCGTTGTCCTCGAGGTCAGCCGGTTTGGCCACGCGCGGCTCGCGCGGCTGGAATTCGTAGCGAATGGAGAACCTCGAGACTCACGCCGCGCAGAGCGGGAGCAGTTTTCCGTCCGCCTGCGTCGGATTCTCACGGATCATTTTCCGGATGAAACCGTCGAATCGCTGGCGACCGCTGCCGACCTGCACCGCTCGATTTCGGGTTCGTATACGCGAGGCGTCACCCACCGAGGTTCGGAAGCATGGGCCGCGCTCGGCGCTGCTCCAGAAGAAGATGCTGCAACAATTGACAGAATTCTGACTTTTGGCTTGATTTGGCTCCAACACGCACGCGACCGCGCCAAGCGTCATTCCGTGCGAGGATTGCGCTTATTCTTGCCGCGCGGTACCTCGTCCATAACCGCCCACCGCATGGCAGCTTTAGCTTGTCCCGACCAAGTCGAATTGTATGAGTACGAGCCTCTGTACTGGCGCATCCAGAAAATCGCACGGTCGGATGCGGGGAATCTTGCCACCTGCATCGTGGCGCGCCGCGAAATCGAGCAAGCCATCGCCGCCGCGATGCCCCTGGCGGAGCGGATTCGGAGCCTCGCGCCAGACGCGATTCGCATAGGTGTGGCCGCGGCGACCCAGGAAGTCACGTTGCGGTTTCATGGCTTGGAGTTCGCGCGCTGGCGGCCCGGAGAAATGTGGTTCGGACTGGGGGAGCGGCAGGAAGTTCTGTCGCCCGAACGATGGCCGGTGCTCGAAGCACTGGTGCGGCGACTTGAAACCCACCGCCATGCTCTAGCCTCAGACACGAAACACCGGCTCTACCGGGCGCAGCCCGAGCGCTGGCTCGAGACGATTGTCTCAGCGGACCCGGGGCGAGTCGATGCGCGGCTCGATCCCCGGCACATCTATTCGCAGGTTCCGGCATTTTCTTCGGGAGACCGCGGAATTATTGATTTGCTGGGCGTAACCCGGGACGGCCGTCTAGCGGTTCTAGAGTTGAAAGCGGCTGAGGATATTCAGCTTGTCCTGCAGGCGGCGGACTATTGGCTGCGCGTGCGCTGGCACCATGATCGCGACGATTTTCGGCGCTATGGATACTTCCCGGAAGTCCAACTTAGCCCAAAACCGCCAATCCTGCTGCTCGTGGCTCCGGGATTCCAGTTCCACCCGTCGATAGATATCGTATTGCGATATTTATCGCCGGAAATCGAGATTGTGCGGATTGCTCTGGCCGAAAACTGGCGGAGGGGTTTGCGAGTGGTTTTCCGGCAGTAAGCACGCGATTTTTGCAAAAAATGGGGCCAAAAAAGAGAAGCAGCCTTGGCTAAGCCAACGCTGCTTCCCGGGGTGTGTCCTTGAAGTGGTTTTGTATAATTGGACGCTCAGAATCTGAAAAGGTTGCATCGTTTCGAAAAATTTCTGGTGAAAGCGCGATTCTTCAATCGTGGAGAGACTAGGGGAACCTCTGTAGCGGCTCAAGCCTCAGTAGAATAAATACTTGCGCCACTTCTCGTCTTTGTTCCCGATCAGCCGCATGAGCTGCCGCGATGTATGTAGTGTAAACGGCCGAGGCCGCCGCGCCAGTGCGAGGCCGGCTTCCTCGGGCGTCCGATCACCCTTGCGATTGTTGCACTGGTAGCAACAGGCGACCAGGTTCTCCCACGAGGATCGCCCGCCGCGCGACCGAGGCACAACGTGATCAAGGGTCAACTCGGAAGCGGGCAGCGTCCGCTTGCAAAATTGACAGGTGTTCCGGTCCCGCAAGAGAATATTCTTGCGTGAAAGGGCGCGGGTTTGCTGGGGGATGTGCCGGTAGGCAAGCAGCCGGATTACCGAGGGCACAGGCAGGGCCCTGGTGGCCGAGTGCACCTGCGTTTGGTGAGCGACTTCCTCAGCCTGGGCCACTCCTTTGAGCATCAGAACCATGGCCCGGCGCACCGCCGTAATGTTTATCGGTTCAAAGGTGGCATTCAGCACGAGGACGGGTTCCTGCATGATTGCCGGCTTGCGCACGGCAGGCGGTATAGCCCCGGGCGGGCGGTCCTCCCCCTTGGCTTCTGGCAGATGCTTGAGTCGGGAGTGGCTACCGCTTTGGGCCAGTGGTTTCATTCTGCTAGATCCTGGTATTGCGAACCGACCTCCGGGGTCGCCATCTGAGGCAGCGCCCGGGCAACGGTGAGGCAGACTACGCGGGCAGCTCCGGCGCGTCTGAGGGCTCGGGAACATGCATCCAAGGTCGCGCCAGTAGTAAATACATCATCTACCAGTAAAACCCGCAGCTTGTCAACCTGAGCGGTTTCCTGCGTGCCATAAGCGCCACGAACGGTGTCCCAGCGTTCCCGGCGGGTCAGGCGCAGCTGGTTCGGCCTGGGCCGGGTGCGCACCAGGAGGTAGGACCGAAAAGGAATGCCGAGCAGTCGCGCTAGGGGCTTGGCAATGAGTTCTGCTTGGTTATACCCGCGCTCTCGCAACCGGCCTCGGTCGAGGGGCACCGGGACCACCACATCGGCATCGTACTCCTGGGGGTGACGGCCCCCCAGCGCTGCCAACTGGCGAGCGAACCAAGCCCCTATCGGGGCGATGTCGGCGTACTTCAGGAGGAGAATCGCCCTTGCCATCGGAGGCGTGTACGCACCGAAGCTGCGCGCAAACTCGAAGTCGTAGACCTCGTTGCGGCACAGATGGCACTGAGGCTTCGAAATCCCCCCGACAACGGCCGTGGAAACAATCGGCCGGCCGCAGCGATCGCAAAGCGGCTCGGGAAGCTCCTGTTTGAGCGCCCGCTGACACGAATGGCAAAACGGGATGCGATTACCGGTATCCAGGGTCTGGCCGCAAATCCGACATGGCGCGGGGAAAACGAGCGAGGCTAGAGCCTCACGCACACCTCGGAATTGAGCTCGCACGGCCTCGCCGATCCGAACCACAATGGGCGAAGCCTACGCCGCCTGCGGCTTACTTGAAAGAGAAAAATGACCCAGTTGGCACGATTCGTGCCAACTGCAAATGGATGGCTAGGGTGCGACTCTATTCAGGCCACAACGGAGCAATTTAGAGGATCGGGTTCGCGATCAGAGGAGCCCTTGCTCGTGTTTTTCCGCGCAGGAAACGCAGTAGCGGGCCCAAGGCACGGCTTCCAGGCGCTTTTGCTGAAGTTCCTCTTCGCACTCAATGCACGTGCCGTACTTATTCTCTTTGATTCGCCCAAGCGCTTCGTCGATTAGCTGGAGCATCCTGCGGTCGGTATTGGTCTGGCCGAACAGGAATTCCTTGGTATAGGAGTTGGCCGCCTTATCCGCCAGATCGACCGTCGGATCGTCATCCGCGGTGCGACCCTCTTCTTCGGTCCGAGCAATCGTCTTCAGCAGTTCCTCGCGCCGGGTCTGCAGTTTCTTCTTGTAGTAGTCGAGACGCTTCTTATCCATAGTTCCGGCCCCACGGCTCACCCAAACGTCGCCGTTACAAACGCACTATTTTAGGCCCGGTTCGTAGCCGTGTCAAGAAAGGGGTGCAGGTGGAATTGGAAAGGGACATCATTACCCCCTGTCACAGCTGAAGTGCATGAGTCCGAAGCGGCGGGAACAGTTGAAGAATGGTTTGGATGCGGGGGCGCGCCGCCCGGCGGAGGGGGGAGGAGCCGGGTGGCGCGCCCCCGCTAAAATCGCGGCCCATGGCCGCCGCTCGATACTTCGACCTGATCCGTGAAATGAAAAACCCGTTCAACCATCGCCTGCGTCTAATCGAATCGGTCCGCCGGAGGGGCATCAAAGCCACGGCGCGCCTGTTCGCCACCGAGCCCCTTGACCGGGGCGAGTGGGGAGCGAGGCGCTCGGTTTGTTGGCACAGGGCGGATCTATGGATTGGGCGGGCTGACTGGCTTCCGTTCGCGCATATCGAGCCAGATCGCGAGGCCCGTGACAACTCCGCCCGAAGATAATGCCACCACTACGGGCGCCAAGGGGCGCGTCGCGGCAAAGGCGGGCTGCGTACCCGCCTGCTCCGGGATGTCTGTGAAGCTTTTCGCGAGGTCCACTTCCTGCGGAGTCGCGGTCGAAGGTATCTCGGCCGCGCCGTTTCTCGGGAAGCGCACCTTCATTCCCGCGGTGACCGTGATGACTCGCCCGTTCGAAAAAAGGGTCATCGCCACCGCACCTTCGAACACCATCAGTTCAACGTAGTCGTTGGTAACAAGAAGCGAGAAGTCGGTGCCAACGAGCCCCGCGACGCCAACGGGCGTCCGGATTTCGAATTTTCCTCCAGGGCGCGTCACTTTGGTGACCACGCCACGCATGCGCCCAACGATGAGATCGAGAGAGGTTTGCTGCGCCTGCGCATCATGCTGCAGCACGCGGAGAGTCGTATCCGAACCCAAATTCAGCTGCGAACCGTCGTTCAGCGAGATGTGCGCTCGGCCGGTGCGATCGCTTTGGAAGTCGTCGTTCCACATGACAGGATCGGAAACGGAGGCGATAAACCGTTGCGACGAGCGGTCTATTCGAACGGCCGGCAGGAGGCGAGCCACCTGGCCCGCGGGCTCGTTGACGTTGGCCTGGGCGGATTGGGGGTCTCCATTCTCGGCCTCTAGCTTGGCGGTCTCGCCGGCATGCAGCTTATAAGAATTGGCGTTTCCGGCGGCTGTAAGGTCGGCGACGCCTGCGACGGCGGAGATCTCCGCGCGTGTGCCGCCCAACCGAATTTCCGCGGCGCTCGGCGCGCTTCCCAGTGGGGCGACGTCCACGCTGAAAAATGGGCCAAAGACGGCAATTCGTTCGTCGCCATTGGCCCGTACTTGTAGGCGGCCACTCCTTAGATTCACACCACGCGTTTGGACGACTAACTCGGTGAGCGGAGTCGCAGCGACCAGGCTGGCTCCGAATTGCAGCGCTGCCGTCGAGTCTTCGCCCACCCGGACGACGTCGCCGGGGAAAAGCGTCGCACCTGCGGTCATTGGTGCCCCATTCACCACCACGTGCGCTCCACGAATGCTCGTTGCGGACGCAACTGGAGTGGTCGGCGGGGGTGCGCCAAACGCTCGCGGTGCAAGAGGTGCCGTCAGCAGAAGGATCGTAGACAGATGGGGAGCACGCAGAAAAAAGACACGCCGACGCGGCAAGTGAGTCTTCATATTGTCCCCTGAAAACGGTCGACGAGGCCGTTCAACCCAACGCTGGGTACGAGCACTATATGAATATTCGGGGCAAGACTCAAGCGGCAAAGGGCACCGGCGTTGTCTAGTCGATGACACAACTACCCGGCAAGAGGGCTGCCCGGAACTGGACTCGCGGTAGCGCCACCTCCGCATTCCTACCGCAGGGGTGCCCGCAACTGCACACGTTGGCGACCACGCCGACGGAAGAAGCTCTCTGAACCGTATAATTTCAGTAAGGAAGGTGTTCAACCATGAAGGGATTCGTCAGTATCTTGCTCACCGCAGCGATCGGACTGGGCATTTATATGTACTATTTAAAGCAGGCTGCACCGGCTCCGGGGATGGTGGTGACGCAGGCGCCCAGCCTCGTTGGCGTAAAGAATGACCTCGTAGCGATCGCTCAGGCAGAGCGAATGTACTACGTGCAAAACGGGTCCTACACTGATCTCTCAACACTCGCTTCCAGCGGCACGATGAACATCGCGCGGACCAGCCGCGACGGTTACACCTACACAGCTGAAGCCACCGGGGCCAGTTTCACGGTCACCGCGCAATACACCGCGCCTCCTGCGCCAAATCCGGCGGGCGTTACGCCTCCGCATTGGCCGACGCTCTCCATTGACCAGACCATGGAAATCCACCAGGGCGACTGACGCCCCGCCGTGGAGGTTCCAGCTTGTGGAACTCCCGACCTCCCGTCAAAGCCACGCGCGACGGGTGTGATAAAATGCGTCGCGGAGATGCATCCCCACCTCAAGGCACTCATTGAATTGCAAGCGGTCGACCTTCGCCTGATCGGAATTCGCGAACGAGTCGCCCGGTTCCCGAAGCGCCTGGCCGAAGTGGAAGCGCGCGTCAGCGCGGCACGCCAGCAAGTCAGCGGGGCCAAGGAAGCACACACCAAGGGGCTGAAGGAGCGCAAGACGTACGAGCTGGATGTCGAGCAATGGAATGAACGAGCGAAGAAGTACCGCAATCAGAGCGCCGAAGTCAAAACCAACGAGGCGTATAAAGCGCTTCTGCACGAAATAGAGAACGCCGAGCAGGAAGTCGCCAAGGCGGAGGACCGTTTACTCGAGCGAATGGTTTCGGGAGAGGAATACGAGCGGCAGATAAAGGCCGCCGAAGCGGCACTCAAAGAAATCGAAGCGGCAGTCAACAAGGAACGCCAGGCGATTCAAGCTGAGTATAACGCTGCGCAAAAGGAACTTGCCGCCGCGGACGCCGCGCGCGGCGCAGCCGTCGCGGGCGTGCCCGCGGATCTGATCGATCACTACGAGCGCCTCGCGAAGAAGCACGGGGGCATCGCGCTCGCCGAGATTCACGGCGAAAGTTGTGGCCAGTGCGGTGTCCTTATCCGGCCGCACGTGATCCAGAAACTGCACCGGCAGGAGAACGAGGAATTCTTTCACTGCGAGACGTGCACGCGGATCCTGTACTACGCGGATCATGCGGCCTCGCCTGGCCCGCCCGCTGGCTCGCCGTCCGCGGGGTCACCGGCGGGCGATCCTCCCGCAGCTCCTGCGGGTGAGGGTCAGTAGGACAGGCTCAGCCTGTCGGTTTGGACTGCTGCCGGAGCAAAACTGCGACAGGCTGGAGCCTGTCCTAACTCTTCATGCCCAAGCCTGCGCAGAAATCATCAGGCAAATTGTTCGGTGAGCCGGAATCGCCTTCGACGCGACTCGAAGGAGCTTGCATTGCGAATATCGACGGCGCGGCGCGGGGCAATCCTGGGCCTGCCGCCTACGGCGTCGTGTTGAGGCGGCCCGATGGCACGCCGCTCGAGTCGCTCGGAAAATACATAGGCCGGCTGACGAACAATGCAGCCGAATATTACGCGCTAATCGCGGCGCTCGACTACGCGACGGCGAATGGAATCCGCCGGCTGCGCGTTCTCAGCGACTCGCAACTGATCGTCAATCAGATGAAAGGCCTGTTTAAGGTGAAGCACCCGGGCTTGCGCCCGCTGCACGAGCGAGCGAAGAAGCAAGCCGCAACGCTGGACGCATTTTCAATCCAATATGTGCCGCGCGAGCAAAATCGCGACGCCGATGACCTTGCCAACGCCGCGCTCGATCGGACGGGCAGCGTGAAGCAAACGTATGGCTCTGCGCCTACGCCCGCGCCTGCAATAGTCACGAGCTCGCGCAAGGCTCTCTATCTGGAAGATCTACAAGTCGGCCAGCGCTTCTCCGCAGGCACGTACCACATGGAAGAGGGCCGAATGAAAGCCTTCGCGGCGGAGTTTGATCCGCAGCCCTTCCACATGAACGAGGCGGCCGCACAGAACAGCGTCTTTCGCGGGCTGGCCGCGAGCGGCTGGCACACGGCGGCTGCTACGATGCGGCTCGTCGTGGCGGGCTTGCCAATTGCCGGCGGACTCGTCGGCCTCGGCGGCGAAATCACGTGGGTCAGGCCAACGCGTGCCGGCGACGCGCTGCGGGTGGAAATGGAAATTCTGGCGATAACGCCCTCACGATCGAAACCCAACCAGGGCGTGGTTACAATACGCGTCGTCACCCTGAATCAAGAAGGTGAGGAAGTGCAGGTTTTTACGACGAAGATTCTTGCCTTCAAGCGTGAAGGAGATCCCACAACGTCGAAGGCCTAATCAGGCAGGAGAAAGAGGCGGTCGGGAGCTAGCTCCACGGCCCAAGGCTGAGGCACGTTTCGCAGCGATTCCCATTCGTGTTTGAGAATTTCGGCTTGCAGGTGAAAATCGGTTGGGTTCGCGGGCGGCGTGCCAATTCGCAGATCGGCTGTGACTCGGAAGGGCGCCTCGGCCGTCGCCGCAAGCCAGCATGGAAACAGATTCTCTGTGTTTTTCGCATCTGAGGCTTCCCACGCCCGGACTCGCACATGGTTCGCGCGGATTGCAATATGTCCCGGCGGTTTCGGGAAATTCTGAGCCACGCGGAGCGTGCAGCCCCAATCGATCGCCTCGACGCGGCCATCGGCGAACCGGCAGGCGCGAGAGAAATTCCTGCATCCCGTGACACGCGCCACTTCTAGCGCGGGCGGGTGGCGAAAAATTTCTTCCTTCGGGCCTCGCGCGGCGACGCTTCCGTGCGCGAGCACCACAAGATTACTGCAGACGCGGTAGGCCTCCTCGAGGTTGTGGCTGACGAAAAGCGTCGAGCCGCCATAGCTCACTAGCGTTTCGCGGAGCTGCCGTTCGAGCGCGTTGCGCAAATGGGTGTCGAGAGCGGAGAAGGGTTCGTCCAGTAGCAGCGCGGCGGGACTCGTGGCGAGTGCGCGCGCCAGCGCAACCCGCTGCTGTTCTCCGCCTGAGAGCGTCGCAGGATAGCGGCTTGCGAGGTGAGCGACGTGCCCGGAGGCAAGCTGCTCGGCAACGCGGCGGTCGCGCTCTTCAGAGGACAGCTGCCGCACTCCAAACGCGATGTTTTCCGCCACGGTCATATGCGGAAAGAGCGCGTATGACTGGAACAGCACCCCGACGCGGCGGTCGCGCGCGGGGACATTGATGCGCTGATCGGAATCGAACAGAACGCGCCCGTCCAAAACGATGCGGCCACGGTCCGGCGTCTCGAGGCCCGCGATGGCGCGTAGCGTCATCGTTTTGCCGGAACCGGATGGGCCGAGAAGACCTACGGGTGCGCCGTCCGCCTTGAACTCGACGGCCAGTCGGAAATCGTCCACCTGCTTTTCAATCGCGACTTCGAGGGCCATGCCAAACTGTCATTCCATGAGCCTGCTACGTCCTGCGCCACAGGCCGAGCGCGCGGCGGCTCGTTCCGTAAATGAACGCAAGGACCAGGAACGAAAATAGCAGCAGGACCAGCGCAGTCTTGTTCGCCACGTCGTAATTCGCCGCTTGCGTCTGATCGTAGATGTCGATCGAAACGGTGCGCGTCACGCCAGGAATGTTTCCGCCGACCATCAGCACGACCCCGAACTCGCCGATTGTGTGCGCGAAACTCAGCACCAGCCCTGTGACTACTCCAGCCATTGAGAGTGGGAGTAGGACGCGAAAAAAAGTGGAAAGCCGCGAAGCTCCAAGCGTCCAAGAGGCTTCGATCAGCCGGCGATCCACGCCGTCAAAGCCCGCGGCAATGGGTTGCACCGCGAACGGCAGGCTGTAAAGCACGGACGCGGCGAGCAATCCGCCAAACGTGAACGGCAGCGTGTGGCCGAACCACGATTGCCACAGTTTGCCAGCAAAATGGCGCGGGCCAAGGCCTACGAGGATGTAGTAGCCGAGCACTGTTGGAGGCAACACAAGTGGCAGCGCGACGATCGCCTCGACGAGAAATTTCCAGCGCCAGCGAGAAAACGTGACCCAGTAAGCGATGGGCATGCCCACAACGAGCAGAATCGCCGCGACGGAGACCGCCAGCCTCAGCGAAAGAACGACGGCGCTCCAATTCAAGGCTTCGCTCCAGCGGCAGCCTTGGCAGGCAATGCAAATCCGTATCGATCAAGAAGTGCTGTGATGGTGGGGATTTTGATGTAGTCCAGAAAAATGCGCGCGCCACGCGGATTGGGCGCGGCGCGCATGACAACGGCTCCTTGTTCGATCGGCTTGTACAGATCTTCGGAAATAGCCTCGAAGCGGCCCTGTTGCTTCAGCGCCGGCGAAAGGGCGAGAGAGAGCGCAAGGATTCCAGCGTCTGCGTTTCCGGATTCGACGAACTGCGCCGCCTGCGAAATATTTTCGCCGAGGACGAGCCGGCCTTTCACGGCTTCGTATACGCCCGACTTGCGGAGCGCTTCCTCCGCCGCTCGGCCGTATGGCGCGTGCTGCGGATTGGCGATCGAGATTTTTTGCACGGCAGGATCGCGCAACGCGGCAAGTCCCTTGCTGATATCCAAACGTGAATCGTTTCTCGTCCACAATACAATCCTGCCGATCGCGTAGAGATAAGTGCTGGCCGGCGCCGCCAGCCCTTCCGATTCGAGTTTTTTCGGGTAGTCGATGTCCGCGGAGAAGAACACGTCGAACGGCGCGCCATTTTCGATCTGCGAAAGGAAGTTGCCTGACGAGCCCGTACTGACACGTACGACGCAGCCGGTTTCCTTCTCGAAGCTTGCTGCCATCTCGTTCATAACGTCCGTCAAATCGGACGCGGCCGCCACCGTCACGAAACCGCAGGGCTTTGGGCGCGACTGAGCAGCTGGGGAGGCTGCTGCCGCGCGTGACACCACAATCAGCGGAGCGAGGGCGAGCACGGCGAACGTCGCAAGAGCCATAATTTGAACGCGCTTCATGTTTTGGTCCCAGGAAATCACAGACGCACGATCATCACTTCGGTGGCCTTGATGAGCGCCGCTGCAGTCTGCCCTTTTTCGAGGCGCATTTCGCGCGCGGCATCCGCTGTGATAATCGAGGAAATGCGCTGGCCGCCGATGGAAAGTTTCACCTGCGCCAGCAGGCCGCTGTAGCGCACTTCGACGATCCGGCCCACCAGTTGATTCCTTCCGCTGATCCGGCGGAAGCCGCGGCGCCCGGACAGGATGTCCTTTTCTTCCGTGCGGGGCAGAAAGCGTTCAATTTCGGAAGCGGGGATGCGATGGTGCCCTCCGGCCGTGCGGATGCTGCGTAGCTTCTTTTTGTAGATCCACTGCTTGAGCGTGGGATAGCTGACCCCCAGCGCGCGCGCGGCGTCGCGCGGGTTGAGCAGTTCGTCGGTGCGCACGGCCACCTCCATAAATGCGCTTTTACATGAATAAATATGTCGTGTCAATGCGATTTAGTACGATTCTTAGCGCTTAATCCCACTAGGCGTCTATCTCTTTTCGGTTTGCCGGTTATTATGGAGGGCAAATCTCTGCTAAATTTCCACGTGTTTCCCATGAGACTAGCTAGGATCGGAATACGGCTTTTGCAGGTTGCGATGCTCCTTGTTGCAAGTACTCCGACTTTGGCGCAAGGCCTCTTGTCTGTCTCAGATTGGAATGCATTTCACAAGCGCGACATTGAGAAAGCATCCGCGAGGTTTGGCTTGTCCAAGCAGACAGTTGAAAAACTGCTTGACGCGACGGGTCAGGACGCTAATCCTCAGGAAGTCCAGTACGTTATTCAGACCATCGACGCTGTGAACCTCAAACGTCGCCACCAGGTGCTTTTGGCTTTAACTGATTTTGGTACTTCGCACGCACTTAGTGTGCACGTGATATCTACGGCGGTTCCCAAATTTGTAGAGGTTTGGGGCACCCGCGAAATTCCAGTGTGGAATGACTGCGATTCACTTGACCTTGCAACCGAGAGCACGCTTGGAATTGCCACGGCCTCGGCCAAGCCAGACGGACAAATCATCATCAAAATTCCCGTGCAAGAGCCCGAACGACTGTTGCTCGTCGGCACATTCATTTGGATAGGGAAAACGTACAGCGTAGCGAGTGTGCGAGAGTTTTCAAGGTTCAGGTGGAAAGCCCCGGGCTGGGAACAGCAAGGTGCCGGCCACGCACGAGTGTGCGCCGAGAACGAATAGTCCGACTCAGCCTATCCCTCCGGAGCAAACGCCAGGAGAACGTTTCCCGGCATGTCGCCATTGCAGGGATACCCCGAGTTGACGAACACCATACCTCCCACGATGACCGAGCCTGCGCCGTCGATCGGATACTTTTGCCGGCCGGGTGGTGGGAACGTCTCCGTACGGCTCAAACGCGGGCGGCGGCTTCCTGCTCGAAGGCGTGATATGAGGAGCGGACGAGCGGGCCTGACTCGACGTGCGCGAAGCCCATTTGCTCGCCGAGGATTTTGTACTCAGCGAATTCGTCCGGGTGAACGAATCGAATGACAGGCAGATGTTCGCGCGTCGGCTGCAAATACTGGCCTAGAGTGAGGATGTCGGTGCCTTGCGCGGCAAGGTCGCGCATCGCGGCCAAAACCTCCTCGGGCTCTTCGCCGAGGCCGAGCATGAGTCCTGTCTTCGTAGGCATCTCCGGCGCAAGCGACTTCGCGCGGCGCAACAGCTCAAGCGACCGGCTGTAAACAGCACCCTTGCGCACTTGGTGGTAGAGCCGCGGAACCGTTTCTGTGTTGTGGTTCAGCACATCGGGTCGGGCTGCAACTACCATTTCGAGTGCGTTCCAGTCCCCGCGAAAGTCGGGGATCAGCACTTCCACTTTGCACCCTGGAACTCGCCGGCGAATCTCCGAAATCGTGCGGGCGAAAATCGACACGCCGCCGTCGGGCTGATCGTCTCGATTCACCGAAGTGACCACCGCGTACCGCAGGCCCATTCGCTCGACGGCTTCGGCCACGCGCTCCGGCTCCTGCTCGTCGGGCGGGCTAGCAGGTTTTCCTGACGGCACAGCGCAGAATCCGCAGGCGCGCGTGCAGATATTCCCCAGAATCATGAATGTCGCGGTGCGGTGTTCCCAGCACTCACCCATGTTCGGGCAGCGCGCGCTCTCGCACACGGTGTTGAGGTTCAGGGTCCGCATGATGCGCTTCAGGTCCTGATAGTTGGGACCGTTAAAGAATTTGACGCGCAGCCATTCGGGTCTTGGGTGGGCCGCGGGATGGAGAAAGTTTTCCGACGGCGGCGGAGAAGCCGAATTGGAAAGTATGTTGAACGGCGAAGCCATCGAGATTGTCCCAGCTAATTATTCTAAGCGCACCTCGCGTTTGAGACAAGAACAGGGCAGGCAGCGTACTTAACGTTCGTGTGTTAATGTCCGCAGGACCTCGATTGGTGCACTTCAGCCACGGGAATCGGTCCATTTTGTGTCTTTTTTACCACATACCATTAGCAGCTTTCCGGTAAAGTATTGATTCTAATGACACAAAGTGTATATCAAGAGGCTGCAAAAATGCTACAATCGCCCCCTCGATGAGCTACCAGACAACGATTGCAAAGCCCGTCGCCACGAGCGGGATAGGTCTTCATACTGCCGTAAAATCTCACTTGCGCTTCGTGCCTGCTCCCGCCGACACGGGAATTGTTTTTCGGCGCGTCGACCTGGACAATTTCGCGATCGAAGCTCACGTCCGCAATGTCGCGCGTGTCAGCTATGCGACGAGCTTGATGAAGCGCGGAGTGCTGCTTTCGACGACTGAACACGTGCTGGCCGCGCTCTACTCGTGCGGCGTCGACAATGCCTACATTGAAATCGACGCGCTGGAGTTGCCCATACTGGACGGCTCAGCCCAGCCCTTCATCGACATGCTGGGAGAGGCCGGAATTCGCCGTCTGAGAAAGCGCCGGCGATACCTGAAGGTGGTCAAGCCGTTGGAAGTCTCAGAGGGCGGGCGGCGTATCGGCATTTACCCGTCTCAAGATTTCCGGGTCCACTGCTTCGTTCAGTATAGCCACCCGTCCGTTGGCGCCCAAGAAGTTGAACTTCGGGTTGGCCGCGAATCTTTCAGCCGAGCGCTCGCGCCTGCAAGGACCTTCGGGTTTGTTCAGGATTTCGAAGGGATGCGCCGGATGGGATTGATTCGTGGCGGCTCGCTCGAAAACGCGATTGTCCTGAACGAAACCGGCGTCGTGAATGGGCCGCTGCGCTTCCCGGACGAGTTTGGCCGGCATAAGACGCTCGATCTGATCGGCGACCTGGCGCTCGTTGGCCGGCCACTCCTGGCCCGGGTTGAAGCTCATAAGGCCGGGCATGCCCTGCATACTCAACTAGTTACGCGGCTCCTGGCCGATCCCTCGCTCTGGACCGAGACCTACGAAGAGGCGTCTTCGGAGCCTGTTCGTCTTCGTGCAGAAGCCACCGCTCCTGCCGGGAATTGATCCCTGACCTTGATTGACAATTCTGTGCTTCTTGTGTGAAGTGTTCAATTCGCACCGCTCGCGGCTCCACTGCATTGTGAATTGTTGAGGAAACGCTGAAAATCCAGGCATGGCAAACTCCGATTTCGCGATCGTGATTCTGGCTGCGGGCAAAGGCACGCGTCTCAAATCCGCGGTGGCCAAAGTGCTGCATCGCGCGGGCGGGCGTTCGCTGGTCGAGCACGTGGTGCGTGCGTGCGTGCCGGTCAAGCCGCGCGAAATCATCGCGGTTGTCGGGTATCAGGCCGAGGACGTAAGCGCGGTGGTAACGCCGCTTGGCGTCAAGACCGCCTTGCAGGAACCTCAGCGGGGGACGGGTCACGCCATGCTGGCGGCGCGGCGGGCAATTTCTTCCCGCGCTAAGTTTGCGATTCTTCTGCCGGGCGATGCGCCTCTCATCCGCCCGGAAACGTTGTCCGCTCTTATTCGCGCCCACCGGGAGGCAGGCGCGGCCGCGACGATTCTGTCAGCGGAAATCGAAAACCCGGCAGGCTACGGGCGCATCCTGCGGCAGGACGACGGTTCGGTAGCGGCAATCGTCGAGGATTCCGCGCTCACCGGCGAGCAGCGCGGGATTCGCGAAATTAACTCCAGCGTTTATTGCTTCACGCTCGCGAAATTGTGGCCCTGCCTCGCGGCGCTGAAGCCTCAAAATGTGCACAAGGAGCTTTATCTCACCGACGCAGTCGCCGTCCTGCGCCAAAAAGGCGAGAAGGTGCAGGCCGTCCTCGCCTCTGACCCTGACGAGGTTCTGGGTTGCAATACGCGCGCTGATCTCGCCGCAGTGGACTCCGTATTTCGCCGGCGCAAACGCGCGGCGGTGATGGACGCTGGCGTGACAATCGAGCTGCCGGAGACGGTCTTGATCGATCCCGAGGTGACTGTCGGCGCGGACACCCGCATCGAGCCAGGCGTGCAGCTGCTGGGAAAGACACGCGTCGGCGCCGGCTGCACGATCCGAACCGGCAGCGTGTTGTCGGACGCCATGCTCGAAGACAACGTCATTGTAAAGCCCTATTCGATGGTGATTGCGAGCCACCTCTCGCGCGACACGCAAACGGGGCCGTTCGCGCACTTGCGCGACGGCGCCCGGCTCGAGGAAAAGGCCCGCGTGGGAAATTTTGTCGAGGTAAAAAAGAGCGTGCTCGGCGAGGGCGTGAAGTCGATGCACCTTACCTATCTCGGCGACGCGCACATCGGCAGCGGCACCAACATCGGTGCGGGCACGATCACTTGTAATTATGATGGCGTAAACAAGAATGCGACGAAGATCGGGAAGCGAGTTTTCATCGGCAGCGATACGGCGCTCGTCGCGCCGGTGCGTGTGGGCGACGGCGCCTACGTGGGGGCAGGCTCAGTCATTACTAAGAATGTCCCATCCGACGCGCTGGGTCTCGCGCGCGGACAGCAAGTGAACAAGCTGGGATGGGCCGCAGCTCGCCGCCGAGAGCTCTCTGTTGGGGCAAAGGGTAAGAAATCGCGCGCGCGGAGCAAATCCAAGCGACGAGCCAAGCCACGCCGCGGCAAGCGAAAGCGCTAGACGCCTCGGTCACGTCCGCGACAATCCATCTAACTTGGCGAGCCGCGTCGCCGAGCCGTTTCTTAGTAACCTCGACCCCGACCTGCGAGACGTCGAGCACGGTCAGGTTGCGATATCCGCGAAGGAGCGGATCATCCACCAGCGTGGACTCGCCGCCGCCAATATCAACCATGCAAGAGGATTTACCACCCGCCGCGCGCTCGATCAGGGCAAGTGATGTTTCGAGGTGAGCGCGATACCAGCTCACCACGTCGGAGGGCTCTCGCCGTATAAACTTTGTTCCAATGAGTTTTTGCGTCCACCGAGAGTTCCTATTCTTGCCAATTCGCCCTAGTTTATCGCTTTTTCCACACGGTTTTCTGGGCAGGCGCAGCCCTGTGGTAAAATGCAATTGTCAGGGGGGCGAATACTCGCGATGAAATTCGGCGTGGTCGTGTTTCCGGGCTCGAATTGCGACCACGATGCTTGGTACGCGCTCGCCACGGTTCTTCACCAGCCGGTTGAATTCCTCTGGCATCAATCCGAACAAATCAGCGGTTTTGACGCCATCCTGTTGCCGGGCGGTTTTTCGTACGGCGACTACTTGCGCACGGGCGCGATCGCGCGTTTCTCGCCGGTTATGCGCGCCGTCGAAAAATTTGCACGCAGGGGTGGACTCGTTCTCGGTGTCTGCAACGGTTTCCAGATTCTTTGCGAGGCGGGCCTGTTGCCGGGTGTGTTGCAGCGCAACGCCGGCCTGAGGTTCGTGTGCCGCCAGGTGCACGTTCGGGTAGAAACCAAGGACACGCCGTTCACCTCTGCGGCGAAGCCCGGCCAGGTGCTGAAGATGCCGATTGCGCACGGCGACGGAAATTATTTTTGCGATGGCGCGACGCTCGCCGACCTTGAGCGCAATCACCAGGTCGTGTTTCGTTACACGACCCCCGAAGGATGCGAGGACGCTGCCGCTAATCCGAACGGTTCCCTAGCAAACATTGCTGGTGTGTGCAATCGCGAGCGCAACGTATTGGGTCTGATGCCGCATCCCGAACGCGCGGTGGAAGCGGCGCTCGGCTCGTCCGACGGGCTGGTGATCCTGCATTCGCTCGTCGAATCGCTGATGCGGCAGGCGACAGCCTCGGCGTAATCACGCTCGCAGTCGTGCGGACAACACGGCGCATCCTTGTAGCCTCTGGGTTTTGACCCTGCAAGTACTAACAGCCACAGGCTGAAGTCCTGCGGCACAAAACCCTGTTGTGACAATCCTGTTCCAGTTTTGCGTCATTATTTCGTTTTTCTCTGTGTCTCAGTGCCGCTGTGGCTGATTTTCTTACAAGGATGAGGCCGTGACGACTACCCCGGCAAGCGATTCAACCAACCCGACGGTGTCGCAGGCGCTCGCGAAACTGCTCCGAGCCTACGGCGCCGAATATGTTTTCACGCTGACGGGCGCTCCGCAGGATCCGCTGATCGAAATGCAGAATCGCGAGGGCGTGCGCGTCGTGCTGGGGCGCAGTGAACGCTCTGCCTTCGCGATGGCCGACGCCTACGCGCGCCTGACCGGCAAGCCGACATTTGGCATCGTGCAGTTCGGACCCGGCGCGACGTACTTGCCCGCGTCGATCATCGACGCGTACTGGGCGTCGAGCCCCCTCATCGCTATCAGCGGCACAACCGCAACGAACACGCGCCACCGATACGAGTATCAAGAACTCGAGCAGACTTCGATGTTCCCCGCAATTACGAAGTGGGCGGGCGATCTCCCGCGGCCCGAGCGCATTGGCGACGTCGTCCGCACGGCAGTGCGCGCCGCGGTGAGTGGCGTACCCGGACCCGCGTATCTCGGCATCCCAGCGGATTGGTTTGGCAGGCGCCTCGCCACAGCTCCAGATCTGTACGCTGAGCCTGCGTTTCTCCGTGTTCCCGCCGGCAGAGTCGCGCCGGTCGCCAAGGACGTCGAGCGAGCGATCGCGCTTCTCGCAAGCGCGGAGAAACCCGTCCTCATCGCGGGCGGCGGCGTCATTCTGTCCGAGGCTTGGGCCGAGCTGACTGCGCTGGCAGAGGCCCTGAACATTCCGGTGGTTACGACAATGGCAGGCAAAGGAGCCATCGCCGATACGCATCCTCTGGCGGTGGGTGCTTGCGGCCGCTATTCACGCAAGGTCGCCAACGATACTCTCGCCGCGGCGGATTTTTGCCTGGCCGTAGGCACGAAGTTAAGCTCGATGGGCACGAACGTGTTTCAAGTGCCGCGCCCGGGCACACGTATTGTGCACATCGATCTCGATCCGAATTCGCTCGGGCGCACCTACCGCGAAGAACTTTCCATCGTCGCTGATGCCCGCGAGGCGCTCACTAGTTTGCGCGCCGCCGCTGCCTCGACGCGGCTGAACGTCAGCAAATGGTCCGCGTGGACCAAACAAGTCCAAGCGTCAGTCGCAGCGTGGCTCGAGGATCTCGACCGCGTCTCGCGCGAGCCGATGCACGAGGGGCGCCTCAATCCTTATCACGTGATGCGCCTCATCGACCAGCACCTCGGCGGCGACGACGTGCTCGTGGCGGATACCGGCTATATGGCTGCGTGGGCCGTGACCGTTCTTCAGCAAAAAAAGCCCGGGCGCAACACGCTGCGTGCCGCAGGCTCGCTCGGCTGGGCGTTTCCGGCGGCGTTCGGCGCGAAGCTCGCGGCGGGAGCAAAACGCCGCGTCTTCGGCCTGACGGGCGATGGCGGCCTCGGTTATCACATCGCCGATCTCGAGACCGCGCTGCGGCTGAAAATTCCCGTCGTGCAGATCGTGATGAACAATTGCTCGCTCGCTTTCGAATATCACGTCCAGAAATACGTGCACGAGGAAATGTGCCCGGAGGCGAGCGAGTTCCTTGACGTGCCCTTTGGCGACGTGGCCCGCGCGTTCGGCGCCCACGGCGAGCGCGTTACTTCCGCCGACCAATTCATTCCGGCGCTACGGCGTGCGGAGGAATCAGGCAAGCCCGCAATCGTCGATGTTGTGGTAAGCCGCGAGCTGCCGCCGCCCGTGACGCGCTATGAAGCCGCCGGCCTGCGCAAAATCTAATGGCGCGCTCGGGATTGACCCTCAGGCCCTTCAGGAAGGTTGCCGGGAGAGGCATCGCTCAGCTGCCGCTGGAAGCTATGCCCCGATCGCAGTAACCTAGTCTTGGCAGCCAGCCGCACCCAAGTTGCACCAAGGCGGGGCACCATGAAAAATCGAACCGAACTTTTCTATTTTCTTTCCTTTGGATTTGTTTTGATCTTTGCCGGCATCCTGTGGGCGCAGAGCCCGCCGGACCGGACGCTCATTGTCAACGGAAAAGAGTCAGGTACAGTCGTGCAGGTGAGCGGCCGCTCGTACGTCGATCTCGAAACAGTTGTCCAGTTCACGAACGCCTCGGTCATGATCGAGCCAAACCGGGTTCTTCTGACGTTCCAGGCGCCGACTCCTAGTCGGGCTGCCGCTCCACCGCCCCAGCCGCCACCGCCTGCACCGGGTCTTTCCAGGGATTTTGCGCGTCTGGCAATCGCCGAGCTAGCCGAAATGCGCGAATGGCGAGGGGCCGTGGGCACCATCCTCGCTTACGGCGTGCCGGTCGTAGGAACCTGGCCACAAGATTATCGCGATCGCGCACTGGCCGACCTCAACCAAGTGTCTGTGACCGCGACCACTGACGCCGATCACGACGCGATGCAACTGCTCCAAAACGAATTTACGAATCTGGGGAATTGGGCGGACAACGTAGTAGCGACCCGGAACTCCCTGGACGCCACAAAAACCGTAAACCCGGACGTCATGCAAAACGATCAGGCCCTCGCCAAAATCTCCGCGTGCGGCCGGTTTCTCAGCTCGATGCTGGTCAGCGGATCGTTTGCCGACGATCCCAGTTGTCGCTGATGATCGATCCACGAATTACGAAACACCTGCACAAAACGGTTGGTAGACCTATAACATCCGCTAGGGAGTCTTTCGAGCGATAGGGTATATTCTGATCCTGCCGTCCTCTGATTGGGTGGTTCCCGATTTAAGGATCCATTCACGAATGCGCGGTTTTCCCCGGCGAGAGTCATTCTCGTTTCGCGCGGGCTGGGCGGAAGATTGGATTAGAAAGGAAAACAGGATATGACGGCTACATCGCCCAGCGCCGGCGAGGGTATGGCTGGAGCCAAGGCCATGCCGGTTTCCGATGCGGCGTGGAAGTGCCTCCAGGGCGCGTATGACTTGCAGGTGCACGTCGCGCCCGACGTGATCGAGCGGCGCGTCGACGACCTGGACCTGGCGAAGGAATTTCTGGGCCGCGGCCTGCGGGGTTTCGTCCTTAAGTCGCACTATTTCCCCACGGCGGAGCGTGCCAAAGTGGTTACGAAAGCTGTGCCCGGGATCGCTGCGTATGGCGCCATCACTCTGAATCATTCCGTAGGAGGTCTTAATCCCGTAGCGCTCGAGCTAGCCGGCCGCTCGGGATGCAAGATTGTATGGTTCCCGACCGTGGATGCGCAGAATGAGACTGCGGGCCGCCTCGACGGACCGAGCACAAAGCTTCCGTTCTGGGCGAAAATTCAGCGCGAACTCGCCGCGACGGGAATCGCGCCGCCGCCGCTCACTGTGCTTGACGCCAACGGAAAGGTGAACGAAGCGACTCGGCGCTGTATCGAACTCATCGCCAAGCACAACATGATTCTCGCGACCGGGCACCTTGGGCGCGTCGAAATTTTCGAGCTGGTGAAGACGGCGCGAGAAATGGGGACGCAAAAAGTCCTCGTCACGCACGCCGAATTCCCCTCGCAAAATTTAACGGCGGATGAGCAGAAGCGGCTCGCGGGAATGGACGCATTCATCGAGCACTGTTTTACCACCATGCACACAAACAAAGCTCCTTGGGATGCGGTGCTCGAAAGCGTCCGCGTGGTCGGACCGGAACGCTGCGTGCTTTCAACGGATCTGGGACAGACGATCAATCCTCCCGTCGCCGAGGGCTTTGCCATGTTCGCGCAAAAAATGCTGGATGGCGGATTCAGCGTCGAAGAGATTCGGCGCATGACGGTCACGAATCCGGCCGCTCTCGTTCAATAAATCCTCAACGAAGACAATTGCGGAGAATTTTCGTATGAAGCCAAGAATTGTTCGGAACATCGACCGGCCCGACCCGGAGCTTGTTCGAAAACTCGGCGAGTGTGGCACGGCGACGGTGCACGAGGCGCAGGGCCGCACCGGCTTGATGCTGCCGTATATGAGGCCGATTTACCCCGAAGCTCGCATCGCAAGCCCTGCGGTGACCGTGCTCTGCCATCCAGGCGACAACCTGATGTTTCACGCCGCCATAGAGGTCTGCCGCCCGGGAGATGCGCTCGTCGTGACGACGCACTCGGATTCCACTGACGGAATGTTCGGCGAGTTGCTCGCTACTTCGTGTCGCGCTCATGGCATCGCCGGGCTCGTGATCCACGCTGGCGTCCGTGACGTGGCCGACCTGACAGCCATGAAATTTCCGGCGTTCTCCCGAGCGATCTCCGCACAAGGAACGGTTAAGGAGACGGCAGGCTACGTGAACGTGGACATCACCTGTGCCGGAGCGCTGGTTCATCCGGGTGACATCATCGTGGCCGATCAGGACGGCGTCGTCGTGGTTCAGCGTCAGCTAGCGGCCGATGTCGTCCGCGCTTGTGAGGTACGGCTCGCGAAGGAAGCGAAAAACCGCGAGCGCTTGCGCGCCGGCGAACTAGGCTTGGATATGTACGGTCTCCGCGAGAAGTTGAAAAATTTGGGCGTAGAGTGGGTGGACCGGTAACCGCTCGGTACCTTGTAGATTATTGCTGAGTGGCGTAGCCACTAAACCCTAGATCGCTTTCAGGCGGGCGGCGATTTCCGCAACATCGGTAGCATCCTGAAATAGTCGAATCGCTGCAATACCTGCGGCACCCGCAGCGATGCAGGCGCGAGCATTTTCTAAACTCACGCCGCCAATCGCGAGGACCGGGATTTCTACCAACGCACAAATTTCTGTCAGTCGCTCCGTTCCCTGCGGCCGACCGAAGGCAATCTTCGACGGCGTCTCGAATACTGGTCCGAAGAAAATATAGTCTGCCCCAGCGCGTTCGGCGCTGCGCGCTGATTGCAAGGAGTGACACGAAACGCCGATGCGGAATTCTGTTCGACCAGCCGAACGGCGCCACGCAGCGACCTCTTCAACCGGCAACGATTTTTCTCCGAGATGCACTCCCGCCGCGCCAACAGTCAGCGCGACGTCCAAACGGTCATTGATGAACACACTCGCGCCTCGGGCGCCGGCCTCGGCAACAGCGAAACGACCAAGGTCCACGAGAGAGCGCGTTTCCAGGTCTTTTTCGCGAATCTGAATCCAGTCGACCCCAGCAGCAATCGCGTTCCGTATCGCATCGCGAAGCAAGGATGAATCCTGTGAAGAACGATTTCCAGCGGGCAAACTCGAATCGAGTGAGGCGGGCCCGCTTTCAAACGCGTGCCGATCGGTGACGTAGCAAAGAATCGGCCTAGGTCCGGCTGGCAACGGAGTCTGTCCGGCCTCGCAGCATGCTTCCGGCGAGCATAACATCCAGGGCGCCTAAACCGGTCACAGCCCCTCGCACGGAAGGATGCAGCAGAAAGGGAATCAGCCCGGGATACTTGTCGAGGAAGAAGTTATGGTCCCAATAGCCGAGCCAGGGAACAAGAATCAGTAGCAACCCAAGCAGGAAGACATCGAGGGCAAGCAAAACGTGCAGGAAGGATTTCATTCGGAGCTACGTCTACCGGGCTTTCCCGAGAAGGGCAATCCGCTCGGAAACATCGCGGTAGTCGATGTTCATGGCGTAAACCTGAGAGAAACTGCCGAAAGCCGCCTTTGCGTCGCCCGCCATTTCCTGCGCAACTCCCAAGTCGTACTTCAACGCCAGGATGGTTTCCTGGTCGATTCCCGGCGTCTTGAGAGCCCGCTCGTACCAGATCGCCGCGATAGCCGGCTGCCCTTTCTCCATGAATGCCAAGCCAAGGAGGGTACTACATTGCATGGCATAACGGAACGCCGGTTCTTTTTCACCCGCGCTGGCGACCCGTTGAAATTCGCTGATGGCCTCTTCGAGTAAGCCCATCTCGCGGTAGGCAATTCCCAAATTGTAGTGGGTCTCGAGATCTTCGTCTTCGTCCTTGGCTTCGCCGAGGTCCGAGCGGAACTCTTCGAACAGATCGCCCAGGGGACCAGCCGGAGGGGTTGTTCCACCAGCTCCGGCCGAGGCTCCGGCGGCTGCGGCCCCGCCATTTCCAAAAGCTGCGCGGGAGGGCGGCGCACTAACGGGAGTGGGAGCTGGAGCGGAATGTTGCGCTGAGGCATGCACTGGCCCGGCGGATATTCCGAGCGACGATGTGATGGACTCCAAGTCCGCAGTGAGATCCGCGATGAGCGCGTCTGCTGCACTGACGTGCGATTCAGCGACCGCAACGGGCGCCGCTGGCTGGAGTTCAAGGTCGAAACCAGGCGCTTCCGCAGCTTCCGCTTCCAATTGCGCTTGCGCCGCTTCTGCTGGAACCAAAACAGGCGCAGGAGGCGGAGCGGCGGACGGCGGTGCTACCGGTTTGCTGGCCGGCGTGGCCGCTTCCTCGTCCATTGCACTCTCGAGTTGTTCGGACAGCGCCGCCCACTCGTCCGAAAGATCAACCTCGTGCACCGCCGACTCGGTCGGCACCGGGACTTCCGCAGGCTGTACTGGCACCTCCTCCGGAGGAACTTCGGCGACCGGTTCGGCCAGTTCCGCCTGGATGATCGGCACGGCAAATTCCTGCGGCGCCGCGGGCGCAGGTTGCGCAGGTGCAGGCGCTGTTGCTGCCGGCACTGGCGTAACTCCGGCGGCGCGCTGGTAGCGGCGGCCGAATTCCGCATATCGCTCGACGCCGGCCCGGTCGCCACGCTCCTTGGCAATCTCTTCGAGTAACGCGGCCATTTCCGCGATTCGACGGTCGTCCCCAGCGCCGACGGACAGATCGAGCAGGCGCTCGAGCACGGGAGCGTGCCGCGGAGCGCGCTCTAGGACAGACTCCAAAAGGTCAATCGCTTTTTGCGCCAGACCGTAACTCGAAAACAGGTCAACGTCGGTCAGGGCCTGCGTGACATAACGCTGAGTTTCATCATCGAGTGTCGGTTCAGCCGAAACAGGAATCTCCGGTTTGGCCTCGACTTCCGTAGGAGCCACCTTCACCGGCGGCGAAATCTCTCCTGTGATCGGTTGCAGCCCGGACTTGGAACGCAACTTCACATAGTTGCGCCGGATGGCTTCATCTTCCGGCGTTCGTTCCAGCAATTTTTCGTAGGTAGCGAGCGCCTTGTCATTCTCTCCTGCGCTCTCGTACGCGAAGGCGAGTTGAGCCAGAGCATCCGGCAGTCGAAACGAATCGCTCGCCTGCCCGTACAGATCCACTAGCCATTCTAGCGGCTCCAGCTTGCCGGGGCAGCGTTCCGCCAGAAGCGAGAGAGATTGCGACAGGGATTCGTGCTCGCCGGCGTCGGTCATCGCACTGCGAATGCGCCCCAGGAGCGCTTCGGCGCGCTCCAGATCCCCCGCTTCCAGGACTGCGTTCGCGACCCGATGCACCGCTAGAAATTGCTTCGGCTCGCGAGCGTAGGCTTTCTCCGCCAACTGCACTGCCTTTGCCAGCTGCCCGGCGTCCAGATAATGACCGAGCAACACCTCCGACGTGTCCCCGCCTGTATCCTGGTCCCCGAGGGACTCAAGCATCTTGGCGGCGTCCGCTGTTTTGCCCGCTGCGGTTAGAGCGCGCACCTTGGCCGCGATCGATGGTTGGTGCCCAGGTTGAAGTTGCAAAATGCGGTCGGCCAAGCGAACGGCTTCTGGGTGCTCGCCGCGGTCCTGAAGCTTTTGCAACGCGCCGTGGAACATCTCGACTGCTTCTTTTTGCTGGCCCATCGAGAGATGCAGTTCCGCAAGCCGCGTTTGCACGCGAAGATTGTCCGGCTCGGCTTCCAGCAGTTTCTTCAGGAGTGCAGCCGCTTCGGGCTGATGTCCGGCTTTGAGCTGCAGTTCGGCGAGTTGCAAGTAAAGCGGCCGGGCCTCGCTCAACACGCCCTGTTGAACGTACAGCTCGGCGAGACGTTCAAGCGGGCGGCTTTCCTCCGGCGCGAGCTTGGCGACCTTTTTGTAGATGGCGATGGCTTTTGTCGTGAAGCCGTCGTTCAAGAAAATTTTCGCCAGGCGTTCGAAATATTCGAGCGCTTGGAAAGTCTCGCCCTGCCGGACAAACAAATCCCCGAGCGTCATCAGGGTGACCTGATCTTTTGGCTCGTTTTTCAGGATTTGCTGGTATTCCAGGATGGCTTGCGGCACTTTGCCCTGCTGGAGATACTTCTGCGCCGCATTGAGATGTTTGCTCTTGTTATAAGCCATCTTCCACAGCTCTTTCCATTGTCCAGGCTGGAAAGGTAGAAGTCGGACAAAAATTGTCGCAGCCGCCGCCGTGACAGCCATTTCTGGCCGGGACAGCGCGGCGCTAGAAGCAGACTAATCCAGCCGGAGCGTCGGAGGTTCGTCCCGGCAGGCTCATTTCACGCTAGCATGCCGCAAAATCCGAAGTCAACGCGAGCCATTGAAAAGCGTACGTGGCAGTAATCAGGGGATTTAAGGGCAATAAGAAGGCCTGCCTCAAGATGCGTCTGGGCCTTCCTGGCAGCCTATCGGCAAAGGGACCTGTGTCGCACCCACACTCCAACAACAGGCCTCACGTACAGGGGCAAAGGAAAATCGATGATGGGGCGTAGGCCCATGGGCGCGCAAGGCGGCCAAATGCTCGGGAGTCGCGTAACCCTTGTGCTGCGCCAGTCCATAAAGGGGGTACGTCCGGTCCCACTCGATCATTTGGTGGTCGCGTTCTACCTTAGCCAGAATCGAGGCCGCCGCAATCGAAATCGAGCGTGCATCCCCATGAATGAGGGATTTCTGCTCGATCAGCACGTCCAACTGCATAGCATCCAAAAGCAAATAGTCAGGCTGCATAGCCAGTTGGCGGAGCGCTTCGGCCATCGCCTGGCGGCTGGCCTGATAAATGTTCCAGGCATCGATGCGTCGCGCATCAACCTCTGCGATCGCCCACGCCACGGCGTGTTCACGAATCCGCTTAGCCAGAATCTCGCGACGGGCAGGGAGCAATTTTTTGGAATCATCCAGGCCGACAATCCGGCGCTTGGGGTCGAGGACCACTGCCGCGGCAACCACAGGACCGAAGAGCGAGCCGCGTCCTACTTCATCCAAGCCGGCGATGCGCTGCCAGCCGTGCTGCCGGGCTTCCCGCTCGAATCGGGACGAGCATTGCCTCTGCATCGCCGCGGATTTTATCACGCAGTATTGGGAGGAGCTGGAGCATTGTTACGTGCTAGGCGGCCAGCAAATATTCTGGGCTATCAGAGGAAGGAGCGCGAGTACCACTACTCTTTTTCTGCAGAGACCGTTTCGGGTGTCTCGGCTCGCTCGACTCGTTGCAGGCGCGCGGCCTTCCCTCGGAGCCCGCGCAAGTAATACAGTTTCGCGCGACGGACGCGGCCCTGGCGCAACACCTCGATCGAACTGATGGACGGCGAGTTGAACGGAAACACCCGCTCGATTCCGACTCCGAAACTTACCCGCCGCACCGTGAAACTGGCACCGGTTGATTTGCCGCGCTTCTTGATCACCACGCCCTCGAACGGCTGGATGCGTTCTTTCTCGCCTTCGCCTTCCTTCAACCGGACGTGGACGCGAACGGTATCGCCTGCCCGCAAAGCGGGAAGATCTTTGCGCACTTGCGCTTGCTGAAACTTCTCGATGACGCGGCTCATGACTTTAAGTTCCCCGCAGACCCACTTAGGCGGGGTCGGCGCTTCAAAGACAATCGAACTAGTTTAGCCCATCTATCGTGCTCCCACCAACAAAAAATGCGCTCCGGTGACGTAATTCGCGTGTGTAAAAAGAGAGAGGGTGTAGGTTTTGTTGTGTCGAGCAACAAAATCTCCTTTGGAAGGGAGCCTACACCCGATGCGAGTGAAGAATACCACACCGCGGTTTGCAGCGTTTGTGCAGGAGGTGCAAGAAAGCTTTTGGGGCGATTGGCAAGGACGGACGCGGGAAACGCTGCAGAAGTTGTTGGAAGCCGATTCCGAGCAGCAGATGGCCCGAGTATCTCGGGTTGCAGTGGTATGAGCGAGGGACCGCGGCAGCGGGGCGGATCGACTATCGGAACGGGTTTTATCAGCGCCGGTACGTCACGCCGTGGGGCGTGATCGGAATTTGTGTGTCCCGGACGCGCTTGCGTTCGTTTCTGCCCAGTTCGTCGTATCGGCCAATGTGATCCGACACTCCGAACGAACGCTTGATTCTGCAGCGATTTTTGAAAGGGCTTTTTCTGTGGGAAACAACAAAAGGTTGCCGGGGATTAATAGTTATTGGCGCGTATGGCCGGGGCTATCAAGCAATGGCCATTGTCCAGCGCCTTATCTGGAACCGGGTGCAAGTTTTAGGTCCAAGGGGCGTTCACGGTAGCCCGTTCCACACCGTTGGCTAAACATTCTACCGAACATTTCTGGCGTGGCGTCCACTTCGCGGCCGCGCGGTCTAAGCACCATTCGCGTTAGCGTTGAGCATAGCACTTCGTATTTCTCGTTTATTATCTTGACCTGGACAGGGCTAAAATACGAAACTCCGCGGAAGCTCGGCAGAACGTGCAAGAAATTCACTCTTGTCAAGATAATGAGATCGTAGTCACCGTCATTCAAGCCGTGGACCAGTGGAGTCGAGTCCCAGTGCTTAGTCAGCTCCAGCACATGAGCTCCGAACGGATCCAGGAGGTTCGGTTCACGCCCATGGAGATTTAGCGTAGTTAAATCGGAAAGCACACGGTATGGGCGGAGCCAATTGAGGGAGTCCGCCGTCGGGGCACTGTAATAGCGGCTCAGGTCCCGGCTGTAACGAAAAGTTGCGGATGTCGCAGCGATAAGAGCGATCGCGACGACTGCCAGTGCGGCGAAATGGCGCGGACGCTCTTGGAATACCTGAACCGCGAATGGCAACAATAGAGCGGAGCCCGCCAAGCCTGGCAGCAAGTAATTCAAATACCCGCCGACTTGCGGAAGCGTAGCGCAGGCCATCAGCCAGTTCATGAAACCAAAAGACGCAATCATCTTCGCCTTAACGTCCATCTGCACTGCTCGCCGGAATCCCAGCACACCTATGCCGGCGGGGACGAGCCAATGAACGTACAGAAGGTGTTCGCGAGCAAAGCGGGCCGCGTCTGAAAGAGACCAGAGGCTGTTCCCAACAAATGCAATCTGTTGCAGGAAGGGATCCCGTCGCCAATAAAGGACACAGAAAACGACCAGGATTGGAGCCAAGGTACCCGCGATCAGAACGGCAGCTCTCTTGAATTGCCTACTCAAAACGAAAACCAAGAAAATTGCCGCCGCAACGGTGAGTCCAGGTTGCTTGATTAGGAACGCTGTGCCGGCAAACAAGCCGGCCATCCCACACCCAAGCCACGCGTGATCGGCCCACTTCACAGCGCAAAAAAGGCTCACCAACATCGCGAGAAGGTACAACATGTCTGGCCGTGGCGAGACATTCCAACCTGTGAAATCGGGCTGGCCCAACATCATGAGCGCAGCAAGGACTGAATAAACCCGAGAAATCCCTGCCACCCGGCAGACCGAGTACACCATCAGTCCACAAAGGAGGTATGCAATGTATGTGATCAATCGAGCGTATAAGACGAAGCGGTCCATATCGCGATGAGCGAGCCAGGCCGTCTCCGCATTTATCGCATAATAAAGCGGAGTGTACGCTTGCGGCGTATACGGCGGCTCGGACATCGGGACATACAGCTTGCCCGTCTGCAATGCGTATATGGCTGCATAAGTTTGCGGGGACTCAAAGTAAGAGTTTTCCCACCGATTATCGAGCAGGCGGGCACTGTGTACCACAACGCTCACGGCGCCAATCACACTGTAGCCGACGAGCACCAAGAACGCGATTCGAGCCGCGATCAAATGGCGGTCCGTTTGAATCTTAACTTCCCTGGTCGTGCCGGGATCTTGAGTTATTGTGCAAGTCGTCACGAGTTGCTGGCCTCGCCGTGATCCGCTCGACACTTCCATTCTAGAGGCGCTCGGGACTGCATCCTTCAGATCAGTTCCCTGTCTTGCCGTGGCGAATAGTAACTAGCTGATGACATCGTCGGGCGGCAGAACGCGCAATTCCCCCGTTCCTGCTAGCATTGTCAATATCGCATTCCTTCGTGCCCGAGCGCGGAAAACATGAGAACCAACCCCGAGCTTCAAATACTCCTTCCCATTCACAACGAAGCGGAGAGCATCGCTTTAACCGTCCACGAAATTCATGAGGAGATTTCTCCGCTCGCGCGCGTGGAGTTCATCCTGTGCGAAGACGGAAGCAGAGACAACACGAAGGAAGTTCTGCGAAAACTTGCAAAGGAGGTTCCCTCCAAGTTGTTGCTCAGCGAGGCTCGAAAAGGCTATTCGCGAGCCGTGCGCGACGGCATGGCAGAAGTAGACGCTCCGTTCCTGCTCTGTCTGGATTCCGACGGCCAGTGCGATCCTAAGGATTTTAGAGAGTTTTGGAAGAACAGAAACAACGCGGACGTTTTAATCGGATGGCGAGTGCAACGGGCGGACACCTTGCTGCGAAAGGCAATGTCCCGCGCTTTCCTTTTGGCGTGGAAGGCTCTGTATCACGCCCCAATTCATGATCCTAGCTGCCCTTTTATGCTGGCAAAGAACGCAATCATTCATGATGTCTCGAAGAAAATGGGCGCGATGCACGAAGGTTTTTGGTGGGAGTTCACTGCCCGCGTTGCCCGCGCCGGATACTCGATGCAGGAGATTCCGGTGCACCATCGCAACCGCGCAGCTGGGATCACCCAGGTATACCGGCTTCGGAAACTTCCCCGCATCGGTTACCAGCACTTTCTGGCTCTGTTTCGCATTCTCAGGGAAACCCAGCCTGGGTCGTAACCAATTGTTGCTGAAACGAAGGATTAATTAAAAGCGGCAATTTGAATTGCTGGCAGATGCCTAGGTTCCCCTTATACATCCGCGCCAGGCCCAACATGTAATGTCCCTTCAAGTTTGAAACGTCGATCATGGCCGCGTAACCGGGATCGGACATTCCAGGCTGATTGAAGTGCTGCTTCACGTCATTGCGTGGTGTGCTGCGGGCTCTAACGTAGAGTGTCCTGCCGGCCTCGCTCGTCAATGACACCACTACGTAGTCCGGAACGATACCGTCTTTGGCCGCGATCGCCGTCCATCCATTGAGAAACAGCGCGCCATCTACTGTAGCGGTCCCATGAGATGGCGGGCTACCGTTAACATTTTCGATGCTTCCTTCACATTTCAGCGTCGAAGGAGGCGAAAGGCTCGCTGGCTTCGCAACGTTTATTCTGTCAAACAGCAAAGAGTTCTCCGCCTCTGTGTTTCTCTGCAATTCTATTTTTCGCAGACTCAGAGAGTACGCCGGATTCCAGAACCACCCATGGCGATCGTCGGACGACATTGCGATGCTCATAACTCGATTGGCGGCGAGATACTTATTGCCTCCGGCTGCGAGAAGCGCGAATTCTTCAGTGCTGTTGACGAGTGGCGTAATCAGAAAGTCTGACTTCATGATACTGGAAAGGGCGCGGTACGTCATGACCCGACCGTCGCGTAGTCTTACCGAGATATGGAGCTGTGGCATCTTGAACAGAGCGTTGAGGATCCTCCCCAAAAAGGTCGAATTTATTTCCATTCTTGCGAAGAGAGGTTCGTTTGATTCGGGAAGAAAAACTTCTTCCCCGAACTTGTGCCTAGCGCTATACAGAACCGCTTCCGCCGATGGAACCGCTCCCTGCTCCGTGGTTCGCCTCCGGAAGTATGCGGTCTGTCCGTCTAGCTTCCGGATTGCATAGCGATTGATGAGAGCAGGCCAGCTCAGGCCGTCTTCCAGAGACGGCAGATGTCCGTCGATCGGTTCGACCCTGAAGACGAGGTTGTCGGGCGCCCTGTTGCCTTCAAGGTGCCTCAGATTTAGCTCGGCGAGCTCCGGCGTATACGCGGAATAACTTTGAATAACCGGACGCGGCGCCCAAGTGTTTTCAGAAGCCAAAAGCCAGGATTGATTATAGGAATAGATATCCGTCGTGCCTGGCATCCGCGCGATCGGAAACTCTTTACCGATAGCGGCGATGTGCTCCTGATACTCTCGCTCTAGTTGACCGCCTCTGAGTCTGATGCGTGCTCCCACTAAAGCTCCCTGGAAGGTCGCCCGCGAATTAAGCGAGATATCGTCCGCGATAGCTTTGAAACTGCCGTGATTCGTGTATCCCCACACGAACGCAGCCATGACAATCGGCACCAAAGAGCGTTTTCCACCCACAACAAACATGAGCAGCAGGGCGGCGGCGAAGATCGAACTTCCGGCGATTACGTCGTGCCACTTATCGGGTCTAACAAAGCCAACCTTGAATGTCGTGAATAAAAACAGCGCGTAGGTGGCCACCAAGAACCATCGGACCGTTCTCGAGCCACCTGCGGTCCAAAACACCACCAGCAACATCAGCACTGACGCAAGAATGTAGAAAAACCACTCCAGCGGATCTCCCCCGTAAGACATCGCCTCCGTGTAACCGGATATGATCTGTTGAGTACTCAAAAAGAATCGGGGAAGCGCGGTTATCGGTTGGCCTGCCGCTGCCCATAGCAGGACGCAGAAAGCACTTGGAACGGCGATGGCCGCTAAAGCCAGAATTCTTCGCCTGCTGCACCACAACAAGGCAGAGCACAGCGCCGCGTTCATGCAACACAAGGGAAGCAGCGACCCCTTAATTAAAGGAAGGAGGCCCAGAGGCGCTAGGAGAAACACAAGTGCGATCTCGAACGGCCTCGTGCGGCTCACCTGCATTGCATGATGGTCAGGCAAGGAGATGCGGTACATGGCCAGCGACAGCATAAACGGATAAGAGAGGAGAAGCGCATCTCGAGAATTCAAGATGGTCGCGAGGAACAGCCCGTATAACGCCATTCCATAAAATTTTTGTCCCTTTCCCAGCAAGAGCAACAGCGCGAAATAACAACATCCTAAGAACAAGCTGCCCCACATCATCAGCCTGTCCGTCGCTGGGTGATAGAGCTTGGTGTAAATGGACGCGTACGGGCCGAAAGTGAATACGATGTCCCGTCCAAATACCAGGTGTTGTGCGACCGCCTGGTTCATCGCCATCATCCAAGACATGTCGGTTCCCCGACCGGGTATACAAGGGTTTAGGGGGATAAACACGGCCAAAACTGTCAGGCACAATGCAAGAACAAGGACGAGGCGCAAAACTCTGGCGGTGATTCGTGCGGCATTAGCTTCTGTTGGGTGGTGGCGAGGTGATTGGCCGACGCCTTGGCACAGCGCGCTTCGGCGCCAAGTTGCGGGTGGCGTATCCAATGTTTTCATTCGGCGTGCGCTGCTATCGCGGCCATTGGATCAGGCGCGGGTTCGCAGCCTCTGCCGGGGTTGGAAGGCGAAGAAATACCACCTCAGGTAGTGCGGCAGCCAACCCCAAAGATTGAAACGTGATTCGCCGCGGGCCCGGTCTTTCCATCGCGACGGTACTTCCGCGATTCGATAGCCCGCAAGGAATGCCTTCACCGTTAGCTCAAGATTCAGTTCGAAACCTCGCTGGCTTTCGATGGTCATCGGCTTCACCATCTGGCGATCGTAAATCTTGAACGCGTTGGTGGCATCGTGCGTCGGAATTCCGCGTACCAGATGGAGACTGAGCCCAGCCATACGAGAGAGAAATTGCTTAAACCAGGGGCCTCCATCAATCCCGCCGCCTTTCATGTATCTACTTCCGGCGACGAGATGGTTTCCCTCCTCGTAAAGAGCGAGCATTTTGTCCACTTGACCGAGATCGTCGGACAAGTCCGCCATCACCACAAGAACCGGCCCGCTTTCGACCTGGTTGAAACCGGTGAGAATTGCGCCCACCACCCCTCTGCGGACGCTGTTCTTTACGAGCCGAATTCTTGTTTCACCGTTGCCGATGATCTTCTGGACTGCAGGGACCGTGTCGTCTTCCTCGAAGTCGTACACCACGATCGCCGCGACCTTCGAACGGATTCGCGAGTTGATTTCCTCCCATAGGAACGGGAAATTCGCTCCCTCGTTGAATACGGGGATGATGATCGTCAGTTCGCGGTCGGTCATGGGTCGAAGGGCACTGGAACTCGCTTAAATCTGGCTGACTGCAACCTGCTCCCGAATCCAGGGGATGACCTCGTCAAGGATTTCGCTCAGCGGGGTCGTCGCACGAAAACCCAGCAGTGTCGCGGCCTTTTCCGTTTTTGGAGACCGCTCCTGCACGTCGTATTCGTAGGCAGGGTCGCTGACGTAGCGAAAACGCGTTCCATCGCCAAGAATTTTTGTCCAAATCATCTCCGCCAGCTCCAGCACCGTCGTGCGCGCGGCCGTTGAAAGGTTAAAGTCCTGATTCCGTGCGGCGGGATGCTCGACGCACAGCCGTAGGCCGCGCGCCAGATCCCCTCCGTAGGTATAGTGCCGAACTTGCTTCCCCGAACCCAAGATGTGCAGAGGATCCTGGCCCTTCAGCACTTTCTGGACCAGGTCCGGAACGACGTGCGACATCGCCAGCTTCACGTTTCCGCTGGTGATGTTCCGGTCGTTCAGCGCACGCCTTTCACCGATCCCGACGCAGTTGAATGGCCGTGCAATGGTATACGGCAGCTGGTACTGCTCCCACGCTCCCTGTGCGAAATATTCCGTCGCGAGTTTCTGGAAGCCGTACGTCGAACTCGGCGGCCGGCAACGCCGCACCGCTTCTTCCGGCGTCGGAAACTCCGTGGTGTTTTCGAACACCATGCTGGATGACAGTACGGTTATTTTCTGCAAGTGGCCGTGGCGGTGAGCGTCAATCGCGGCGTCAAACGCTGCTGCCGTAATGCGCTCGTTTTCCGCGATGAGATCGTAGGCAAATTCATGGAAATAGGAGATTCCTCCGATCATTGCCGCCGCCGCGACGAAGTGATCGCAGTCGTGAAGCAAATCCTTGAGAAGCGCGGCGTCTTTCGCGTCGCCTTGCACGAATCTGTAGCGGGGATGGTTGTCGTAGGATTTCGTCAGCCGGCCATACTTGCTGAAATTATCCAGGCCGGTTATTTCGTGCCCGGTCTGAAGCAACTCTTCGATGAGGTATCCGCAGATGAAGCCGGCAGCACCGGTCACGAGTATTTTCATTGTCGGTTATCCGGCATTCACTAGCTCAGGAGCCACCGCAGCCGACGCCCTGGTGTCCGGCCAGAATCCCCAGATGTCCATGACAATCTTGTTCGCGGGAACCTTGAGCTGGCGATAGACAGCGTGGGGCGCTCCCAGAATCACGACGTCCGCGCGTTGAATCGCCTCTTCGGCAGGAATGAGCGAAGGATCCTGCACGTACGGGTCGCTGCAGAACACTTCGGAGGCTTCGAGCTGCAGCAGTTTTTTCAGCTTATAGGCGAGGCTGGATCGCTTGTCGTCCGACTCAGCCTTGAACGCCATTCCCAGGATAGCGACCCGCCGCTGGGAGAGATTTTCTTTTCTGAGCTGACTCAGAACGAAGTTCGGCAGCCCCTCGTTGATCAGCATGGCTGCGTGGCCCATGAAAAAGTTGTTGCTGGAGAATGCTGCGAGTTGCAGCGTGTCCTTGAGCAGACAGGGACCGGCCGCGAATCCCGCTCGCGCGAAATTTCGCATTCGCGGATAGTCTTGAACGACCGCGTTGTGGATCCGATAAAAGTCGAGCCCGTAACTTTGGGCGAGCATGTAGAACTGGTTCGACACTGCGAAGTTGAGGTACCGCCAGCTATTGGTGAACAGTTTCGCAAGCTCCGCTTCCAGAGGAGGCAGTTCAATGATCTTCGGGGCGATCCGCGTGAAAAGTTCGCGCGCCTTCGCTTGGGCTTCGGGCTCGAAGGCAGCCACGATCTGCGGGAGAGTGACAAGTTCCTCTAGCGCTTTCCCTTCGGCTATCCGCTCGGGGCAAAAGGCGAGGGGAATGTTTCGTCCGCGAGCGCGAATCTTGTCATAGACCAGCTTTGTCACTCCGGGGTAAACCGTGCTGCGCAAGACCAGAAGCGTGCCATCCCTGATGTCTGCCAACAGACGGTCCACATTCTCGTATAGCCCCGTGACGGTCGGATTCAGGTGTTCGTCTACAGGGGTTCCCACCACGGTAATGACTGCGTCGGCAGTACGGAGGCAGGCTGCGTCAAGAGTCGCTCGCAGTTGTTTCCCAATAACTGCGCGAAGAAGCTCTTCTGCGCCGGCCTCCATGAACGGCATGCGACCGCCATTCACGCACTCCACTTTATCGGCGGCTACGTCCAGCAGAGTGACTTGCGTCTTTCCGCGGCTCGCGAAGAGGATGCCCAGCGGCAAGCCAACATGACCGCAACCGCCAACGATTGTGACGTCCATCGGCTTCATTTCCGCTTTCTCATTTCCCGGTCTCAGTAGGACTCGTGGGAACACACCGGTCCCTAAAGTCTTAGGCACATCGATTCTGATTACACTCAATTCTCACTGATCTGTGATGATCCTTGAATGGCCCTCCCACTGATATGTGCTATTAGTGACATCAGCGTTATTCCGGACGGCATGCGTTCCGAGTTGTTCAAGGGCGCTTAGCTGTCTTCGTTTTCGTCGTTCATTCTGAAACAATAGGCCTCGTGTCGAATTTAGATTGGGTCTTCCTGGCGGCTTGCGCGATTCTGGTCTGGCCAAAGCCCGGGCTCGGCGAATCGATTTTTGCGCGGATCGACCAAGCATTTTCCCGATTCGCACGAAACAAACGACGCGCTGTCATGGCGCTCGGCGTGGCCGTGATCCTGACTCGTGTCGCACTGCTGCCGTGGCTGCCTGTGCCGCAGCCAAAGGTGCATGACGAATTCAGCTACCTCCTTGCGGCGGACACGTTCGCTCATGGCCGGCTTGCGAATCCGCCGCATCCGCTATGGACTTTCTTCGACACCTTTCACGTCATCCAGCACCCGACGTACGCCTCGATGTACCCACCCGGCCAGGGATTCGTGCTGGCGGTCGGGCAGCTTCTCGGTCAGCCCTGGATCGGTGTGCTGCTCAGCGTCACCGCAATGTGCATGGCTTTCACGTGGATGCTGCAAGCATGGGTGCCGCCCGGGTGGGCGTTACTCGGAGGCATCTTGGTCTGGACGCGGATTGGCGTGTTCAGTTACTGGGAGAATAGCTATTGGGGAGGAGCGGTCGCGGCGACCGGCGCTGCTCTTGTTTTGGGCGCATGGGCGCGAATCCGTGAACGGGAAACGATGCGCGACGCAATTCTTCTGGGGCTCGGGGCCGGAATTCTCGCAATCAGCCGTCCGCTCGAGGGCGGGATCTTTTTTCTGCCGGTCGCCGTGTTCGTGACCTGGTGGGCCTTCCGCTGCCAGGATCCCTGGCGCCGAGCAAGCATCAAGAAGCGCGCGCTTGCTCCCGCAGGCGCGGTCCTAGTATGTGTGATCGGATTTGTTGCGTATTACAACTGGCGCCTGACCGGGAATCCTGCCGTGTTCCCGCATTTTCTCGAAGACAGGGTGATTACAACCGCCATTTTTTTGTGGCAGCACGACAAACCACCCATCGCCTATGCAAATCCGCAGTTCGACGACTTCTACCACAACTTTCTGCCAAGCCTGTATGAGGCCAGCTGGCCCGCCGCACTGGGCCAGCTTTCCTACAAATGGACAGAATTTTGGGAATTTTTCCTCGGTCCGGCTCTTTCGATCCCGTTCCTTGCGTTGCCATGGCTTGTGAAAGACAAAAGGAACCGATTGCTGTTCGTCCAACTGGTGTTATCGGCGCTGGGGCTTTGGATCGTTGTGTATTTCCACGCGCACTATGCCGCGCCGCTCATGGCTACCCTCTTCGTCCTGATGATGCAGTGCATGCGCCTCTTGCGCGGCTTCCGCCTACTTGGGCACGCCGCGGGCGTGCAGCTCACGCGCCTCATAGTGTTGTTCAGCTTGCTGATTGGGCCTGTCTATTTCGCTGACGCCGAGCTTTTCCATCGCGCGTTGGAATGGCTGAATCATCACGACGCCGCGGCGATTCTCGCCTCTTTGGCCGTTCTACTGCTTTTGAGAGCAGGCTTGCGGGCCGCATCAAAGCTTGCGGCTCGCTCGTCTTTTCTCATTGCTTGTTGTGAACTGTTCTTCGTGCTTGCAATTGTAGCGGAGCTTGGTGTCGTCCAGAGGTATCACTATGAAGACAGCTATCCCTACGTCGACGATTTGAAGGAGCCTTTCAGAAAGCCGGTCGAGCTGCAACTAAAAGCGCTTCCCGGCGAACATCTCGTCCTGGTGCGCTACTCGAAAGATCACAACTCGGGCGAGGAGTACGTTTACAACGATGCTGACATCGACCCCTCAAAAATTGTTTGGGCGCGCGAAATTCCCGGAGTGGATCTCAGCCCTCTCCTAAACTATTTTAAATATCGTAAAGTCTGGCTCTACGAGCCCGATGAGGACGACTCGACGGTGAAGCCTTACAACTCCAATTGAAGGGGTCGTGGAATTCGGTGGCGCAGCTTCAGCCCGCAGATTTTGGAGTTTGTAACGAGGATCCGGTGTAGGCGGAAGCCCACTCCTCTAGGAATTTCGGGAAGCCTGTTCACGCAACTCGCTTGCACGCAGCAACTCGGGCCGGTTACGCCGCGTCTTCTCGATTGCCTTTTGCAGACGCCACTGGCGAATCTCTTCGTGGTTTCCGCTGAGTAATATTTCTGGAACGGCCCAGCTGCGAAATTCCGCCGGGCGGGTGTAGTGCGGATAGTCAAGAAGCACGTGGTCCATCGCGCGCTTGCCCTGAGTGCTAGAACCCGCTACGCGGAGCGGCTCGTGACCGGTGACTCGTGACTGGTGGCTCGCGGACGGCGCGTCTTCAAGCGAGCCAGGTTCCAGAACACTGAACGATTCATTCACCGCGGAATCTTCGTTGCCCAGCGCGCCGGGAATAAGCCGCGTGACCGCATCGACGATGAGCGCAGCTCCGAGTTCTCCTCCAGAAAGAACGAAGTCTCCGATCGACAGTTCGTGTGTGGCCAGGTGTTCGGCGACCCGTTCGTCGACGCCCTCATACCGGCCACAAAGCAGTATGATTCGCTTGAGTTGCGCAAAGCGACGCGCCGTCTCTTGCCGAAACAATTCGCCGGATGCCGACAGCAGCACGACGGCCCTTTGCGACTCCGAAAGAGAATCGGCGCCCGTAATCGATTCCACCGCCTCAAAAAGTGGCTCGGGTTTCAGCACCATGCCCTCTCCACCACCAAACGGCCGGTCGTCAACGGTGCGATGCCGGTCATGGGCAAACGCGCGAAGGTCGTGCACGCGCACATCCACGAGACGCGCCTCTCGCGCGCGCCGCAAGATGCCGTAATCGAGCGGGCCGGCGAAAAATTCTGGAAAAATGGTGACGATCTCAAACTGCATCGCAGGCACAGTGTACCGCAGCAGGCATCAGCCACGGTTCAAATCAAGCAGACCGTCGGGGAGCGTCACTTGAATGCGCTTCGCTTTGACGTCAATTTGAACGCAGAATTCAGCGGCAAGGGGCACAAGTACTTCGCCCTTCTGCGTGTCGATGGCAAGGAGCGGCACGCCGCCGGGGAATTCAACTTCGCGCACCGAACCTAGCGCGGAAAGAGCGTCCGCCTCCCACACTTCGCAACCCACAAGATCGCTGACGTAATAGCTTCCGGCACCTAGCCGCGTGCGCTGCTCGATAGGGACCTGCACTTCCATCCCTCGCAAGTTCTCCGCATCTTCGACAGTATTGACACCCGCAAAATGAAATATGGCTTGACCGCCGCGCCCGGGCGAGAGCCAGCACCGTTTGACTTGCATCGGTCTCGGGAGAGTTTGTCCGTCTGCGAGCCACACCTCGCGCAGCTTCGTCAATCGGTCGGGAAAATCAGTCAGGATTTCAGCGGCCACTTCACCGCGGAGACCGCGCGGGCGCAGAAGTTTCGCGAGCGTCACGCCGGTGAACTTTTCTGCGGGCACTCTATTCGAGGATTTCGAGCGTCAGGCGCTTCTTGAGCTTCATGCCTGCGGCGCCTAAGATGGTCCGAATCGACTTCGCCGTGCGCCCTTGCCGTCCAATCACCTTGCCCAGGTCTTCGGGATGAACGCGCAATTCAAGTACGGTCACTTGCTCACCGTCCACAGATTTCACCTGAACTTGTTCGGGATGATCGACCAATGCTCTCGCTATGGCTTCGACTAGATCTTTCATTGGGCCCTCCACATCTCACAGTCGCGGGTTCGACTCGAGTTTTCACTTGTGCGGATCCCGGGGGCCAGCGGGACCTTGCTGAGCCGCCTTCCGGCGGTTCAGGCGATCTTTTGGGCCGTGAGAAAGCTGCGGACAGTGTCGCTGGGCTGCGCACCGCAGGACAGCCAATACTTGATACGTTCGGCATCCAAGTGAATGGTTGCCGGGTTCTTCAGCGGGTCGTAAGTTCCCACAACTTCGACAGTCCTTCCGTTGCGGGGCTTGCGTTTGTCAAGCACTACGACTCGATAGAACGGGTTCTTCTTCTTACCAATTCTAGCCAGGCGGATTGCCAGCACGATTTACCTCCCGCCCAGGATTATAGCTGGTTCTGCCTGTTTGCGATACCCCGCCGACCGTCAAGTCCCCTGATTCACACTACATAGTAAAGATGCGCAGCGAGCTCTAAGGTTTGTCTGAGGGCTGATTCGGGTGTCAGGCTAGCACGAAATGAGGTGATAAGCCTATGAAACGCCTCTGAGTTTGCTAAGTCCCTTGAGGCGCCCTTGAGCGGCGAGCGAGCCGTACTGCTTCATCATCTGCCGCATCTGCATGTACTGCTTCAAGACCTGATTCACTTCCTGCACCGACGTGCCGCTGCCTCGCGCGATCCGTTTGCGGCGCTTGCCGTCGATAAGGTTGTGATCGTCGCGCTCGGAAGCCGTCATGGAATTGATGATCGCCTCGATCCTTTTCAGGCGCGACTCGTCGACCTGCACGTCCTTCGGAACATTCGCGAGCGGACCGATTTTCGGAAGCATGCCCATGACCTGTTCCAGCGGACCCATCTTACGGATCTGACGCAACTGATCGCGGAAATCCTGCAGTGTGAACTCATTGCGCCGCAGCTTGCGCGCAAGTTCAGCGGCTTGCTTGGCATCCACGGCCTCCTCAACGCGCTCGATGAGCGACAGGACGTCGCCCATGCCGAGGATTCGAGAAACAATGCGCTCAGGATAGAATGCGTCAAGGGCATCGTATTTTTCGCCCGTGCCTATGAACTTCACCGGCGCACCCGTCACCTTGCCAATCGAAAGCGCAGCGCCGCCGCGCGCGTCGCCGTCGAGCTTTGTCAGAACGACGCCGGTCAGCCCGAGTCGCTTATGGAATTCTCCAGCCGACCGCACCGCGTCCTGGCCGATCATGGCGTCCGCCACGAACAGAATTTCCGCGGGCGTTAGCTCGCGCTTCAGCATGCTCAGCTCTTCCATGAGCGCGTCGTCAATGTGGAGGCGGCCTGCGGTGTCGACCAGAATCACGTCGTAAGCGGACAGCCTCGCCTCGCGAATCGCGCCGCGCACGATTTCGAGCGGCTTGTCGGTCCCTGTGCCGGGCCAGCAAGGAACGTGAATCGCTTTGGCCACCTGAGACAGTTGTTCGCGCGCCGCTGGGCGGTAGACGTCCGTGGATACCACTAGCGGCCGGTGCCCATGCGCTCCGAGCCACTTCGCCAGCTTGCCGGTTGTGGTAGTTTTGCCGGAGCCTTGCAGGCCTGCGATCATCCAAACCGAAGGCGGGCGCGAAGAAAAAAGCGGCTTGGCGTGCTTCCCGAGCAGCAACGCCAACTCATCGCGTACAATTTTGATGACCTGCTGATCCGGCGAGAGCTGCAGCAGCACTTCCGAGCCGAGCGCCTTCTCACGAATGTTTACGAGCAGTTCGTCGATGATGCCGACGTTAACGTCGCCTTCGAGCAGCGCTTCACGAATTCCCGCAAGCGCTTCGTTGACGTGCTCCTCAGTGAGTTTTCCCTGCCCGCGCAGGTTCTTGAAAACGCGCTGCAGTTTGTCGGTTAGGTTCTCGAACATCGAATTCAGTCCGGGTCGCGGCTATCTTCGTCCTTCCACCAACACAAGCCTTCTTCATTTTAGCAGGCTGGGAGGGGACTTGCTTGAGGCATCCGGAGCGCCGCGACTGATCAGTTGCCCCCGGTTTGTATTGCTGGATCAAAGACACTTAACACAGAGGACGCTGAGGACACCGAGAAATTTAAGAGCGATGAAGATTTGGCCGGGCCGAATCGCTCGAGCAGAATCGGTTTCAGGATCGAAGTCCACATCGCGTAGAGTTTCGGCGTCGGGTGCAGGCCGTCGAACTTGAAGAGGTCGGCGGGCAGGTTTCCCTGCGCGTCGAACATCATTGTCGCGATATCGACATACTGCACGCGCTGTTGGGTCGCGGCGTAATCTTGCATGAGCTTGTTCGCTGCTTTCATCTTCGGCCACTGGTTCCAGCGCAGCCTCGACGGCTTGATGGACATAACATAAATCCACGTCTCCGGCAGCGCGGCATGAACGGTCTCGACGAATTTCCGGAAATCCCCGGCAACGACTTCCGGCGTTTTCGGCGACCCCTCCGCAAGGTCGTTGTCACCTTCATACACAACCACAGCCCGAGGGTGATAGGCGATCACAATGCGGTTCACGTATAGATCGAGATCCGAAAATTCAGACCCGCCGAAGCCACGATTGATAACGTCGAGCGGCTTCATGTCCGAAACAAGAGTGTCCCAGAATCGAAAGCTCGAACTCCCGGCGAACACAATGCAACCGGGCTTGGGCGGGTGCGCCTTGTCCTGCTCCTCAAAAGCGCGGATTGCTGGTTCCCATCCCTGCGCCGACGCACTCGGCAAGTAGGCATGTAAGGCAAACCCCAGGAGCAACGCGACAAACACTCCCGCACCGTACAGATGTCTTCGGTTCACCGCAGCTAGCGGCAATCGCATGATCCCGAGACTATACCCCAGCTTTGTGAATTCGAGCGCGTCATCTTAGATGCGACAAGTTCGCGTAACACAGGCACTCTTGCCTGTGCGGTTTGTAGGCTGCGCATAAGCTACCGATCCAGCTACGATTGCAAGAGTCGCCAAGCAAAAGCGCCTGTGTTACTACAGAAGAACCAATCCTCTGCGAATGCCAATCGATACTGCCTCGGTGCGGCTGCCCGCTCCCAATTTTCCCAGGATAGACGCTACGTGAAACTTGACCGTGTGCTCTGAAATGCCCAGCCGCGCCGCAATTTCCTTGTTGCCAAGACCCGCTGCAAGCATTTGCAAAACTTCACTCTCGCGTCGAGTCAGCGCTTCTGCGAGTTCGTCCACTTCCCGTTGGGGCGCTGAAGCCGCTGGGAATCCATCCTTGACTTGCGCCGGATGCAACACCATGAGCCCGCTCGCCGCCGCCTGCAGAGTAGCGACGAGTTGGTCCGGAGAAATGTCGCCAGGCAGGACGGCGCGAACGCCAGCGCTCAGTGCCTCGACCGATGCCGCGGCAGACGCGCCGTCGCCAAGAAAAACGATGTTCACGTCCGAGAGTAGGCCCGACGCCGCCACGGACTCGAGCAATCGTTCGATCGGCACTCCTGATGAATCGATGAGAACCACATCGGGAGCTGTATCCGAGAGCTGGCCCATGAGAGCGTCTACCGTACCTGTGCTGCCCACGACTTCTACCTCGCGCGCTGCCACCAGATTTTCGAGGCCGGCGCGGGCCAGCGGCGATGCGGCGACGATGAACACGCGGATCACGCAGCCACAGGGCTCCCCGCTGGCACGACGCCGCTGAGTTGCACCGCGACTCTACGAACCCTCGTGTAGTCGCCCCGTAGAAAATCGAAGCGAGCGACGCGCGGATTCCGGCCTTGAAGAGTACGCGCGAGATCCTCAATCGCCGTGAATGCTATTTCCTCCGTACCCAACAGAATATCGCCGGGCAAGAGCGACGCCAACGCCGCCGGACTGCCGGGTTCGACTTCGAGAACAACCAGCCCGAAAGCTTTTCCGCCCGTGGACGGCCGCGGAACCTGTGCAGGATGAACGGTCACCCCGAGCCACGCATCCGCCGGGCCCGAGGCAAGAAAGTCGCGCACCGCATTGCTTGGAACAGCGAGCGCCAATCCTCGCACCACCATGGCATTGACGCCGATGATCTGGCCGCGCGCGTTAGCAAGTGGACCGCCGGAGTTACCTGGCGCCAGCCGCACGTCGGCTTGCACCCATGACCGCGGACCAAGGCCGCGAATCGGACCGACAGCGTGAACTACTCCGGTGGCAAGCGCGCCGACAAATCCCAAGGGATTGCCGATGGCGATCGCGAGTTCGCCGGGGCGCACCTCGGCCGAATCGGCGACAGCAGCGGGATGAAGATTTTCCGCGTTGATGCGAAGCTGCGCGAGATCGCTCCTCGGATCGCGCGAACGGACAGCCGCCTCGAATTCCCGGCCATCCCACAGCTGCACTTTTGCGCGCGATCCGCGTATGACGTGCGCGTTCGTCACGATGAGACCTTCGCCTGGCCAAAGAATACCGGAGCCGGCGCCGTGGCCGCCCGACTCAATGAGGACGGTTGAGCGGCGTAGTTGCTCGGCGATTTCACCAAATCCTGGAATCGCCATGTTAATTTCCCCCCAACGGACGCTCACCGACAGTGACGTTAGTTTCCCGCGGCGCGCCGCCGCGCACAAATTTGACCGCCAGCGGCTTGCCGATCACTTCGCCGGAGATCTCGGCGTGCACATCTTCGAGTCGCGCGACTGGGTGGCCGCCGACAGAGACAAGAATATCGCCAATCACGAGTCCCGCCTTTTGCGCGGGGCTATCGGGCTGGACTTCGACCACGATGGCGGCGGTCTTCTCCGACCTTTGCAGCGATTGGCGAAGCGCTTCGGGAATTCGGACGGGATGCAGCCCAACGCCCAGGTAACCTTGAGGAATGCGCCCTTTTTGCAGCAGCGCATCGACAACCCGGTTCACAGTAGGCGCGGGAACAGCGATGGCGCCGAAGCGGGCAAATCGTGGCGTGGCGAGGCCGATCACATGGCCCGCCGGATCAACGACAGCACCGCCTACCGCGGTCGGCTGCAAACCCACATCGAGCCGGACGTACGGTGCCAGGGCCGTGCCTGTCCAGGTGCGCCGCTCCGCGGCAACCAGGCTGACAGTGCCGAGAGCAGCGACAGGGCCGCTGGCACGCGTTCGCCCAACGACCAGAACGAGGCTGCCTGGCTTGATTCCCGAGGGGTCGCTCGGCTCTCCAATCGCAGACGTGGCCTCAGCGCATTTGAGGACCGCGAGATCCGTTGACGCGTCTCGGCCCGCCAGCGTGGCAGGCACGTCGCGGCCATCGGGAAGCGTAACTTGAATTTCCTCATCGCGGCGCAGCGCGTGCTCCGCCGTTACGATCACCCCTGGCCGCCACACCACGCCGCTCGATGATCCTCGCTGCTCGGTATGAACGGCAACCACGCTGGCAGCGGCGCGGCTCGTCTCCTGCGCCAGCGCATCTGATAATTCGATAAGTTGAGTAGACATTTATGAACCTCCGCGAACAGGATGCCGCAATCTTCGCAACGATTACATCCGCCAATCGGCTAGGTCTGAACCTACAAATTTGGTTCGACCTGGCCGAGGGAGATCTAAAATCCCCGTCTCTGGAGAGGCGGGCTATTGCACTTGCAACAACTGCTGTAGCCCCGGGTCTCCAGACCCGGGGAAGTTGCGTCGCAACAAGGATTAAGGATTTCGGGATGAAGAACAACCTGCGGCTTCCGGGTGATATTTCATATGGCGCCCAGCAAACTGAGGAGGTTTGCCGGCCCTATACAAATTGTTCCACGTGGAACAATGTCGAAACTCGTTCGAACAATGAGAAATCTGTTCGAAATCAGTCCGCCATGACTTCTTCGCGATGCATCCTGCGCAGTCTCGGCGGCTCGATGTTCGGCAAAAACGCCGCAAGCAAGCCAACCGCAGGGAGGTAGGAGCAAACTGTGTACACGAAATTGATGCTGGTCAGGTCGGCGAGCCATCCGAGGACGGCAGCGCCGAGCCCGGCCATGCCAAACGCGAACCCAAAGCAGAGGCCCGAGATCATCCCCACTCTCCCCGGCATCAGCTCCTGTGCGTACACGACGATCACCGAAAACGCCGACGCCAAAATGAGCCCAATCACGACGCTGAGAATTTCAGTCCAAAACAAATTGGCATATGGCAGCAAGAGCGTGAACGGAAGCACTCCGAGAATCGAGCACCAGATCACGTTCTTGCGGCCCATTCGATCTCCGACCGGTCCGCCAATCAACGTGCCTAGCGCGACCGCGCCGAGGAACACAAACAGGTGAATCTGCGCGCTCTTCACGGACACGTGAAACTTACTGATCAAATAAAACGTGTAGTAGCTCGTGAGGCTCGCAAGATACACAAACTTTGAAAACAAAAGCGCCATCAGAATAATCACCGAAGCGACGATCCTGGGTGTCGAGACGCCCGGGGGCGGCTCTTCGTGCTTCGCGCTGAATTTCCTCCAGCTGGAGCGATGCCTTTTGGCCCACGCGCTCACGCCCGCGAGCAAAATCATCCCGGCGAGAGCTGCGAGCGAGAACCACGCGATGCTGACTTGCCCCCGCGGCAGCACAATAAACGCCGCGAGCAATGGCCCAAGCGAAAGCCCTGCGTTGCCACCCACTTGAAAGAGCGATTGCGCGAGCCCGTGTTGTCCGCCGGACGCCATGCGCGCCACGCGCGACGATTCGGGATGGAAGACTGAAGAGCCGGTTCCCACCAGCGCCGCTGCAACCAGCAGCGCGGCAAAATTGTGGGCCACGGCCAGGAAGATCAGTCCAACGAGCGTCGCGCCCATTCCGATGGGCAGGGAATACGGCCTCGAGTTCTTATCTGTGTAGTACCCGACCAATGGCTGCAGGAGTGACGCCGTCGTCTGATAGGTAAGGGTAATCAGGCCCACCTGCGCGAAAGTCAGATTGAAGGAGTCCTTCAGCAGTGGGTAGATCGCGGGCAGCAGCGACGAAAGCATGTCATTCAGCAAATGACAAACGCTGATCGTCGCCAAAACCTTGAAGACGACCTTGGTTCCCACTTCCGGCAGAGTTTCGACTCGAGTCGCAGCCACGTTTTCCAGTCCCCGACGTCCCGGCCGAGACTCAGCCTGGGAATCCAAAATACATTGGATTCAACATTGTACCGTGGGTTGCGAACTTTTGAGCGGTGAGTGGCGCAGGCTCAACCTGTGGGTTTTAGGCCTTGCAACCCCGCAGGCTGAAGCCTGCGCCACTCATTCTATTTCTTCGCGGCGGAGGCGGCGGCTCGCTCCTGCATCCTCCGCGTAAGGTGTGGGACGATGCCGAGCAGGCGCTCGATCAGCATCAATTGGCCGCGGTGATGCATCTCGTGCTCTTTTGCGCTGAGGATCATGTCGAAGCGTGTCCGCGCTGGCGGCGTTGATCCCGGCGGCATAGCCACAACTTCCGCAAGGAAGCTGTCGTCCAGCCCTTGCACCCAATTAGCCCACTTCTCGCCGCGTGTGGTCAGCAGCTCGATAACTTGATCCTTCGTGCGCGGGGCCTTTTCCTCCGCGATCATGCACTGAAGGTACGCGGGGAAATCAAATCCCGCCAGGGTGGTACGCCGCTCCTCGCCGTGGACCTGATGCAGAAACGACGGGCTCAGAGCAATGTGCGCGAAAAGCTCGGCCACGCTCCGGGTCTCCGCAGCCGGCCTGAAACTGTATTTCTCCTCTGGAATATCCTGCGCAATCGCCACCGTGTTCTTCCGTACTGTGCGAGCACTTTCTGCTAACTCTTTGGCACCATAATAGTTCACAAGAATCTCCTTGGCTCAAATAAGTCGCGGTTCTCTTTCTGGAAGGCGAACGGAAGCTTAACACGCGCTCACGCAAAACAAAAAATCGACTAACTCGCGCAAAAAGCCCTTAGAGCCTGTGTGAAAAGCTCATTCGGTGTGCTCCCAAAAGCGCCAACCTTCAGTTGGCGCCTTAGAATCAGAAGGATGCCCGAAGGCAGGTGCCACAAGATCCCACGCGGCTTTTCTCGCCGGCTCGCTTAGACTTTCGAATCCCCGCAAGGTGATTCACTTTCCGATCGCGCCTACAGCGTTGTCCCGATGTTCAACTAGAGTGAAATGGGTGTAAACGACCATCTTTGGGTCTGGTGGGGGAGTCTGGCCGCAAATTTGAAGCGATCCGTAGAAATGCGGCGGAGCACCCCAATCATGAATTTACTTCAGAAAACCAGAAGCAGGAGTGAGTCCGACGAAATCGTCCAGGAGATCAAGCGGGGCGGAATCGAAGCGCTCATCACGAAGGGACGCAAGGGCCACAAGATTCTGATGCCCGAGGGAGCGGACCATTCTTACCGACTGCTCGTAGAGACTGTGCACGACGGCGCCGCGACGCTCGATTCTTCCGGCACGATCCTTTACGCGAACAAAAGGTTCGCTGAAATTCTTGGCGTCCCTGTCGAAAGCCTCGGGCAGCTCGAAAGCCAGGATCGAAGTCAGTTTCGATGAGGATAAAGTTAGATTAGAGGTGAGCGATTTCGGCAAAGGAATAAAGCCCGAGGCTTTGGATTCCATAAAGCAGGAGGGCTCCGCACTGGGAGTAGGTATCCGGGGAATGAGGGAGCGGATGCGACAGCTTGCAGGAAGGATCGAGATTTCTTCGCGGCCCGGTCACGGCACACGAGTCGTGGCAGTATTACCGCGAACTGAAACGCAGCCTGTGGCTCAGGCGTCGCCTGAAGTCGCGTCAGCGAAAGAGGCCCCAGTGGCAAAGAGACGCCCCCAGCGGCGGCGCAAACGTAAGCGGATTCTCATTGCCGACGATCACGAGATGCTTCGCCGGGGCGTTCAGACGATGCTGGAATCGGAGACGGACTGGGAAGTTTGTGGCGAGGCAGTAGACGGCAAGGACGCCGTTGACAAGGTCGTGGCGCTAAATCCGGACTTGGTGATTCTCGATATCAACATGCCGGTTCTCAATGGCCTCGCGGCCGCCCGGCAGATTCTCCGCGAGCGGCCGCCAACCAAGATTCTGGTATTCACGGTCCACGAGTCCGATCAGACGCTGAAGGAGATCCAGGCTTCCGGAGCACACGGCTACCTGCCAAAGAGCAGGGCGGGACAGGACCTTCTCCGCATGGCAAGAGAAATTCTCGAAGGAAAGAACGTGAGGGCTTTTGCAGCCACGAGCAGTTCCTCCTGACTTCCCGGCTCACTTCACTGCGGTCGCCTCAATCTCAATGAGAAGCTGCGGCCGCGCAAGACGCGCCACACCGATTAACGTGCTTGCGTGCCGACTGCCCTTTCGCACCAGACGGTCCATGATTAGATTCCGGTTTGCGCCGAAGCCCTCAATGTCGGTCGTGTAGATGTTCAGCCGCACGATATCTGCGATGCCGAACCCTGCCGCAGTCAGTACTTCTTCCAGATTGTCAATCACGCGGTTGAGCTGCCCGCGCATGTCGCCGACATGTAACGTTTTGCCCTCCGCATCGACCGATACTTGCCCAGCACAATAGAGCACACGCTGGGCGGCGATAACTTCGTGTCCCTGGACGAATCCAAGAGCATCCTGCCATTTCGACGGATTGATGATTTTCCGCTCCATGATTTGCCTCCGTCCAGACGGTCGATTCTGCTCGCTGCGCCACTAGATGGCAAGGCTGTGAATCGATGGCAGAAACAACTTTGCTAGACTTCAGATAAGCCGTCAATTATCAATAGGTTGAACTGGTTGGTTCTATGCCGGGCAGTACCGGAGTACTAGTCCTACATTACCCCCGCGCCATTGGCTGTGCCCGTTTGATCCCTTATCCTCTACGTGACCCATATGGTAACTCGTGTGGATGATGTCGACTCGCTTCTAAAGGCACGAGCTGAGATCGACGAGCAGCTCCGCAGGCACAAGAGTGCCCTGACTGTGCTCTTTACGGACGTGGCCGGGTCGACTGGATTCTTCGAGCGCAACGGCGACACGGCCGGCCTCGCGATGATCCATCGGCATGACAAGCTGGCCACCAGCGTCGTTACACGGCACGGGGGCAGAGTTGTTAAGACGATCGGCGACTCCGCGATGGCGGAATTCACCGACCCAGCCGCCGCGGTGCGCGCAGCCGTGGACATCGAGCGCCAATTCCTCAAATTGAATCAAACGCTTCCTGCAGATCAGCGCGTAGAAGTCCGCATCGGGATTCACAGCGGCGTCGGCTACCGCAAAGGGAACGACCTGTTCGGCGATTTGGTCAACGTAGCGGCGCGCATCGTGAAGCGCACGGCCCCTGCTCAAATTCTCATTTCCCGGTCCGTCTACGAAGCGGTGCAGGATGAGACCGATCTGCAGTGCCCGTGGCTCAATAAGTTCACCATCGACGGGCGGACGGAAAAAGAAGACATATTCGAAGTTGTGTGGACCAGCGCCGAAGCGTACCGCGAAATACGGGAGCGGCTCGCCAGCCCTTCGCGAATACCTTCGAGGTTTCAGCCCGTGTCGCAGGTCGGCTCGGGCGGAGTGGGAGTCGTCTACAAAGTTCGGGACTTGGAAACGGACGAAATCGTTGCCATAAAGATTCTCAAGCCCGAAATTGCCTCCGACCCGGAAGTGCAGGAGAATTTCAAGAGGGAGTTGTGCCTCTCCCGGAAGATTACGCACAAGAACGTTTGCCGGATCTACGATTTTTGCCGCGCAGATGGTATGGCGTACGCCTCGATGGAGTTCATTGAGGGTGAAAGCCTGCTCGCCCGGCTCAATCGCGCCGGGTCCGTCCCGGTGGACGAGGCAATCGAGATCGTCCGGCAGATTTGCGCGGGTCTTCGTGAAGCGCATGCCCAGGGAATTGTTCACCGTGACCTAAAGCCCGCAAACATCATGCTGGATCGAAGCGGGACTGTGAAGATCATGGACTTCGGCGTGGCTCGTTTGATTCAGGGCACAGGTCCGATGACGGGAACGATCGTTGGGACTCCAGCCTATATGGCTCCGGAGCAGGCCGAACTCAAGCCCGTGAGCGCGTGCACGGACATCTACGCTTTGGGCCTGGTGCTGTACGAGATGGTGACGGGCACACCTGCGTTCTCTGGGGAGCCGCCGGTTGCAGTGGCGTTGAAGCAAATCCGCGAATACCCGAAACGACCGCGCGAAATCGTTCCGAACCTGTCGCCGCTCATCGAAGCGGTCATCATGAAGTGCATTCAAAAGGACAGTGCCAAGCGCTATCAGTCGGTCGATGAGCTTGCAGCTGCTTTGCACAGGGCCGCGAAGGCAAGACCTGTTCCGGCGTGGCAAGCGTCTCTAGAGCGGGAACTGCGGAAAGCTGAGACCCGCGCGAGCCAGCTTCTGCGTCGCGGCGCTGAAGAAGCCGTCGCGTTCCTGAAACGCTGGGAATGGCGCATGCCAACGAAAATCCAGAAAAGATTCGCGGCCGCGATCGTGGCTCCGGTGCTTCTGGGAGGAGTGATTTCGTTTGCGATGTACCGTGGAGCGAAAAGCAAGTCCGGCGACGCTCAGTCCGGCAATCCTTCAGGCGGCAATTCCATTGCTCCCTTGTCCACCGCAACAACGCAAGGAGCGGTGAAAGACGTTAGCCTTGTCCCGACGAGAGAACCTGCCAACGTTTTGCTGTCACACGATGTTGATCTTAATCGCGATCCGCGAAGCGAGTGGTGGCAGTCGCAGTCGTCCCCGGCAGGATCGACGAATGACGATGCCGCGTCTGAGCCGATAACACCGGCATCTGCACGCTCGCGCACATTGCGAGCGGCGAAGCGCGAGAAAACAGACGTCCGAACCGAAGCGAAACTCTCGCAAGCGAACGTAAAAGTTGCGTCACAGCCTCTGGAAGTCACGACCACGCCGCAATTCTCGGCCTTGACGCTGACCGGCGCGACGCAACCTACATCTTCGGAAGAAGCTGCGAGCCCCGCGCAACAAAAAGCGGCATCGCCGGAACCCGTCGTTGAGCGAGCCAGCGCCGCGACAGAAGTGAAAAAAGAAGGCGCCGAGCCCAAAATCCCCAATCTTTTTCTTGATGCGGGGTCGTTCAAGGATGAGACCTGGGCCAATGCTGCAGTGGAAAAGCTAACCCAGTTGGGCTACCACGCCGTCGTGATTCACAAGAATTTGTTGTGGTCGCACTCCTACCAGGTGGAAGTCGGTCCATACACGGCGGCGAAAGACATGGACGGAGCCCGCCAGAACCTCGCCACGCAAGGCTTCAAAACGCGCCCCGTTAAGTAAGCGCCCGCCGGTGATTCGTGACTCGTGATTCGTGCAACCGCGCTCAGGGTGGGGTCTTTTCACGATTCACAAATCACGATTCACGAATCACGCCTTCCTCACGCCTTTTGCAGGACGCTGCGAAGTTCGCGGATGTCCTTAACGTTTTCGAGCCCCAACACTTTTTCCACTAAGGTAGTGCAGTTCGCCTTGCCGAGTACGGGCTCCACTAAGTCACGGCATTTCTGAACCACCTCTTCGCGAGTCATCGGATTGTCGACCGTGCCTCGCACGTCGTTGACCCGCTCGGACAAAACCGTTCCGTCGTTCAGCGTGATCTCCACAATAGCTTGGCGCGCCGGTTCCATCTTCTCAAGTTCTTCGCTTGGAATGAGCTGCACTTTGGCGCGAAGGGCCAGGACGGCGGGATCTTTCATGCGAGGCTTGTCGTGCGCCGCGCGGAAGGATGCGGTTTTGTCGATGAGCATCACCGCGACCATGTGCTGCAGGCAGATATCCGGCATTTCCCGATTGTCGACAATGCGCGCTTCGGTGTTGGCAAGACGCACGACCACCGACTTCACGTCGTCCGGATTCACTGGGCGCTTTTTCAGAATGTTGTACAGGCAATCCAGCGGCGCCTGGATCGGCGAACCCACGGTCCATTTCTTGATGTTCGTCCTGGCAATCTCGTAGCGCTCGCCAAGCTGATTCACCAGCTCCTCCGTGTTGGCATTAGGAGCATAAGCCAGGAAGTAGTTGTCCACGCCTGAGAAAATATCGTCGAGGCCGTCAAATCCCGCCTGAACAACCAGCGCGGACGTAACCCCGTTGCGTGCGGTCATCCCCGCGAAAACGAAGGCTTTTTCGATGTGTTCCGTATCCCGAGTCCACGCGCCGATACCCGAGGATTGCTGCGCTGTGTAATCGAGGAGCCAGCGCATCTGCTGAGCATTCAGATTCGCGGTACAGCCCGCTGCAGCGGCCGAGCCGAAAACGCTGGAAATGGCGTGCGTGCTCTTGTGGCTGTTGTTCCGAAAATCGATCGAGCCAAAACTGATGGTCATGCGCGGCCCGATGTCGTAGCCAAGCGTTACGGCGCGCAAAAAGTGTGTTCCATCGATGCCAAACTTCTCTCCCGCCGCCAACGTCGCAGGCACAACCGAGCAGCCCGGATGCGACTGTGAAAATTCGTTGGAGTCGTCGGTCTCATCGGAATGGGCCAGCATGCCGTTGATGAACGCCGCTTCCGGCGGGCTAGCGGTCATTTTCGACGCGACGATCGTGGCCGTCTTGTCGCTAGTAAAGTCGCGCGCGTACTGAAACGCCGCGTGGGCGGGCGGCAGGTCGGACCCGGAGATCATCGCGGCAAACGTATCGAGAATATGATGCTTCGCCTTCTCGACGACTTCATCCGGCAGAGCGCGGCCGCCGGCTTCGCTCATGTACGCGCTGAGCTTGGCCATGACCGGGCTAATCTTGTCGGCGGCAAATAATCCGGCGGGAAACGCAGCTGCGGCGGCAGTCCATCCGGCGCGCTGTAGCAGGCTTCGCCGACTCAGTCCCGAGCCGCCGTTCCCTTGCGGAATGTTGTTATTTCGATGTTGTCGCATACTTCCCTCACATTTTTCTTCTGATTTTCCCCAACGAAGTGTACCCCGTGAACCACGTCCCGGCAAGCCGCGCGGGCACTTGACTGGTTTGCACCTTTGTCCACTTGGCCTTCTCGGCGCGCCCGTGTTCTCTGCGCCCTTCTGGGTTAAACCCTGAGAGGCTCAACGCAGAGTGCCCAGGGAACACAAAGCACACGGCGCACCACCGAGCAGAACAGCAAGACTGTGGTCAGTTCGTCGCTTTGCTCCGAGCCGTCGCTGGAACAGCGGTCAAAGTCCAAATGTCACCCAGTGCGGCAGACGAGTCCAAATCCGTTACCACATGGATGATCTGCTCACTTTTTTCCGCGGGGATAACACGCGTCGCTAGAGACAAAAACTTAGCCGACAATTCCGGCCAGCCCAGCGGATTTTCCGGGTCGCCCTTCGGGAATCGCACGTATTTCTCCAATCGCTCGCCGTTTGTAAGGTGGACCTCCACACGCGCCGGCCACTCCGCCGGAAAGTTTTCCTCGATGCGGGCATCTTTCGTCAAAACAACTTTGCGCATCAAACTGCAAATCTGAGGCGAACGGAAGTTCCCCTCCGTGAATTGCTCGAGGCCGGCCTTTCGGTACATCAACGCGACTGCGGCTCCGAAAGGCATCGAGAATTGCGCGTCCACGATGTTGATCGGCGAGTATTTTCTTTGCCGAGGTTCGCAGACGAGCGGCCAACCGGCCTCCAGCACCGCAACCTCGACACGCTCGACCTCTTCAGGATGGATATCGTGCGTTATAGCGAGTCCGATCAGTCCGTCGATCGGAGCCTGCATGTAACGGCAGCACGCATGAGGCTTGACGCTCGTGTGCAGGATTGCAAAGTCTTGTCCTAAGTTTTGCGTGACGAGCTCAGGCTTCGAGCTGCGCGAATATGCCGAGAGAAAGCCGTCGCGCCCTTCGAGAATTGTGCTCGGGCCGCGAAAACCGGAAGCGGCAAGCCTTGCCGCCAGAATCCCGTTCTGTGCCGCGAGTCCTGGATGCAACCGCTTCGTCCATGTCCCGTGCGCCAAAAATTCGAGTGAGCCGGCGGCCATGCTTCCTGCGATTCCAAGCGCAGAGAGCATCTGCTCTTCACTCAAACGCAGAAGCTTGGCCGCAGTAGCAGTCGCCCCAAAGACGCCGCACGTCGCGGTCGGATGAAACCCCAACTCGTAGTGGGATTTCGGTTCGAGCGCCATAGCCAGTCGCGCTGCCACTTCATATCCGGCGACAACGGCGGACACGAATTGGTCGACCTCAAGATCGGGTTGCGATTGCGCGAGCGCGATAGCAGTTGAGAACATAACCACGCCCAGATGGATCGAACCTGCCTGGTGCGTATCGTCCATCTCGATGCTGTGCGCAGCCGTCCCGTTTGCAAGCGCCGCATGCTCCGGAGAAAGTTGCAAGGCGGTGCCAATCACCGTGCTCGGTCCTGGAGGTGCCGACCCCGCCAGCATGCGGCACACAGCCTTAGCGGACTCCACGCGCGAGCCTGCAATCGCCACACCCAGATAGTCCAGAAGAAGTTGCTTCGTCCGCTCCAGGACTTCACCGTTACGCTCCTTCAGCTGGAGGTAAGCGCAGAAAGCGACCAGCATGTGAGTGATGGGACTCATGATGTCGTCGGAGGTGTTACATTGCGAGTATATCCGCAACCAGCGAGATCCGCGACGCGATTGAGCGATGATCGACTTCAGCTCGTCCGGGAACCGTCCGAGAAGGACGATTATCGCCAGCGGCAAACGACGATCCATCCAGGTGAATCAAGATTTCCGCTCAGACCTCAAAACAAGCAGGGTATTGCGCGAGCGAAAGAGTACGCGTAGTTCCCTCGGTCTAGTACGCGCTCACCGGAACTTTTACACAGCCTCGCCTACTTAACACGGGCGACGAGGCCCTTTCAACGCGAGGGAAGATTTTTCATCAATTTGGACTAGCGACTTATCTCCGTAGGAAACACACGCCTTGAGATGCTAATCAGTAAACCTTTAGGCATCAGGCCGTTGCATCGAATCTGTCTTTGGCATTGGAGTTGCCTTCGCATTGTCTGCTAGAGGAATTGGTCTCTGCAGACGTGTTAGCGACGCCTAGAACCGACGTTAACAGGTGGCGGATCGGAGCGTCGTACCAATTCGGTGGGTATGATGTTTGAAACGCTCTTCATCGTGTCGGTCATACTGATCGTATCCTCAGGTATTAAGTACCTGTGGGCACTCATCTTGCTCGCGCACGATCCGGATTCTCTCAAGATCAAGAAGGATTATAGCTACTCGCCAAAGGTCAGTGTCCTCCTGCCCTGTTTTAACGAGGGTCGCGTGGTGTACGACACGATTGCCAGCATCTCCAAGAGCGACTACCCAGACTTTGAGATCATCGCCGTCGACGATTGCTCCAAAGATTCCAGCTACTACTGGATGCAGAAAGCAGCCGCGGACTTCCCAAACGTCCGCGTCCTACGCAACGCAGTCAACCGGGGCAAGAACAAAAGCCAAATGACTGCATTTCGGCAGTCCTCCGGCGACGTCATCATCTGCATCGATTCGGACTGTATTTTTGCGGCGAACACGATGCGTGAATTAGTGGTGTGTCTTGCTGACCCAACCATGGGCGCCGTCGGGGGCCGCGTCGGCGTGAAGAACACGAACGAAAGCATCGTGACCCGCTTTCAGGCGTTCATGTATTTCATCGGATTCCAACTTTATAAGATTCCCGAGAATTGGAGCCGCACGGTTGTATGCATCTCGGGATGTCTCTTCGCCACGCGGCGTAGCATCCTCACCGAACTGGAACCGACCCTAGAAGATCGCAATTGGTTCGGCGTCCCCGTGGCTGAGGGCGAGGACCGCTTCATGACTCACATGATCCTGCTGCACGGCCTGGGAACTTACATCAATCTGGACGCGAAGTGCTGGACGGATGTGCCCGATACCACATCCAAATACTTCAAGCAACAGCTCCGGTGGCGTCGCAGCGCGTTCCGGGACATCTTTCTGACAATCCGCTTGCTGCCGAAGCACATCAAGGACCTGCACTGGAACGTCACCTTCAGCATCTTGATGCCGGCGTTTTCCCTGCTTTTCGGCGCCGCATCCATCCTTTTTGCGCCAAAGTTCGACCCGCTCTTCTGGGCTAACCCGTTGCCCTGGGCCGTCTATATTATCAATAGTATTATCCTCTCTATAGTAATCGGCCAGTTGGCTCCGGAACAAAAAATTTCCCACCCGCTGCTTGTGATGGCATTCGGTGCGTGGTGGCTGATCAGCCACTTCTTCATCACCATCCTGGCGTTGTTCACCATGGATGCACCCGACTGGGGTACGAGAACGAAAAAAGTCTTGGAGGAAGCGATATGATCGTGACTTTTCTTAAAGGCCTGAAAGGCAACATGAACAAGTCGTTCCTCTTTCTATACCGGGTCACGGCCATCGTCGTTCTTTATGGCGTGCTGTTTGGCGTGGGCGGCTACCTGTTCTTGCAAGGATTCTATCTCGTGAACCATTCGTGGATTGTGCCGTCCATCGTTTCGCCGTCCAATGACGCCGTTCGCCAAATGACCTCGCAGATGGTCACCAACAAGCAGATGCTGGAGACGTTCACGCTCGACCGCAACCGTTTGCAGGAGAGCCTCGACACGATGAAGGCGCAACGGCTCGAATTGATTCGACTCGACAACGACTTGACCAGCGCATACCGGCGCAAGAGCCAGGACGACGTCACAGCCGGCGGAGATCTGAAGGAATTGATTCAAGAAAAGCGGCAAGACATCACCAAAACCCGTCCGGTTCTGAACGACGTCACGACGGTCGAAGACCGGATTGCCAAGGACCTGGAGGCCGGACTGATCACAAAAGGCGATGCGGCCATTGAGCGCGCTTCCCTGACCCAACTTGCCAACACCTATACGGACAACAAGGTGGCGGAGGTTCTGCTTCGCGATAACGTACGCGAGAAGACGACCAAGGATATTGACACGCTCGAGATTCTGTCCAAGCAAGCGGACATCAAGTCTCAGATTGTTCAGGCCGCGATCAACATCAGCATCGGAGAGCAACAACTGGCGTCGGATCAAAAGCAGATTGATGGTCTGGTGAAGGCCATGAAGCAGATCGACCAGTCTCCACTCTATCTTGCTGTTCAAGCGCAAGATGATGTGAAGTTTGCCTTCGTCCCCTATGACAATGAGCAAGGTGTTGAGGTAGGTGACGCCATTTATGACTGCTATCTGAACATGATTGGCTGCCGGCAGGTTGGAACCGTCAAGGTCATGTTTTCGGACGAGCAGAAGGTGACCCATCCGCTCTTCAAAACTGAAGTGCGTGGGTTCATGGTGCAACTGGACCTGACGAACCTCGATTCCGCCAAGTCCAAAACCCTCTTCGTGGGGCATAAGCCTTTGTTCATCTAAATCCAGTCTTGTCCAAATTAGGGTTTAAGCGGCGGCGGTAGAACTCTGCTACGGTTTGCGTTGAGAGACGTGAACCATAGGGGAGGACCACTACCGCCGTGACACGAGTATCCAGCATTTTCAGCCAGA